>Ga0160495_100020_pt1 | contig 367067 bp, 314 predicted proteins | sample DID4MG_4_FD_108251 | JGI IMG/M metagenome (GOLD analysis project Ga0160495, IMG submission 108251) | Enriched soil microbial communities from UW Madison campus, WI, USA - DID2933_E24_FP4 MG | ecosystem: Environmental > Terrestrial > Soil > Unclassified | place: USA: Madison, Wisconsin...
AAATGCAATAAGGAACAAATTAGTAATGAGAATTTTTGCTTGTGTACATAATAAACGATTTTATGAAAAAAACTACCAATATAATTTGCTAAAACCATAGAAATCGACGCAAGGGACGATGATTAGTATTACCGCTGCCGGTAAAATAATTATTACAAGCTTTAAATAGAATGAATATTGTCAAGAAGGCTAATCCTTCACCGTGAAAATAAAACCTACGCTATACACATTATCAATACTTACTTTTTCCGATGATGATAATTGTTTGCGTAAACGAGAGATAAAAACATCGAGGCTGCGGCCAATAAAATAATCATTTTCTCCCCATAGCTGTACTAAAATGTCTTCACGTTTAAGTATGCTGTTGCGGTGATGGTATAAATATTCTAACAGTTCAGCTTCTCTAACGGTTAATGCAACGGATGGTTTGTTGCCAACTTTTATTTTTAATAAATGTTTTTGAAAAATTACATCGCCGAAAGTAATGGCATCAATCGCTGTTGTAGTATTGTCTGTGCTAATGTTATTTGCTTTGCCGGGTACTCTGCGTTTAATGATGTTTTTTATTCTTAAAACTAATTCATCAATATCAAAAGGCTTGGTTATATAGTCGTCTGCGCCAATGCTTAATCCGTTAATTCGGTCTTTTTTTTCGCCTCTGGCTGTTAAAAATAAGTAAGGCGTGTTTTTATTATGTTCCTGAATTTTACTGGCCAAATCAAACCCGTTCATGCCTGGTAGTTGTACATCAATTACCAATAAATCAAAATTATCAGGTTTGGCAGCGTAAGTGTCATAGGCGTTTTTTCCGTTCAGGCTCCACTCTACATCAAAGTCCATAATCTCAAGGTATTGTTTTACCACATTCCCTAAGTCACGTTCATCTTCTACCAAAAGTATTTTACTTTTCATGTGTTTTTACTTTGTTTGGCTACACTAAATTAATAATGATAGTAAAGGTACTGCCAACATTTTCTTCACTATCCAGTTTTATTTTCCACTCATGTGCTTCGGCACATTGTTTGGTGTAAAACAGCCCAAGCCCTAATCCTGATACATCATCTTTTTTATCGGTGTTACGATAAAACTTATCATAAATATGATTAATTGTTTTTTCTGACATGCCTACACCGTTATCGCTTACGGATATTTCGGCTGTTTTATTAACTACAGTTAGTTTTACCGTTATTTTTTTAAATTCTTTTTCATTGTATTTTATACCGTTCTCAAAAAGGTTGAGCAACATAGTGGTGAACCAGAATTTATCCAGCATGGCTGTAGCTTGCTGTGTCTTATTTAACTCGTACAAAACATCTACATTATTTTCGGTTAGCTTTAACCGATAATCATAAATAATCTCATCCAATAATTCAGGTAAAGCATATTCGGTTTTTTGCATGGTGGCTTTATCCATAATGGCTATATCCAACACCTGACTAAATAAGTATTTTAAACGTGTTGCTTGCCTGAAAATAACATCGGTTAAAGGCTTTATATTTTCTTTGTTATCTATAATTTTTTCGTTCTGCAAGTTTTTATTGGCAATCATAATTGTTGCCAAGGGCGTATGAAATTCGTGTGTAATACTATTGACAAAATCCGATTTCATATCGGCTAGTTTTTTTTGTTTTTGCCAGTTACGAAAAGTAATCAGAAAAAGAATCAACACAAAGGCAATGGATAATAACGAAAGCAGGAAGGTTGGAATCATTGCTTTTAAAATGGACAAAGTTCTGCTTTCTTTATCGGCAAATAGTTTGAAAACAAGTTTGTAGCTATAGTCTTGTGCACTGCTTACTGTTAAGCTGATAATATTATTTTGAGGTGCTATGTCCGTAAGTTTTCCGCCTAGTTTTATGCCATTTTCGGTTTGTTCCAAATTTTTATTATAACCGTTGTAGTGCTGTGTAGGAGTATAAAGTTTTACATAGTTATTGGTTACAAATGCTATTTCTAATTGACTAAAAAAAAGTGCGTACTCAAATTTTGGCGAAAGATTGTTTTTTCTTTTTATCGCTTCAAATATGGTGTCTACATGGTTTTTAGCTACTAGTTCTGTAAAAAGACTATCACAAACTTTTTGTTTAAATAAATCAAAAGCCTGGGCATCAGTGTTGTAAAGATGCTCCATTTTTTGCAGGTTGTTATTGATGTATTTATCAATAATGGCGCTGCCACCGGGGTACACATTATCGTTTAAAATGTACTGCCCATAAGCATGGTTGATAGTTTGTTTTTCCTCAACAAAGTAGCGTTCGTTTTTAAGTTTATAAGTATTGTACAACAGGAAAAATTGTACTGCCGACAGTATTAAAAAGCTGATTGCTGCAATTAGTTTATAGGAAATATTTAATCGTCTCATTATTAATACTAAAGGTCGTTTAAAATACTATTCCGCTTGTTTTTTAAATAACCGTTTAATTTCCATTAACAAGTTCTTTAGTGTCTGTTGACAAGTTTCGAAATAGGTGGTGAATATCTTTAGGAGGTTCAAAACAACATAGTATGAGATTTTTAGCCTTTACAAAGGTGCTAACTTTTCTGTTTGCATTATTATTTACTTCAACTGCTTTTGCTCAACTGTCAATGCCGGCAGAAAGAGATGCCAGCCGCTTAAATTGGTGGAACGAAGCCCGCTTTGGTATGTTTATACACTTTGGCGTATATGCCGTACCTGCCGGTGTACATAACGGTAAAGAAGTAAGTGGTTTAGGCGAATGGATTATGCAGGATGGTAAAATTCCACGTGCTGATTATTACAAATATGCACAACAATTTAATCCCACCCAGTTTAATGCCCAACAATGGGTTAGTATGGCCAAAGCTGCCGGTATGAAATATATTGTTGTTACTGCTAAACACCACGATGGTTTTGCATTATTTGATACCAAGGCAAGTGATTACAGCATTTTAAAAACAGCGCCATATGGTAAAGATTTAATTAAACCTTTAGCAGAAGAATGTAGGAAACAAGGCATCAAGCTAGGTCTGTACTACTCACAAGCTAATGATTGGTTTCATCCAGGTGGAGCAGCATCTTTTGGACATTGGGATAAAACGCAGGAAGGTGATATGGATGAATACCTGAAGAATATTGTAGAATCGCAATTGCGTGAAATACTTACAAACTACGGTGATATAGCTGAGTTATGGTGGGATACTCCCATTAACATGACAAAGGAACGTGCAGAAAAATTATACAACCTTGTAGAAACTTTACAGCCGGGTATTATAATGAATGATAGGCTGGGTGGCGGTTACAAAGGAGACTTAACTACACCGGAGCAATATGTACCTGCCACCGGAATTGCAGGCTCTAGTTGGGAAACCTGCATGACAATGAATGATACCTGGGGTTTTAAATCAACCGATCATAACTGGAAAAGTACAGAGCAACTAATTCATACTTTAATTGAAGTATCATCAAAAGGCGGCAATTTTTTATTGAATGTAGGCCCTGAAGCTTCGGGTGTTTTTCCAGAGCCTATTATTGAAAGATTAAATGGAATTGCCGATTGGATGAAAATCAATGGTGAATCTATATACGCAACTACAGCTAGTCCGTTTAAAAAACTACCGTGGGGCAGAAGCACTAAAAAAGTTGAAGGTGGTAGTACTACTTTATACCTGCATGTATTTAACTGGCCGGCTAATGGCTTACTGACTATTCCCGGTTTGAAAAATAATATTGTTGCAGCCACTTTATTAGCCAATGGCAGCAAATTGAAATATACCAAAACAGCCTCTGGTTATCAGTTAACAGTGCCAACTAAAGCCCTGGATCCGATTGCAACCGTTATAAAAGTGGTGGTAAGAGGTTTGCCTGAAGTAGAAGATGCACCAATACTTGCTACAGCTAAAGGCGATTTTTTGTTGGAAGCCGGAATGGTAGATGCCCACAACAATGGTAAGAATGGCGAGATAAATGTAGAAGATAAAAACAATCAAAAGAATATAGGCTATTGGACAGATGCCACTGATTGGGTTTCATGGAAATTGAAAGTAAATCATACGGCAACTTATAAAGTACATATTAACCTGGGAACGGTTGGTAATGGGGCTGTAATTAAAACCGGGGTTAATGGTAAAGAACTTACTGCATCATTAAAATCGACAGGCGATTACCACAATTACGAATTAGTAACTGCTGACGGCACTTTGTTTTTAGAAAAAGGTGTACATGAGTTTTTTATTAAATCGGAGAAAAAAGGATGGCAACCAATAAATATCCGTTCGGTAGAACTTAAAAAGGTGAGTAATAATAAATGATTTTAAAATCCAACGTACTTATAAAAATTTCATTCCAAAGACTAACTATTATTTTTTTTAACCCAAAACTAAACTGTAAAAAAGATGAGCAACCTGTTTGATGGGTGCAAACTCAGTATGAGAATTTGTTTTTTGCTGGCAGTTTTTACAATGCTTGGTTTGACGGCGAAAGCACAAACTGAAGAGGTTATTGTAAAAGGTGTTGTACGCTCCGATTCCAGTGTATTGGAAGGTGTAAGCATTTTTCTCAAATCAGATCCTGAACGATCTACCCGTTCTGATGCCCGGGGTGAATATGTGATTAAAGTACCTGTAAACAGTACTTTATCATTCACATTTGTTGGCTATAAGCCGGTAGATTTTAATGTAAAAAAAGAGCCATCCTTGAATGTGGTAATGGAAGCTATTGATGCTACATTGGATGAAGTGGCGGTTGTAGCTTACGGGCAACAACGCAAAAGCAGCATGGTGAGTTCTGTTACCACGGTTAACCCTAAAGATTTAAAAGGGCCAACCAGTAACCTTACTACCATGTTAGCGGGTAGAATATCCGGTGTAATTGGTTACCAACGTTCCGGTGAACCTGGACGTGATAATGCGCAATTTTTTATTCGTGGTGTAACTACTTTTGGTACAGGTAAGGTTGATCCTTTATTAATGATTGACGGTATGGAATCTACGCCAAATGATTTGGCAAGATTGCAGCCGGATGATATAGCCGGATTTTCTGTATTAAAAGATGCAACTGCTGCTTCTTTATTTGGTGCCCGTGGTGCAAATGGTGTAATTATCGTTACAACAAAGTCCGGCTCCGAAGGAAAAGCTGCTTTAAACTTCAGGGGCGAAAATTCTTTGTCAAGCAATACCCGCAATTTTAAGTTTGCTGATAATATTACTTACATGAATTTGGCTAATGAGGCATTGGTTACCCGTTATCCTTTAAGAGCACCACTTTATTCACAAGAGAAAATTGAGAAAACTGCCGCCGGTGCCGATCCGTATTTATATCCTAATAACGATTGGTTGGACATGTTGATTAAAGATTACACCAACAACCAACGTTACAATGTTAGTTTAAGTGGTGGTGGTAAAATAGCACAATACTATGTATCGGGTACTTACAATGTAGATAATGGGGTGTTGAATGTAGATAAGCTGAACAACTTTAATAGTAATATTAAACTAAGGAGTTATCAGATAAGATCAAATGTAAATATTAATGTTTCTCCTTCTACAGTGGCTATTATTCGTGTGTCTGGTGTGTTTGATGATTACAATGGTCCCGTAGGTGGCGGTGGTAATATTTTTAATCAGGCATTGAAATCTAACCCGGTGATGTTTTCACCGGTTTATCCTTCCTCTTTTTTACCTAACCTGTCGCACCCGCTATTTGGTAGCGCATTGGATGAAAGCGGAACAAGATATAATAACCCTTACGCCAGCATGGTATCAGGTTATCAGGAAGCGAATACCTCAAACATGATGGCGCAATTGGAGCTGAAACAAAATTTTGGTAAAATATTACGTGGTTTAACGGGACGTGTGATGGCTTACACACAACGTTATGCCTACTTCGATTTATCACGTCAGTACAATCCTTTCTACTATCGTATGGCTTATAGTGCAGATGGTAAACCAACATTAAGCTCTTTAAATACCGATGGTACTGAATACCTGAATTATACACCCGGGAATAAAGTGGTGAATACTACGGCTTACATGGAAGCAGCATTAAACTATTCTAGAAATTTTAACGGACATTTTGTATCAGGTTTTTTAATTACCAATATGCGTAGTTACTTAACGGCTAATACAGCTATGCCTGATTTACAAAGCTCCTTACCTAACCGTAACCAAGGTGTATCGGGTAGGTTTACTTACGATTATGATAACCGTTATATGGTGGAGTTCAACTTTGGTTATAACGGATCGGAAAGGTTTGCCAAAAATAATCGTATGGGCTTTTTTCCATCGGTTGGTGTAGCCTGGAATGTACATAACGAAAAGTTTTTTGAACCTTATAAAGACATTGTGAACACCTTAAAGTTCAGGGCTTCTTATGGTTTGGTAGGTAATGATCAGATTGGTAATGCAGACGAAAGATTCTTTTATCTGTCGAGGGTAAATATGAATGATGGCTCTCGTGCTGCTACGTTTGGAGAAAACTTTGGTACTACTATGAATGGTGTAAGCGTACTACGTTATGCCAATGACCAGATTACCTGGGAAAAAGCCTATAAAACCAATATTGGTGTTGACTTAAAGTTGTTCAATAGCATTAATCTGATAGTGGACGTTTACAGAGAACGTCGTGAAAATATATTGATGAGCAGGGCTTTTATACCAGCATCGATGGGATTGAATGCTAATATACAAGCAAACGTAGGCGAGGCAGAAGGTAAAGGTATAGATGTGCAAATGGATTATACCAAAACTATTGGTAAGGATATGTGGTTGCAAATGCGTGGCAACTTTACGTTTGCACAAAGCAAAATGTTAGTGAACGAAGAGCCGCTTTATCCGGAAGCGTACAGAAGCAGGGTAGGTTATTCCTTATCACAAAGATGGGGTTTAATAGCCGAAAGACTTTTTGTGGATGACAATGAAGTAAGAAACTCACCTCGTCAGGATTTTGGTGAAGTAAGAGGTGGTGATATTAAATACCTGGATGTGAACGGCGATAATATTATTGATGGTAATGACCAGGTGCCAATGGGTTACCCGGAAGTGCCAGAAATTATTTATGGTGGTGGTTTTTCATTCGGTTGGAAAAAGTTTGACTTCAGTGCATTTGTACAAGGCTCTGCACGTTCCTCCATTTTTATTGACAATGATGCTATACAGCCATTTAAAAAAGAAGGAGGATCGGAGAGTGGTTTGTTACAGGTAATTGCTAACGACCATTGGTCGGAGAGTAACAGAAATGTATATGCGTTTTGGCCACGCCTAAGCGACAGAACGGTTTTAAATAACTATTGGACATCTAGTTGGTGGGTGCGTAACGGTGCATTTTTACGACTAAAAAATGTAGAGCTTGGTTACACGGTATCTCCTAATTTTTTACGTAAGTATAAATTATCATCGGCTCGTATTTATGTAAATGGTGTTAACCTGTTTGCGCTTAGCAAGTTTAAAGAGTGGGATCCGGAAATGGGAAGCAATGGTTTAAACTACCCGGTGCAACGTGTGTACAATATTGGTGTTAACCTTAATTTTTAAAAGGGCTAACACTTGATGTATGCAGGACTTGATTGAGGAAAGGGTTTGATGATTAGCGAACAGAACGATGAACGGAGCGTCGCAACATCTGCTCAATCAGGGATCGGGACGATGACACAAAAAAATACTATTCTTTTAAGTTATTATTTAATTCAATAAAAATGCAATCAGTTAATAAAATTACAACCGCATTACGCAACCAATGGCAGGTTGTTACAGCGGTGATGGTGTTGGCATTTTTTACAAGTTGTAAAAAATTTATTGATGTAGTACCCGATAACGTGGCTACTATTGAAAATGCTTTCAGTATTCGTACAGAAGCTGAAAAGTATTTGTTTACTTGTTATTCTTACTTACCATCGGAAGGCGACTTTGCCGGCAACCCTGCATTTGGGGGTGGCGATGAAATATGGCAGGATCCTACGTTTTCTACCATTAACCCGGCTGCTATGCGTATAGCAATGGGTTTTCAAAGTGGTAACGATCCTATTATGCATTACTGGGAAGAAATGTATAAAGGTATACGTGACTGTAATATTTTTTTAGACAATGTACACAAGGTGGTTGATCTTGAACCTTACTTACGTACCAGATGGATTGGTGAAGTATTGTTTTTAAAAGCATACTACCACTGGTATTTGTTTCGCATGTATGGTCCAATTAATATTGTTGATAAAAATTTATCTATTGATGTAACGGCGGATGAGGTGAAAATACCTCGTGTTGCAGTTGATTCGGTGGTAAATTATATTTCAGCTTTATTTGATTCTTCGGCAAAATTATTACCGGCTACTATACAATCACGTACAACAGAGTTAGGACGCATTACATCGCCTATAGCTTTAGCAATGAAAGCAAGATTGTTGGTAACCGCTGCGAGCCCGTTGTTTAATGGCAATGCAGATTATAACAATTTTAAGAATTTTGATAACACTCCTTTAGTTAATACAACTTACGATAAGGAAAAATGGAAGCGTGCTGCAGATGCATGTAAAGCTGCCATTGATGCGGCACATGCTGCCGATTTTAAACTGTTTAAGTTTAATGACAACCTGGTTAGCTTGTCTCCTTTTTTTAAACAACAAATGACCATACGTAATAGTATTTGTGAAAGATGGAATGAAGAATTAATATGGGGCTCATCAAACAGTCCTACGGGTAAATACATGCAACGTTTGGCTTTGCCAAAATTAAATCCTGCACGTTTGGGTAACCAAGAACCTTTAGGCCAATTGGCACCAACAATTAAAGTGGTAGAACAGTTTTACAGTAAAAACGGTGTACCTATTAATGAGGATAGAGATTATGATTATGCCAACCGTTACAAACCACGTACCGTAACATCGGAGTATGGCGAGTATTTACAAATGGGCTATGAAACGGCCGGATTAAATTTTGACAGAGAGCCACGTTTTTATGCCAATGTTTCTTTTGATGGCGATAAATGGTTTATGCAAAATGGCATATGGCCTATTCAGGCAAAATGGGGACAAAACCAAAGCCGTAAAAATGTATTCGGTTATTCGGTTACCGGTTATTTTACTAAAAAAATTACCAGTTGGAAATTTGTGATAGAAGAAGGCCAGGCCAGTAATACAGAAACCTATCCCTTTCCGTTATTCCGTTTAGCCGATTTGTATTTGTTATATGCTGAGGCGTTAAACGAATATGCAGATGCACCAACTGCAGAAGCATACACCTACATTAATACCGTACGTGAACGTGCCGGTTTGCCCACTGTACAAGATGCATGGAGCCAACATTCACGCAATGCTAATAAGTTTACTACTAAAGATGGTTTTAGATCCATCATACAACAGGAGCGTTTAATTGAACTGAGTTTTGAAGCGAGCCGTTTTTGGGATTTACGTCGTTGGAAACGTGCTATTGAGGAGCAGAATAAAATAATTCTTGGTTGGAATACTGCCGGTGTTTCTCCGGTAGAATATTACAAAGTAGCGCCACTATTTACACAAAGTTTTCAGGTACGTGATTACCTATGGCCATTGCGTAATAGCGATATTTTAATTAACCCTAAACTGGTACAAAACCCGGGTTGGTAATAGGGTGTTTTATTATGTTTTCTATAAAACTCAAACTAACAACAATGCAAAAAAATATATTTAGTTTACTTATGCTTGCTGTGTTATTAACAACAGCAGGTTGTAAACGAGAGTTACATTCATCTTTATACGATGATGGTTCAACGCCATCAGCAATTAGTAATACCACCGTGCAAAACTTGCCGGGTGCTGCAGAAATTACATATAGTTTACCGCACGATAATAATATTCTGTATGTAAAGGCCGAGTATGAAATAAGGCCGGGTGTTAAACGTGAAGTAAAATCATCTTACTACAATAATAGTTTGGTAGTAGATGGTTTTGGTAGTACTAACGAATACACGGTGCAGTTATATGTGGTTACACGTAGCGAAAAATTTTCAACACCTGTTGCTGTTAAAGTAAAACCGCTTACACCACCGGTTGTAGCTACATTTAACAGCCTTACAATTGCTGAAGATTTTGGTGGTTTAATTATTAACTACTTAAACGATGCAAAAGCCGATTTAGCTATACATACCTGGGCGGCAGATTCAACCGGAGCTATGGTAGAAGCGAATACAAATTACACTACGCTTCCATTAGGCCGTTATACTATTCGTGGTTTTGATAGTACAACCCGTAAGTTTTCGTTTTTTGTAAAAGACAGATTTGGCAATATTTCTGATACATTAACATCAACGTATAAACCGCTTTACGAAAAGCTGTTAGATAAAACTTTGTTTAGAACAGTGGTTTTACCAACCGATGTAAAAGATGACTGGGGCTTACCTATGCAAAATATGTGGAACAATGGTTACACCGATTTCTGGGATATGTTTCATACGCAAACACAAAGTTTTCCTATGTGGTTTACGTTTGATTTGGGTATAACCGTTAAGTTAAGTCGTATGGCTTTATGGCAACGTCAAAGTCCTGCTGCCGATTGGGCTTACAATGCCAATAATCCTAAAAAGTTTGAAGTTTGGGGTTCTACTAATCCTGATGTTGATGGTGGTTGGAACAACTGGACTAAACTTACCGATCATGAAATTGTAAAACCTTCGGGTTTGCCATTAGGTCAGGTGTCGGCCGATGATATTGCAGCAGCAGCAAAAGGAGAGGAGATTGCTATTCCTTTAGCCATGCCGCAGGTGCGTTATATAAGGTTAAAAATTTTGGAAACATTTACAAACTCAGCTACCAACATTGCCGAAATATCAGTGTGGGGGCAACCATAACAATGGGTTTATAAATACAACCAATCAACTAATTTTTAAAGCAATTACATGAAAAATATTTTAAAGGCTATTACAGCACTCACCATACTGGTTGCAACATTACAATCTTGCTCCAAGATGGATGATTATAAAAAATATGTACCCGAAAAACCAAAAGTATATCCGGGTATGGCCGATTCTATTACCGTTTTTCCGGGTAATAACCGGGTTAAATTACAATGGATTCATAAGTCGGACCCAACCATTACACAAGCTAAAGTATTCTGGAATGGCCGTGCCGATTCAGTTACTGTACCGGTTAATCGTACATCGGGTGTTGATACGGTAAGTGTCATCATCAATAACCTGGATGAAACATCTTACACTTTTGATGTGTTTACGTATGATAAAGAAAATAACAAATCGGTACCCGCAACAAAAACCGGAAAAGTGTATGGTGCTAAGTACCAGCAAGCGTTACAAAACCGTACCGTTACCGATGTTAATTTTATAGCGCCTGCTAATATGTTAATAGTTGTATGGGCCGAGGCCGATACCGTTAACGTAGGTACTAAAGTATATTATACGGATGCTGCCGGTGAAGAAAAAATATGGCAACTGTCTGCCAACGAAAGTGTAACACCTTTATCATGGAAAGTTGGCAGTAAAGTTTATTACCAATCGGCTTACAAACCTACATCTAATGCCATCGATACATTTACTGTCTTGCATAAAGATTCTGTTACAGTAACCAATGTGCCCGTTCCTAAAACAGCATGGTCGCAGATAAATTTGCCTAACGATATTGGCACCAACGCATGGGGCACCAATCTTAGTTGGATATGGGACGGTAAAGCTGCCGACTATCCCGAAATTTATCACACCGATGGCTCCGGTATGCCACATCATTTTACTTTCGATTTAGGTGCGTCCTACCACCTTACACAGTTCGAAAATATCGGTCGTCAAAATAGTAATCCTTATCACAATCCTTTAAAGTTTGAAGTGTGGGGTACTAATAGTTTAACCGGTGCAGCAACTACATTGCCGGCAGGCGATCCGGGTTGGGCAAATGAATCTATCGCCAAAGGTTGGACTTTATTAAAATTTGTACAACGTACCGATAATGGTACTGCACCATACAAAGTTGATTTATTGGAAAATATTCCTGCTGTGCGTTATATCCGCATCAGGGTATTGCAAGTAGCATCTGGAGCAACCGATAGTCACATGAGCGAAGTAAGTTTTTGGTTTAATCCATAATGTAAATTAGTAGTAAGTTTTTTTTTCTTATGATGGCGTGCCCCCGATTGCACAAAACTACGGCTCGTACCTCGCCGGTTTTGTTGCAACGGGGTCGGGCTTTACGCTATTACTCCGGCACAAGTAAGGTATAGGGCATAGGCTTTAAGGCTAAAGGTTTTATTGATAGTAAGTAACATTTATTTCGCCCTATACCTTACGCCTTTCACCTGGCCTCACCGGGGTAACCGCTGCAATCCCTCACGCATGGGAGTCCGTATATCGTAGTGTGTGGTATTGATGCGAGGGAAGAATGGCAGATTTAACTATAAAACAAAGTGTATTAAGTTTTTTAAATTATAAGAACGCTGTCAGGCTGAACCTGACGAAGCCCTGTAAGAATTTATATTATTCTGCATATCCCTTCGTCAAGCTCCCACGCTATGCGGGGTTAAAAACAGGGTGACAAAGACTTTACTTCTCAGTCGAGTCTCCCGCAGGTGACTCGGCGTAAGTAAAACGACATTCAGCAAAATATTTTGTAATTAAAATATATACTATTCAATAAGCAGTTAAAAAAAAGAATGATGACACGTACAACAAAAAACAGGTTTTTTCTTTTGGCATTTGTGAGCATTATGTTGTCCATGCCGGGTGTAGTGGTAGCACAGTTAAAAAGTATTAATGCAAAGTTGCCGTCCTTACAGCAGTCTTTTGTCGATTTGCGTTTTGGTATGTTTATACACTACAATATACCAACCTACATGAACCAGGATTGGGCCGACCCCGAAGCTTCCGCTTCTTTATTCGATCCTAAAAAACTGGATTGTAACCAATGGGCACAAGCGGCCAAAAGTGCTAACATGAGTTATGGTTGTTTAACAACCAAACACCATAGCGGTTTCAGTATCTGGGATACTAAAACCACACCGTACAATGTAATGAACAGCCCTTTAAAACGTGATGTGGTAAAAGAATTTACCGATGCGTTTAGAAAAGCCGGTGTAAAAGTAATGTTGTACTATTCTATTTTAGATACGCACCATAAGTTGCGTCCAAATTCTATTACACCTGCACATATTAAATTGGTTAAGGAACAAATTACTGAGCTATTAACTAAGTATGGTAAAATTGAAGCCTTGATTATTGATGGCTGGGATGCACCATGGTCAAGAATAAGCTATGATGATATTCCGTTTGAAGAAATTTATTTGCTGGTAAAAAAACTACAACCCGATTGTTTGGTAATGGATTTAAACGGTGCAAAATATCCTGCCGATGGTATGTACTACACCGATATTAAAACTTACGAAATGGGTGCTGGCCAACGTGTAGAGGAAGAAAAAAACCGTATGCCTGCATTAGCTTGTTTACCATTAAATTCATCATGGTTTTGGAAAGAAGATTTTCCAACAACACCGGTTAAAGATCCGGTAAAGTTGATTAACGAAACATTGATTCCGTTAAATAAAGCCAACTGTAATTTTATATTAAATGTGGCTCCAAATAAAGATGGTTTAATTGATGATAATGCCATTGAAGCTTTAAAAGTAATTGGTAAAAACTGGAGCAATGCAGGGCCGTTAGAGCAACTACCTGCTTTGGATGCACCTATCATTTCTTCAAACCTGGCTACAAACAAACCTACTAACTCCAGCTGGAGCGATGATATGAATATCATGGACTTTGCTAATGATGATCGTTATAGTTCTTCATGGGTTTCTAACCATACGGTAAAGCAGCCTTGGATTGAAATTGATTTGAAAAAAACAACCGGGTTTAACGCTATTTCTATTACAGAATCTAACCCTAACATTAAAAAGTACCGTATTGAGTATTTTTCAAAAGGTGTTTGGAAAACTTTATTAGAAGGCGATGTAACTAAAAATGTAAAAGTGCATCGTTTTGCTAAAGTAACCGGATCAAAAATTAAAATTCATATTCTGGAGGCAAGACGCCGTGTTTCTATTTCAGAGATTGGTGTGTATAACGAAAAAATATAAATAATCAGGTTAAACAGCCCATTGTAAAGTGGGCTGTTTAATTGTTGAAAAGTAGCGCCGCTTTTCCGAAAACAAAAGATGGTTACGTTGTTAAAATTTCCTGGCTAAGCTTTGTGCTATATGCACAATGCTCAATAGAATTAATGCAGATGAACGGAGCGTCGCAAGGGACGATCAATCAAGGCTATAAAGTTGGTAAACAAAATCACAGTTTTTAAACATGGGATTCTACCTAAGCCCCTCCGAAGGAGGGGTTGGGGAGGCCTCAATCAGGGCTATACAGTTGGTAAACAAAAAAATAAAAGAATGAAAAAGTGGTTAGGTATTATAATTGGTGTTTGCGCCTTACATACAATGTTTGCACAAGGCAATAAAAAGTACACTATTAGTGCCGATATAAAACAATGCAAAGCAACACAGGTGTACCTTACCTATGGTACGGTTGGTAAATCGGGAATTGATACAACGGTAGTAAAAGACGGAAAATTTGTTTTTACTGGTAAAGTAATTGAGCCAACACCGGCCATGATTTTTACACCCGATTATAAAGTGAAGATTGATTTGTTTATAGACAATGGTGTTATAAAAATTACTGGCAATGCAGATTCTATGTATAGCTACAAAGTAGCTAGTAACTTACCTGTTGTAAAGGAGTTTGAATTATTTCATCAAGGTATTATGCAAAACAGGCAAAATACAATTGCCTTGTTTCAGCAAGCCTATGAGTTGAAAAATGCCGGTGATAGCATTAAAGCGGCTGAAGTACAAAAGAAAGCTGATGTGCAATACAAACAAGAGTTTGTAATGCGCAAAGAATATGCATTGGCTAACCCTAAAAGTTATGTGGCAGCAAAAGAATTGTTGGCCTATACCGATGGAGCCAATTTACCAATTGCCATTGAAGGTTTTGAGAACATGGATGAGAAAATTAAAGCTTCTGCAATGGGAAAAGAATTGGAAGAGCGTATTCATATTTTAACCAATGTGGAAGTGGGTAAACCGGCGCAACAATTTACCCAGGCTGATGTTGACGGTAACCCAATTAGTTTGGCATCGTACAAGGGTAAATATGCGTTGATAGAATTTTGGGCCAGTTGGTGCGGGCCTTGTCGTGCCGAAAACCCGAACTTGATAACGCAATACGAATTGTATAAAAACAAAGGCTTTGATATTATTGGCGTTTCGTTGGATGATAACAAAGAAAAATGGAAAACTGCCATTGCGAAAGATGGTTTGCCATGGACACAAGTATCTGACCTAAAAGGTTGGAATAATATAGTTGGTTTATTGTACGGGGTAAGGGCTGTACCTGCTAGTTTTTTAATTGATCCAAACGGTAATATTGTGGCAAACGATTTAAGGGGCGAATCTTTAAACAACAGGTTGAAAACACTTTTCCCATAATGAAATTATACGCTTAAAAAAATGTAAGTTTGGGGGCTATTAAGCTTGCTAAAGCTAATTATTTAAGTTATAAAAATGTAAAGCGGTAATATATCATCGTTTTACAACTGACCAACAGAAAATAAAAATTACAGATGAAAAAAATCTTGCTCTCTCTTACTGCTTGTACGTTTTCGTTACTCTCATTTTCGCAACTGGTTGATAAAGTAATTAATCCCATTGATTATGTAAACCCTTTAATGGGTACTGATTCTGAAGTAGGTCTTTCCAACGGAAATACTTACCCGGCTATTGGTTTGCCCTGGGGTATGAATTTGTGGACACCACAAACCGGTAAAAATGGTGACGGATGGCAATATACTTATCGTGCCAATAAAATACAAGGCTTTAAACAAACGCACCAGCCTTCACCGTGGATGAACGATTACGGTCAGTTCTCCATTATGCCGGTGGTTGGCAAGGCCGCTTACAAACAGGAAGAAAGAGCCAGTTGGTTTTCGCATAAATCAGAAATAGCTAAGCCAAATTATTACAGTGTTTATCTGGCAGATTACGATGTTACTACAGAATTAACGCCTACCGAAAGAGCGGCTATGTTCAGGGTTACTTTCCCTAAAACGGATAGTGCTTTTATTGTGGTAGATGCTTTTGACAGAGGTTCTTATGTAAAAGTTATTCCTGAGCAAAATAAAATTATTGGTTACTCTACCAGATACAGCCGTGGTAATCTTAAAAACTTTAAAAACTATTTTGTTATTGTTTTTAATAAACCATTCAGCAATATATCTACCTGGAATAAAGATGAGCTGAAAAGAAATGTAGCCGAAATGACCAGCGACCAAAGTGGTGCCATTGTTGGTTTTTCTATTAAAGGAAAACAAGATTTGGTTATTGCTAAAGTAGCTTCGTCTTTTATCAGTGCAGAGCAAGCTGAAATTAATTTAAAAGAATTAGGTAACGATAGTTTTGATCAGGTACAAGCCAAAGGCCGTGATATATGGAACAAAACATTGGGTAAGGTAGAAGTATCAGGCGGTTCTATTGATGATATTCGTACTTTCTATTCTTGTTTATACCGTACTTTATTTTTCCCTAATAAATTATACGAAAAAAATGCACAGGGACAAATTGTGCATTACAGTCCTTACAACGGACAAATATTGCCGGGTTATATGTTTGGTGGTACGGGTTTTTGGGATACATTCCGTGCCTTATATCCTTTCCTAAATTTAATGTACCCTGCTATTAACAAAGAAATGCAGGAAGGTTTAATTAACGATTATAAAGAAGGTGGTTTTTTACCGGAGTGGAGTAGCCCTGGTTTTGCCGATATTATGATTGGTAACAACTCGGCATCAGTTGTATCTGATGCTTACATAAAAGGCTTACGTGGTTACGATATTGAAAAATTATACGAAGCCTTATTGCATGGTGCCAATAACGAAGGTCCTATGACAGCTGTTGGTCGCAAAGGTGTTGCTTATTACAACAAGTTGGGTTATGTACCTTACGATGTAAATATTAATGAAAACGCAGCTCGTACATTGGAGTATGCTTACGACGATTTTACTATTTACCAATTAGCCAAAGCATTAAAACGTCCGCAAGCGGAGATTGATTTATATGCTACCCGTAGCCAAAACTATCGTAACTTATACAGCAAAGAACATAAGTTAATGCGTGGCCGTAATAAAGATGGTAGTTTTCAATCGCCGTTTAATCCATTCAAATGGGGCGATGCATTTACCGAAGGTAATAGCTGGCATTATAGCTGGAGTGTGTTTCATGATGTACAAGGTTTAATAGATTTAATGGGTGGTCGTTCATCGTTTAATAATATGCTGGATTCGGTATTTATTATGCCGCCAGTTTTTGATGATACTTATTACGGCGGTGTTATTCACGAAATTCGTGAAATGCAAATTGCCAACATGGGTCAGTATGCACATGGCAATCAGCCCATCCAACACATGATTTATTTGTACAACTATGCAGGTCAGCCATGGAAAACGCAACACTGGACTCGTGAAACCATGAATCGTATGTACAAACCAACACCGGATGGTTATTGCGGTGATGAAGATAACGGCCAAACCTCGGCCTGGTATGTATTTTCGGCATTAGGGTTTTATCCGGTTTGCCCGGGTACCGATCAATATGTTTTTGGTACGCCTTTGTTTAAATCAACAACTTTGCATTTAGAAAATGGTAAAAAGTTTGTTATTCAAGCGCCGGCCAGTTCCGAGCAAAATAAATATGTACATGCCCGTTCTTTAAATGGTAAAGCATTAAACAAAACGTATATCACACATACCGATATTTTTAATGGTGGCCAATTATTGGTACAACAAAAAAATACACCTAATTATACTTTAGGTGTACAACCAAACGAAGTACCTTATTCATTCTCGCATCCTTTGTACAATCCCGATTATAAAAAATATGTACCTAAAGATGTAGCGCAAGCCGTTGCCGAAATGAATAAAGTGCATCGCAAAGATTCAGTTACTAAAAATGGTTACACGTTGGTGTTTACTATTAAAGACGAAAACTTTAGTACCGTAACACAGAAACGCATGACGGATATATTTTTTCAAATTTATCCGCAAATAGCAACGGAGTATAATCCTAACACCGTTAAATCGGTAAATTTTTTAGTTGATCCAATGTACAAAGGTGTTGCTGAAGCTGGCGGTAATACTGTATTGTATAATCCTGAGTGGTTAAAAAAGAACCCCGAAGATATAGATGTGGTAGTACACGAAACCATGCACCTGGTACAAAACTATGGCCGTAACCGTGTGCCGGGTTGGGTTACAGAAGGTATTGCAGATTATGTGCGTCACAAATATGGTATTAATAATGCAGCTGCCAATTGGAAGTTACCCGATTGGGATGCCAAACACAATTACAATAACAGCTACCGCATTACCGCACGTTTTTTTAATTGGATTGAAACAAAAGTAAAAGCTGGCACTATTGTAGCCTTAAATGAAGCAGCAAGAGAAAACAAATTCAGCAACGATATTTGGGAAAAAGTTACTGGTAAAAGTTTAGCTGATTTGTGGTCGGCGTATGTAGCAGCAAAAGGCGAATAATTTTTTTGTTACCGACTGCAGTTCCCTGATTAATCGTTCCTTGCGACGCTCCGTTCAACAGTAGTAATTCTATTGAGCATTTCCGCAAAGCGGAATAAGTAGTGCAAGTATATTACAAAATCGAAAAACCTAATTGGCAAATTGGCTAATTAACTCATTTTCTAATCATACAAACCTTTAATCATGGCAACAATTAAATTAAACGACCAAACTGAAATTTATTACAAAGACTGGGGTACCGGTCAGCCAATTGTTTTTCATCATGGTTGGCCATTATCATCAGATGACTGGGATAAACAAATGTTGTTTTTTCTCGATTATGGTTACCGTGTTATTGCACACGACAGGCGTGGGCACGGTCGTTCTACACAAACCGCCGATGGTAATGAAATGGATACCTATGCAGCCGATGTAGCAGCACTTGTAAAAGCATTAGATTTAAAAGATGCTATTCATATTGGGCATTCAACCGGTGGCGGCGAAGCTATCCGTTATGTAGCCAAACATGGTAATGGCCGTGTTGCTAAAGTTGTATTGATTGGTGCGGTTACACCTATTATGGTAAAAACAGCCAGCAATCCTGATGGTGTAGAAATGAAAGTATTTGACGATATACGTAACAATGTATGGACCAATCGCCAGCAATTTTATCAGGAGCTTCCTATTCCTTTTTATGGTTATAACAGAGACGGTGCAGAAAAATCACAAGGCGTTGTTGATAATTGGTGGCGCCAGGGTATGATGGGTGGCATAAAAGCACAGTACGATTGTATTAAAGCTTTTTCCGAAACCGATTTTACCGAAGATTTAAAAAGTGTTGATATTCCGGTACTGGTTTTACATGGCGAAGACGATCAGATTGTGCCTTATAAAACCACTGCTGTAGCAGCAGCCAAATTAGTAAAAAACGGCAAGCTGATTACTTATCCCGGTTTATCGCATGGTATGCCTACTATTAATGCCGATCAAATAAATAAAGATATTTTGTCTTTTATTAAGTCGTAAAAGTAAAAGGGTAGTTATGTTGATTACACTATTTTTACGCAAATAAATTTACACTTTCATAGTATTAAAACATAATGATGTTATCTAAAGTTCTTTTGAGTACAACTGTTGTTTTATCATTATCTGCAACAGTTGTTGCTCAAAATAATGGTAAAGATTTATTACAATACGTAAAACCAACTACTGGTACAGCCCGCATGGGGCATGTATTTCCCGGTCCTACGGTTCCATTTGGTATGGTGCAGTTAAGTCCTGATACCGATACCATTCCTTACGAAGTAAATGGTAAGTACAATGGCGATGTATATAAGTACTGCGCCGGTTACCAGTACGAGGATAAAACTATTGTAGGGTTTAGTCATACCCATTTTAGTGGTACAGGCCATTCCGATTTAGGCGATTTACTGGTAATGCCTACCGTTGGTGCTTTACAATTAAATCCGGGTATAGCATCCGATCCTAAAACAGGTTTTCGTTCTGCTTATTCTCACGATAATGAAGAAGCATCACCTGCTTATTACAAAGTAAAATTAGATGACCATAATATTTTGGCTGAGTTAACCGCTACCAACAGAGTAGGGGTGCATCGTTACACTTTTCCGCAAAGTAACCAGTCGCATATTATATTGGATTTAATGAGTGGTATTTACAACTATAACGATAAAAATGTTTGGACATTTGTACGTGTAGTAAATGATACATTAGTTACCGGTTACAGACAAACACATGGTTGGGCCCGTACCCGTACCGTGTATTTTGCTATGACTTTTTCCAAAGCATTTAAAAGTTACGGCAGTAAAAATTTTGATGATAAACAAGCCTACCGTGGTTTTTGGGGTCGTTTTGATCAGAGCAAAAACTTTCCTGATTTAGCCGCCAAAAAATTACGCATGCACTTTGATTTTGATACCAAAGAAGGCGAGCAGGTAATGTTGAAAATGGCGATATCTTCTGTTAGTCAGGAAGGAGCTTTATTAAACCTGCGTACCGAAACACCGGGTTGGAGTTTTGAAAACATACAACAACAAGGCCGTGACCTTTGGGCAAAAGAATTAAACAAAGTAGTAATTGATGCAGATGATACAGAGACCAAAGAGAATTTTTACACCGCTATGTATCATGCAGCATTATCGCCTACCACTTATATGGATGTTGATGGCCGCTATCGTGGCTTAGACCAGGAAATACATACTGCAAAAGGATTTACTAATTATACCACTTTCTCTTTATGGGATACCTACCGTGCTTTACATCCATTGTTTAATATTTTACAACCCAAGCGCAATGCCGATATGGTACAATCCATGATGGCGCATTACGACCAAAGTGTTATGCATATGTTACCCATTTGGAGTCATTATGCCAATGATAACTGGTGTATGATTGGTTACCATGCGGTAACCGTTATTGCAGATGCAGCCATGAAAGGTGTTCCAGGTTTTGATGCCAACAAGGCATTAGATGCTTGTATTGCTACAGCCAACCGCCGCGATTTTGATGGCATTGGTTATTATATTGATAAAGGTTATGTACCGGAGGACAGAAGTGGCTCTTCAGTATCTAAAACATTGGAATATGCTTTTGACGATTGGACGATTGCACAACTGGCTAAAAAATTAGGCCGTATGGATGTGTATGAAACATTTATTAAACGTTCGGAGAATTATAGAAATGTGTACGATGCAAGTATAGGCTATATGCGTCCTAAAATGTTTGACGGAACTTTCCGTAAAAACTTTGATGTATTAAGCACCCACGGACAAGGATTTATTGAAGGCAATGCATGGAATTATAGTTTGTATGTACCACACCAACCTAAGGAATTAATTAAAATGATGGGTGGCGATAAAAAATTTGTTGCACACCTTGATTCTTTATTTACCATGCATTTACCCGATGAGTTTTTTGCCGATACAGAAGATATTACCCGTGACGGTATTATTGGCAACTATGTACATGGCAACGAACCATCGCACCATGTAGCATATTTATACAACTATGCCGGCAAACCCTGGAAAACCCAGGAGCGTACCCGTATGATTTTGAAAAAGCAGTACCATTCGGGTCCTGCCGGATTAAGTGGTAATGATGATTGCGGACAAATGAGTGCCTGGTACATTTTTACTGCCTTAGGTTTTTACCCTGTAGCACCCGGCAGTACTTATTACGATATAACCAGCCCGGCAGTAAAAAATGCCGTTTTAAATTTAGACAATGGTAAAAAATTTGAAATAGAAACCATCGGTCAGTCTGATAAAAACGTTTACATCAGTAAAATATTATTAAACGGTAAACCACATAACAGCTGGCAGATTAACCACGATGATATTATGAATGGTGGTAAAATAACTTTTTATATGTCGGCTAAGCACGGTAAATAAAATTTATTAAATTTTGAATATTATTAAAACAGGCAAACTAAAAGTTTGCCTGTTTTATTTTGTGGCATTGCCCGCTGCGAATCTGCTGTTCATCTGTGTTGGTGCAGCACAAGAGTGCGACGCAAGGGACGATCATTAGCATTCCCACAGCCGGTAACATAATAAAATCTTATATCCGGATCAGAGATCTTCGATTAAATCCGTATTTACTACCTTTGTGCCCTAAAAATACCTTTGCTATATGTCAGTGAATAAAGACCAATTTGTTAGTCCGGATTATTTTGGAGTAGATGAACTATTAAGTGAGGAACATAAGTTAATTCGTGAGTCGGTACGCAGTTATGTAAAAAAAGAAATTTCGCCAATTATTGAGGATTATGCCCAACGTGCCGAGTTTCCGGAACATATAGTAAAACAAATGGGTGATTTGGGTTGCTTTGGCCCTACAGTGCCCGAGCAATACGGCGGTGGCGGATTAGATTATATCAGTTACGGTTTAATGATGCAGGAGCTGGAGCGTGGCGATAGCGGCGTACGTAGCACCGCATCGGTGCAAGGTTCGTTGGTAATGTTTCCTATTTATGCTTATGGCAGCGAGGAGCAGCGCAATAAATATTTACCCAAACTGGCCAGTGGCGAGTGGTTGGGTTGTTTTGGTTTAACCGAGCCTAACCATGGCAGCGATCCAAGTAGCATGTTAACCAATATAAAAGATGCCGGCGACCATGTTATACTAAACGGCGCAAAAATGTGGATTAGCAATGCACCGTTTGCACAAGTTGCAGTCGTATGGGCAAAAGACGAAGCGGGTGTAGTGCGTGGCCTGATTGTTGAACGTGGTATGGAAGGTTTTAGTACCCCTACAACACATGGTAAATGGAGCTTGCGTGCCAGTGCAACTGGCGAGTTGGTGTTTGATAATGTAAAAGTGCCTAAAGAAAATATTTTCCCTAATGTACAAGGCTTAAAAGGTCCGTTGGGTTGTTTAACCAAAGCCCGTTACGGCATTGCCTGGGGTGCGGTTGGTGCAGCTATGGATTGTTACGATACGGCTTTGCGTTATAGTAAAGAGCGTATACAATTTGGTAAACCTATTGGTGGTTTTCAATTACAGCAAAAAAAACTGGCCGAAATGGTAACCGAAATTACCAAGGCGCAATTATTAAATTGGCGTTTAGGTGTGTTAATGAACGAAGGCAAAGTAACACCGCAACAGGTAAGTATGGCCAAGCGTAACGCTTGCGAAATAGCTACCAATATTTGCCGCGATGCCCGCCAAATGTTAGGCGGCATGGGCATTACCGGCGAGTTTAGTGTAATGCGCCACATGATGAATTTAGAAAGTGTAATTACTTACGAGGGAACACACGATGTGCATTTGTTAATTACCGGTATGGATGTAACAGGATTGAATGCATTTAAGTAAAAATTTAAAAGTAAAAAGTAAAAACTGCTGCTGATTATTAATTGTTAATTACTAATTATTAATTATTATGTAGTCAGCAGCAGTACTACTATCATCGTTCCTTGCGTCGCACTCTTGTACTGTAGTAATTCTATTCAGCATTGTGTAAGTTTCCGTTGGTTATTACAAAACCTTATTGGCAAGTGTTAGCTCATCTAATGGCCAATTGTTTTTTATTTAATGAGTAAACCTTACCATTAACTATTAACTATTAACCATTAACCATGAACTATTAACAATGAACTAAACAAAATGATGAAGATTTTTTTAATAGGATTTATGGGCACCGGCAAAACACACTGGGGCCGCTTGTTAAGTCAGAAAACCGGGTTACCTTTTTTTGATTTGGACGAGCAAATTGTGAATGCGGCCGATAAAACTATTAATGAAATTTTTGCGGAGAAAGGAGAGGAGGAGTTTAGGTTGTTGGAAAAAGAAACCCTGCATATTATAACCGAAAGCCACGAATCGTTTATTATGGCTTGTGGCGGCGGCACACCTTGTTTTTTTAACAACATTGTTTACATGAAAGAAATGGGTACCGTGGTATGGATAAATACCAGTGCCCAAACCATATTTGAAAGGCTGTTAAAAGAAAAAGAGCACCGACCTTTATTGCGTGATTTAACCGATGACCAAATGCGCAATTTTATTGCTAAAAAAATAGCCGACCGTCGTATTTATTACCAACAGGCGCAGGTAACCATCGAAGAAGAATCCATCGACATTGATAAATTTGTAGATACACTATTTCATGCATAGATCATTTTTAATGACCGCAGCGCTGTTAGGCGCATTAGGCGTAGTATTAGGTGCTTTTGGTGCACATGGGTTAAAGGATTTAGTTTTACCCGAAACAGTAGAAGCTTTTAAAACCGGTGTACAATACCAGATGTACCATGTGTTTGCTTTGTTATTTATTGGCATTGTCTGGAGCAAGTTCTCTTCTAAATCATTACAATGGGCTGCCAATTGTTTTTTAGTTGGCATTTTATTATTCTCCGGTTCGTTGTATGTTATAACCATACTTAAAGCCACCGATGCTGAAGGTTTAGGCAAATTGGGTATTGTTACACCTATTGGCGGTTTGTTTTTTATTGTTGGCTGGTTATTACTATTTGTTTCCTTACTTAAAAAATCACCAGAACAAGGGGAGGTTTAATACCGTTGTGGTACCATCGTTGGCGTAAATTTCATAGGTACCACCAATTCCTTCCATACGGCGTTTAATATTGTTTAAGCCATTGCCAAATCTGCGGATGGCATCCAAGTTAATGCCTTTGCCATTGTCTTTAATAGTTACTTCCAGGTGCGTATCAATCGTAACTTTAATACTTACTTCGCTTGCATTTGCATGTTTTAAAATATTGTTCAGGCTTTCCTTTACGCTTAAAAACAGGTTGCGTCGTTTATCGCCGGATAGTTCAATATGCGGCATGTTTTCGGGTATTAATTGAAAGCGCAGGTTAATATCTGTATTTTCAAAATATTCCTGAGCATAGGCACGTATGTATGATACGGTGTTGTCCAAAGAGTCGTTACCGCTGTTCATACTCCATATAATCGCATTCATTTTGTTTAACACATCATCGGCCGATTGGGAAATTTTATCAATCTCTACCGGTGTGTTTTCTTTCATTTTATGGCGAGCCATTTCGCTCATCAATCTTATTACCGTCATACCGGCACCCAATTCATCATGCATATCGGCCGAAATACGCTGCCGCTCTACTTCCTGTGCTTTTAATACTGCTAACTCTTTTTCATATTCTTTACGTTGGTTTTCGGCTTTTAATCTTTCGCTTTCACTGGTTTCTTCTACAATACGGCGGTTGTTTTTATAGTTTAAAGCCGCAAGGAAAAACACCAACTCTAGAAAAAGACCAATCTCATATTGAAAAACGGAGGACTTGAAAACAGAGTTACTAAACGGCAACTGCATGACGATGGAGGAGAGAGAAAGTAACGAAAAAATAAGCAGCATCAGGTTACCCCAAAATACATAACGCATTAATTTATCGTTCCAGTTACGGCGGGCATACACAATAAAAATAAGCATTATAATAAGTAGGGCCAGCTTCATGCCGTTTTCTAAACCGTATTGTAATACAAACCTATCGGTAAAGTAAAAAACAACACAATAAAGTAGTAAACCAATTATTAAAAGCCAGGTACCCCAATTATACAGTTTGTATAAAAACGGATGTTTTTGTTTAGTGTTTAGGTAACTACGCATAAATATCAAGTAAAAAATAATACCTATGGCATGTAGTATAAAATCAAATGATTCCTCAATTATATAACCCGGCGTCATGGCCCTGAAAGTGAAAACCGCTTTGGTAAAAAGCATAAGGCCGGTAAAAAAAGCGTAACCGGAGTAGTACAAAAATTCAATATTACCCTCCTGATAATAATTAGCCATGGAATATAACACCATCATGGCGAGTAAGCCACAAAGAAAGTAAGTAACAATTTCGCCGGTTTTATTATGACCGTGTTGTTTAGCGGCAAAGGCTTCCATAAATGGTTCGCCAATCAAGCGGGGAATAAAACGGTTAATATGTGTTTTTATGCATTGTAGTTCTATAACAAAAGTGGCAGAATCCTTTGCTGCAACGGTGAGTTTTCGGTAGCCAATGCTGTCTTCGGTATCGGGTAAAATTTTTGGTTGGGCTACCAGTTTGTTATTTATAAGTTGGTAAACCTCAATTTGCCAGAAATAATAACCCGGAAAAAACCAGACAGAAGCAGCAGTGTCTTCATTATTACGAACATTAAACTTTACAACCAGCGGTTGGGTTACTTGTTTTAAGGTGTTACGTGGTGGCGGTGTGCCGGCGTCTTTTAGTCTGTCAACGTTAAATGTATCAGTAAAAATTTCTCTGTGGCCAATATGAATACCGCGGGTATAGGCCGAAATTTCTTTGTAAAAATTTACATCGTTTAGGTTAATATACTCGTCAAGTTTACCGGCAGGCTTATTTTGTGCAATAGCGGTTGTTGCAGTAGATAGCTGGAATACTAAAAAAGTGATACATGCGTAAAAAAAATACAGGCTTTTAACCCGCAGCATGTTTGTGTAACGGTTAATGGAAAGGGGCATACTTTATTAGCTTTGGTATAACTGGTTAATCAAACCTACGAAAAAATATCGGGTTTGAGTACTGTTAATCAATTAGTAAAGGTGCATTTTATGGATGTAATACTTGTATAAAAGTATTGTTTTGTTTTAATGAAAAACTGTTACCTTAACAATGTTAGTAGCAATTTAAATAGGCTGTTCGTTTACATAAGGCTACTACAAAAGCAGTTGGAACCTTGAATAAATGGAGAATAGTGTTATGCCACTCCGATTAAAACACGGAGTACTACATATTGCCCAATAGAATTGATGCAGTACCACAGACTCGTCCTATCGTGTGTACACATCTTTTTTAATGTTAGGAATATATTTATAATAGCCCGTGGCTTTAGCCACGGGAATAATGGATTAATTGGTTGTTGGCTTTAGCCCAATAGTAACAAATACTTTGGTGGACTGATGCTACAATTCGGCTAAAGCCGTTAGTTGCTTACTGTAATCCTCCGGCTAAAGCCGGAGGCTATTAACAAATCAAAACTGTGTACACACTATAGGACAAGTAGGGGTACACCTTGCACAATGGTGAGTAAAGTTACAGGCACTCCGATTAAAATGCGGAGTACTGCATAATGGCCAATAGAATTGATGCAGTACAAGAGTGCGACGCAAGAAAAGCCCAATCAAGGGAGGGACGGTGGAAACAAAAAATATTTATAAATCTAAAGTTGTTATAAAGTTTAAGGCTAAACTTTAGTTGTTTGGGGTAAAAAAATTATAAAAAATCAAACTACATTATCTTTGCGCACTATGGCTAATAAGCTGAAAAAAGAAACGCCGAAAAAAAAGACGACAACTGTAGCAGGAGGGAAGGCCTGGAAAGCGGAAAAGTCGGAAAAAATTGACCTGAAAGCATTGGCAAAAGACGAAAGAACGCACAAAATTTTAGGTGCGCTATCGCTTCTTTTGGCCATTTTTTTGGGCATTGCAATACTATCTTATTTCGCAACCTGGCGGCAAGATCAGGATGAAGCATTCCGTGGCAGCAGTATTTTGTGGGACGACCGTGTGTCGGTAGCCAACCTAATGGGTAAAATTGGTGCGCTGGTATCACACTTTTTTATTTACAAGGCATTTGGTATTGCCTCGTTACTGGTGTGTACGTTTTTCTTTGTGTTGGGTATTAATTTGCTTACCAGCAGAAAAGTATATTCAATTGGTCGCAACCTGAAATATGTAACACTGGGTGTGCTGGTTTTATCGGTTTCGCTGGCATTTATTTTTAGAAACAGCGAGTTTTCGTGGGGCGGTGGTGTAGGCCGAATGTTGAGCAACTGGTTGATTGGTATTTTAGGAAATATTGGTACGGCAGCTATATTGTTATTACTGGCAGTGGGTTATTTTATTTGGCAATTTAACCCTGCGTTTAACCTGCCTATAAAAAATAAAGCAGTGCTTGAACCTGAGGTGGCGGAGGAAGAGTTGGATGAAGAAACAGAAGATGAGCCTGTAGCCGAAAAGCCGGTGGTAAAACCTGTGGTGGCCGAGCCAATGGTGGTTAAACCCAAAGCCAATACGCTTAAAGAAGACAATAAAGACATACCTGTTGTAAAACCGGTAGCACAACAAGAAGAAAAACCTGCTTACGATTTTACCTTAATTGAAAAAGAAGAGGACGAAACAGTTGAACCGGCAGCTACGTTAACCATTAACGATATGTATGTTGGTAAAGATATAGCGGCTGATACAGAAGAAGTGCCTGAAGAAGTGATACCGGATGAGGATATAACAGAAAATATTATTGAGGAAGAGCCAGAGCCGGAACCAGAACCTGAGGAACCGCAGCAAAGTAAGCCCGCAGTATTGGTTATTCCACCATCTGCAAAGCCTACAAAAATTATTACGGTTAGCCCTAATAATGATAGCGGTTTAACATTAGAAATAAAAACAGCCGGCGACGATAAACCCGTGGAAGAACCGGAAGAAAAAACTGCCGAAACGGTTGCTAAATTACCGCCTTACGAGTCTACCTTGGATTTAAAAGATTATAAATACCCGGGGCTTGATTTATTGGAAACACATGGCAGCGAAAAAATAGTACAAGATCCTGCCGAGTTGGAAGAAAACAAAAACCAGATTATTAATACCCTGCGTAACTACGCAATTGAAATACAAAAAATAAGTGCCACCGTTGGACCTACAGTTACCTTGTACGAAATTGTACCGGCAGCGGGTGTACGTATTTCACGCATTCGTAATTTGGAAGATGATATTGCCCTTAGCCTTGCCGCATTAGGTATTCGTATTATTGCACCTATACCCGGTAAAGGAACCATTGGTATAGAAGTACCCAATACCCGTAAAACGGTAGTGAGTATGAAAACCTTGCTGGAGTCGGAAAAATTTGCAAACAGTCCACACTCCTTACCTATTGCTATTGGTAAACGTATTGATAATACCGATTTTATTGTGGATCTGGCATCTATGCCGCATTTGTTAATGGCAGGTGCAACGGGTCAGGGTAAGTCGGTGGGCTTAAATGCAATACTGGTATCGTTATTGTATAAAAAACATCCATCGCAGTTAAAGTTTGTATTGGTAGATCCTAAGAAGGTGGAGCTGAGTATTTACAAAACGATTGAGCAACACTTTTTAGCCAAGCTGCCAAACGAAGACGAAGCCATCATTACCGATACACGAAAAGTTATTAATACGTTAAATGCTTTGTGTATTGAAATGGATAACCGCTACGACCTGTTAAAAGAAGCAGGTTGCAGAAACATAAAAGAGTATAACAGTAAGTTTGCGGCCCGAAAATTGAATCCAGAAAAGGGGCACCAATATTTACCGTTTATTGTGTTAGTGGTAGATGAGTTTGCCGACCTGATTATGACGGCCGGTAAAGAAGTGGAAATGCCGATTGCACGTTTAGCACAGCTAGCCCGTGCGGTGGGTATTCACTTAATTATTGCCACGCAGCGTCCATCGGTAAATATTATTACGGGTACCATTAAAGCTAACTTCCCGGCACGTATTGCCTTTAAGGTAAGTAGCAAAATTGATAGCCGTACCATTTTAGATGCCGGTGGTGCCGAGCAGTTAATTGGTAAGGGTGATATGTTGATAAGCTTTAACGGCGAAATTGTGCGTTTGCAATGTGCGTTTGTTGATACACCTGAAGTAGATAAAATAACCGATTTTATTGGTTATCAGGAAGGTTATCCGCAAGCATTTTTACTGCCGGAATATGTGGATGAGAAAGAGCAGGAAAGTAAAGATTTTGATTTAAACGACCGGGATAGTTTGTTTGAAGATGCGGCTAAACTGATAGTAATAAGTCAAAGTGGAAGTACCTCGTTATTACAACGTAAAATGAAACTGGGTTACAACCGTGCAGGCCGTTTAATGGATCAGTTAGAGGCTGCGGGTATTGTTGGTCCTAACCAGGGTAGCAAACCCCGCGAAGTATATATTAAAACAGATATGGAGTTGCAGCAGCATTTAGATTTGTTAGGTTAGTTTAATGTTAAGAAAACAAATCGGGTGCAACCAAATTATCTCCAAACGGGTCTAGCAGTAACGTAAACCTATATATTTGCAGGCCGTTAAATGAATAAATAAAAAATTATGAAAAATTTCTATTTGAGTGTATTGTTATTAACTGTGGCTTTTACTGGCCTGCAGGCTCAAAAAAGTGATCCGGAAGCTAAAAAAGTTTTAGATGCCGTAAGTGCTAAATTTAAAACCTACAAAGCAGTACAGGTAGGATTTTTATATTCTATCGAAGATGCAAAAGGAAAAGTACAAGCAAAAAAAACAGGTACGCTTTTAATGAAAGGTGCCAAGTACAAAGTAACATTTGGCGATCAGGAAATTTACAGCGATGGTAAAACCACCTGGAACTACGATAAAGGTGCTAAAGAAGTAACGGTGAACAATGTTTCATCTGATGCCAATGCCTTTACACCACAAAAATTATTTACCAGTTTTTACGATAAAGATTTTTTATACGTATTAAATGGCGAGAAAAAAGTTGGTGCTAAAACCTTACAGGAAATACAACTTACACCAACCGATAAAAGCAAAGCTTTTCATAAAGTGTATTTAACCATCGACAAAAATGCTAAGACCATTCAAAGCACAAAAATTTTAGAAAACGGTGGCAACAAAATTAACTACAGTTTAAACAACATGGTTACTACCGTTAATCCTGCCGATGCATCATTTGTATTTGATGTAAAGAAATATCCCGGTGTAGAAGTAGTAGACTTACGATAATCAGCACAAAATTTTTATATTAAGCCCTTGCTTATGCAGGGGCTTTTTTTATTTTGTTACCGGCTGTAGTACTACTATCATCGTCTGTTGTGTCACTCACTTGTGCTGCACCAATTCTATTGGCCACTGTGCAGTACCCCGTATTTTAATAGGGGCCGTTCGGTAATGCTATTCAACATTATGTAATAGCAAAACTGATTGGCTAAGACAGGTTTCCGTAGAGACGCCATGCTGGCGTTTTGGTTTAAAATAAAATGTAAAAAGACGCCAGCATGGCGTCTCTACAAAGTGTCTATCTCAAATCTCAATTCTGAAATCTCGCATCTCAATTCTCCCCAAATCCGACATCAAAAAATCAGAAATCCTACATTGCAAATCCATTTATCTTTGCACCTATTATTATGCAAGTACATTACAATATAGATCAGCTTCCAAAGTTTAAAAATGCCGTTATTACTATCGGCACTTTTGATGGCGTACACATGGGGCATCGTCAAATAATTGACAAGCTAAAACAAGAAGCAGCCGCTAATGATGGAGAAACCGTAATCATTACATTTCATCCGCATCCACGTAAAGTAGTGTCATCTGCTATTTTAGGCATCAGGCTTATTAACAGCTTGCACGAACGCATTTTGTTATTGGATAAATTAGGCATCGATCATTTAGTGGTAGTGCCTTTTACTGATATGTTTGCCAATCAACCGGCAGAAGATTATATAAAAGACTTTCTTGTAGCAAAGTTTAACCCGCATACCATTATTATTGGTTACGATCATCGTTTTGGCCGCGACAGAATGGGTGATTACAGGTTGTTGGAAAAACTGACAGTAACTTATAACTACCAACTAAAAGAAATTCCTAAACATATACTCAACGATATTTCTATCAGCTCCACCAATATTCGTGAAGCTATTTTACATGCCGATACTGCAACAGCTAATAATTTATTAGGCTATCATTTTTTCTTTACCGGTAAAGTGGTGCATGGCGATAAGTTAGGTCGTGAATTAGGTTATCCTACTGCCAACTTATTAATAGAAGATGAAGAAAAAATATTACCCGGTAATGGTATTTATGCGGTATATGCCGATGTAATGGAATTAGTTTCGGCTAACGGAGTACCTACTTTGCCGGAAACGCCTACTTATAAAGGAATGATGAGTGTGGGTTTCAGGCCAACCGTTAACGGAAAAAAAAGAGTAATAGAAGTAAACCTGTTTGATTTTAATGAAGAAATATACGACCGTTATGTTACCGTGTATATAAAAAAATACCTGCGTAACGAAGTGAAGTTTGAAGGGCTGCCTGAATTGGTAAAACAAATAGATCAGGATAAAATTGATAGCCTGGCTGTGTTGTAGTTTATTAGCTCAAATTATTATAATAAAAAACCGTTTCAAATTTATGAAACGGTTTTTTATTTATAGCATATTAAAATGTTAGTAGGTTATTTTAAATTCTAGTGCTGTAGGGTCAGCAATAAAATCGCTTAGTCCACTGGTAATGGTTACTTTCTTTTTATCTTCAGAAAGTACAACATTTTTTCCTTCTACTTTTTTTGCAGGCTTTGGTAAATTATAAACAATAGTACTTTTAACATCCATTCCCATAGCCGACATTTCCTGAAAAGCTTTAGTGGCCTCATCAGTATCGGTTGGTACCGGTTTGTCTTTGTTCAGCTTTTTCTCAATACCGTTTTTAGTGTAAGTATAAATAAAGTACTCGTCAAATGTTGCACCTAATAATGATTCATTTTTAGCAGGTTCTTCATTTTCGGCACCCTTACCTTCATCTAAAACCTGATCCATAGTATTGCTTAAAAAACGTTGCGCTAAAATATTTATCTTTTCAATATCTGTTACTGCTTTAAAAGGAATAAGTGCTTTTGTAAAAAACAGGTTACTGTCAATATTTATGTTAATACGGATATTACCATTGGCAATAAGCTTTTTTTCTTCGGCGGTAAGGTCGGTAGCTTTATCAACAATATCTTTTATTTGTATTAACGAATCTACTTGTTTCGATCTCGCCTCTTCTAATTGTTGTTCCTGCCCCATAGAGCGTACCATCTCAAATACCTCGCCCATATCAATCTTAGTTTCAAATGTACCGCTTCCATTTTCGTTAATACTAATGTTACGTACAATTTCCAAACAGCCGGTTAAAGAAAACAATGCGGTTATTAATAGTAATCCAAAAAACTTTTTCATGTAGTTGTATATGTTTGAGGGCAAAAGTAGCAAGAAAAAAGCCGACTTGATAAAGTCGGCTTGTATTTAACAATTAGCTTACGATTAAAAAGCTTTTCCTGAACCGGAGGCTTCTTTCGCTAAATCAATCATTACACTTAATTCGTCCACTAATTTATCATCGCTACCACTAAAACCAACCGACTTAAAACGTACTTTACCATCTTTGTCAATAACAAATTTGGTAGGTATGCCATCTACTTTAAAGTCGGCTACCATTTTGCTGTCATTGTCTAACAATACATCAAAAGTGTAGTTGTTTTTTGTAATAAAGTCAGCAGCGTTTTTCTTTTTATCTTCTACATTGTTTTCCCATGTGTTTACAAATAAAAATTTCACATTAGGGTCTTCTTTGTATTTGTTAACAGCTTTTTGCATACCGGGGAAAGAAGCGATACAAGGTCCGCACCAGGTTGCCCAAAAGTCAACAACAACAGTTTTACCTTTTAACTCTGCTATGTCAGTTTTTTTGCCATCTAAATTGTACAAGGCAAATGTTGGCGCTGTTTCGTCAAGGATAGATTTTTTTAATTCTTCTACCATTTTCAAATAGCTTTCTCTTTCTAAAGCAACAAGGTAATCAGCGTAACCTGCGTCAGACTTGTTTGTTTTTATGTAAGCTTCTTTCAATATGTTTTTAATATCAGCGTTAGCTTTTCCGTCTTTTACAAATGTTTCTAACTGTTTTTTATACTTAGCAACGGGTAAGGCCTTAGATGCAATTAATGCATAGTTACCATTCGCATCAGCGTCTTTGCCCTCAGTAACAACCAATGCGGCATCTTTAGAATAGGTTAATGCTTTTTTATAATTACCTAAACGATATTGAATCATACCGTAAGTATCTGCATACATACCATAAGATGATTTGCGTTGCTCATTCCATTGTTTGGTGGTCATGTAGTCAGGTTTTTTGCCTGTTGGTTTTTTCCATTCAGCTTTGGTTGTTTCAACAGCAAATCTTGATAGTTCTTCTGCTAAAGCCAGGTTGGTACTGTCTTTTTGCATATCCCATGCAATGCTGTTATAAATTTGTGCCAGTGTTGTTTTTTCTTTTATATCAGCATCGGCAATTGCTTTTTTAAAACCATCCCAGTCTTTGGCCTTTATGTAAAGCGGGAATAAACGTTGCTCATAAAAAGGAAGTGAAGTGGCTAAAAACTTCCAGTTAGAATCGCTGGCAACTTTGGCTTTAATATCGGTAAGCATTTTTTGCTTTTTGGCAAGGTCTTGCTCACGGTTAAAATTATTGATAGCTTCTGTAGCTACCCATTGGCCTGCCGGGTACTTTTCTTTTTTAAGCTCGGTAAATATTTTGGCCTGTTGTGGTAATTTGGCTAAACCATATAGAGACGTAAGCGAGTTGTAATCCGCTTCGGTTTTTAAACCGTCTTTTAATAAAGTTTCAATTTCTTTTTGAATACGAGCAGGAGCTTCGTCTTTGTTTACCGTATTAACCATGCGCAGGTAAGCTACATTGTTGGCCTTTTTACTTTCCGGGTAAAGCTCAAACTCTTTTTCGTAAGCTTTTATAGCTGCTTCATTGTTGGCTTCTAAACCAACGGTTGTGCCATAGTATTGGTCGTAAAATGATTTGCTTAGGTAACTGCCTTGTTTAGGTTTACCATCTTTGTAAAGGTGTATGTAAAAACCTTTGTTATAGTTGTTGTCAAATTTTTTGTCGGCTGTAAATGCAAAGTATATAAAATTGCTAGCGGTATCAGTAGGTACAACACCTACTAAACGTCCGCTACTGCGGCGTAAGGGAAACTCTACTACTTTTTGCCCTGCACCCATTTGGTAACCGATGGCTTCGGGTAATAATTGAATACCGGTAAGGTCGCCACCTTGCTGGTAGGAAATGTAAATAGTATCGCCGGCTTTTGGTTGCTCGGGTGTGTACGTGAAATTGGATTGGGCATAGCCGGCTGTGCTGCCAGCTATTAATACACCCAAGAGGGCAGTTTTAATATACATGACTTTAAACGTTTACGTTTTTAAAAAATACAACAATAAAAAAGTTTTACATAATGGCTATAAGCAATTGAAGTTGCTTACATAACAATCGTAGTACTGCACTGTTGCTAAATAACATTAATGCTTTTCCCAATTGAAATCGGGATGCTGCAATAAGCCCAATAGAATTAATGCAGCAGAACGGAGCGTCGCAAGTAAAGCTCAATCAGGGCTATACAGCTGGTTCCATAATTTTAACTATAGGTAGAGTGAAATGGTGCCACTAAAGTTACATTACTTTTTTAAAGTGGTTTCAAATAATTTTAAAATACGTTTATACTCATCGGTCCAGCTACTGGGCTCAACAAAGCCGTGGTTTTCTACGGGGTAAGCGGCTAGTTCCCAATTATCTTTACCCAACTCAATAAGTTTTTGCGAAAGTTTTACTACGTCCTGAAAATGCACATTATCATCCACCACACCGTGGCACATTAATAAGTTACCTTTTAGGCCATCGGCAAAGTAAATAGGTGAGCTGCGTTTGTAGGCAATGCTGTCTTGTGCCGGCTCGTTTAAAATATTGGCGGTGTAACCATGGTTATACTGGGCCCAATCGGTAACCGGACGTAAAGCGGCACCGGATTTGAAAACATTTGGCTCAGTGAATAATGCCATTAATGAAATAAAACCTCCGTAGGAACCACCATAGATGCCAATGTTGGCGGGGTTTACACCAAAGTTTTGGGTAAGGTATTTTACCGCATCTACATGATCGGATAAATCTTTACCACCCATATGGCGATAAATACCGGTGCGCCAATCGCGGCCATAACCGGCACTGCCTCGGTAATCAATATCCATTACATAATAACCGGCATCGGCCAATAGGTTATTAAACATATATTCTCTAAAATAAGAACTCCACCATTTATGTGCATTTTGTAAATAACCTGCACCATGAACAAATAATACAGCCGGTTTGGAAGCATGTGGGTTTGCAGGTTTATATATACGTGCATACACTTGCGCACAATCGGCAGCAGTAAAGCTGATTACTTCGGGTTGACGCCATGGGTATGATTTAAATTCATCGGACTTGGCCTTGAAAGTAATTTGTTGTGGCTTGGCATTAGGTTGATTTGCTTGTATGTAAAGCTCCCAAGGTTGTGTAGGAGTAGAATGCAGGAATGCAATTTGCTTTTCGTCTGGCGACAATACCACGGTATTAGCGCCTTCCATATTGGTGATACGTTCTTTTTTGCCTGAGGCAATATGCAAACGATAAAAATGTTTTTCGCCTGGATGCACTTCGTTGGTGATGATATAAAAGTACTGGTTGTTGATAGATAGTTGTACATCCTGCACTTCATAATTACCACTGGTTAATTGTGTTCTTTTACCGGTTGTAAGATTGGTTAAATAAATATGCGCATAACCGCTTTCTTCTGATTGAAACCAATAAGTATCGTTATTAATCCAACCGCCACTGCGCCAGCCACCGGGTCCGCCAACCCATGCTTCGTTGCGTTCACGATTTAAATAGCTGATTTTTTTTGTGGTTGCATCCCAACCCAATAACCATTTGTCTTTATTATCTAAGGAACGTATTTGTATTGTAGCATATTTACCATCAGGTGACCAGCTTGCAGCGCCCCAATTTACTTTTCTGTTTTCAGGCTTTTTCTTAAACAGAGCAGGGTAGTCTTTTACATAATCAGGTGCATCCTGAATGCCGGGGATAGAATCCGTAGAGAAGCTATAAATTGTATCCAGTGTTCTGTCGTAAATATAAAACTCGTTAGGCGTTTGTATACTGCCTACCTTGGTACGTGCCGGAATGTTGGTGGTATAGCCGGATACAGTGACATAGTCGGGAACGAACGTAGATTGCGAGCTACCACTTGGTTGCGGACTAAGGGTGTAATTTACAAAACGTGTATCGGGACTAATGTTTAAACCACGTAAGGTTTTGCCTTGTAGTTGTATGCCTTTTTTAGTAGGTTGTTCTACTGATTTGTTATAGTCGGCTCTTTCTTTCTTTACATCTTCACGTTGACGAAGTACTTCAAATAAAGATAGTTGGTCAGACTTTAACCATTCGTCTTGTCGGTTAGTATTTTGATTACTTGAACCCTGGCCTTGGGAACTACGACCAACAGCACCGCCACGGCCCATAGCAGGTGGTGGAGTGAATGATGCACTGCCGCCTTCGGATTTAATTTCGGTAAGTTGTTCGGTAATGCCTGTTGCAATATCCCAGGCGTATAGGTTTTGAGCACGGGAATAAACAATCTTAGTATCGCTTACATAAAAACCGGGATTACTTTCCCAATCGGCTGTTTGGGTTATGCGTAAGGTGCGGAATGGCTTTAGGGTTGTATAAAAAATGTCACCATCTTTTACATATACATAAGCTGTGCGTTTGGTATTGTACGTAACGCTGCTGGCATACTGTATATTACTTTTTTCCTGCGGTGTTGCTTTTACCGGATTTTTGTTTGTACCCGTTATATAATAGATGGAATCACTGGTATTGTTATCCGGGTTCCAGTTAAAGTAAATGGTACTGCCATTAAGATCCCAGAAAGGAGTTCCGGGTTGTGTACCCATCCATTTTGGGTCTCGCATAATTTTATCTACCGTAAGTGGTGATAATGTTTGTGCTTGGGAACAGAAATATAAACAAGATACAGAGAATAGTACTAGTGCAAAACGCATGATAATTCCGGTTGAAGTTTTGAATAAAGGGAGCTAGTAAAAATAAGTAATGTTGGGTAAAATAAAAAAACCACCTGCGAGAGGTGGTTTTGATTATTATCAATATTATTATAATCTAGTACTCAGTTACCGCAGTTACCTGACGTGCTGCTGCGTTGGTAAGAGCAGTTATTGCAAAACTGCCTCTGTACACTAATGTGTAAACACGGCCAGCAGTAGGCGTGAATGCAAATGCAGTTAACAATTGGTTGTTTACAGAATTATAAACAAACAGCGAATCTGACACACCACCCATTACCGTAGTGTAAGGTGTAATACCAGTTAATGCTACATTATCAAAAACATCACCACCAGCAGCTTTAGATACCAATTTTACTGGAGGGAGCATGGTTTTGGAATATACAAAATTGGCAAAACGATAACTGCTTTGTCCTCCGGTGGGAAGTGTAAAATTATTCTCAGTAAAAATTTGTTTTGATGTAGCTAAAGTGTCATACATAAACACCGAATATGACTTACCTGCTTTTGCATCAATAGAGAAATTTAAAACCGGTTGAGTACTGGTAGCTAAAGTGTCACGGATAATAATACTCCTAACGCCTGGATTTAATGCAAAGCCCAAGTCGCCAGAGTGAGCAGGGCTATTGGCAGCATAGGCAAAAGCAGTACGCATTTGTCTTACGCCATCAATGAATACGTTATTACGTACTGTACCCATTGCAAAATTATAAACCTTAACTGTTGCCATGCCACCGAGATCATCATTTCTCAGGGTAGGGTCATTAAACTCTTTAGAGCAGCCATGAAATGCAAGCCCTGCAAGTGATAATAGTAAAAGCGATTTATTTATATACTTTGTCATAGTAGTAAATTTTATTCAGGTATTGAAAACCACATTTCTTTGGTATGATAATTTAGTTCCATGGCGCCTACAGCAGTTAGTGCAGCGATATTGTATAAATACTCTGAGTTATATCTTGGACGTGCCCTGTAAACCAATTTTCCGGTATTGTTTACAAACCTTCTGCTTTCTATTGGAACTTCAAATGCGTCATATACTTGTCTGGTTGTTCCGCTTTCTACATCAGTGTAATGAAACCTTCTTAAATCTACCCATGTTTCTACCACACCATATCCATAAAGTGCGATAAATTTTTGTAACATAATATGTGACAAGTTAAAACTTGCCAAGTCGGGTACTACGCCGGAGTTAGTAACAAAGTCACTTATTTTAGCGGCAGTTAATTCACGGCCAGGCCATATTGAATTAACCGTATAAACGTCTTTAAGCATGTTCATGCTTAATTCAATTCCTTCTTTATATGCTTGCAAAGCAGCAGCTTTATTTGCTCCACCTTTTCTATATAATGCTTCAGCTTTTATAAACTTCATTTCACAGGCAGTCATTACAGGAAAAGGGGGTTTATCTCTAAATACATATCTGGCAGAATCTTCTTTGCCGCCAGGTGCGGTAGTTGTCGTGCCGCTAGCAACAGATCCTCCAAAAAAGTTTTTTGGTCTTTGTGTGGAAGGTAGAGATTCTTGACCCCATGTAGGCCTGAATCCTCGATAAGTACCTTCAGCATTTTCCTGTAAAATATAAGCCGCACGGGGATCTTCAATTTCCTCAAAAGTAGGGTTGGCTCCAGACATTAAATCAGCAATAAACTTTGATTGTATGCTAGCTCCAATATTTCCTCTTCGTTGCCCCCAGAAATGAAAGGCATTATTATGCATACTTTCCATATTGAAAGTAGAAATAGTATTATCTGCATTAGTCGTTGCTGCCAAGTCAACATATTTCAAAACTGAGTCTACGGCATAAAATGATTTGTTTGTTTCTCTATGAAAGCTACGAGCTAAAACACCGTAAACAAATTTTTTCCATTTATTCACATCGCCTTGATTCATATATTTGTCGCCTTTTGCTAAATTAGCCTGGCTAACATTGCCTCCGGTCATATTTAAGAAATTAAGCGATACATGACTTAGTCGTCTTACTTCCTCATACACTTCTTTTTGTGTTTCATAGCTAAATACGCGTTGACTTGTATTAAAAGCATCTTTTAAAATAACCTCTCCATGGGTATCTGTTAATGTAAGCCAAGCCCATGCTCTTATGGCATGTGCAACACCTACATAATCCCATTTTTGTTCTTCGCTAGCCCATTCTACTATTTTTACAATATTCTGTCCCTGACCATAATAGTGCATAGCCCAAATGTTGCCCAACAAGTCAGAACCTCCTGTAACTCCTCCCATTTGGTCATACTGGTATTGTGCAGCATTTCGTACCCAAAATTGTATATAATGGCCAAAATACATAGCATCTTGTGCTACCCCATAGTTGTTACCATTTGCAGAACCACTACAAAGCATATTATCAATAACACCTGGTAATATTTCTTCCACAGGTTTTTTAACATCCGCATTTGGATTTAAATAAGCATCATCGATTTTTTTTGAACAAGAAGTAAATGTCCAAAGTAAAATGCTAGAAGCAAGTATTATATATTTAAACTGTTTCATATTTTTATTATTTAACGGAGCTATTAAAAGTTTGCTCTAAAACCAATATTTAAACTAATGGGTGTAGGTAAAGTACCATAATCAAAACCTACGGCACCAACACCTTTTGTACTGGATGTGTTGGCATTTACAGCAGGATCTGAGCCCGAATAATTAGTTAATAAAATTAGATCGTTAGCAGTAAAGAATACGCCTAAGTTTTTTAGTCCTTTTATCCGGCGAGTAACATTTTGATCAAAAGTATAGCTCAGGGTCATATCTCTTAATCTGAACCAATTCACATCCTTCTCTACAAAAACCTCACCCGGCATATTTCCTTTATAGTATGTATCATGGTATGCTGGAATAATAACAATATTGTTTTTTGTTGGTGTGGCAGTATTTTCGTTACCATCTTTCATTACGCCATCTACAATCAATGGTTTGTATCGGTCTAATGTCATATCACTACGGCCAATTTGTGTAAGGTATTTTTGGTTGCCATTAAATATATCTCCGCCTACTTTTAAATCCCAAACAAAATTCAGACGCCAGTTTTTGTATGTTAAGTTATTTACCCAACCAATTCTATAATCAGGGTTTCTATCACCTGTTTTCTTAAATACCGATGTAACTACAGGTAATCCGGTAGCAGGGTCAACCAATACTGCGCCATTATTATTTCTTTCGTATGCGAATGTGGTAATAGTTGTCGTATTACTGCCTAGCATAATACCACCACGGGCATGGTCATGGACCCATGTATCTGCCAAATAATATTCGGCAACATTTTCGGGCATTTCTACTACTTTACCCCACATTTTGTTAAAGTTAAACTGCATGTTCCATATAAAATTTTTTCTGCTTACCACATCTCCACCTAATACAATTTCAACTCCTTCGTTTCTTGTGCTACCGGCATTCTGACTATTTAACACAAAGCCTGTTCCATAACTTAACCTAAAGCCGTTTATAATTTGGCCATTAGTTAGGGTATTGTAATACGCCACATCTGCAGATAACCGATTGTTAAACAACCTAAGTTCCGACCCTACTTCAAATGTTCTTTGCTTCTCTGGCTCTAATAGTGGATTTGCATTGGTAAATCCATATTGATACCCCCCACCTCCAGAAAATACATTTACGAAAATTGATTGTGTAGAATACGGTGGATTTAATCTAGCTGTGCCTGCAAGCGAGCCTCTAAGTTTCCAATAACTGAGATAATCTCCCTTTTTTAAACCCGGAAAAATGTCACTCATAATCAAACTTAAACTAGCCCCCGGGTAACTATAATTTCTAAAATTTTTGGTTAGCGTTGATGCTTCTTCCATGCGGTATGTTACAGATAAAAATGCCATATTTTTATATCCAACAAAGGCTTCACCAAAATAGGCAAGTTGACGCATAATTTGCAAATTATATAACCCTTGTTGATTACGCAATAAACGTGTACGAGTTGAAGGAACTGTATTGCCGCTATCCGTTCTGTTTAAATTTATGATGGAGTCACCTGAAACAGAATACATGGCTGTTTCATTGTCCTGCCACATGGTTCCTACCATTAAACGTGTACTAAAGTCTCCAAATTTCTTTTTAGCTGTTGCGGTAATAGTATGGTTATAGTTGCTCAACTCTCTCCAATAATTATCCTGAACACCTGCTCTAGCTTGAGTTAAGAAGTATGAGTCTGGATGATATTGCATATAACCATACATTTTGTAAGTATCGTAACCAAACCTTCCTGAAATTGATAACCAATCGGTTGGGTTAATATTAACACCCAATGATGCAGTAATACGGTCATTTTCTTCCCATCCTTTGTTTTTATTTACACTAAATAAAGGGTTGTCTATATCACCGTTCGGGTTGTCATTATAAAGTGTGGCTTTACGACCATCAAAAGTTTCATAATTTCTTATGTCGTACTGGTTAGGCCATGATAAAAGACTTATCATAAAGCCTCCTGTACCACGCATTACTTTTCTGTTTTCTGAGCGTATATAACTAACAGCAGGCATTAATTCTAGCCATTTACCAATCTTCGTTGTATTGGCTAAACGAAAGTTAATACGTCTGTATTTATTATTTGGCACTATACCATCCTGATCAAAATACGAACTGGAAAAACGAAATACCGAGTTTTTTACGCCAAAATCTAAACCCAGGTTATGATTCTGTGAAAAACCAGTTTTAAAAAAATAATTTTTATTATTATAAAGTTTTGTTCCTTCCTCTATTTCTGGGCCAAAATAGCTGAATCCATCTTGCGGTAAGCCATTTGTACCTGGCTGATACTTATCTACGATTTTTGGAAAGCGTACTACTTCTTGAATTCTGAAGCTATTATCATATTGCACCCCTAGTTTGTTTGATTTTGCTTTACGAGTAGTAATAACAATGGCACCGGAGCTTGCTTGGCTACCATAAAGGGCAGTAGCTTCAGGTCCTTTTAGCACAGTTATAGAAGCAATATCATTTGGGTTCATATCGGCCATTCTATTAGTATGGTCACTATTACGATTTGATGTGTTGGCCAAACCGGTACGTTCTACTACACCTACACCGCCAATACCCGACATTTCATCAATGGCATCATTATCCATAATCACACCATCTACAACAAATAAAGGGGAGTTACTTAACGATAAGGAGTTATAACCTCTTAATACTATGGCGCTGGAAGCACCGGCCATACCTGATGTAGGGTTTACCGTTAAACCTGCTACACGTCCTTGTAAGCTATTTAAAAAGTTTTCTCTTTGGCTTTCTTTAATGTCGTCGCCACTTACACGTTGAGTAGAAAAGCCCAATTCTCTTGGGTCTCTTTTAATGTCCATCGCCGTAACAACTACTTCTCCTAAATCTCCCGATGTAGCTTTTAAAGTGATGTTGATGCCACCGTCAGCAGCAACTTTATACTCTTGTGATTCAAATCCTACATACGATATCATTAGCGTTTCGCCAGGGTTAGCCGCAATTTTAAAATCACCGGCAGCATCTGTCTGGGCAGTACGCCGGGTGCCTTTTACCCTAATTGATACACCGGCCAATGGCGATTTATCTTCGGCCAGTATCTTACCACTAATTGTCTTCTCTTGCCCTTGCGCAAATGCCGGCAGCGAAAAAAACAATAATAGTAGCATGGCTACTAATTGGAGAGCTTTTCTCATAGCTGTTTTGTTTTTTAGTCTGTATTTAAATGAAGCAGTTTATTTTTCCTCTAAGCCTTAGCTTGTACTAATATACACAAGCAGTTTTATATTCAATGTATTAAATAGGATAGCAGGTGGTTTAATGTATCAAACAATGATACTAAAGAACAGTTATTCCCGCATTAATATACGGCTTTAATAAATCATCATCAGCCGGCAACTCAGTAATCAGTGTGTTTATTTTTCCAATGTCACAAACCTGAATGGGCTGAAATGTATTTATTTTTTCCGCAATAGCCATACCTACAACATGCTGAGACGACTCAATCATGGCCTTTTTCAATTGCACAACTTCCCAGTCATTATCAGTAACACCATGCGATATATCTAATGAGTTAATCCCCAGAAAACAAATATCAGCTTTCACTTGTCTTATTTTGGCAATCGCTTCCGGGCCAACAGTAATTTTTGAATTTTTCGATAACCTGTCACCAATTAATATTACTTCAATATTTGGGTGGCGCATGTATTCCAGAATTACGGGTATGCTTCCCGAAATAAAAGTAGCTTTCAATTGGGGGGGTAAAAAACGAGCCAGTTCAATAATAGTAGTACCACCACTGGTTAAAATAAACATACCATTATGTATCATGCTAATTGCTTTTGCAGCAATTGTTTTTTTGTGGGTTTGCGAGTAAACGCCACCGCTGTCAAAATGCACTTCGTTAAAGGAATGTGAAAGGGCACCACCATGAACTTTAATTAATTTCCCTTCGTCAGAAAGTTCTTGCAGGTCTCTGCGAATAGTGTCTTCCGATACATCAATATCGTTGCAAAGTGTTGCAGATAAAACCTTGTTATGCAGGTTTACTTGATGTAAAATGTATGCTTGTCTCTCTTTTTTTAACACTATCCAGTCGTTTTGTTACAACAATATACAACAGTTCCTGCATAAAAGCGCAAAAAGCCGAATTTTTTTGCAAATTGTGAAGAAATTAGGCAAAACTGTTAATATGTATCCTGTTTTTTTATGATATCAGCTTCGGTTCCCTGATTAATCGTCCCTTGCAATCCGTTAGGATTGGGATAGTATTTATTTCCTGTGGAAATGAATACTATAATTGCCCTTCAACAGCAGTAACGCTAATCATCAGTCGTAATAGTTAGTAGTTAACTTACGTGAGCAAAACTTTTTATTGCTCAAGTTTATAAGAATTTGTTTTTCGTAAAGCCCGTTTATACTTTTTACGTTGTTTGTTTTTCGATGTAGCCCCCGTGCTGTTAATTACCCCATTTAATGTTGTCTTTACTAAGTAGTTAATAGACGATCTATCTTTTAAACGTTCAAAAAATACAATACCCGTTCTTTTCTTATTATTACGTTTAATAACAAATGTATTGGCAACAAAACTTATAGTGCGGGTTAAAAAGTTTTTGTTTGTTTCATCGCCATTTTTAAAAAGCTGAATACGAATGTTTTTATATTTCATATCCATGGTGCCATACACATAATCATCATTACCGGTTACAGCCATCTTTAAACTATCAATCCTGCCCGATTTAAATTTTGCCGAAGCCAATGATGCTAAAATAGGATTAATACTTGTTAAGTCAGCACTACCCAAATCTACCGTCATATTAAACCCTCCCATACTGTCGGTATATGATTGTGCAACAAATAACCTGGTGTCAATGGTATTTTCTAAATGGGCAAAAGCATGTATGTACAAACTATCTGTAGGTGTATGGTCATAGTTTTTTGCATGATATATTTTACTGTTCAGCCTGTTTACATTTATCCTGCCAACCGAATTAGTTTTTTCATTTATTTCTTCATATTGCACCAATCCGTTGTTTAATGTAATGCTATCAACTGATAATTTAATTGGTATAGTATTTAATCGCCCAACTGGTAGTGGTTTTATGTTACCCGGTTTACGGGGTATTCTTTTATCTCTAAAAGTGCCAATAAAACCATCATTAATAACAATACTGCCTACATTAAAGCTGCTATCCTTTACATATTGGTCCCAGTTAAAAGGCCCAATATGTATTTCCTTGGTTTTAGCCTGTAAATAATCTGCCTGATCCTCCAGCTGTTTTACAAATTCATCTCTGCCTAAAATAGGAGAGTAGGCAAAGGAGTCAATGGTAAAACTGCTGTTACTTTTTTTATAACGCAGGTTATACCAGTCAAACTTATTAGCATCATTCTGAAAACTACCTGTTACATCCGAAAGTGAAAAGTCTGGGTTATTACTTATTAAATCATAGGGGCGTAATAAGTAAGTGGGCTTAATGGTAATATTGCTCAGCTTGGCTTTATCAATTATTAATTTACCTAACTGGTTTTTCTGTAAGCTATCAAATACCAATTTATTGGCGGTAAAATAGTTGATATGTGTTTCCCATTCTACGCTGCCGGTTTCTGTGGCTGTTAATTGCGTATTATTCAGCTCTATTTCAAATGAGCCATTATCGCTTTTTAATAAGTGTTTATTGGCAGTAAGTACAGCAATGCCTTGTGCCGTTAAATTGGCAACTCCCACCTGTATCGTATAATGGTCATTGCTGCTGATATTTTGCAGTTGTAATTTGCTCTTAGCCTCTTTATCTAGCCAGGTAATTTGCGTAGTGCCATTCTCGGTAATGGTATGATAATTAATAGTAGGGTTGTTAACCAGTAAGTTACTTACTTGTAAAAGAGGGAAATTTATTCTTTCTTTTATAGCTATATCTGCTATTTCATTTTTGCTGTAGTAATGTAGTACCGGGTTATTTAATACAATATCATTGGCCGTAATATTTTGTGCCAGCAACTTATTTACATCAGGCGTAAGTTTAATATCCGGAATATTTACTACTAAGGAGTCTTCTGCATTTTTAGTCGCAAAACGGATATTGCGGGCAGTTGAGGTTTGCAAATCCTGTATATTAAAAGTTTCTATATTTAATTCTGTTCCTTCTTTTAATAAATTTAGTTGTTTGCCATTTGCCATCAACCCTGCAATTACCAAGCCGTTTGAATGATTGGTATTAGCTATACTATTACAGCTTACTTTTTCTAAGTATGCACTCAGGATTGAGCCTTGGTTAGTTATCTTAAACTGTGTGTTTTTTCCATTAAGCTGTTGAATAATAAAGCGACTATCAGCTTTATGCTTTTGTGGTACATTGTTTATAATGTTTGCGTTTGCTCCATCCCAACTTAGCTGATTGATAATAAGTTTATTCAACTTTTCATCAAAAGAAAAAGTATTTAAACTTACATTATTAGCAGTAACACTGGTGCCGCTTTTATCTTTATACCACATCGTTTTAGCAAGCAACTTATTATCATTACCCGAAAACTTTATATCCTGCAACTGAATGCTGGTGTTACCATTTTTATAAATGCCTTTGGAGAAGTTTACAGTTTGTAACGCTTCTTGTATATCGGCAATTTTATTTGACTGTACCAGCTTCTCGCCTAAAATAGAGAAGTTAGCACCATATAAGTTTAACTTGCTTTTATCGGGTAGTATTACTTCTATTTGGCCGTTTTTAATATGTAATTGGTGTAGTTGCATTTGTTTACCCAAACCGGCCAGCGTTTCGTAAATGCTGTTATTGTTATACTTTTTTTGTGGCAATAAAGTGTACTGAATTACCGGATTTACCAAGGTTACATTAGCCGCTTTTACTACACGTTCCAGCACAAGGTCGTCCCAGGATAAACCATCCAGGCTAAACCTGTCCATACTAATGGTATTGATAGCTTTGTTGTTTTTTAATTCGTGGTAAACAAATTTGTTCAGGTTTATTTGGTTGTTGTAAAACAAAATACTGTCAAACTGTATACTGTAAGTACTGTCTTTTAAAAAATTTTCAAAATTTCTTATGCCCATATTAAACTGCTCAATGGCAATGGGTTTGGGCGCATTTTGTAAAATTTTTAATCCTTTTAATTCAAAATTGTTGTGCTCAGATGTAAAGGTATTGGGAACGCCATTCCGCTCGGTTCTTATATCAAATGAGCCATCGCTGATAATTACATTTTTTAAAGCAATGTTACCGGTTAGCTGCTGAATAATTTTGTCTATTCTTGGCCCTTTGGCTGAGTCTTTATTGTCAGGTAAAGTAATGTTTAATTTAAACGTAGGGCGGGTACAATAAACCGAATCAGCCTGAATAATTTCTTTATGATACAAACTATCAAAATTCAGGTTGGTTAGTTTTAGTTTTTCAAAAAACACAGCGAAAGTATTATTCTTACTATCACTTTCAGTGGCTTCAATGGTACAATCATCAAACTCTACCATTTTTTGTTGTACATCCAGCTTAAAGTCTTTAAAACTTAAAATATGCCTGCCATCAGGAAAATGTATATTTTGTTTGTTGGTTGTAACCGTAAGGTTATCGCTGAATAATATTTTTTTACTGGCAATACTGTCTTTACCACTAACAAAAATATTGTTAAGTAGTAAATTAATATTGGTTATGCGTAACGGTATTTCATCTGTTGTTGTATTATTTAATAGCGTAAAAGCTGCGTTCTGCATGTAAAACTTTCTTACATCCAATACGTCTAATGCATCCTGTATACTGTTATACACTTTACCCATTTCTTGCGGTATGGATAATTGTTGTTGTGTGGTATCAGTATTACTGGTTTTAGCCCGAAGCTGGGTAACAGTTACGGATGGATTAAAAAGTGAAAGCGAATCTATCAGCAATTGTTTATCTATTAAAAAAGGCAAAACACCTTTTACTGATAGTTTTACTTTTTGCACTTTTAAGTCGTATGCGGTGTTATTAGTGGCGGTATCGGTGGAGTAGAAGTGGGCATTTTCTAATTCCATGTGTTTACTAAACCAGTTAAACTTAAACTTTTTTACTTTCAGGTGTAATGTTCCGTTCGACTGTGAGGACACCATGTTTTCAATAAATGTTTCTGCATGGTTTATAAACCAAAAATGAAAAGCGATTAATAACACCAAAAGTCCTCCAATAATGAAGGACAAAATTTTGAGTATTTTTTTCCATTTATGTGTACCGGTAGCTATACTTTCTTATTTAGTCTTAAGTTAAACAATTTAATCATCAGTTGTTAAACTGGCTACAATCGTGCCTGATATATAAATCTCTCACTTATTTACATGGAAAACAAGTTTTAGGTGTAAATGTTTTGTCAATAGAGTAGGCTTAAAGCATAAAGCTGAATGCTCAATGCTAAATGCCCAAAGCAAAAAAAACTTCGAGTAAAATACGGAGTACTGCACAATGCCCAATAGAATTACCGAACGATGCAGTGAGTGACACAACCGAAGCTCAATCAGGGGAGGGACGATGGTTACATAAAAAAAATTATGCTTACTTAGACTTTGAAGCCCCTTTAGGGGTTTGGGGTAGTAGCCGATAAAATAAAAATGGTTATTGAAAACTACTTTTAAGCATTCCCAATAACCATTTACTATTTAAAAATAACTTTTAACTAACGCCTGCGCCGTTATTAACCACACCATCAGGGTTAACAAAATGCAATTTGCCTTCAGCGTTTTCGGCCATTAAAATCATGCCGTTGCTTTCTATACCACGCATTTTTCGTGGGGCCAGATTGGCAACTACCACTACCTGTTTATTAATAATTTCTTCCGGCGTAAAATGTAAAGCAATGCCGGAAACAATGGTTCTGGTTTCAAAACCAAGATCCACTTCCAGTTGCAATAATTTATCGGCCTTTGGCACTTTTACTGCACTAATGATGGTACCAACTTTTAAATCCAATTTAGCAAAATCATCATACTGAATAGTTTCTTTGGCAACAGGTTCCGGCACTGGTGCTGCAGCAGGTTTATTTGCTTCTTCAGCCTGTTTTAATCCGGCTTGTAATTTTTCTATCTGTTGTGTTATTTCTGCATCATCAATTTTGCGGAACAATAATTCCGGTGCTCTTAACGAATAACCCGGCTTTAATAAATTAATGGTACCTGCATTTGACCAGTTTAATATTTTGTCTACCACCTTCATCATGTGCAACATTTTTTGTGAGGTGTTAGGTAAAAAAGGATTAGCTAGTATGGCTAAGTTGGCTGTTAACTGCAAACAAATATGTAAGGTGTTGTCAATGCTTTTTTGCACTTCCGGATTTTCAGTCAGTTGCTTGGCAACAATCCAAGGTTCTTTTTTCTGCATGTACTGGTTACCCTTGCGGCTAAGATCAATTACTTCAAACAATGCATCCCTGAATTTATATTCCTCAAGGTAGGTTTCAATCAAGCGTTTAGAATATTTAATATCCTCAATCATTTGTTCATCTACCTCATCCAATAACTCGTTGTGTAAATGTGGTACTTTACCGCCACACAACTTATGCATTAACACAAAAGTGCGGTTAACAAAATTGCCAAAAATATTTACCAACTCACTGTTCACCGCATCCTGAAAACCTTTCCAGGTAAACTCACTATCCTTGGTTTCGGGTGCAATTTGCGTAAGGTAATAACGCAACATATCTACGCATTGTGCACCACCGTTTGGTTGTTTTACAAAGTCGTTAATGTAGTCACGCATTTCCAGTTTCCAGTTACGGCTGGTACTCATTTTATCGCCTTCCAAATTTAAAAACTCATTGGCCGGTACATTTTCCGGTAAAATGTTACCATGTAGTTTTAACATTATTGGAAAAATAATACAATGGAAAACTATATTGTCCTTACCAATAAAATGAACAAGCTTGGTGTCTTTATCCTGCCAATATGGTTCCCAATCTTTATTATTATCCAATGCCCATTGTTTGGTAGCGCTTATGTAACCAATAGGTGCATCAAACCAAACGTAGAGAACTTTGCCAGCCGCATCAGCCAATGGTACTTTAATACCCCAATCCAAATCTCTGGTTACGGCACGTGATTGTAAACCACCTTCTATCCAACCTTTGCACTGACCAACTACGGTTGCACGCCAATCATTTTTATGATCTTCTAAAATCCATTGTCTTAAAAAATCTTCATGTTTACCCAATGGTAAATACCAATGCGTCGTTTTCTTTTTAATTGGTGTTTCGCCGCTTAACGTACTTACCGGATTAATCAATTCATCCGGACTAAGTGTACGACCACAATTTTCACACTGATCACCAAAAGCTCTGTCGCTGCCACAGTTGGGGCAAGTACCTTTTATAAAACGGTCCGCTAAAAAAGTTTTAGTGGCTTCGTCAAAATATTGTTCGGTTTCTTTTGTTTCCAGTTCGCCACGTTCGTGCAATGCCGTAAAAAACTCCTGCGCCGTTTCATGGTGCAAGGGCTCGCTGGTGCGGTGGTAAATATCAAACGAAATATTCAGGTCGGCAAAATCCTGTTTCATTTCTGCATGGTACTTATCAATAATGGCCCGCGGCGTTGTGTTTTCTTTCATCGCCTGAATAGGTATAGCCGTGCCATGTTCGTCGCTGCCACTTACAAAAACCACATCACGTTGTTGTGCCCGTAAGTAACGCACATAAATATCAGCAGGAATATATGCACCCGCCAAATGCCCCACATGTTTTAAACCATTGGCATAAGGCAAGGCAGAAGTAATTAAATATCTTTTCGGTTGTGTCGACATTGTTTTTTTATTTTATCAGCTGCATTACTACTAGCATCGTCTGTTGTGTCACTCACTTGTACTGCAACAATTCTATTGAGCATTGTGTAAGCCTCTTAATTTTTTTGTAAATCTTAATTATCTAATTTTCAAATTGTCTAATTGTCACATTGTTTTCTGTTGTGTCACTCACTGCGTCGTTCGGTAATTCTATTCAGCAATTTGCAAGTGGCATTACTTTTTTCGAAAAATCTTTTAATACTGAGCTGTTTCTTTATTTATAACATAAACCTATAAGGTTAACGGATGGCAAAATTACCATATTCGCACCATTGCTCAAAACGCAAACATTATGTTATCTTCCCAACATGAAAAGGAAAAGTTTTTTACAGGCTACAGCGGCTTTGGCTGGGCTTACGGTATTACCAACCGGGACAACCTATGCCGTAGGTAATTTGGCCAATACGGCCTTACCCATTATCCCTTCCTATTTGCAAAAAGGCGACACTATTGGCGTTACCTCACCAGCAGGTTACATTACTTTGGAAGAAATTGAACCGGCAAAACAACTCATGGAATCATGGGGTTTTAGGGTAAAACTGGGTAATACCATTGGAAAACGACATTTTACTTTTGGAGGTACTGATGCGGAGCGAAAAGAAGATTTACAGCAAATGCTGAACGATAAAACCATTAAAGCCATTATGTGTGCCCGTGGTGGTTATGGTGCGGTAAGAATAGTGGATCAGCTGGATTGGACGGCTTTTAAACAACAGCCAAAATGGGTAATAGGCTTTAGCGATATTACAGTGCTGCACAACCATATTAACCGTAATATGGGTATTGCCAGCATTCATTCTAAAATGTGTAATAGTTTTCCATCAGTTTGGGCCAATGCCGATGCGCAACAAAAAGAAACTATCCTTTCTATACAAAAAGCATTAACCGGTGTAAGAATGGAATATACAGCCGGTATTAATGCATTTAATAAAAAAGGTACGGCAACGGGTGTATTGGTGGGTGGTAATTTAAAAACAATTGAGTCTTTGGCCGCCTCATCATCCGATTTACGTACGGCTAATAAAATTTTATTTGTAGAGGATACCGGAGAATACATGTACAGCATGGATCGTATGTTCTGGAACCTGAAACGTTCCGGTAAATTAGATAATCTGAAAGCGTTAATAGTAGGAGGATTTAAAGAAAAAAAAGACGCCGGTGATGACGATTTTGGTAAAACCTTACAGGATGTAGTGTTGGAAAAAGTAAAAGAATACAATTACCCGGTTTGTTTTGATTTTCCCGTTGGGCATCAGCGTAATAATTTTGCCTTAAAATGTGGTGTTACACATCAGTTAGTAGTAACCGATCAGCAGGTTACATTAAAAGAACAGTACTAAAGCTAGGAGTGGAATACCGTTTTTATCTGGTCAACAATTGTTTCATCAGGGGTTATTTCAATTAAGTAGTCCTTGGCACTCCTAAAAGCAGGAATTTTCCTTTGTTTCAACGCTTCAATCATATTTAGTGGATTATAGCTCATTTCTACTGTTACCGTAGTGTTTTCAGTAAACGATTTTAATGAAGCCAGTTCGTATTGAATGAGTTCTACCAAAATCCGGTCGGTAAGAATACTTTTCTGTTGTAATAAATAGTTGGCAAAATCGGTTCCGTTATCTGAGGCAAAAAGTTTTGGGGAGGCCTCTTGCCAAAATGTTCTCAGTAGTGTATTAAAGTTTTCCATTCCTAATGTTAGCATCAAATAGCGGCAGGTTAACTTTAGCGAACTTACCAGCAAAGAACCTTTAAATTTTTCAATAAGGTCTTGTATGATATTTATGCCTTTATCTTTTATCAGGGTTTCTGCCAAAACTGTTTTGTTTTTTATTGGTCTTTTAATGGCTAGTAAACCCAATGTATTTTCCCATTCTGATACGGACGGTGTATAACTTGTTGCAGCACTATTATTACTGTTAACCGGTTGATGCCTCCTTTTGCAATTGGCGCCTCGTTTGTCCCATATCCGGTTCATTTTTTCTAATTGCAGGGTTATATCCTTTTTTGGAACCATGGTAATATACTCCGGCAACATTTCAAAAGTTATTGCTTTTAAATTGGGCAATCTGCGCACAATCATTTCAAAAAGTTCAATTACCTCATCGCTGGATGGGCCGGAATGAGCATCGAGATAATATCCATTAAAATAAAAGCCTCCGGCTAAATGTATTTGGGTGATGCGTTCATGACTCAATTGGTTAAAATAGTCGGGTACATTTTGGCGACCATTTTTTTCGTTGGCTAAAACATTATGTATGTCCAGTAAAATATTGCAATCAGCCTTTTCTGCTATTTTATTTACAAAAGCGCCGTCTTCTATTTCAAATGGTAATGGTGCTAAGTAGTTTACACCTGTTTCAAATAAAAAGGGAATGTCGAAATTCTTTTTATAGTTAATAATACCGGTAACGGCAGTATTAACCCCTTCATCTGTTTGTAATGGCGATAACAAAAAATTAGTATTATACAACTCATTATTAATACTTAGGTTATTAAAACTTAAATGTTCGCTCATGGTAACGGGTTGTAACCGTTCCATCATTTTATGTAAACATTGCAGGTGCATGGTATCGGCCGGAAGGCTGCCTGCAACGGGGTAACCAACACCATGAAAAGTAATGGGCTTGTTTAATGAGCTTAAATAGTTAACGGCTGCTTCATCATAAGCATAAGCAGCCAATCCGTTATGTAACCGGTACCAAAAGGTCTGTGGTTCTATTTCAATTACTTGAATTAATTCCGGATTGGCTGCTATTGTTTCTTCAAACCCGGAAAAATAAATAATTCCAACACCTAACTCGGGAATTTTCATTTTTCTTTAATTAAAAGGTTATGAGCGAAATTGTAATTTTTCGTCAAAAATAAATCGACGCTCAAAATCAAAGCGAATGTCGAAGCCTGAATGGCAACCCGGACAACCAAGTTTGCCCAGTACTTCGGCTGTAATTTTGTTCATAGACTCAATGTTAAAAGCCGCACTGGCAGGCACTGTTACTTTAATTACTTTACTATCCAGTTTGGATAATTTTTTGAATTCTGCTTTCATAAAAACTAAGGTTTAATAAAATTGTTTCCTTATTAACGCAAAGGATAATAACGTCTAACTAAGCCAGTTAGAATAGCTATGTAAGCATCACCTGTTGCGATGATGTAGTAATAATAAAATTTATAAGTGAAGGTTTACTCCAAAAGGTGGGTAGGAGCAGGATAGGTTTAATGAAAAATGAAAAGGGTTAATGTTTACTAAAGGTAATATTGCCAAAAGCATTTACCAATACCACAAACTGGTAATTTTTTTTCGTAATCCTACAAGGTTTATTTACTATTTATGTGTGATAATTGTCAAACTGTATTTAATATTTATAGCTTATAATTGTAGTATAAAACTTTTGTACAGATGATTAAAACGCCTCCTTATTTAAACACCGGTGATACCATTGGTATTGTTTGTCCCTCAGGTTATATGGACGCTACAAAAGCGGCTGAATGTATTCGTGTATTAGAGGAAGAGTGGGGCTATAAAGTAAAAGTTGGCAAGACTTTAGGCGGCGACTCGGAAACCTATTTTTCCGGTACAGAGGAAGAACGATTAAATGATTTTCAGCAGATGTTGGATGATGATGAAGTGAAAGCCGTTTTATGCGGACGTGGTGGTTATGGCATGACGCATATTATTGATAAAATAAATTTTAAGAAGTTTAAAAAGCATCCTAAGTGGGTAATAGGGTATAGCGATATTACTTTGTTTCATACCCATCTTTATGCTAATTATTACATCTCATCGCTGCACTCGCCCATGGCAGCAGCGTTTAACGATGCAGGTTATGTAAATCGTTATGTACAATCTTTAAAACATGCGCTGGAAGGTAAGTGGGCAAAATACGCCTGTGACGCACATGAACTAAATAAACCGGGTGAAGGTATTGGTGAATTGGTGGGTGGCAATCTGGCATTGTTGGTACATGGTATTGGTACCGACTCTGAAATAAAAACCAAGAGCCGTATTTTATTTATTGAAGATATTGGCGAATACATTTACAGTGTTGACCGTATGATGCATCAATTAAAGCGTGCCGGTAAATTAAAAAACCTGGCGGGTCTTGTTATTGGTGAGTTTGATGATGTAAAAGATACAACCCGTCCGTTTGGAAAAAATATTTACGAGTTAATATCGGAAATAGTAGCGGAGTACGATTATCCGGTGTGTTACCATTTTCCGGTAAGCCATACCGAACGTAATTATGCTTTAAAAATTGGCGTTGGTTATAAATTGAAAGTGACAAAAGCTAAGGTTACGTTAGAAGAGTAGATATTTAATGTGCTAATGGAATACAATTTGGAAATTTGGTGATTTGGAAATTTGGCAATGGGGTTTTACAATAGAGTAGGAAACTTACATAATGCTGAATAGAATTGATGCAGTACCGCCGACAAGTCGGGGTGCACCTTGCACAATGCTGAGTAATGTTACAGGTGCACAAGAGTGCGACGCAACAGACGATGATAATAGCACAGTTGCTCGTAACATAAAATACGTATTTTGTATAGGACACTATCTAAGCCCCTCCTTCGGAGGGGTTGGGGAGGCTTCAATCAAGGGTTGAACGTTGGGCACAAAAAAATAATTCTACTTATTCAGACTTTAAGCCCCTTTAGGGGTTTGGGGTATAACATAAAAAAAACCGTTCCGTAAAACGGAACGGTTACACAAAACCATAACCTAATAAATTAGGCTTAGAGTGCTTTTGTGAGCTATGCAATCAACATAGCGGAAACAAATTTAATTAAACTTATTTCAGATCAAAACGATCAAGGTTCATTACTTTGGTCCAGGCTGCTACAAAATCCTTCACAAATTTTTCCTGCGCATCACTACTTGCATACACTTCGGCAATTGCTCTTAATTCTGAGTTAGAACCAAAAATTAAATCGGCACGTGTGGCGGTGTATTTTGTTTCGCCGGTATTACGGTTGGTGCCTTCAAAAACTTCTTTGCTGGCATCTGTTGCTTTCCACACCGTGTTCATGCTTAACAGGTTTACAAAAAAATCGTTGGTTAACGTTTCAGGTTTGTCGGTAAAAATACCATGTTTCGATCCATCAAAATTGGTATTTAAAGCCCGCATTCCGCCAATTAATACCGTTAGTTCAGGGGCCGTTAAAGTTAAAAGCTGTGCTTTGTCTATTAACAACGCTTCAGTAGCAACTGTATATTTTTTCTTCAGGTAATTACGGAAACCATCAGCAATTGGTTCTAATACTGCAAAAGATTCTGCGTCAGTTTGTTCATCGTTTGCATCCGTTCTTCCGGCAGTAAATGGTACGGTAATAGCATGGCCTGCATCTTTGGCTGCTTTTTCAACAGCGGCAGTACCAGCCAGTACAATCAGATCGGCAATTGAAACTTTTTTTCCGTTTGATTGTGCGTCGTTAAACTTTGTTTGAATACCGGTTAAAGTATCTAACACTTTTGCTAATTGTGTTGGATGATTTACCTGCCAATCTTTTTGTGGTGCTAAACGAATGCGGGCACCATTGGCCCCACCACGTTTATCCGACCCACGGAAGGTAGATGCCGAAGCCCAGGCTGTAGTTACTAATTCTGCTACAGATAAACCGGCACTTAATACTTTTGCTTTAAGTTCAGCAATATCTTCATCGTTAATTAATTCGTGGTCAACAGCGGGAACAGGATCTTGCCAAATTAATTCTTCCGCAGGAACTTCTGCACCCAGGTAACGGGCACGAGGGCCCATGTCACGGTGAGTAAGTTTAAACCAGGCACGAGAAAATGCATCGGCAAACTGATCAGGATTTTCTAAAAACCTTCTCGATATTTTTTCATAAGCCGGATCCATACGTAACGATAAATCCGTGGTTAACATTTTTGGTGCATGTTTTTTATTGGGGTCATGTGCATCAGGTACCGATGTGGCACCCATACCATGTTTAGGTAGCCATTGGTGTGCACCTGCCGGACTTTTTTCTAACTCCCACTCATAGCCAAACAAATTCCAGAAAAAGTTATTGCTCCATTTTGTAGGCGTAGTTGTCCAGGTTACTTCCAGTCCGCTGGTAATGGTATCACCACCTTTACCGCTACCAAAACTGTTGCTCCAACCAAGGCCTTGTTCTTCAATGCCGGCTGCTTCCGGGTCGTCACCTACATGTGTAGATGGTGCAGCACCATGCGTTTTACCAAATGTATGACCACCGGCAATTAACGCCACTGTTTCTTCATCATCCATAGCCATACGTTTAAAGGTTTCACGTATGTCGTGTGCCGCTGCAAGCGGGTCAGGATTACCATCCGGCCCTTCGGGGTTAACATATATTAAACCCATTTGTACGGCGGCTAAAGGGTTTTCTAAATTACGGGTATGTATTTTACCATCGGCATCATCGTCCGATGAAACTACACCACCTTTTTTCTCCACACCTTCCGATCCGTCAGCGTATCTTAAATCGCCACCTAACCATGTTTTTTCCGATCCCCAATACACGTCCACTTCAGGCTCCCAAACATCGGCACGGCCACCGGCAAAACCAAAGGTTTTAAAACCCATTGATTCTAATGCTACGTTACCGGCAAGAATCATTAAATCGGCCCAGGAAATTTTATTGCCATACTTCTGTTTAATAGGCCATAATAAACGACGGGCTTTATCAAGGCTCACATTATCCGGCCAACTATTTAACGGTGCAAAACGTTGTTGTCCGGCACCCGCACCACCACGGCCATCGGCAATACGATAGGTACCGGCACTATGCCATGCCATGCGAATAAATAATGGTCCGTAATGGCCAAAATCTGCCGGCCACCAATCCTGCGAGTCGGTCATTAATGCGGTAAGATCTGTTTTGAGTGCTTGTAAATCCAGACTTTTAAATGCTTCAGCATAATTAAAATCATCTCCCATTGGGTTTGATAAAGACGAATTTTGACGAAGCAGATTAACCTTTAATTGATTAGGCCACCAGTCGTTATTTTGCGTGCCACCACCAGCTACAGGCTTGTTCATACTGCCGTTGTGAAAAGGACACTTACTAATGTCGTTTGAACCGTTTTCCATTTTTAAAAGAAGTTTAAATGTGAATCAATCGTTTTAAATATACTTTATAAATATTAATTGAATATTATCAGTTTTTTTTGTTACCAGCGTCCATCCCCTGATTGGGCTTTCGTTGCGTCGCACTCTTGTGCACCTGTAACATTACTCAGCATTGTGCAAGGTGCACCCCGACTTGTCGGCGGTACGTCCGGTAATTCTATTCAGCACAGTGTAAGCCTCTTTACATTTTTATGTACCCCTCATTACCAAATCTCCAAATCATCTAATTTCCAAATTGTTTGCTTGCTTTACAAATTTGTGACAATACATTTAATAAATCAAATTGATTAATTTTATACTCTTATAGTTAAAATCTATTAAAATGACCATTGTACAGTTAGAATATATTGTTGCCGTAGATACCTGGCGCCATTTTGCCACAGCGGCTGAAAATTGTTTTGTTACGCAACCTACATTAAGTATGCAAATACAAAAGATGGAAGAAGAATTAGACGTTAAAATTTTTGACCGTAGCAAACAACCTGTTGTGCCAACTGAAGCAGGCATAGAAATTATTGAACAAGCCCGTGTAATTATTGCCGAACGCAATAATTTGTTAGAAAGCATACAGCGTAAAAAAAGAACCGTAATGGGCGAGTTGCGCATTGGTATAATACCCACACTGGCGCCTTATTTACTACCACTGTTTGTCCAACCGTTCACCAAAAAATATCCTGAGGTAAGGCTTGTGGTACATGAAATGATGACAGAGCTGATGATTGCACGTTTAAGAGAAGGAAAAATTGATGCAGGCATTTTGGTTACACCATTACAAGAGCCCGGTATTAAAGAACTGGTGTTGTTTTATGAAGAACTGATGGTGTATGTATCAAAGAAAAACAAAGTGTACCAAAAAACATATGTATTGCCACAGGATATTGACCCGAATAAATTATGGTTACTGGAAGAAGGACATTGTTTTAGATCGCAGATTGCAAATTTATGCGAACTGCAAAAAATGAGTAAGGAATCCACCCAGTTTGATTATGAAGCCGGTAGTATAGAAACCTTGCGCCGCATGGTGGAGATGAATGACGGTATTACCATTATTCCCGAACTGGCTACTTTAGATATGCCGGCTAAACAAGCCCAACTTATCAGGCATTTTAAAAAGCCTGCACCTATGCGTGAAGTAAGTTTGGTAGTACACCGCAATTTTGTAAAAAAGAGTTTAATTGACGTATTAAAACAGGAAATACTAGCAACTATACCTGATAAAGTAGTGAAAAATAAAGCCAATAATGTAATTGGGATTGAAGCTTAATAATGCTTATTGCAAAATGGTTTTTAAAGTTTGTTTATACTCCGCAAACTCATTCAAATTATTATGCTCACCATCTTTTATGCCAACGAGGTTTATTTTATCATGCGCTGCTTTTAATTGTTTAGCGTGGCGATAGGGTATAAGTCCGTCATCGGTGCCATGTAAAATGGTTACCGGCGCAATGACAGCTTTTAAATATGTGTTAGTAGGTAAATGATAATTGGATATACAACTAATGGGATAAATGAGTGTATAGTTACGCATTAAACAATCCATGCTGTAGTATGGTGTTTCTAAAACTAAATGTTTACAATCTCGTATTGATGCCAGTTGTGCAGCAATTCCACTACCTAATGAGCGGCCATATAATATAATACTGTCTTTACCAAAGTTGGCCCTAGCCATTTTGTATAAAATCATGGCATCGTCATACAGGGTTTGTTCGGTGATAGTGCCGGTGCTTTTGCCAAAACCCGGGTAATCGGCCATCCATAGTTCGTAGTTGTTTTGGGTAAAGTCGTTTACTCTGTCGGCGTAGTGTTCAACATTGTTGCGGTTACCATGAAAGTAGAGTACTACGCCTTTGCGTACACTGTCCGGTACGGTAAACTTAATAATGCTGTTTGTTTTTTCGGCATTTACTATCTGGTTTACTTCCTGAAACGGTTGTTTAAATGCATAAACATGGTTGGCCGGTAAAGCCTTGGGTTTAAACAATAGTTTATCCTGCACAAGGTATAAGGTAAAGCCAATAGCTACATATATAAATAACAATAAAAGAACCCAACGTTTAATTTTTTTTTGCATGCCTGTAAACGGTTAAAGCGCAAAGGTATTGGCAGGCGGTGAGAGTAAAGAATTTGGTGATTTGATAATTTGGCAATGAGGGTGCGTAAAAAAGAAGGGAGGCTTACATGTTGCCCAATAGAATTGTTGCAGTACAAGTGTGCGACGCAACGGAAGCCAAATCAAGGGAGGGACGATGATAACAAAAATATTTTCTACATAAGCGGACTTAAAAGCCCCTTTAGGGTTTGGGGTACCAAAAAAAATCCCGGCTTTTTGTAAAACCGGGATTGTAGTAAACTTAAAAATATATTATGCTCGCTGCTTTGCAGTAGCTTTTTTCTTTGTAGGTTTTTTTAATGCCTCATCAATAGCAGCACTAATGTTGGCATAGGTTACTTTTCCTTTCAATGGTTCATCGTTAATGAAAAATGCAGGAATTTCTTTTACACCACGGTCAATGCCTTCTTTCAAGTCATCTTGTACCTGCCAGCCAAATACACCGTTTACCAGCGAGTCTAAAAAGTTTTTGCTTTTTACACCTGCTTCTTTTGAGTGTAGTTTTAAACTGGTAGTGCCCAGGCTGCGGCGGTTTTCAAATAATACATTATGCATTTCCCAAAACTTACCTTCTTGTGCAGCAGCAATTGCAGCTTCGCCGGCTTTAAGGCTACGCTGGTGTATGCGGGTTTGCGGAAAGTGACGAAAATTAAATTTTACTTTACCGTCATAGTTTTCCAAAATTTGCTTTACTATTTCATTGGCTTTAGCGCATTCTTCACTTTCGTACTCGCCAAACTCCATTAAGGTTACAGGTGCGTTTTTATCTCCAACAAAAATTTCTTTCGGCTCAATGATTATCTCAATTTCCTTCTTAAGTGCCATATTATGCTTTAACGTTTAATTTATATTTATAGCCACGACTGGCATGATTGAATAACAAATTCTAAGCCATTTGGTTTAAAATCATGCTTTAATCTGACTATATGAGCGGGTGAAGGTAATTTTTTTTTAACATCAGCAAAGTAATATTGTACACTAGAATGTTAAAAAGATATAATTTATTGATTATTAATTATTTAAGAAATAAGGGTAAATTCTTTTTTAAGGATGGTCGGAAAATTTTTCGTTAATAATTTTTTAACCTTTGCGGTTGGGCATCTATAAATTTATTTTACCAAACCCAATACCAGCAAGGGTTTTGCAAAAAAAATAATGTGTTTAACACACAAAAAACAACAATAAGTTGGTTTCAATGGCCACTTTTCCCGCATTACTTTTACATCATCAAACAAGATAATACCTGATAACGAGACGAAAACAGGTAATCTTCTCTAACTAAGGCTTGCCGCCCGGCGATTGTGACCCAGAAACGAAGTAGAGTATAGCCTTATTATTATAATTATTAAAAAGTAAAGTCATGAAAAAACAAACATTAAACATCCGCACCCTTGCTTTTGCACTTATTGCATTAGTAACCGTAGCTTTTGCTACACCCGCTTTAGCAAACAACGAAAAAGACGAAAAACCAGTACAATTAACTTTTATTGGTAACTTAAACAACCAGCCGGTTTACAAGCTTGATTTAAATAACCTGAACGAAGCTGAATATAGCATTGTTATTAAAGATGCTGCCGGTGAAGTACTATACACTGAAAAAGTAAAAGGTACCAACATTAGCCGTAAGTTTCAGTTAAACACATCAGAAGTAGAAGAAAATGATCTACGCTTTGAAGTAGTTAACCGTAAAAGCAATGCAGTAAGTATCTATGCTATCAGCAAAAGCATTTCTACTGTACAAGACTTATCTATCAATAAGATTAAATAAGTTTTACAAAGTTTTTGTAACACAAAAGGTCACGTTTAACGTGGCTTTTTTTGTACCCCTTATGGTAGCTTGTAATAAAACAGTTACAAAAACCTAACTTAGCTAAAACCATTTTTAATTGCCGCATATTGTTTGGTATATATTATTAGGTATTGTTGTACTGTCTGTGCTTGCATTTTTTTTGCAGGACAGGTTTATTTTTAAACCCGAAAAGTTGCACAAAGATTTTCAGTTTAAATACGACACCCCTTTTAAAGAACTTTTTTTTGATATTGAACCCGGTGTTAGTATTAATGGCTTGCATTTTTACCGCCCCAGCCCTGATGGCTTAATTCTTTATTTTCATGGCAACAGCCGCAGCATAAAAGGCTGGGCCAAGTATGCTAACGATTTTTACCGTTATAATTACGATGTGGTACTGGTAGATTATCGTGGCTTTGGCAAAAGCACCGGTAAGCGCAACGAAAAAGAAATGCTGAACGATATGCAGTTTGTGTACGAACGCCTGACCGAACAATACCCCGAAAATCATATCATTGTTTATGGTCGCAGTATTGGCAGCGGTTTTGCCACCAAAATTGCCAGCGACAACAAACCCCGCTACCTTATTTTAGATGCGCCTTATTATAGTTTTAAAAAAGTGGTAGAACGGTTTTTACCCATCTTACCCGTACGTTACGTATTGCGCTACCACTTGCGTACCGATTTATGGATACGCAGCGTAACCTGCCACACCTATATTTTACACGGCACTAAAGACAGGCTAATACCCGTAAGACATAGCGAAAGATTACAAGCTATCCGTCCAAAAAAAATCACCTTAATCCGCATTCGTGGTGGCGGGCATAACAATTTGCCCAAGTTTAATGAGTACCATAGTTTTATTCGTGATATTTTAAAAAGTGAGTAATATAAAAGTTCCAGAAGTTCAAAAGTTCCAGAGGTTCAATGTTATCGTGATAAGGCAGGCTTCTTTTTCTACATAATAAATACTTTATACTTCATACTTTTTATTATGTTACCGGCTGTATTACTACTAGCATCGTCCCTTGCGTCGCACTCTTGTGCTGCAACAATTCTATTGGGCATTATGTAAGTTTCCTACTCTATCAGAAAACCTCATTACCGAATTTTCAAATTTTCAAATTGTCTAATTGTTTCACTTTATGTTAATAGATTTGTAATTCGTTTAATACTTGTAATTATTTAAGCCCCTAAACAGTCATACAATAAAGAACGCTTATGAAAGCAAAACTTTACCTAATTATACTTTTAGCTGTAACAACATTGTACTCCTGCAAAACTGCCAAAAAAATGTACAACAAAGGGCAGTACGAGCAAGCTGTATCATTGGCCGCTAAAGAGCTGGCTAAAAAGCCAACTGATGCCGCTTTGCAGGACATCATCCTAAATGCTTACCAATACGCCATCGAAGATCATGAAGCCCGTATAGATGCGCAATTGTTAAGTCAGTCCGATTTACGCTTCGAAAGAATTTATAGCGAGTACCAAAGTTTGCAAAGTTTGTACAATGCTATACGTAAATATCCTACAGCTTACCAACTGGTAAACCCAACGGATTATAGTTCCTTTTTAACTACCTATAAAGATCAGGCAGGTAGTGCAAGGGAACAACGAGGCGATGCCTTAATGAACCAGCAAACAAAAATCGGTTATAAAAATGCTTATTTCGAGTTTCAAAAAGCATTAGGTTTAAAACCTAACGATATTGTTATTAAACAAAAAATGGACGAGGCTTATATGAATGCGGTTACGCATGTAGTAATCAGGCCGGTTGTTCGTTACGGACTTCAGTACAGTTCCTTAAATTACGATTACCAAAATTTTGATTATGATTTGTTACGTTATGTACAACAAAACAACCGTGGTCAGTTTTTAGCGTTTCACAACAATGCCGACCGTTATGCAGTAGTAGATAATGTGGTTGATTTACGTTTTAGCGATGTAAATATTGGTCGCTATCGTGACCAACGCAATACAAGAGAAGTAAGTAAACAAATTGTATCAAAAGAAATTGTACATAAAAAAGATTCGGTTACCTACGAGTATATTACCGTAAAAGCAAGAATTACTACAACTACCCGTACGCTACAAGCCAATGGCTTATTACAAGCCGCTATTTTTGATCAGGCTGAACGTCGTATATGGAGCAATACTTACACCGGTGACTACCGTTGGATGACAACCATTACCACCTATACCGGCGATGAAAGAGCTTTAAGTGATAACGACAAAAAGCTGATTAACCAAAGACCGGAGTTTGCACCATCTAATGATGAAATTACCCGGCTTATTATGAACGAGCTAAGACATAAAACAGCTTGCGGCATCAGCGATTTTTATAACGCCAGGTATTAACCATAAAAGTCGATAAAATATAAAAGCCACGAATAATTTTATTCGTGGCTTTTTTTATTCGAAGCTATGATTGTATACTTATTTTAAAGAGGCGATAGCTGCACTGTAATCAGGCTCTTGCGCAATTTCTGGTACTTGCTCTGCATATAAAACCTTACCTTCTTCGTCAACTGTTACCACTGCACGGCTTAATAAACCTTTAAAAGCAGAGTCGGTAATGGTTACGCCATAATCGCTGCCAAAGCTGCTTCTGAAAGCAGATAGGCTTTCTACATTGTTTAAACCTTCAGCAGCGCAAAAACGGCTTAAGGCAAAGGGTAAATCATTAGAAATACATAAAACCGTAGTATTGTCTAAACCCGAAGCTTCTGCATTAAATTTTCTAACCGATGCTGCGCAAACGCCTGTATCAATACTTGGAAAAATATTTAATACCACTTTTTTGCCTTTATAGTCCTGTAAATTTTTCTCTGATAAATCCGCAGCCGTTAATTCAAATGCCGGTGCTGCTTGTCCGTTTTGTGGCAAACTGCCCGATGTATTAACCGGATTGCCTTTAAATGTAATTGTGCTCATTGTATATTATTTTGATAAAATTAATGGTGGCAAAGTTAAACAAGTTTAGGGTAATGATGTAAATGGTTATAATTTTTAAATATAACAAAAGGCATACTTTTTACAGTATGCCTTTGTTTGTATAATCTTTATTCAACCGGATTGCCGATTATTTATTTTCAGTTTGTGTAAACTCACCGTCAGCTTTAATACGTACTTCATCGCTAACAATTAAAGCAGGAAATTTTTCGCCAATTGTAAAATCAGAACGTTTGATGGTGCCTGTAATCTGGAAACCGGCTGTTTGTTTTTTGTTCATTGGGTTCTCTACCGTACCACGGTAAGTAAGGTCAAGTGTTACAGCTTTGGTAACACCATGTAAAGTAAGGTTGCCGGTTAATTTGTATTTATCTTTTGAGGCTTTGGTTATGCCTGTACTTTTAAAATTTAAAGTAGGAAATTTTTCTGCATCAAAAAAGTCAGCACTTTTTAAGTGATTGTCTCTTGCTTCAACTCTGGTGTCAATGGAAGATGTTTTAGCACTTAGTTCAAATACCGCATCGCTAAAATCAGCTTTAGAAGTTTTTACAGTTACATCAAAGTCGTTAAACGTACCTGATACATCGCTTACGCCAAGATGTGTTACCGTAAATTGAATTTGCGAATGCGCATCATCATTTTCCCAAATATTATTAAGCGTTGTAAAAGCGGTTAACGCTACAAATGCCACTGCTGCAAATAAGAATTTCTTCATGTTCTTTGTTTTAATATAAGATAAAAAGTGAGTAATGTATGTGTTAATAACAAAGCAAAGTTATTGAAGCACTATTTGCTATGTCTTGTTTTAAAGCAAGAAAAACCATTGATGTAGGTCAATGCATCAATGGATGTTATAGTATAAAATAAAAACCGTTGTAGGTACAACGGTTTTTATAATAGTAAATCAAGTATTCAGAAAAAAGTAAGAAGTAATTATTATAAACTCTCGATCCATTCTTTTACTTCTTCTTTGGTTTTTCCAATTTTTTTCTGAATTCTTCCTACTAATTCATCATCCTTGCCTTCCTCATACAGTAAATCGTCATCTGTAAGGTCGGCATATTTTTGTTTAGCCTTGCCTTTAACTTCATTCCACGTGCCTTTCAATTTAAGTTTCCAAGATTCCATAGTTGTGTATTTTAAGCGTTAACAAATGTTATTTAAATCTGTTTAACTAAGATTTGTTTAATACTTTACTATTATGTAAAAACTGTGCCAATTGATTATGGGTTAAGTAATTTAATATTGAAATTTTTTTATTATAGCTTTTGGGTAAGGGTTTACACCAAGAAGGTGTTAATAATATTCAGACTTTCTATTTTATTGATTATTATTTACTTAATTATTACTAATAATGTTTATTTGGTATGATGGTTGCTATATAATCTTCTACTCGCTACTTAAATTTTCGCCTATTATTTCACTTATACAAATATTTACGGATGACTATTAAAATTGGACAACTGCAAACATTTATTGCAGCCGGTCCCAAAAATTACTGCATTAAGTTTGGCGTTGAAAATACCGTCAACAAATATGCACCGCTATTAGGAGATACACTCGATTTTCATAATACTAGAAAAGTTGTTAGCGATTATTGGTTTGATGCTGTAGATGCATTGAACTTAAATGAATTGTTTTACAATGATGAAACAGGTTTGTTTAAAACAGATTCTAACATTACACCATTAACAAAAAAGCATTTAGCTATTGTTAATAACGCTTACGATCTTTATTTTGAAACAAACCCTAAATGCAAACCAGGTAAACACACCGCTATTGGTAATGATGGCCGTTTTAGTAATGTAGAACCTACCAAACAAGATTATATTGGGGGCGATATAATGTGGTTACGTTTTTGGATAAATTATGCAACCAGTTATTTTACAAAACCCGTTATTGCTAATGTTGAATATTTATACGTGTAATAAATATTGAAAATTGAATTATGCAACAATTATAGATAGAATAATTGTTGTATAAATTAATTTTATTAATAAGTATTCACCGCTGATTGCAATATGAATCCCTCTTCATTTCCTCTTTTTACATAATACCAGTTTTGGGTTTTACCTACAATGGTTAATGTATCGTTTTTAGGTAGCGTGTGTATTGTTGTAAATTTTGCTGCCGGTCCTGCTTTTAATTCATTCTTATTATTTCGGGTAATTACTTTTTGGGTTAATAACGTATCGCTAAAAGCAGGTATGGGTAATTTTTTTACAAACAAGTGCGGATCCATTGCACCACCGCTACCATATATGCCAAAATGTAAATGTGGCGCTGTAGTTATGGCGTTGCCTGTATTACCTACTAAGCCTACTGTATCTCCTTTTTTTACTTGTTGTCCATCTTGTGCAATTATACTATCCAGGTGTGCATAGTAAACCGATCGTTTATAAATAGCATCTCTTAGCCAAACCTGTTTGCCACCCAACCCCCGGTTACCGGTTGAGGTAATTCTACCATCGGCTACAGCTAATAATGGTGTGCCCCTTGCGGCCATAATATCAATACCTTCATGTGAGCGTCCGCCACCATCACGGGCAGCACCCCAAAAGCTACTGATGGCTGCATTGCCTTTACCTGCAACAGGAAATAAATAAGCAGGCTGCGGATAAATGCGTAAACGAAATAATGAACGGTTATGTATAACAGGTTGTACTAACACAATTACAGTATCCGTAGTTGCAATGGCAGTTTGTAATATAGTGCCGGTGCCTGTTATGGCTTCTAACATATTATACTCACCGGGATTATTTTTTTTACGTTCATATATTTCTACAAAAAAGGCAAGGCTATCTGTATGCCGGTCCAATTCAACTACCAATACTTGCCCGTTGTTTACAACCATACTATACCCTAAAGCAGTAACAGTGGTGTCGGGTATTTTAATTGTCATAGCTAAAGGAAGATCAATCGTAGTGGGTTGTTGCAATGCATGGCTATATGCCAATTGCCATGATTTTAACAGCGAATCGGGACCTTTATAGTTACGTTCGTATTTTTCTCGTGCAGTAGGAGGGTTGATAACATTGCGAATATTGCATGATAGGCATAACACCAAACTGATGAGTATAAATAGAAAATAACGCATGGTTTGTTGTATGCAAAGAACTGGCCAAATGCCTATTGCCAAACAAGTAATTATGTTGTGATGAGGGGCTGTTTGTTGACTATGGTTGATATAGATGAATGGCTGCACCGCTTAGGCGAAAACCCTTTGCTGTAGCTTGGCAAGGAGGGAAGGGCAAAGGTTGTAGCCGGGCGGTGGTATGTAGTTGATGAGGGTTATGTAGCTGACAGCCCCAAATAAAAAACAATTTTGCAAGGGAAAAAGCGTGTTTTGCTAGGGAAAAGATGATTTTTCTTTAGTAATTTTTTCCACCGTTAATGCCCAGTTTTTCACATTTTGCCTGGTGTACGCCTCGGAAAAGGGCTTGTTTTGCCTTTTTTGCAATAGAAAACGGATTATGCGCATGCTTCTTGTAGCGAGGAGAAAAAACTAAATGCAAGCACTGTTTTTTTAAATAATGTTTTTATATAACTTTAATATCAAATAAATTTTTACTAACCCAAAAATTCTAAAATGGCAACTTCAAAAAAGGCTGCACCTAAGAAAGCGGCAAAAAAAGCAGCTCCTAAAAAAGCAGCTCCTAAAAAGGCTGTAGCAAAAAAAGCAGCTCCTAAAAAAGCTGTAGCAAAAAAAGCGGCTCCTAAAAAAGCAGTAGCGAAAAAAGCAGCTCCTAAAAAAGTAGCAAAAAAGAAATCGGCTCGTAAGCCTAATGCTGCATTTTTAGCACCATTAACGCCAAGTGCAGAGCTTGCAGCGGTTATTGGAAACAAACCAGCTTCTCGTCCTGATATTGTTAAAAAAATATGGGATTACATTAAGAAGCAAGGTTTGCAAGACAGCAAAAACAGAAGAATGATTAATGCTGATGATAAATTAAAACCTTTATTTGCCGGAAAAGCGCAAATATCTATGTTTGATTTAGCAAAAGTTGTTAGCGCTAATGTGAAATAATTGCAATAACAATTTTAAATAATTGTAGATCAAGGGGTGCATAAAATGTATCCCTTTTTTTATGCCCGATTTTTTAAAAGCCTTACTTCACCGCTATCTCATACAATTTTTTATGTATAGCCTGTAGCTTATCCATAGGCATTTTTAAAACTTTTCGGTCGTAAGTAAACAGTCCGTTTGTTTCTACTTCTACATCGGTGGTTTGGGTGTATATGGCGGCCGATAAACCAGCCTCAATTAATTCATGTAACGAAGTAATAAGTTTGGTATAACGTTCTAACAATTGTTCTTTAGTGGTAAACGATTGATAACCCCAGTTGCCTTCATCCAACCAGGTATGGCCGCTTACAGGCAAGCCAAGGCCGCCAAATTCGCCTAGTATTAAAATTTGTTTACTGCCATAAATTGCAGGGTCGGGCATGGCAGGGCCGGGGTAGTAGTGTAAATCAATAATAGGACTAACACCAATAAAAAAGTTGCCACCACTAATACCGTTTACTAACCGTGACGGATCTTGTTGCATGGTATGTGCTACAATTTCTTTTGTTTTAAACTGGCCCCAGGCTTCGTTAAATGGTACCCACGAAACAATGGATGGATAGTTATGCAAACCATTCATAATGGCCTGCCACTCCTTACGAAAAATAGCTTCCGATTCCGCTGTACGTTTTTTATCATAAACTAAACCCGGTATTTGTGCTTGTAATAAATGGCTGTTATCAACCTTTTCGCCAGCGGGCATTTTTACTCTAAGTTGTTGTATCCAATCATTACCACCTCTGTCGCCGTTAGGCATATCCTGCCATACTAAAATGCCCAGTTTATCGCAATGGTAGTACCAACGGGCAGGCTCAACTTTTACGTGTTTGCGTATAAGGTTAAAGCCCATTTCTTTTGTTTTGGCAATGTCAAATTGTAAAGCCTCATCAGTTGGTGCCGTGTACAAACCATCGGGCCACCAACCTTGATCTAATGGGCCATATTGAAAAACAAATTCGTTGTTTAACTGCATGCGTTGTATGCCTTTTGCATCTTTGGCCATCGCTATTTTGCGCATGCCAAAATAAGAAGTTGCTTTATCAATTGTTTTACCATTGCGTACCAACTGTATTTTTAAATCGTATAAAAATGGGGTGCTTGGCGACCATAGTTTTGCGCCCGGTATATCCAGTATAATATCCTGGCCTGTATTACTACTAATTGTTGCTACTTGTTTTTGTCCGTCCCATGCAGAAACTTTTATTACATCATTTGCTTGCAGGTTATGAATGTTGGAACTAAAATGCAATTGCTGTTTATCAATATCAGGTGTGTGTTTTGTAGCAATAATATAGGTTTCCGGTACCGCTTCTAACCAAACAGTTTGCCATATACCGGTAACAGGTGTGTACCAAATGCCATGTGGTTTGCTTACTTGTTTGCCTACCGGTTGCGGACCACTATCACTAGGGTCCCACACACGTACACTCAACGTTTGTTTACTGCCTTTTTGCAATGCCTTTGTAATATCTATAGTAAATGCATCGTAGCCGCCTTCGTGGTTGCCCACTTCAATACCATTTACATACACATGCGCTTGCCAGTCAACAGCACCAAAGTGTAAAAGTGTTTTACCTTTTCTTAAACTTGCAGGCACATCAATTATTTTATTGTACCAAAGTACACTGTCTTTACCCACTGTTTTTGCTACACCACTTAAGGCCGATTCTACTGCAAACGGAACAACAATATCACCATCAAAATGTTGCGGTATGTTGTTGCTTGTTATTTTGGGTAGTATGGCATATTGCCAAATACCGTTCAGGTTTTTCCAATTGTTTTTGCGGGTAAGTTGTGGCCGCGGATATTCTGGTAATGGATTATTGCTAACCACTTTTGCGGCCCATTCGGTTTGTATTTTTGGCTTTATGGTGTTTTGTGTAAAACCTGCGTATGAACTAAGTAATAATATTATGGCGGTAAAGAGTAAGCATCGTTTTTTCATAGTAGAAAATTAAGCCAGTTTTTTATAAAATACAAGTAAACATTTTTTTGAGCATTTTTATTTTGTTATCATCGTTCCACCCTTGATTGAAGCCTCCCCCTAACTCCGTTACTTCCCTTACGTGAACCTCCGAAGGAGGGGCTTAGATAGTATCCTATACAAATACGTATTTTATGTTACGAGCAACTGTGCTACTATCATCGTCGGTTGCGTCGCACACTGCATCGTTCCGTTCGCTTATCATCATCGTGTTATAGTTAGGGTTTTACTGTTGGGTTATGTACTGTGGTTGATGGGCTGCGGGATACGACGGGTTTAGTGCGCAGCGCAGCGAAGCACCGGAGCGAAGCGGAGCCCATAGTAGCCCGGACTACAGTTGAATAATGTTATACAGATGATAGCCCCTGATAATTAATTACACTACTGAATGGTATAATTTTTTTTGTGTAATAACGCTTGGCTTGCTTTTTGGATAAGTATAGTAAATATGCTTTTATGCGGCAGGCCTTTTTTTTACAGTTGAACTGGAAAGAATTATTGGTTGGCGATGAAGAGTGGTCTTTTTTATTGGAAATAGTGTTGCGTGCGTTTATTATGATAATTGCCATTGTATTGGCATTACGCATATTGGGCAAAAGAGGCGTAAAACAATTATCCATTTTTGAACTGGTGGTTATTATAAGTTTTGGCTCGGCCGCCGGCGACCCCATGATTTATAAAGAGATTGGTGTGTTAACGGCCATGGTAGTGTTTACAGTTATAATAGCTGTGTACATGTTAATTACCTATTTTATTGGCCGTAGCCAACGTTTTGAAAACATAATGGAAGGGCAACCAATTTGTTTAATTAGCGAAGGCTGTTTTTCTATAAACAATTTTAAAAAAGAAGCACTGGGTACGCAGGAATTATTATCGGAGTTGCGGTTAAAAGGCGTATCGCAATTAGGACAAATTGAAATTGCGATAGAAGAAATATCAGGCGAAATAAGTGTTTTTTATTACGAAGATGAGGAAGTACGTTTTGGTTTGCCCATTATGCCGGCGGCATTAAAAAGTAAACAAACACAATTTGATGCGGCAGGTTATTACTCCTGTTGTTATTGCGGATTTACTGAAATAAAATCGGCAGCAGATAATAATGTTTGCGAAAAATGTGAGCATACGGAATGGTTGCCATCCAGTAATAAAAAACGGGTTACTTAATACCTGTAATTTTTAATAGATTTTTATAAACGATTGTTATGATGTTTAACGAAACCATATTACAAGAAATTGGAAAAATATTACATAGCCGCAACGAAACAATATCTGTAGCAGAGAGTGTTACATCGGGTTGTTTGCAATTGGCTTTTTCGCAAATAACAGAAGCTTCTACCATTTACAAAGGCGGTATTACGGCTTACTCCATTAAACAAAAAATAGAAATATTGAAGGTAGATGCTACGGAAGCGGAAGTAGAAAACTGTGTATCGCAAAGTATAACAGAACAGATGGCGGAAAATGTAGCCGGCCTTTTTAATACAACATGGGCAATAGCTACAACTGGTTATGCAACCCAGGTTCCGGAATCGCAAGATAAACAGTTTGCGCATTGTTCTATTTTTCATAAAGGCGATTTGCCGGTATCGAAGAAAATAGAATTATTGCCTAATACAAATCCGAAAGATGCACAACAATTTTATGCTGAAGCTATTTTGTATGAACTGCATGCATTGTTGTTGCCCGATTTAAAATAAAGGAGGTTTATTGTTTTATGATGCTTGTGATACACCAAGGTGTTCATAAGCTTTTTTTGCTCCTGCCAGTACCTCATCGTATTGAGCAGCGGTAAAAGATGAATCGAGAACTTCTTTAAAAGTTGACCATTGCTTTCCGGTTAATGGGCCATAACAGCCAAAAAAATGAAGCTGTATTTCATTAAACTGAGGTAGTGCAGCAAGTTGTTTTTTAATAACATTTCCACCTAAAGTAGAGCCTTCCATTACATACAAAAATCCCATTGCTTCTTCGGCTGACAAGGTTAATTCGGTAGAAGTATTTTCATTGGCTTCTAATCCTAAATCGGACATATCTTTTAATAGAAACGATAATTTTTCTCTGCTTTTTACATTCAGTTGCTCACTAATTTCAGGTGCCAGACTAGTAAATACCAGCTTTTCAAATTGATTAAAAAATAAATAATGCTGACGAATAAGTTCTTTGTAATCTTCAATAGTATAATGAGGACTGAAAATTTTACCGGCATTTAATTTCTTTTCTACTTCCTCGTGTAAAATCTGGGTAGCTGATTTTAAATAAGCGGACAAAGCGAGTATTTCCATATTGTAATTAAGGGTTAGTATTAGGTTTTTTAAAGCGCAGGAAAAAAGTAGTGCCTTCATTAACCTTACTTTTAAAATCTACACTGCCACCAAGTTTGTCCATAATACGGTGTACAATATTTAAACCTACACCGGTTCCTGAAAACGCACTAGCATTTCCCATTCGGGAAAATATTTTAAATACTTTTTCTCTTTCATCATCAGGTATGCCAATACCGTTGTCAATTATACAATAAGTAATATTGTGTTCATGAACTTCGCCTTTAATAATTACCTGTGGATTTTCTTTTTGAGAAGAGTATTTCACCGCATTAGTAATCAGGTTTTGAAACACTTGATATACTAGTGTTTTTTCGCCCCAAATATTGGGTGTTGAGCTTACCGTAATATTTGTTTGTGTTTCGTAAGAAACCATGGCATCGGAACAAATTTTTTCAATTATCTGGCAGGTGGGAACTTCTTCCATGTGGTAGGCGGAATGTTTTATCCTACTTAATTCCAATACATTTTTCATCATTGATGACATGTTATCCAGCTCTGCAAGAATATTCGCAATTTTATTCTTTTGCCATTCAGGGTCATGGTTTCTGTCAAGCATTTGAACATTTAGCTTAATAACAGAAAGCGGGGTAGCTAAGTCGTGTGAAATGGTATGCGAAAAAGAATCTAAATCTTCATTTAGCTTTTTTAAATCCATGTTCAACTGATGCACTTTGTCTAACTGAACTTGTAAAACTTCTAAAATTACATCGTGAATTTTACCCAGTTCCAGCAAGTCTTTTTTAGACCAGTGCGAACATTTTCCCTGAATTTCTTCTGAATATATTTGAAAAGAAGCCCTTGGTGAGATTGACCTGATTTGTCTATCGAAAAATTCAATATCATCAACCTGTTTCTCCGGGTTACCGGCCCAGTTAATATGACTTCTGAATTCTTTTCTAAACCATAATAGCAATGTGTTTTTTTGTTTACCCAAATACTTTAGGGCCACACCACAACAAGTAGCATCCAAGCCTGGTATTACATATTGGTAATCGGCGTAAAAGCTAGGGCAAGAAAAAAACTCGTCGCTAAGTTCATGTGCTGCCCATTTTTCTATATTCTGAATGGTTGCTACCGGTGGTGTTTCGCCACTGGCTATAACTTCTCCTTCTGTAATAACTGCAAATCCATCGGCTTTTGAAATAGCCAAAATCTCATCGTTATTATTAAGCAGGGAGTCCTTCAAATTATCGTATGATGCTAATTTTACTTTTAAAGCCGTTGTTTTAGCAACAAATAAAGCTTCATTCTCTATCATCACTTTGGACTTGAAAGAGAAATAGGCGTTTGCGGCAATAAGAGTGCAGATTTCTGCTTGAATACGGTTAAATAAATCTATGTGTTTAGGCAGGGTACTATGACAAGTAACTAAGCCCCATAATTTATTATCTACAATAATTGAAGTGCTGAAACTGGAAGATGCACCGGAATTTTTTATATATACCCCGTGTATAGGCGACATAGCCCTCACAGTAGAATGTGTCAAATCTATAACAGGTAGTTTGCTAATAACCCGTACCGGTTTTGAATGAACATTGCTGAAAATTCTTTTATAATTAACCAAGTATAAAGCCCTGGCTTGTTTAGGTATATCACTTTCGGGATAATACAAATCCATGTACGATTCAAGGTCCGGTTGCTTTTTTTCGGCAATTACTTTTCCGGAGCCATCATTCAAAAATTTGTAAATCATCACCCTGTCGTAGTGGGTAATTTCAAAGATGTTTTTTACCAATGCTGTCCAAACATCGTCTTCGGTTTGGGCAGATTGAATTTCTTTTGCTCCCTGGTACAGTAAGTTTCGGGGAATTTGTTTCTTGAAATATTCCTCCAGCTCAATGTAAATAACACCTTTGAATAAATAAATGGTCAAATGAAAATCGGTTTCACCAATAGTTATTTTGTCCAGATTTTTATTTGCTTCTTTAAGGTTGGGGCTAAGGTTGCGGTAGATATGGGAAGAAGTGATGCTGTTAAATCCTGTCGCTTCATCCTCAAAATTCCTTCCCAATACATCGTGGTCAATGTTAAAAATTGGAGGAATGTTCTCACTAACAAACAAAATTGATTTAGTATTAGGGTCAATACCTATCAGGTAGCCATAGCTTTGCACGTGTGCAGGCGTATGAATCTGTTCATCATGGCAGTGTTGATAATCCATAAAATCACAAGTCGGGTTGTGGATATAATTTCACTATAAAATTCGTAAGGCAAGGGCTAACGAAGAAAAATGCCTAAAGATGTACAGAAGTTAAAATGACATTATCCAATTAAAAATCGGATGTAATTTACATCAAAAAAAAATCTGACAAATTTTATTTTATCCTACTCTGATTTTTTAGGTTAAGGGCTAAATTAGTTTTACCCCTCATACTGCCAACAATGAATTACTGTGCACGTTTTAACCTGAACTTGGCTGATATTTTAATTGTTTTTACTTCGGCATACGGGCAATTTCCTTGTGGTTGATATTGCTCTGCATTAAAACTGCCGGTGATAAATTCTCCGCCATTGGTACGTTCAATGTTTTCAATTTTTACATTTCCCGGCGATGGCATCAATAATGGTCCGTCAATGGGGCAGTCCCACCAATGGCTCTCGTACCCATTGGAAGCACCCAAACCATACAGTATAATAGAAGTACCTGCCGAAAGATCCCAAAAATATGGATAACTACCCCGAAAGTCATTTTCCGAGTTAGCGGTTAATGTAACATTCAAATTAGGTAATCCGCCTTCGCCCCAAGTGGCCAGGTGAATATTTTTACCCGTACGGGCATAATGGATATTCTCCAGTTCCTGGCTTGCTCCGTTTACGGTAAGTTTAAAATAGGTATTGTCTTTGTTCCCACCTCCGGCCAAATCATCTTCGTGTTTTTCGGTGCAGGCAACCAATGAAACCAATAAAATTATTAGAGCTAAATACTTTTTCATAATGTTTGTAATCTGTTTTGTTATTACAAAATTACCTTGTGTGCTAGCAGTCATTTATAAGCAATGCCATTCATTTGCATGGGTAGTATTACTAAAAAACCGCTTGTTTGCTTAAGCAGGGAATAAAAGCCCGGGGAGTTAATTTATGAAAAAGGGAGGGGGCATAAATAAAAAAAACTGCAAACCTAAGTTTGCAGTTTTTTTCGTGCCCAGGACTGGAATCTCTATTATCCTGATTATTAATAATTTATAACTACTGTTCGCCAAATGTTCGCCTATAGCCAACTGGTTTATAATATATAATCCTTGTTACGTAAAGTTATGACTCATTTTCCAATATGATGTCGTTTATTTAATTATGGTAATGATATATGAAATTACACCTTTGTTTTGGCAGTAGCAATCAACCGTATTCCTATTATTAATAGGACAATAATAAATATATAGTACAACCCTCCTTCACTTTTCTCTTTAGATATATTAGGTACTACCGCCCGCTCTTACTAAATTCGTTACGTCGGCAAAGGACTGGTATCCATGAAATACGTTTGTTACTGTATCATTGAAGTCAGCAAGTTTTCTTAAAGCGACAGTTGTACATGAATATGGACATTCTACAATTGATAGAATATTAGATGCAAACGGGAAAGCTATTAGATGGAAGTATCAAAACTATAGGTCAGCTGATGATGATTTAGCTCTCGATGGCCCAATCGGATATGGAAATGAAATCCTTAATTCTGGAAATATGCATATTAGCAGGAGAGTTCTAACCCACGTCACTAATCCATTATGGCACAGGTGGAATCTATTTAATCCTGGAAACTGGGGAAGTAGGTTTTTTCACTCAATTCCTCAGCGTTTTAAACAACCATATAAACCTTTTACATTTTGACGAATAATATTATCATATATGCTATTATTAGTGTGTTGATGTTAAACTCATGCACTCCGACAAAAAAAATGCAATAACATTTTCTATTCCTAAAGATAAAATCGTTTTTACCGTAGAAAGTGTTGAGGCAAATACTATTACTTTAGGATTGAAAAATAATTCAGAAGAACCTTTGTCATTTGGAAATCCGAAGTATAGTATAAATGCTGCACCTTTTCTATATTTAAATGGTAAAACCGTTGACGGTAGGATGAAACCATATTCGATTAGAGAAAACAGGAAAAAGTTATTATATCTAAAACCACAAGAAAAAATAATGGTTACTTATGACTTTAAACTTGATGAAATATATAGATCCTTAAGTCCGGGAAATTATGAGCTTCAATTTCAATATTTTGGGGATATAATCGGCGAGGGGAAACAATTTATGATTCTTGGTAACTCGGTGATAAAAAGCAATAGGTTTAGCATAAAGTTATAACGATAAGTCGAATAAATGGTTTACGTCGCAGAACTATCCCGACAGAGGTTTTAGATCTAAGTATTATGGGTTTTATGGAGGGTTTCATGCTAATTATTTATTTTATTAAATCATACAGATGCAGCAAAATAAATTAAAGAAGCTTCTTGTTATTCTATTTTTATTCTGTCTTTCTTGCGGAAAGGGAGTTCAATTGACTGCTCCAGAATGGACAAAAAATCCACCACCACAGAAGGGAAAATTACGGTTTGATGGTTATTATACAGTGAAAGACGCTCCTGATGATTATATAAATTTATATCCTGTTTTGTTTACAAAAAAAAACAAAACATATTTAAGGTCAGGCGGATCCTCACTTAAATATCCCGTAAATGACTGTAAAGTTTTTGCAAGTGTAAGAGAAGCTAAATTGGGTTCATATTACATTGAAGGAAATAAAATCATAGCGTATATTCCTATAGAAGTGTCAATGAAAAATGGGAGTTGGCAATCGGAATATTTTTTAAATTTTACGGGAACAATTGTAGATGAAAATACAATTATTGATTGGGTGGCTGTCCCTCCTTTTCCTTCTAAGGTAAGGCGTACTGAAATGAAAGACGATATAAATAGGTACATTTTTAACAAACATATTTTGAAGTTTAAGCATAGTGAGGATGTAAAATGTTTAAAAACGGAATAAATTAAATTTTGCGATAATAATATGTTGTTATAGTAACTATAAAAAGTAGTGCCTATACCCGTATTAAGGGGAGTCTTTATACAAATCCGGTTGGTAAAGATGTTTATTCTTTTGTAAAGGAGATAGACGATTTTTCCTTTTCATCAGCTGGCATTAGTAAAGTAGGGACAAGTAGTAGCAATTTTATAAAGTCATTAATAGGTTATACAACCGGGGGAGTAATCAAAAGAGACATAAAGGCTCAGTCCAAATTAGAAATTATAAAACAAGTTCAAGGTAGTCTGAGCTTTATCAGTAACGGTGTTTTCCCTACCGGGGTTTAACGTTTTTTTCTATTTGACTTTTTGGCTTTACCCAGGTAAACATTCCTGCGGCTTTACGTTGGTCTGCAGCTTTTCCCCATTCGAAATAATACCATTTTTTAAGCCCGTTACGAGAGGTTTTCGTGGAGATAGTGATTCCCATGATAGAAAGTTTGTGTTCGCCATACTGTTCGCCAATAGTTCGCCAAAAAAGGCGGCTAAAAGCGAAAGAAAACGGAACAAAAAGGAACTGCCTTAAACTAAAAAATCCTTGCAAACTTTCGTTTACAAGGATTTTTTCGTGCCCAGGACTGGAATCGAACCAGCACACCTTGCGGCGGCAGATTTTGAGTCTGCTGCGTCTACCAATTCCGCCACCTGGGCAGCTACTTGCGAATTGGGTTGCAATATTACATCTTTACCGCTAATATTTGACTGCTCAACTAAAAAAAATTATTTGCAGCATTTTTTTGGCGGAAACAGTGTTCCCCAAACGGCTTTTATTATTTTTCTGATTATCAGCATCTTTTAACGGCAATTTGTAGTGGAGTATCGTAAATTTGCGCCTATTATTTTAACCTTTATGTGTAACACCTGTTTTATATATAAGGTTTACGATTGCAAAAATACTGGTATGATTACAATAGGACTTATTAAAGAAGGAAAATCTCCTGCCGATAACCGTGTTGCGTTAATTCCTTCGCAATGTAAATGGATACTTAAAAACCTGCCTCACGTAAAAATAATAGCCGAAAGCTCGGCCACCCGCTGCTTTAGCGATAAAGAATATATTAGTGCTGGTGTAGAAGTAATGGAATCTGTAGCCGAAGCCGATATATTATTGGGTATAAAAGAAGTACCGGTACAACAACTGGTAGCTAATAAAACCTATTTGTTTTTTTCGCATACCCGCAAAAAACAACCGTATAATCAAAAATTGTTACAAGCCATACTCGAAAAAAATATTACGCTTATCGATTACGAATGTCTGGAACACGAAGATGGGCAGCGTATTATTGGGTTTGGTTTTTTTGCAGGTGTGGTAGGTGCACATAATGGTATAATGGCTTACGGTAACCGTACCGGTTTATACTCGTTGGAACGTGTGTACAAACAACGCAGTTTTCGTGAGTTAATACATACCTATTTTGGTTTACGATTGCCCAATTTAAAAATTGCTGTAACCGGATCGGGTAGGGTAGCACATGGTATTGTAGAGGTAATGAACCTGATGGGCATACACGAAGTAGAGCCGGATGATTACCTGAAACGTCGTTTTTCATATCCGGTTTATACCCAATTAAAAGGAACCGATTTATACGAGCATAAAGAAACAGGTAAATATAGCCGCGAAGATTTTCATAATAACCCCGGAAACTATAAATCAAAATTTTTACCCTACGCATCCCAAACCGATTTGTTAATGAACGGTGTGTATTGGGACAAAACCATTCCGCGTTTGTTTGAAAAAACCGATGTGGCTGCCGACGATTTTATTATACAATCAATTGCCGATATAACCGACGATGCCGATGGTTCCGTACCTATCAATGTAGGCGACCAAACTATTGAAGATCCTGTTTACGGCATCAATAAAAAAACATTAGAAAAGGTAGCACCTTACAACGCTGATACTATTGACGTAATGGCTGTTGGAAACCTTCCCAACGAGCTGCCCCGTGATGCTTCCCGGTATTTTGGTGAGCAATTAATAAAATTTGTACTGGAAGATTTATTAAAAGGTAGTTCGCCATTATTAGACAGGGCAACCATTACCAAAGCCGGACAACTTACAACACCTTATAATTATTTAACGGATTACGCTAACGGAATAACTGAATAATTTTTTTTGTTACCAGCAGCAGTAACACAGATGATCGTCCCTTGCGTCGCACTCTTGTGCACCTGTAACTTTACTCAACATTGTGCAAGGTGCACCCCGACTTGTCGGCGGTACTGTATATCGCTAATCAGCAGACGAAAGTCGGAAAGACGGGAAGTCAGGAAGTCGGGAAGTCGGGAAGTCGCTCTGCGAAACTTGCAGTTTCGCAGCCGTATTCTATCGCCTTTGGCGATAAACATAATTTAATTTTTGGATTGCCATGGTTCCTGTCTCACGAAACATTTTTAACCATGACGATGGCTTTCTGCCTTAAGCTTTTAGCGTTCAGCCTGCACTACAAATGCAAATAATATTCCTGTAACAACTTAATAAAACTATCTGTGTAGTTATTCTCATCATCACGAATACATATAACTTCTTTGACTAACTCTCCGCTATTCTCATTATTCGTACCCATTATCATCGAACGGAAATAGCTGTGTTTTTCCGTTTGTTTTACATTGGTAATTTGTAAAGGCGATAGTTGTTCTTGTTTTAGCAATGCCAATACTTCGCTTTCACGTTTGTAGGGTAGTAATAAAAAAAACAACCCATCGGTGTTTAATTGTTGTTTAATAATGGCTATTAAATCCTGTAACAACAAACCTGCATCGTGGTGGGCCAGATTTTTATTACCCGCAACTGAACGTAAATCGTTTTCGTAAAAAGGCGGGTTGCTTATAATAATATCGTATCCTGTAACCGGTAATTGTTTTATATCAGTTTGTGTTACCTGTAACCTTTTGCCCCAAGGTGATTGCTTAAAGTTATCTGCTGCTTGTTCTGCTGCTGCTAACTCAATTTCAACAGCTTTTATATTACCGGTATTTTGTTGGGCCAGCATCAGACTTAATAATCCTGTTCCTGTGCCAATATCAAGTATATTTTTTGCAGCAGGATAATTTTGTGCTACAAAGTTAGCTGCCCATGCACCAAACAAACAACCATCGGTAGTTACCTTCATAGCACAGTTACCCTGTTCTATTTTAAACTGCTTAAACTGAAAATAACTATTAGACAAAGAGAAGTTTTAAGTTGTAAGTATTAAGTTATAAGTGAAAAGGAAGTTTCTTAATTAGCATATCAGCACATTACCACATTAGCTAATTAACTTACCATTCTGCACGGGCAGTTGTTTCTACATTCATAGCATCAAAAGCACCGGCTTTGTATTTATAATAAGCGGTTATAGCTATCATACCGGCATTATCGGTGCAGTACTGAAAATCGGGTATATAAGTTTTCCAGCCATGTTTTTTTCCGGCTTCGGCTAATGCAGTACGTAAGCCGCTATTGGCCGATACTCCACCTGCAATACAAATATGTTTGATGCCGGTTTCAATAGCCGCACGTTTTAATTTGCTGATTAATATGCCTATAATACGATGTTGAATGCTGGCACATAAATCGGCCAGGTTATCTTGTATAAATGTATTTTTTTCTTCCTCGGTGGCTAAAAACTCCGGTTTGTACATATGACTTTTACCGGCATTTTGTATAAAATACAGGATAGATGTTTTTACACCGCTAAAACTAAAATCTAAACCCGGTATGCGTGGTTCGGCAAAACTAAATTTAAGCGGGTTGCCTTCTTTAGCGTATTTATCAACCAGTGGTCCGCCGGGGTAGGGTAGCCCTAATATTTTAGCGGCTTTATCAAAAGCCTCACCGGCAGCATCGTCAATGGTTTCGCCAATTACTTTCATTTTCAACGGACTTTCGCATAAAACAATTTGTGTATGCCCCCCACTAACGGTTAAACATAAAAAAGGAAACTCAGGTTTAGGGTCGTTTATTAAATTGGCCAATACATGCGCCTGCATGTGGTGCACGGCCAATAATGGTTTGTCTAATGATAAAGCTAAAGATTTAGCAAACTGTCCACCCACTAATAATGAACCTATTAAACCCGGTGCTTTGGTAAATGCCACCGCATCTAATTGTTGCAACGTAGTATTAGCTTCTTGTAAAGCAAGCTCTACCACCGGTACAATGTTTTGCAAATGTGCACGGCTGGCCAACTCGGGTACTACACCGCCGTATTGCTCATGTACTTTTTGTGTGGCAATTTTATTAGATAAAATCTTACCATCTACACAAACCGCAGCCGATGTTTCGTCGCAGCTTGATTCGATGGCGAGTATGGTTGTTATTTTGTTCATTGTTTAATTAGGTAATAGTTGATGGTTCATGGTTCATAGTTAGTGAATAGTGCATTATTGACTACTCACTATTGACTATTCACTACTGTTTCTCGGACTTTCTGACTCACGGACTTCTGACTTTCCTCTGCTGCCCAAAGAACAGAACGTACAAGAGTGCGACGCAACCGGGATGCCATGAAAAACTGCAGTTGGGTCAATAAAAAAACTTATTGTTAAATATTAATTATGCGGGGCAAATTTACGATTATTTATTTACTGCGGATGGCTACCACAGGATCCATACGGGCAGCTTGCGAAGCGGGTACAATACCGGCAATGATGCCTACGGCTACGCAAATAATGAAGGTCCAAACCATATTGCTAACCGATATAAAAACCGGAAAATCAAGCGCACCGGAAAGTATAAGCGATAAAACGTACACCAGCGACAAACCTATTAAACCGCCAATGATGCAAAGGAATGCCGACTCCAGCAAAAACTCGGTAAGGATTACATTTTTCTTAGCACCGATGGCTTTTTTAAGTCCTATTTGTGCGGTGCGTTCCCTTACGGTTACAAACATAATATTGGCCACGCCAAACAAACCAACAATTAAACTGATGCCGCCAATAACAGCACCGCCAATGTTAAGGCCTACAAATAAACCGCCAATAGCATCGGTAAAATCGTTTACATCGTTAAGGGCAAAGTTGGGTTCCTGTGTGGGGTTTATTTTGCGTATGGCACGCATGGTGCCAAACAGTTCATCTTTCAGGGCTTTGCTGGTAAGGTTATCTTGCCCTTGCACCATAATTACGGGATCGGCTTTTAGCTCGTTCATCATAGTACGGGCATACTTGTAGGTGATGAGTACGCTTTGGTCAAAATCCCAACCACCAATCATTTGTTTACCACGCTTTTTAATTACACCACAAATGCTGGCTTTTTTACCACGCACCACCACTTGTTTATTAATAGCCAACTCGGCATTGCCAAATAGTTTTTCGGCAATTTCGTTGCCTACTACTACGGCCTGGCTGCCGTTGTTAAACTCGGCATCGGAAATAAAACGGCCATAAGCAATTTCTAAAGGCTGAATTTTTTCAAACTCCTCCGATATGCCGTATTGTTTTACATTGTTGAGGGAGCTTCCTTTATAATCGACCGTACCGGTGGTTTGTAAACAAAAGGCAGTGAATTTGGCTGAGGAGGTACGTTCCTGAATCAGTTTAACTTCTTCAAACTTGGGAACAGGTCGGTTAACAAATTTCCACCAGGGATAATCGCCATCGCCGCCGGCACTGTAATCCCATTTATCAACATAAATGGTATTGCTTCCCAGCGATTGTATTTCGTTTTCAATATTACGCTGTAAACTGTTAACAACGGCCAGTACGCCAATAATGCAAAAAATACCAATGGTAATACCAAAGAGTGACAAAAACGTACGCAGTTTATTTTTCCATAACTCAAGTATGGCCATTCTGAAACTGCCGCTAACTATTTCAAACGTCCGTCGTAGCATGAGCCAAAGTTAATTAATAGAGTTGAGTAAATTTTGCCGTTTGTACATTTCAGCTTTTTGGATGGTTGTAGTTTTTAAAAATACAGTTATTGATTTGGGAATTATGAATGGAGAAAACTGAAGCCCCTCCTTTGGAGGGGTTGGGGGAGGCTTTAACTCATCATTTTATACACCATTTCTTTTAATAAAGCGGCATCGCCGGCATTGGTGCTGTTAATACCTATACTTTTTAAATTGTACTGGTGTAATAAAAGCAATGCTCTTTCGGTGCCTTGGTACTGGTATATTTTTGAGGCATGCATATAATCCTTCATAAAAAACGGATTTACGCCAATGGCACTGGCAATGGCTTTTTCGTCGTTACTGCCTGCACCAAAAATCATAAACACTTTACTAAAAAAACTATACAAGGAAGGTAGAATAAGTTGTATAGGAGCTGCTTTAGGATTAGCCTCAAAGTATTGTATAATACGTATAGCCTTGGCCAGGTTGCGGCTGCCAATAGCGGCTTGTAACTCAAAAGTGTTAAACTCTTTATTTACGCCTACGTAGTTTTCAATATCATCTTCGGTAATACTTTTACGGGCACCCAGGTTTACGGTTATTTTATCAATTTCTTTTTCCAGGCGGCTAAGGTCGTTACCAATATGATCTACCAATAAAGCATTGGCTTTAGCATTTATGTTTAAGCCTTTTTCTGTTACCATTTTTTGCACCCAGTCAGGTAACTGGTTTTCGTACATTTTTTTGGTAGTAACCATTACTGCTTTGGTCTTAAGCATTTTGGCAAACTTGGTACGGCTATCTACCTTTTTATCTTTATAAGCTATTACCAATATTGTAGATGCTAAAGGCGACTCAAAGTAAGGTTCCAGTTTTTCTATGTCTTTCATAAACTGGGCTTCCTTTAAAAGTACTACCTGCCTTTCGGCAAACATGGGGTAGCGGCGGCATGCGTTAACTACATCGGGCCAGTTAGCATCGCGGCCGTAAAAAATGGTAAGGTTAAAAGAGGCCTCACTTTCGGGTAAAATATGGTGTTCGGCATAGTGCATAGCCGTATCTATGTAGTATTCTTCTTCCCCTTCTAACCAGTACAGGGGTTTAAAGTCCTTCTTTTTCCACGCCGAAATAATATTTTCTACCGCCATAATCCGCTAAGTTACAGGCATTGGGCTTTAGCTTGAGAAAAGAATTTTAAAAATTGTGAACTATTTTGTTTTAAGATTGGCACGGTTTTCGAAACTTGGTGCAACGAAGTTCTTTTGGTAAACAAAGTTGTAAATAAGGCAAAACAGATTATGGTTATTTTAACTATAAATAAACGCTTTATTTTCAATTAAATACTAATAACACAAACATTAGTAGTATGTTGTAGCAGCAAAAGAATGTCACCTCTTAATCCATTTTTTTAACGTAGTGTAAAAGCTACAAATTTTTAAAATTAAATTTTTTTTATATGGCAAACACGAACTATCCTTCGGCTACTCCTCAGTATGAGCAAAACCCGAATAACAGACCAACGGGCAGCAAAAACAAAAACATTTTAATAGGTCTTTTAGCAGTTGGCCTTTTAGGTACCTGGGGTTATTTCTTGTACGACAAAAACACCGAGAATAATAAAGTAGAGATTGCTCAAAACGAGTCATCTAACTATCTGGCTCAGAAAGAAGCTTTAGACTCATTGTATAAAGACGCTGAAGCAAGATTGGATCAAATTACAGGTTCAAACAATCAGTTGCAAGGTGAAAATGCCGAGATGAAAAAGAAAATTGAAGGTAACCTTGCTGAATTAGACAGATTAAGAAAAAGCAAAAATATTAGTGATGCCGATCTTAAAAGAGCAAGATCTCTTGTAAGTGAACTTAACGGCCAAATTGCTGCACTTGAAACGCAAGTAGCTAAACTTACCGGCGAAAATCAGGTGTTAACAGCTAACAACTCACAACTTACCGGCGAAAAGCAAGTACTAGAGCAAAACCTGCAAACAACCGTTACTGAAAAAGATGCCTTAGCCTCAACTGTAGATGTAGGTTCAACCTTCAGTGCATCGGGCATGGCCATTACACCGGTTAACGAAAAAAGAAACGGTAAAGAAAAAACTACTTCTACTGCAAAAAGAGTAGATAAATTAAACGTATCGTTTAACGTAGAAAACAGAATTGCGACTTCTGGTCCTGCTGATTTATATGTAATTGTTACTGCTCCTGATGGTTCAGTTGTTTCTAACAGCGAATTAAACTCAGGTTCTTTAACAACACGTATGGATGGTGACCGTCAGTTTACAACAAAAGTTCCTGTTGAGTATGAGCAAGGAACCCGTAAACCCGTAAGCTTCCCAATCCGTCAGGAGTCATTCCAAAGAGGCGATTACAAAATTGAAGTTTATCACAACGGATTTAAAATAGGCGAAAGCATCAAAACATTGAAAAAAGGTGGTTTATTCAGTTAAACATGTTGCAATTTACTCCTGCAGCAAAGCCGTTCTGAAATTTTCAGAGCGGCTTTTTTGTTTAGTTAATGGTTAATGGTTCATAGTTAATAGGAAGAAAATTTTATGTAGTCAGCTGCATTGCTACTAGCATCGTCTGTTGCGATCCGATAGGATCGGGATTTAATTTATTTCCAGTGGAAATGAATCAAATACTCTCACTTGTACTTTCTGTAATGCTATTGGGCATTGTACAATACTCTTTTTTTTTGTTTACACTGTTTATTGTGCAGTAGTGATGCCTGCATTTTGTAGAGACGCCATCCTGGCGTCTGGTCCCTGTATAAAATATAAAAAAGACGCCAGCATGGCGTCTCTACAAAATCTACAAATAACGTTTAACTATTAACAAACAACCATTAACTATTAACCATTAACAATGAACCATAAACTATGACCTCCCAACCAATCCCTCACAAATATTCCTGGCAATACCCGGTCCTTCATAAATAAAACCGGTCCATACCTGTACCAGTTTAGCACCGGCTTTTTGTTTTTCAATAGCATCAGCAGCAGTGTAAATACCACCCGAGCCTATTACCGGAATACTGCCACCGGTTTTTGATTGTATGTATTGTAGTAAGGCAGTATTTTTTTCTTTAACAGGCAGGCCGCTTAGTCCGCCGGTTTCTTTAGCTGTTTGTTGTGTTTCGTCGCTATTGTCCAGGTTGTCGCGGCTAATGGTGGTGTTACTTACTACTAAACCATCTAATTGAATTTCGTGGGCCAATTCTATTACATCATCCACTTGCGATTGTGTTAAGTCAGGAGCAATTTTTAATAAAATAGGTTTAGCATAAGCCTTACCGTTATTAATCATCTGCAAGTGGCGTAAAATTTTTCCTAAGGATTCTTTCTCTTGTAGCTCACGTAAACCCGGTGTATTAGGGCTACTTACATTTACTACAAAATAATCTACATAAGGGTGTAATTCCTTAAAGCATATTTCATAATCCTTCCAGGCATCTTCGTTGGGGGTAAGTTTATTTTTACCAATATTACCGCCAATAATAAGTTGTGTGTTTTTATTGGCAGCCCGCCATTTTATTAATCTATCTTTTACTACCGCCACACCATCGTTATTAAACCCCATGCGGTTAATAAGTGCCTGCGATTTTGGCAACCTGAACAAACGAGGCTTGGGGTTACCGGCTTGCGCAACAGGCGTAACCGTACCAATTTCTACAAAACCAAAACCAAGACACTCCAACTCACGCAAGTAACGGGCATTTTTATCAAACCCTGCGGCTAAACCTACCGGGTTTGTAAAGTTTAAACCAAATGCTGTAACCTGTAAACGTTTATCGGTAATAGTATATTTATTTTTTAGCACCTTACTTACCAGCGGAATATTGCAAGTAAGTTTCAGGCTATTCATGGAAAAATAATGCGCCTTTTCGGCCGGAAGATTGAATAATATGTTGCGAAAGAAATTGTACATGCTATTATTTATAAGATTCTATTTTGTTTATCAGTTCACTGTCAAAAATTATGGCTATCATACCTTTTGATGTATCGTAATTTAAAAAACACCAATCTGTCTGATCATCTTTTTTTGTAGCTACAAGGCGGGATGTTGTTTTAATATCCAATGCGTTTTCCTGTGGTAAAACGGTGGTTGATTTGGCACCAAACTGACCATCCATCATAGGCCCAATAAAACTCCAGAACAAACTGTCCTGGGGTTGGGTAAACTTCATGCGCATATTCATCTTGTATTTTACAACGGTAAACTTTTTATTATCATGTAAAAAAACAGGGTAAATAGAATCCAGTACCGCTGAATTTATTTTCATTTCCATTCCTTCATTAGCAAAAGCTTCTTGTAAAGCAGCTTTAACATCTTCCTTTGAGCCAAGTGTAAATAATTCAGGGCAGGTTAAATCCAGTATCTTATCAAAGTCATTTTTTATTGTAACCTCAAACATATTGTTCAAGCGACTTACCAAAGCATTGTCATACTGAGCAAAAAGCGAAAGGTTTATAAAGCCCGCCAAAAAAAAAGTAAATAAAATTTTTGACATCATTAAATTTTGTCAAAGCAACCACATATAAAGTATATCGGCAAAAAAATTTTGCTTAAAATGTAAAAGCATTAACTTTGATATAGAAGGTTGCATAAACAACTATTTGCTAGTTTGCTTTTTGTATAGGTATATAATTTGAAAATTTGGTGATTTGGAAATTTGGTAATGAGGTTTTTCTGATAAAGTAGTAAACCTGCACAATGCTGAATAGAATTACAGAACGGCCCCGATTAAAATACCCCGAACAGCGGGGATAGAATCGGGGTGCTGCACAATGGCCAATAGAATTGGTGCAGCACAAGTGAGTGACACAACAGACGATGCTAGTAGCAATGCAGCTGATAACCAAAAAAGTTACAGGTGTAAACCACTTATAACTTATTACTTAAAACTTATAACTTAATAATATGCAAGAAGCTTATATAGTTGCCGGATACAGAACGGCCGTTGCAAAATCAAAACGTGGTGGCTTTAGGTTTTACAGGCCCGATGATTTGGCCGTGGAAGTAATTAAAGGTTTAATGGCTACGGTGCCGCAGTTAGAAGCATCACGTGTGGATGATGTAATTGTGGGTAACGCTGTACCCGAGGCTGAGCAAGGGTTACAGTTTGGTCGTATCATTTCGGCAAGGGCTTTAAATTTTGATGTGCCGGGTGTTACAGTTAATCGTTACTGTGCATCGGGCTTAGAAACTATTGCGATGGCAACTGCCAAAATACGCATGGGTATGGCCGATTGTATTATTGCCGGCGGTACCGAAAGTATGAGTTTGGTACCAACTGCGGGTTGGAAAACGGTGCCATCGTACGAAATTGCCAAGGACGATCCTGATTATTATTTAAGCATGGGTTTAACCGCCGAAGCGGTGGCTAAAGAATATAAAGTAAGCCGTGAAGATCAGGATGAGTTTTCGTATCAATCGCACCAAAAAGCTATTAACGCCATACAAAACGGTTATTTTAAAGATGGCATTTTACCTATTACCGTGGAGCAGGTTTATGTAAACGAAAAAGGTAAACGTGCCACAAAATCGTATGTGGTAGATACGGATGAAGGCCCACGAGCCGATACATCATTAGAAGCGTTGGCCAAATTAAAACCAGCTTTTGCTGCAGGCGGTGTGGTTACGGCAGGTAACTCCTCGCAAACATCGGATGGTGCTGCGTTTGTAATTGTAATGGGCGAAAAAATGGTGAAGGAATTAGGCATAAAACCAATAGGTCGTTTGGTGGCTTGTGCATCGGCAGGTGTGCCGCCAAGGGTTATGGGTATTGGCCCTATTGCTGCTATACCAAAAGTGTTAAAGCAGGTAAATATGAACCTGAGCGCTATTGATTTAGTGGAACTAAACGAAGCTTTTGCCTCGCAGGCATTGGCCGTAATACGTGAGGTGGGTTTGGATAAAGACCGTGTAAATATTAACGGTGGTGCTATTGCATTGGGGCATCCGTTGGGTTGTACCGGTGCTAAATTAACCATACAAGTATTGCAGGATATGAAACGCCTGAACAAAAAATACGGCATGGTTACGGCCTGTGTGGGTGGCGGACAAGGCATTGCCGGTATTATTGAAAACCTGGCTTAATACAATCACACATTATTATAGTCCTGTCAGGCTTTTGTTTGGCAGGACTTTTTTATGTTGTTACCAGCTGCATAGCCTTGATTGAGCTGAGGTTGCGACGCTCCGTTCAACTGCATATCCCTGATTAAACACAACGAAAATTGTTTACAGACTACTGCAAATTACTCTCTGCAATAGTTTGTGTATCTTTTGGATCTTTTAAGCATAGTTTTTGATGCTAAAGTTGTTGGTAATATTTTAAAAGTATAATCATGCGTAAATTATTTGTAGTTTTTTTATTAAGTACAAGCGTATTGTTCTCTTGCCAGAAGGAAGCCGGGTTTGCCTTAGAAGCGGAAGAAGGTGAGGAGGAGCCTGTAACCCCAAATAACCCGAGTAATACGGCTTCATTATTAATTGGAACATGGGTAATGTCGGCCAATACAGTAGCACCTGCTATAGACTATGATGGTGATGGTACAAAAGAAACAAATGTTTTTCCGGTTATGCAGGCTTGTGAAAAAAATAACACGATGACTTTTAACACTGATATGAAGGTTATTGAAGATGAAGGCCCTACAAAATGTGATGAGGAGGATCCTCAAACGGTAACTACAAATTGGTCATTATCGGTTGATAATAAAATTTTGTCTTTAGAAGGCGATGGAACCCGTGAAATAGTTTCTATTACAGCTACAACTTTAGTACTGAAAATAAAATTTTCAGCATTTGGTGATGGCGTGGAATATACTTTTACTACTACGTTTACAAAACAGTAACACTATATTTGGGCCTTAATAACCTTCATGAAGCATTTTTTTCTTGTTGTTTTTTGTTTGGTAGCTAATTACCTTATTGCGCAAATTCGATCCTACAATACACCTATTAGTCAATACGGTCCAAGTGTTGAAGAGTATTTTAGGTTCTCTCCCATAAGTAATAGCCCTGATAGCTTATTAGCTAAAATGTTAAGGGATGAGGATTTTATATTGGACACGTTGTACCCTCATAGCGATAGCGTTAATTTTTACATGCGAGGATATTACAAAACCTTTAATCCTTTTTCAATTAAAACAGAGAGAGTAGAGGTTTATTTATTGGAGTCTGAGATAATGGAAAGGAATAAAAAAACGGGACGAAAAACTTTAACTTATATGATTTTAGGAATTGTGGGTAAAGAGAAAGAGGATTTATTAGAAGTAACTAATGAAGCTAAAAGGGTATATAATAAATTTGATAAGGTGGTTAAGTCTACTGAAATTCAACATAAAAAGAACAAAAAAGACAAAACTTATTTACGCTACTTATATGATGTTGGATTAAGGTATCCGTTTTACTCAGGTTTTGGTAGGTGGTATAAAACGGAGACTAATTTTTGTACATATTTTAGTATTAATTTGGTCTCACTAGAACTATTAAAGAAACAGGAAGCAGCACAGTAATATATTTTTTTTACCTATCAGTATTTGTAACTTGCGCTACATGAAAAAGCTTCTGTTTTTTTGTGTAGCGTTTTTTTTATATAGCCTTACACAAGCCCAAACCATCACAACTGTTTTTGAAAAATCTGCCGGTGCACAAACACCCACTTACTACCAAATTATTGACTGGTGGAAAAAGCTGGATGCCTCCTCGGCAAAAGTAAAAATGTTTACCAAAGGAGATACCGATGCAGGTTTCCCCCTACACTTAATTATGGTAAGTAATGATGGTATTACCGATATTAAAAAAATAAAACAAGCCAACAAACGAATTGTTTTTGTAAACAATGGTATTCATCCCGGCGAGCCGGATGGTATTGATGCCAGTATGTTATTGGTAAGAGATATTGTGGCCAATAAATTTAAATTGCCCGATAATATAGTACTAGCCCTTATACCCATTTACAATATTGGCGGCTGTTTAAACCGGGGCGAAAACTATCGGGTAGATCAGGATGGCCCCGATGCATTTGGCAGCAGGGGTAACTCGCAAAACCTTGATCTAAACCGTGACTTTATAAAAAATGATAGTAAAGAAGCTCGCAGCTTTGCACAAATTTTTCATGAGTTGGATGCTGATGTTTTTGTAGATAACCATGTAAGTAATGGTGCCGATTACCAACACATAATTACTTTATTACCTACCCAGCATAATAAATTGGGCGGTGCCATGGGTGATTTTTTGGAGCAACAATTTGTACCGGCTTTATATGGCTTAATGCAGCAAAAAGGTTTTGATTTAGTGCCTTATGTTAACCATTGGAGTAACCGTAAAGTAGAAGATGGTTGGAATGGCTTTTGGGATAGTCCGAGATACAGTACCGGCTATGCCGCCTTATGGCATACTTTTTCTTTTATGCCCGAAACGCACATGTTAAAACCTTATAAACAACGTGTAGAAGCTACTTATGCATTAATGCAAAGCTTCATCAATTTTGCAGCTAAAAATAGCGAGACCATCAAAAAACTACGTGACGATGCAAAAGAAGCAGTGAAAAAACAAACGCAGTTTCCTTTACAATTTAAACAGGATACAACTGTAGTACAAACCATTACGTTTAAAGGTTTTGAAAGTGGCAATAAACCCAGTTTGGTATCAGGCTTAAACCGTTTGTATTACGACCGTACTAAACCGTTTACTAAACAAATACCACATTATAACGAATTTAAAGCAGTACGGGAAGTAGAAAAACCAACAGCTTATATTATTCCGCAAGGCTGGTGGAAGGTGATTGATTTATTACGTTTAAATAATGTAAACATGCGGCAATTGAAAAGCGATACAACTATTACAGTTGATGTGTACCGCATTGAAAAATATAATAGTTCCGCTACTGCTTACGAAGCACATCATCCAAATGCCAATGTAGAAACAAGCACAACCGGGAAAAAAATGCAGTTTAGAAAAGGTGACTGGTACATACCCATGAACCAGGTAGCCAACCGTTTTTTAATAGAAACATTGGAACCCACCGCAGAGGATAGTTATTTTACCTGGAATTTTTTTGATGGCATTTTAGGGCAAAAAGAAGGTTACTCGGCTTATGTGTTTGAAGATAAAGCCGCGGCAATTTTAGCCGAAAATGAAGCATTAAAAAAGCAATTACTGGAGAAACAACAAAGTGATTCACAATTTGCTAAAAGTGCCCGTGCTCAGTTAGATTTTATATTTAAACAAACGCCTTACTACGAGCCGGAACATATGCGTTATCCGGTGTATAGAGTGCGATAGACAATTGACAAGTGACAATTGACAATTGACAAGTGACAATTGACAAGTGACAATGCACAATTGACAACAAAAAACTTAATGTTATACAGCAAAAAGGCTGAAAGAATATTCTTTCAGCCTTTTTGCTGTATAGTAGCCATGGTTCGTGTCTCACGAACCATTACAATTTTATTTTTCAAAAACCAGGTAACCTCCTTTGTTTAAACTAAAGGTTTGGCCATTATTAAAACCTTTGTTTTCATTAGTAAATACATTACGGTAAGTGCCGGCAACAGCCTCATCGTTGATGCTAAAGTTTACATCGCCTTTAGAAAAATTTAGTATAACCAATACTTCGTTATTATCTTTTTTACGTTTGTAGGCTAGTACTTTATCGGGTGCAGTGGTTTGTAACAAATGAGTTTGTACCGTAGCATCGCCGCCACGTATTGCGGGGTTATTACTTTTTAGGTTTAAAAGAGTTTTATAAAAATCGTTCAACTCATATTTGTCTGTCCACTTAATGGGGTCTTTTTCAAAAAACTCCAACCGTTTATGGTTTGGTAATTCTTGTCCGCTGTATAAAAGCGGAACACCATTCCAGGTAGCACTAAACACGGCCAATGGCAACGCTAAATCACCATATTTTTCATACTCCGTTCCGTTCCAACTATTTTCATCGTGGTTGGTGGTAAACCATGCCCGCATGGAGTTGTCGCCAATGGCACTATAACGTTTTAATAAATTAATCAAGCTATCCAACCCAATTTTATTATCGGTATAATCACGGGTGCTGTGCATCCATTTCCAACTGTAACTGGCATCAAAAACTTTTCCGTAGTCAGGTGTTTCCAGTTCATCAAATTCGCCTAACCAATACAATGGTTTTATGCTATCAACTCGTGGACGTGCTTCTTCCCAAAAATCAACTTCTACCCATGAAGCAAGGTCGCAACGGAAACCATCGATACCAGTTTCCTTTACCCAGTATTGCATGGCATCAATCATGGCTTTGCGCAGGGCAGGGTTACTAAAATCCAGTTCAATAATATCATCCATACCGGATGCTATTTGGAAATCGTTGGTGGCGGAATCTTTTAAGTAATAATCGGGGTGTTGTTTGGTCCAGATATGATCCCAACCTGTGTGGTTGGCTACCCAGTCGATAATAACTTTAAGGCCATTGTCCTGAGCCGTTTTTACCATGGCTTTAAAATCTTCCAGCGTACCAAACTCTGGGTTGATAGAGGTATAATCGGAACAAGCATAAGGGCTACCCATACTGCCTTTTTTGTTTTTTTGTGCAATAGGTGTAATGGGCATAAACCACAATACTTTTACACCCATTTCTTTTAAGCGGGGTATATGTTTTGCAAAAGCGTTAAAAGTGCCTTCCTGTGTGTATTGTCGCACATTTACTTCATAAATATTGGTATTGTGTAACCAATCAACTTTTTTAATTGTATTCATAGTTGTGTCTTTGTTCTGCTTTTCATTTTTATTGTCCATTAATATGCATGAGCTTAAAAACATGCAGGTAAGTAAGGTGGCAAAAGCAAATCTCATAAGCTAAATTTTAGGTTGGGAAGATAAGTAATATTTGGTTGATAGGTGATGGGGGATAGTTCATGGTTCATTGTTGATTGTTCATGGGAGTAAATAGTGGATAGTCAAATGCACTCACTATTGACTATTCACTTACTTTCGGTCTTTCAGACTTCCCGACTCACGGACTTTCTCTGCTGATTAGCGAATAGAAAGTACCACCGATTGAATCGGGGTGCACCTTGCACAATGGTGAGTAAAGTTACAGGTGCACAAGAGTGCGACGCAAGTAAAGCTCAATCAGGGGTGGGACGATGGTAACAAAAAATACAGCTATAACCTTTAATGCCTATACCATCCACCTTTAACCTTAGCTTTAAGTAAGTAATGCTTATTTTTGCGGTTCCAAAGACAAGTCAATAGCATGAAGCAGTTTGAGGTTCCAATTATTTATCGTAGTCCGCTAATTTCGGCCGTAAAGAAAAAACGAAAAGCTTTAGATAAGCTGAAGAAGGATTTTACGCCTACACTGCTGGATTTTGGTCCGGTACAAATTTATCTGGCCCGCCATTTTGGGTTTTGTTATGGTGTGGAAAATGCTATTGAAATTGCATTTAAAACCATTGACGAAAATCCGGGTAAGCGTATTTTTTTATTAAGTGAAATGATTCATAGCCCGCAGGTAAATGCCGACTTGTTGAGCAAAGGCGTTAAGTTTTTACAGGATAATTATGGCAAGGAACTGATTCCGTTTGATGATTTAACGGCTGATGATGTGGTGATTATTCCGGCATTTGGTACAACGTTGGAGATTGAAGCAAGACTGAATAATATTGGTATTAAAACTGAGAAGTATAATACAACTTGTCCGTTTGTAGAAAAGGTTTGGAACCGCAGTGAATCCATCGCCAAAAAAGATTATACCATTGTTATTCATGGCAAGCCTAAACACGAAGAAACAAGGGCTACGTTTTCGCATGCGGCAGCCAATGCGCCATCCGTTGTGGTAAAAGATATGGCCCAAACAAAAGAGTTGGCAAAATATATTACCGGCGAAAAACCTGCTGCGCTTTTTTACGAAGAATTTAAAGGCCAACATTCACCCGGTTTTGATGTGACAAAGGATTTGAAAAAAATTGGTGTGGTAAACCAAACAACCATGTTGGCAAGTGACACACAATCTATTGCCGATTATTTAAAACAGGTGATGGTAGCAACTTATAACCCGCAACCTGAAGCTATAAGTAATTATTTTGCCGATACCCGTGATACCTTGTGTTATGCAACCAACGATAACCAAAGTGCGGTGATGGGTTTATTGGATCAGCCGGCCGATTTGGCCATTGTGGTAGGTGGATATAACTCATCCAATACATCGCATTTGGTGGAGCTATGCGAAGAAAAGTTACCTACTTACTTTGTTAACAGCGAAGAAAAATTATTATCATCCCAGAAAGTACTACACTATAATTTTCATACGCAAGAAGAATTAGTTACCGAAAACTATTTGCCTGCTACTACTCCCGTTAAAATATTAATTACCAGTGGCGCATCCTGCCCCGATGCTTTGGTGGAAGGGGTGATAAGTAAAGTGGTAGGATTTTATGAAAATGCGGTATCTATTGATGAGATAACAAAACTATTTGAGGAATAATTTTTTCACACCGTTATCAACTGCAACTGTATAGCCCTTTTTACCAACGAAGCGGTATTTTTAGTTTCCAACTTGGCCAGTAAGTTTTTGCGGTGTGTATCTACAGTAGATATACTAATAAATAATTGTTGTGCAATTTCGTTATTGGTAAGGCCTTCGGCTATTAATTCTAAAATTTCTTTTTCACGGCGGGTAAGTACAATGTCGCTGGGGGTATTATTTTTTAATGTTTGTGCCGCTTCGTGACTTAAAAAAGTTTTTCCTTTCATTACTACTTGTATGGCTTCAATAATTTCCTCTTTGTCCACATTTTTTAAAATATAGCCCGATGCACCATTGTCCAGCATTTTTTGTACAAAGCTTTGCTGGTTAAAAGTACTTAAGCCAATAATGAAACAAGCAGGGTAAGTTTCCTTCACTTCTTTACAAAGGTCAATACCGCTTTTATCGGGTAGGTTAATATCCATTAAAATTACATCGGGTAGTACATTTTGTTTTAGGTAGGCCAAAGCCGATGATGCAGTAGTTGCATGGCCCTGCCACTCAATACTTGGTTCGTTTACCAGTAAGGAACGAATGCCTTCAATTACCATATAATGATCGTCAATAATAAAAACCGATGTAGTAGTCATAAAATTAACTTGGTTTAGTATCAGCTTTTTAACAGCCAGGGTAAGCTACAAATTAATGTTTATTTCGGGTAATTAATCATCCCTGCTTTCCATGAATTTTATTTGTGTTGTTTTAAAAAATCCTGTTTTTAGGGGATACGGACCAAAGGTTTGTAAAATTACTTTTACTGCCTAAAATTAATGTTATGAGACAACTTATCCTCTTCACTGTTTGTGTATTTATGTTTGTAAGTAGCCATGCAAAAAGCTGGCGTGTTAATAATAATATAGGTGTACAAGCCGATTTTACCACTTTTCATGAAGCAGTACAAAATGCTTCGGTATTAGCCGGCGATACTTTGTATTTTGAACCCAGTGCTACTGTTTATGCCACCAATAGCATTACTGTTACCAAACGTTTGGTAATGTTAGGCGTGGGTTATTTTCTAAACCCAACCAACCCTTCTTTGCAAGGAAATCCCGGGTTACAGGAAACCAGAGAGTCCAGCCAAATTGGTTTTTTTAGATTAGCTAATGGCGCTAATGGCAGCCATTTTTCAGGGCTATCATTTGCAAATTTGAGTTTAACAGGATCAGCCTCCGACTTTAATCTAACTTTTGAACGAAATTTATTTGCAAGCACATTTAATTTTGAAGCCGGTAGTAACAGTGGGGTTATATTGAAAAAAAATATTTTTTATAATACTAACATCACCAATAATACAGGTGCTACAATAAGTGTATCTAACTTTACCTGCGAGAATAATATTTTTTACGAATTTTGGGGCGGAGTAAATCTTTCTCAATTAACAGGCAATAATAATATTTTTAGAAACAACAGTATTTACAGGTCGGCAATTGGTATGACGCTGGTGAATTGTTATGTAGCCAATAATATTTTTGGGTGTAACGGTGCCGCAGTGTTTACCAATTCTACAGTTAAAAATAATTTATTTCAAACGGCTCAGACATTACCTCCTACTGCAACTAATAATTTAGTTAGTCAAAACATGGAAACGGTATATGGCCCGCACAATAATGCATTAAGCGCTGATGGAAATGTTATGATTCCGTCCGCCTCTCCTGCAAAAGGTGCCGGATTAACTGTTGGTGCCGTTGTAAGCCCCGACTGTGGTGCATTTGGAGCAACTGATCCTTACAAGCTTTCCGGCATACCCGCCATACCAACTATTTATAGTTTAAGCGTACCAACATCTATACCATCCGGTACAGCCACTATGAATATTACACTTAGCACACGTAACAATAACTAATAGCCGCATTTTATTATGCTGTTATCATTGGTTGTTTAATGGTAATTTTTATGTAATCGGCTGTAGTAACACAGATGATCGTCCCTTGCGACGCTCCGTTCATCGTTCCGTTCGCTTATCAGCAGAAAACATGTTAATAGTTAATGGTTCATAGTTAATAGAAAAACCTACAGACTATGAACTATGAACTATGAACTATGAACCATTAACTATGATCTATTGCTGAAAGGCTGCACCGCTTAGGCGTAAATACTTGCGGCCTTAAAGCCGCAAGATTGTAGCCGGGCGGTGGACTACAGTTGATGAGTATTACTACCGTTGACAGCCCCAAAGTGTACACAATGAAAAAATATATACTTTCATTTTTACTGTTGCTAAGTATACTGTTTACTTATGCACAGGATCCGGCTTATCCGGTTGCGCCAGCAGCGCCACCTGTGATAAATGCGGCTGAATATTTTATTGATAATGATCCCGGTTTAGGTGCAGGTACTGCTATTGCAGTAACACCGGGAGTAAATATAGCCAACCTGGCTGCTGCTATTAATGTTAGCAGTTTGCAAAATGGTACACACCGTTTGGTAATACGAGTACGTAGTGCAGATGGTAAATGGAGTATTGTGTCCATAAGAGATTTTTTATACGATGCAGATTTTGTTTATCCAACTGCTGTTGCACCGCCGCAAAATATTGTGGCGGCAGAATATTTTATTAACAATGATCCCGGTGTTGGTGCCGGTACTGCTGTAACTGTTACGCCTGCGTTGGATTTAAGTAACTTGAATGTAACGGTAAATACTGCAGGTTTATCAAATGGTACGCACCGTATTTACTTACGTGTAAAAAGTGCAGAAGGTAAATGGAGTGTAGTTTCTTACAGAGAGTTTGTTGTAGATTTTAATCCAGACTATCCGCTACCGTTAACCGCTGCCGGCAACCTGGTTGCATTGGAATATTTTATAGATACTGACCCTGGCCCGGGCAACGGCGAACCTATAACCATTACGGCTGCTACTGATATTGCCAATTTAACTACTGCTGTTAATACAACCGGTTTAAGTATGGGTACACACCGCTTATACTTACGTGGTAAAAATAGTAGTGGTGCGTGGAGTATTGTTAGCTATCGTGAGTTTGGTGTGGAGAATGCTATACCTTATCCTGCTGCGCCTGTTGCGGCAGAGAATGTTATTGCGGCAGAATATTTTATTGATACTGATCCCGGCTATGGCTTAGGAAATAATATTGCTATTACACCGGGTGTAGAATTAGCCAATATAAATGTTGGTGTAACAACTGGTAGTTTAGTACAGGGCATTCATCGCTTGTATGTACGTACAAAAAATAATGAAGGCCGCTGGAGTGTGGTAAGTGTAAGAGAATTTGTTGTAAGTAACGACTTTAGTTATCCTGCAACACCGATAGCAGCAGGTAATATTATTGCTGCGGAATATTTTATAGATACTGATCCGGGTTATGGTTTAGGTAATAATATACCTGTAACACCTGCAACCGATATAGCTAACCTTAATGTATCTGTTGCTACCAATAACCTGTCAACCGGTGAGCATCATATTTACCTGCGTACACTCAGTGCCGAAGGTAAATGGAGTGTTGTAAGCCAGGCCAAATTTTTTACTGATTTACTGGCAATTAGTCCGGATACACTGCGATTTGGAAACCTAGTATTGGGTACTACTAATACTTTGCCGGTTACGGTTACTAACAATAGCAATGTACCGCAAACCATTAATAGTATTACTATTAACGGCGATTTTAGTACCGCAGTAACAGCGCCGGTAACCATTGCTGCAAATAGCAGTACTGTTATTGATGTGGTGTTTACCCCTGTTGCAATTGGCGCACATATTGATTCGGTAGTGGTACAAACCTCCGCCGGAAAATATAAAACTGTACTAACGGGATCGGCCATTGCTATTGTAAATTCATGGGCCATTACACCGGGTACGGGGCATAACTATGGCAATGTAATTGTGGGCAGTACCAGCAGTTATAACTATACTGTTACCAATACCGGTAACGCAGCTATTACTTTGCAAAATATTACGACGGGTAATGCTGTATTTACTCCAACTTTTGTACCGGGTACCGTTATTGCGCCAGGCACATCCTATGTATTTTCTGTAGGCTTTACGCCTGCAACTGTAATGACTTATGCAGCTGAACTACGCTTGGTTTCGTCAACAGCAGGTGTAACAGATGGTGTAACACAGTTACAAGGTGCCGGATATGTACCGGGTACTGCACCTGTTATTAATTACATTACGGCAGCACCATACACTTCTACTAATGGAGTAGCACCTAATGTAGGTCAAGCGGGTGATTATGTATATAAAGTGTTGTATAGCTCTGCAGCTAACCTGCCTCCTCAGGCCGGTTACCCAAAAGTAAGTATTGACCTGAATGGTAATCAAACCTTTAATGATATTAATGAAGGTGAGTTTACTATGCAACAGGAAACTGCAAGTACCGATTATATTACCGGCGTAGTATATACTTATACTTTTACACACCAACAGCTTACTTCGCAGGCAGGTTATAAGTTTACAGCCATTGACCAAAATGGTAATAATGCAACCGGTACAGGTGTAGTTTACAAATCGGGCCCAATTGTTACAAACGATCAAATTGATTTAAGGTTGTTTGCTAATGATATTACTTTTAGTAACGCTAACCCTAATCCTACACAGGCATTTACGGTAACAGCACGTATAACAAATAATACGGCAGTGCCGGCAACCAATGTACCTGTACGTTTGTATGTTGATACTATTCCATTAATGGATTTGGTATTACCTGCCATTAATGCAAATAGTACAGCTAGTATTTCACAAACATTAACTTTTGCAACGGAAGGGTTTTATCCTATTAAAGTATGGGTGGATAGTTCTAATACCTTAGGCGATATTAATACCTTAAATAACTATGCAATTAGACCGGTTATTGTAGGACGCCCCCTATTACCTGGTAGTATAATACCAACTGTAAATATAACGGTGCAAAGATGTCCCCAGTTAAGCGTTATTTTTACAGGCAATGCTAAGTATGATGGTACATCAACAGCTACCAATGTTGCAGGCGCAACGGTTACAATAGAAGCTGGAGGTCAGGTATTTACTACCACCACCGATGTAAATGGAGATTATAGGTATGTATTAACAGGAGTAACCTGTGGTAACTTTATGTATAAAGCTACTATAACTGATTATACGCTTACAGCTAAAACCGTGGACTATTCAACGTATATAACATGTCCAACAGCAAATGAATGTTTGCCACCAGTACCGCCGCCGTCTCAAGGTGGGGTAGTTGCACATGCTGTTACACAGGGTTGTCAAAATATGGTGGGTAATAGTGCTGGTGTAAACATGATAATTAAATTCAGAGAAAGGAATGTGAGTAACATGTGGAGCGGTTGGGATAAAATTACTACCTGCGTGTTGAAAATATATGTAGATGGAAATTTGGTGGAAACACTAACTCCAATTGATGGTACCTATAATCCGGGTGATGTAGTAACCATTCCGTATAATTTTCCTTTAACATCAACAGCTCAGGTAAATGTATCCGCAATAGTAACCTATACTTACGTGGAGTATTTACAAATACCTGACAACTTTTATCATGGTATAAGAACTAATCATACAGCAACTGGTGCTGTACCTATTACACCACAGCCAGATTTGGCCGATTTAACAGTAACTGATTTTGTTCAAACAGATATGGTGTCGTTTAGGTTTAATAACAGAAATAATAACTGTCCCGATGTAGGTGCACATACCGTTCGTGTGTATGATTCTATACCCAATGGTGCTGTAACATTAATTCAGACATATAATGTGGCATCGGTAGCAGGAAAATCTTATGTTACTTTAACCTACAGAGATTCTAGCTTTACACCGGGCACGCATTTTATTAAAGTTGTAACCGATTATGATGGTGTTATAGCTGAAGAAAACGAGAATAACAATACAGTTGTCTTTACCATGGTTGTGCCCGCCCCCGATTTAAGTGTTGGAAAAATTAGCCTACAACATACTGATGTTGTGGCAGGCCAAACAACAAGGATTAGTGCAACCATCCGAAATATAGGCAAGTTTACTGAAAATTTTGGCATTCGATTCAGTCTTGGAGGTACGCAAATTGGAGGTATAATTCCTGTCGCGTTTATTGGTAGTAATGATTCAATAGTTGTTTATTCCGGTTTATTTACAGTAACAAGCCCGGCAGCTTTATGTGCCGGTGTAATAACAGTTACTGCCGATGCATTGTCGGTTGTTACAGAATCTAACGAAAGTAATAATACTGCTACGCAACAGCTTGCGGCCGATTTAACACCATTGATTTATTCACACGAAGTAGGGGCAATAGGAAATCCGGTAGTAGTACGTGTAAACACCAGAAATCAGTTTTTTCCGTCTATTAGAAATATGGGTATTCGTGATGTAGATAATGTTACCGTTAGGTATGAGTTAGGATCAGATTGGATTGGTAACAGTTTGCTGCCAAAAGTTAAAGCAGGCGCAGCGTATGTAGCTTTTGGTTCGTTTAATTATGAGTTTACAACACCTGGTAATTACGTAATTCGTGTTACGGTAGATACAGCTAATGCCATTTGTGAAGTGAACGAAACTAATAATCAAGGCAATTACTATATCAGAGTTGTAGATAGTAAACCGGATTTGGTTGTACTATCTGAGTACATTAACCCTAGCAGTTTAAACCCTAATCCTAACCAAACATTTACCGTTGTAGGTACAGTGCGTAACAGTGGTGGTAAACCAACAATACCAACAAGCTTACGCTTTATGGTAGAGGGTACGGTATTAGGTGCCGATGTTCCCATCAATGTTATTCAACCGGGAAGAGACACAACCGTAGCCGCAACCGTAGGTTATGCAAGTACTAGCGATGGTTTAAAAGTGTTACGTTTAATTGCCGATCCGTTGAATTTGGTAGATGAGGAAATTGAAACAAACAACGAAGCAACACGTACCATTATTGTTGGTGATGCTCCTGATATTGCCGAAAATGGGGTTAATGCTATCACCTTTAATCCAAATGGGTTTGTTGCCGGCGATAGTGTTAATGTAAACTTTAATATTAAAAACTTTGGAACGCAGCCTACCAGCGGTTGGGTAAGGTTTACTATTCGTGATGAGGATAGTACTGTGTTAGCTATTGATAGTACACAATTTGGGTTGTTAATGCCAAATCAAACCACAATTGTTACTCGTAAAATGTTGTTTGATGTAGCAAAAGGATTAGTTGAGGCACAGATATATAATACGTCACTTCAGGAGTATGATGTAAATAATAACTACTCAAAATTGTATTTCAATAAAATAGTGATGTTGCGTAACCATATTGTAGTAAATGGTAACCTGGATTTAGAGGAAGGTGCACCGGAGCAATTACCCGGATGGATTGGTGGCCAGATAGTGTTAGGTGATTATGACCTGACTATAAATGGTAATATTCAAAATGCCGACTCTGCACACTTTGTAGTTACCAATGGTGCAGGTAAATTAACGCTGATAAATAATCATGCGATGAATGTTTACCCGGTTGGTACATCGTTAACCAGTCCAAACTTTGTTGAGTTAAACAACACCGGTACACAGGATAATTTTAGTGTACGTGTTACGCCATATGTATTACAACGCGGTAATAGCGGCGATACAGTAAAAGTTGGTAACGTTAACCGTACCTGGTTTATTAACGAGCAGGTAACTGGTGGTAGCAATGTAGCTGCAACATTCTATTGGAGCCAGTCACATGAACTGCCCGGTTTTGACAGGCCTGCATCTCGTACGGCGCACTACACCAATAAGTGGGAGTTAGGTACACTTGGCGATGCAGTTTTAGCAACCAATGGCCAGTTTACTAAAACACAAACAGACTTTACCGGCTTCTCACCATTCACTGTTACCAGTGGTTCCGGTGCAGCATTGCCATTGCAATTGCTTACGTTTACTGCAACACCAAAACAAAACAATGTATTGTTACAATGGTCAACAACCAACGAAATAAATACACAAAGTTTTGTAGTGGAGCATAGTAAGGATGGTATTACTTATACAAGCGTAGGTACTGTTGCAGCGGTTAACACATCAGGTAATCATCAGTACTTGTTTGAGCATAACGATGCAGGCGAAGGCGTTCATTACTATCGCCTTAAAATGAAAGATATTGATGGCGCTTACACCTATTCCTTTGTTGCTACGGCAAAAATTAATCAACCCGTATTAATAGTAGCGTATCCTAATCCGGTACAATCTACCTTGTATTTAAAAAATACACCGGCTGGTACCGTTATACAACTACTGGCACAGGATGGTAAATTAATTCGTCAGCAAACAGCGCAGGGTACATTAACCAACATTAATATGCAATCATTGCCTGCAGGCGTTTACCTGGTTCAGTGTTTATACAATCAAACTAAAACACAGTTTAAAATTGTAAAACAATAAGTGTTTAATTAGCCTATAATCGGTTAGCAAACCTGATACTATATAGGACGGATAAGTTGAAGTTGCCACTACGGTGGCAACTTTTTTTATTTATATAATTTTTTTGTGTAACCAGCGTCCCAGCCTTGATTGATCGTCTGTTGCGTCGCACTCTTGTACTGCATCAATTCTATTGGCCATTATGCAGTACTCCGTATTTTAATCGGAGTGTCTGTAACTTTACTCACCACTGTGCAAGGTGCACCACGACTTGTACTATCGTGTGTACACATTTTTATATTTTTTCTACCAAATTGAACCTTACAAATATATACCTCCTAAAAAATTACTTGGTGATGATTTCTTTAAACCAGTTTACGCTCTTGTACATTATTTCCTACAATCACATTCAACTCCTACTGAGTCGTGTTCGCTTTTGTAGTTGCTGTTATAAATATGCGATACCTTCGGCATCGAAAGCAGTATTTATTACACATTAAAAGAGAAACGCTTTCTCCATCCCATCGGGATGGCATGTTTATAGAACAAGAACAGCAACAAGGGTTTGCGACCCCGAAGGGTGTCGAATGTTAATATTTTAGCTACAAAGAAGGAGTGTTTCATAAACACCAAAGGTTATTGCTTTTAATTGGGCTAAAGCCCTTTCCTTATCAACATTAATCCGCCAGCTAAAGCTGGCGGCTATTAACAGCTTAAACGTTATAGCTTGAAGATGTGTACACACGATAGGATGAGTCGGTGTTACTGGATACCGCTATTCAACATCGTGTTGTTAGCAATGCGCTTAATTATTGTGAGAATAGCTAAATAATAGGAAACAAGCTTTACGCTTTCAGCATAAAGCAGCACGATGATGATAAGCGAACGGAACGATGCAGTGAAAGTCTTTAATTCATTTCCACTGGAAATAAATTACATCCCGATCCTATCGGATCACAAGGGACGATGATCTGTGTTACTGCTGATGACAAACAAAAAAATATATAGCAATTAAAGTTGAATAAACCTGGTAAACAAAGCCACATATTTTTCGGTTTTGCCGGGCACCACGATGGTGTTTAACTGGCCACTGGAGTCGGGCACTTGTTTAGTATCGTAGTACGTTACCTGGTAAACGGAGTAAAGTTTATAATCGGTTTGTTGAATAATTGGCGCCGATGTAATCTTGGTGTTATTACTAAAGTAGTTTTTAAAACTATCCATGTCGGGATTGGTAAACCATGCGGCAGCAACAACTACCAGAATAAAAATAATAAGGGTTGCTTTGGAGCGAGTCATGGGTTTCATAATAACTACTTTATAACTTTTGGTGAAGGTAGTTATTAGGGCATTACAAACCTGTAGCCAATTCCTTTAATGGTTATAATTTCCAATGAGTGGTCGTTTTTTAAATAACTGCGTAGTTTGGTAATGTACACATCCAGGTTGCGACTGTTAAAAAATGAATCGTTGCCCCATAAAAGGTTGAGTATATCACGACGATCGATGATGACATCACGATGCTGATACAATAATTTCAGTAATTCGCTTTCGCGGTAAGAAAGTTTTTTTTCCTCGTTACCGTTGCTGAGTGTTTGTCGCTTTAAATGAAACTGGTAACTACCCAGTTGCACATTATCCGGCGTTGGTTTATTGGGTTGATCGCTTTCGATGCTTTTATTTTTAAGTGCATTTTGTATGCGTACAATCAGTTCCTCCATGCTAAAGGGCTTGCGTATATAATCGTTAGCGCCCATGGCAAAACCTTTTACCACATCTTCGGTTTGTACTTTAGCAGTTAAAAAAATAATAGGCACTTCATCGTTCACCGTTCTTATTTCATCGGCAATAGTAAATCCATCTTTGTTGGGCAACATAACATCCAATACGCAAATGTTGGGTTGGGTTTTAGTAAACAGGTCAAAAGCTTTCGCACCATCATCTTCCATAAATACTTCAAAGCCCCTGCTTTCCAAACTTTCTTTTACAATCTTGCCCAGAAATAATTCATCCTCTATGTATAATACTTTAGTAGCCTGCATAATTATGATGCGTATTTAGGTAGTGTGATGGTAAAAGTTGTGCCTTGCCCTTGTTGTGATTGTACTTGTATAGTTCCGTTGTGTTTATGTATTACCTGCCACACATAACTCAACCCCAGCCCGTAACCTTTGGCGGTATGTGTATCGCCATGGGGTACCCGGAAAAACTTTTCAAATACTTTGTTGGTATATTCAGGCGGTATGCCAATGCCGTTATCAGTAACCGATAGTTGAATATGGTTATCCGATTCTTTAATCAGAATATCTATTACAGGATTATTGTTACTGTATTTAAGTGCATTATCCAACAGATTATAAACAACACTTAACAGATGCATTTTATCGCCTTTTACAAGTCCGTTAGTTTGCACCTGTAAGTTACAAATAGCTTTACGTTTTTCCAGTTGCAAGCGCATAGAAGCTATTACTTCTTGGGTAACATCTTGTAAATAAACTTGCTGGTATTGTAATTCAATTTCCTTGTTTTCAAACATGGATAGTTTAAGCACTTTATCTACCAGTAAGGAAAGTCTGTTTAATTCTTGCTTAGAAATATCAATGTATTCTTTTGCTCTTTCGGGATTGTTTAATGCGTTAAAATTACTGAGTGCCTCCATGGCTACGCCTACGGTGGCAATGGGTGTTTTAAGTTCGTGGGTAATATTACTGATGAACTCGTTTTTAATATCGGTTAAGCGTTTTTGTTTTTTCCAGTTGCGGTATAACAACAGGAAAGAAAACACCGTAACACCTACCAGAAAAATAGAAAATAAAATAGGCAGCTTAATACTATTAAGTAAGTAACCCATATTATCGCCTAATTGTAGTTTATACATTTGTTGCTCGGCAGTTCCGGCAAACATAGGAGGCCTGTTACCTTTTGGTTTTTCGCTGCTGTCTTTACGGCTTACAGAAAACTGAACGGGTATGTTTTGTTGTGTTAGTATTTTGGAGAAAGATTTTTCTACAATCGTATCATTCAACAAATCTTTAAACAATGAGTCGAGTGTAAAGGAGAATTGGTATGGTTGAGCATGGGAAACAACTCTCACAGCACTGTCAGGAGTTACAGGCTGCCAATTAGCTGTTGCATTTAAAGAGGCCGCAGTTTCTTTTCGTGCCGATTTTAGTTTTATAAACGTATCTCTTTTAACAGAAACACTTCTTAATGTATCTAAATTTGTTATACTTATAGATGGAAAGCTTGTTAATGAATCACTTGGAGTAACATTCTTTCTTACAAATATTTTCTTTATTTTATCAGGTGATAAAGAGTCTAGAAAAACTTTATCGTTAATATTAAAAGCAAAGGAATCAGTTTTAAGCGTAATCATAATATGCCCTGACTTGGGCATACTGTCAAGATTTTTTGTTTGCTGTTGTAGTGCAGCGGCTACTCTGGCTATTCTAATATCTTTACTGGTACGTGGCGGTGTTGTCCTTCCAAAGTTGTTTACTTTTACTGATTTATTATAGTTAGTATCCTGCATTACCCTGAACGGTATACGGGCTTGTAAAGCAGAGTCCTGCATGGCACGCACCATGTCATTAAACAGTCCGTCGGTTTTTACCGTTAATGCTTGTTGCTCCCGCTTATAGGTATCTTTAAGCCAATACACCTGAAAGCCGGTAACCAGCGCCAGTGCCAAAACCACCAATATTTTATACCATTGAGATAACTTCATTTACTACATAAAATTTGCGAGCCTTTTTAACTACAACTTAAACGGCTCCTGAAAGTACAACGAATGTTTCATTATTGTTTAGCAAAAATAGTCCGTCAGTACTGGCTTACAAATGGTTTTAACCTTTATTAACCTAATTGCAAGGTGTGTTAACCCAACAGCTTGTTGCTTACCAATAGCTTTGGCGTAAATAACAATTATTATGATACGACATTTATTGGCAACAGGTGTTGCAACAGGTATAGCACTTGCGGGTATGGCACAAACAAAAGCCGGTTTTGTACAATACGAAATGGTAACACAATTACAAGGACAAATTCAAATACAAGGTTTACCACCGGGTGTTGAGTTGCCAAAAAGCCGCACCAGTTATTTTGAATTAAGCTTTGGCAATAACCAGTCATTATGGCAAACGGCCGAACAAGGTCCGGAGCCCGACATGAATGCCGGTGGTGTACAACTACGTACCGTAACATTTGGTGGTGCAGGCGATGTTGTGTTTGCTGATTTTAACACCAAAATGAAAACAGAGAAAAAAGAATTGTTTGATAAAACTTTTATAGTAGAAGATAGCATCAGAACCCAAAACTGGAAAATGACCGGCGAAACAAAAACTATCCTCGGTTATCCATCCATGAAAGCTACTACAACCCGTATTACCAAAACTTTTAAAACAACGATGATGGATGGTAAAATGGAAAGGGTGGAAGGTGTTGATACCTTAACTGTTCAGGCATGGTTTACCACAGCCATACCTGTATCGGCCGGTCCTGCACTATACGAAGGGCAATTACCGGGTTTAATTCTGGAGCTTGATTTTGGTAATGGCCGCACGGTGTACAAAGCAACATCAGTATCAGAAAAAGTAAAACTGGATAGCATTAAACCACCAAAAGGAAAAAAGAAACATACACCTGCAGAATACGAAGCCGAAAGAAAAAAAGTAATAGATGAAATGCAAAAAAATGGCGGCATGCGTTTCAGAACAACAGCCGGTTAGAAAATGTAAAAAGGGATTGTTTACTAAACAATCCCTTTTTTAATTGACTAATTATATAAGTTGCTTAAATCTTTCGTTCATGGTTTCATAATCTGTGTACCCGTTAGATAACATATAAAATTTATTATCCTCCGCCTGTAACAACACCGCCGGAAAACCACGCACTTGTAATTGACGGCACATTTCAAATTCTTCTTCAGCCAGTTTTTTATATTCTTCGCTTTTTAGTTTAGCATAAAAATCTTCCGGCTCAATACTGTATTTTGTAAGTAAATGACGGTAAGCTTCATCATCATCTAAATCACGGCCTTCAAAGTTTAAAGCATATTGCAAGTCGGCTGCAAAAGCCACTTGCTGGTCGGCATAAATATCTTTAAACACACTTAATGCTATAGCCGGTTTTAACGAGTTAGGAAACCAGTCGCTTTTATCAGGGTTGTTTATATGCCATAAAAAATCTTCGCCAAATTTTACGCCGGTTCGTTCTTCCACTGTTGGGTAAGCTTGTTTAATAAAGCTAGCCATCGCACTAATAGGTTTTACATATTCGCCTACAATCATGCCGCCACTTAAAACTTCAAAATAAAAATGCTCCTTATATTCTTCGCTCAATTTTTTTATTACGTTGCTAAAGCCATAACACCAGCCGCAATACGCATCATAACAATAGTATATCGTTTTCATATTACCATTACAATTTTAAAGCAACAAAGTTCAGTACGTTTAAGCATAAAAACAATATGTTTTCTGTCATTATTTTCAGCAGTAAGTTTTAATTAATGGGGGCTGTCAGCAGTAGTAACTCCGGTCAGCTTTTGTTCCCGCCTTCTGTAGTAGTGCAATGCCTGGCTGCTAAGCCCACCCACATATTTGCAGCTACTACTGCCAGTCGGGCAGCCCTTCGTCAATAGTTCATTGTTAATAGTTCATTGGGGTCAATAGTCAATAGTGAATAGGCAGAGGAAAACTGTTCACTATTAACTATTCACTTTCCGACACTCCGACTCACCGACTTCCCGTCTTTCCGTCTTCCGGACTCACCGACTTCCCGACTCCGCTACTGTCCGCTTTTGATACACTTGTTTTAACATTCATGTAAAAACTTGCTTAATTTTTACCGCTTATCAATATCACATATTCCGGTGATTTTAACCACTTACTAATACTGTATTATTGCTTCACAAACCTTTTTTATGCAATCATTTTTTCTAGCTGCTTTACTGTTGTTAACCGTTGCAGTACAAGCACAATCCGGTAAAATAAGTGGCCGTGTAAGCAATGCTTCTGTTGCCGAATTAAATGGCGCAGTAGCTACTTTGATTAACGCTAAAGACAGCGCATTTGTAAAAACAAGTTTCATCGATTCATCCGGCAGGTTCGAGTTTGAGCAATTAAAAAATGCTACCTATGTGTTACGTATTGCGCCTGTTGGTTACCAAAAATATTATAGTAACGTAATTGACATTAATGCCGCTCAGCAGCAGGTTGAGTTAGCTGATATTGTGATGCAAAAAGATGTACAGGCTTTAGGCGAAGTAAGTGTAACATCACGCAAACCTTTTGTAGAAAGAAAAATTGACCGTACCGTTATTAACCCGGATGCATTAATTACCAATGCAGGAACAACGGCATTGGAAGTATTAGAAAAATCGCCGGGTATATTGGTAGATGTTGATGGCAATATTTCTTTAAAAGGCAAAAGCGGCGTAGTGGTTGTAATTGATGATAAGCCTACTTATTTATCTGCCGGAGACCTGGCCGGTTATTTAAAATCAATACCATCCGGTTCAATTGATGTAATTGAAATTATGACCAACCCTCCGGCAAAATACGATGCAGCAGGTAATGCCGGTGTAATTAATATCAGGCTTAAGAAAAATAAGGCTGTCGGTATTAATGGTGGTATTAACCTTAGCTACGCACAAGGTAAATACATGCGTACCAATAACAGTTTTAATCTTAACTACCGTATTAATAAAATAAACCTGTTCACTAATATTGGTATCAGCGAAAACAATTCTTATCAGGATCTTACCATTAACCGTTACTACTATAACAACAACGGCACTTACAATTCCGGCTTTACCCAAAATACATATTTTAAACGCAAGTTTATGGGCCGTAATATGAATCTGGGTATGGACTATTACGTAACCAATAAAACAACTGTTGGATTTGTGGTATCCGGCTTTATTAACCCTGCGCATGTGGAGGCTGATAATAACGCAAAAGTGTTGGACAATAATAACAATATTACCAGTTTGGTAGAAGCTACAAATCCATCTGATAGAAAATGGAAAAGTGGTAGTGTTAATCTTAACTATGCTTATAAAATAAAAGCGGGAGAAGAACTAACGGCCAATTTTGATTATATAAAATACGATGCCAATCAAACACAAAATTTAACCAACTCCGTTTTTACGCCTGACAATGTTTTACAAGACAAATCAGTATTGTATTCGTCACTACCGGCTGAGTTAAATATTAAAACGGCCAAGCTTGATTATACCAAAACTTTAAAAGGTGGTGGCACAGGTGGCGCCGGTTATAAAGTAAGTCATGTAAGCACCGATAATATTGCCGACTTCTATGATGTAGATAATAATGTAAAAACACCTAACTACGATTTTTCTAATCGTTTTCAGTACAAAGAATTAATTAATGCAGCCTACCTGAATTACTCAAAAGATTGGAAAAAACTTTCTGTACAAGCCGGTTTACGTTTTGAACATACGGGTATTGATGGTCGCCAATTTGGTAACCCCACAAAAGATGATTCTTCTTTCACACGCAATTATGCAAGCTTGTTTCCTACTGCTTATGCATTGTATCGTTTTGATAGTACCAATACACACCAGCTTGGTTTTTCCTTTGGCCGTCGTATAGACAGGCCTAATTACCAAAGCATGAATCCGTTTACTTATCCCATGGACAGGTACACATATTACGGCGGTAATCCGTTTTTAAAACCTACGTTCTCTTATAATTTTGAGTTAACGCATACCTATAAAAATTTTCTTACTACAGCGTTGGAGTATAGCATCACCCACGATCTTATTAACGAAACAAACGAACAACGCGGCACCATTTATTATAGCCGCCCCGGAAATTTTGGTAAACAAATTGCCTACGGAGTTAGTGTAAACGGAACCTTTAAATTTACCAAGTGGTGGACTTTACAATTGTACACCGAAGTAAAAAAGCTTAGCTTTAAAGCAGTTATATACGACCAAATTTTAGATGAAGGACGTTTTTATTATTACATTGGCCCAACCAACCAATTTAGTATAACCAAAAACCTGAGTGCCGAGCTTAGCGGCTCCTACCAATCACGCATATTGGTTACACAATTTTTAATTATACCGGTTTGGCAAATGCGTGCCGGCCTTGCACAAAAAATATGGAACGGTAAAGGTACTGTCAGACTTAGTGTAAGCGATATTTTTTACACCAACCAGCCCGGTGGCGATATACGTAATATAGCCAACTCAAAAGCCAATTGGAAAAGCTACCTGGATAGCCGTGCCGTAACCATCTCTTTGGGTTTTCGTTTCAATAAAGGCAAATCTTTAAATGCCCGTAAGTCAGGCGGCTCGGATACAGAGAAGCAAAGGGTTAACGCACAATAATTTTTTTGAAATTTTTTTAATAGCGGGGGCTGTCAGCTGTAGTATTACTATCAGCTACAGTCCCCGCTTTCTGTAGTAGTGCACCTGCTACACACTTTGCCAATACACGGGTGCAGCTACTACTGCCAATCGGGCAGCCCTTCAGCAGATTAGTTCATGGCTAATAGTTAATGGTTCATTGTTAATTAAGTGAATAGGCATATCCCACGGTTTAAACCGTAGGCTATGAATTAAAGCGATGTATGATAATCGTTTTAGCGATTTATAGGGTAAGATAAAAGCAACGGATATAATAACAGCTACAGGATAGTTTTTGGAATTTTTAAAAATAAAATACTTGTGTAATAAATAATTTTATATTTACTTTGTATTTCAAAGTACTTTTAATTATTAAATTTTAAAACTATGACACACTATAATCCTTTTATCACACAACTATTAAACAAGCCTGTTTTAGTAAAGCGAATGCTAACCGGTGCAGCAATAGGGTTTCTTTTAATTGCTTCTTTTTTATTTATACCCAACTATACTGCCGACCCATCATGGCCTAAGAACTGGATAGTAAAACCATTAATTATGGTTCCCTTAGCAGGAGCCATGGGTGGGCTTTCTTATCATTTCATAAATACTGTAGCGCTTTATAAAAGATGGAGTATGACTTTGGCCAATATTGTAAGCGTACTTTTTTTTATAATTGGTTTATGGCTGGGCACCGTGTTAGGTTTGGATGGAACAATGTGGGATTAAACAGAAATGAATACACTTATATAATTCTAAATAAAGCTTATGATATTGCTACAAGGGGCAATGGCAGCCGGCTTAATTATATTTCCAGCCATTATCATTATTGGTATTGTTTTTATATTATTTTTTACTGTTTTTATTTATGGTGTGTTAGATAGCAATAATCCAAATGAACAAGCAGATAAGGTTAATATCTCTATGGTTGTTAAAGAGCGTAAAAAAAAAATTTCGTATATCTTATTTTTAGTTTCTTATTAGCAGTAGGGCTAGTCATTGTGTTTATTATAGCAGGTATTTTTCTTCTTAGTTTTAATATTAAAGATCTGGATTAATACAATCATCATACCCCAATAATGCAATAGTATTTTAAGTAACTTTAAGTTTTTCAAAAGCCTTTAAACTTATCGTCATGTTAAAAGCTATTACCGTTATTGCGCTGTGTGTAACAATTATGGCCTGTAACAATAATCAAGAACCAAAAGTGGAGCCGTCAACACAAGATTCAATCACATCCAGTAGCGAGCCGCTTAAAGACACCTTAGCCGGTTTTAAAAACTGCACCATTAACGAAGATTATTTTACACAAAAAACCGCAAGGGCAAAACTGCTTACTGATACAACCATACAGCAACTGTTATTAACCGATATTGAAGATATTAATCGAAATAACTCGGCCACAATTAAAATAGTAGATACACTCCTGAGTAGCGATATAGAAAAATTTATTGTCGTAACCATGGAAGGCGAAGCAGAAAGTTTCGCATACTTAGTACAGTTAAAGAACAACAAGCTAAAACAATTTGAACAGGTGTATTATGCCGATGTGGTAGAGTATTTTATGAGTATTAGTACCGTTATAACTAACAACAAAGTTGTTATAACAAAAATCACCGATACAGATGACAATAAAAGCAAGGAAACAAAAACTTTTGTATTAAAAGACGGCAACCTACAATTAGAGAAATAACTTTTATAAAAAAAAGGGGCTGTGATTTTTCACAGCCCTTTTTATAAAAAATTTATTTGCCATTAAACACCGCTTTCCTTTTCTCTAAAAATGCAGCAGCGCCTTCTTTCGCATCATCAGTAGCTATTAATGCGCCAAAAGTTTTTATCTCTACTTCATAGCCGTTTTCACTTTCGTTGTACACGGCATTGGCAGCTTTAATACAACCCGCAACCGCTAATGGTGCTTTGGTATTTACCAGTGTTAAAATTTCTTTTGTTTTGTTTAATAATTCATCGGCAGTAGTTACATGATTTACTAATCCGTATTGCTGTGCAGTAGCTGCATCAATCATGTTGCCCGTAATTAATAATTCAATGGCACGGCCCTTGCCAATTAATTGAACCAAACGTTGTGTGCCACCATAGCCCGGCAACAAGCCTAGGTTTACTTCCGGTTGTCCAAACTTTGCATTGTCGCTTGCTAACCTAAAGTGACAAGCCATGGCTAACTCGCAACCACCACCCAAAGCAAAACCATTTACCGCTGCAACAATAGGTTTGCTACTGTTTTCAATTTTAGAAAAAACATTTTCCTGTCCCTTACGTGCCAATGCTTCACCACCTGCTGCATCCAGGCTGGCAAACTCACTAATATCGGCACCGGCAACAAATGCTTTAGGCCCTGCACCGGTAATAATAGCTGCCTTAATTTCAGCATTGTTATTTACTTCATCAATCGCCTGACTCAATTCTTCAATCACTGTTTTGTTCAGTGCATTTAATTTATCGGGCCTATTAATGGTAATAACACAAATATTATTTTCGGTAGTTACAAGCAATGATGTGTACATATTTCCTAGTATTTAGATTTTAGTATTTAGTATATAGATTAACGTTTTATTTTTTAGTCGGCTGCATTACTACTAGCATCTTCTGTTGTGTCACTCACTGCATCGTTCTGTAATTCTATTGGGCATTGTGCAGGTTTACTATGTATACAAAAGTTGTTTTACCACAGAGTAACACAGAGGGTTTACACCGAGTTACACAGAGAAGCTAGTAAGTATAAAAATAACTCCATGTAACTCAGTGATAAAACTCCTTAAACTCTGTGGTTCAAAAAATCTTTTCGCATAACACGATGTCGATTAGCGATATGCAGTACAAGAGTGCGACGCAAGGAACGATCATCTGTGTTACTACAGCTGGTAACATAATAAATCTTTACAATTATCAGCCTCTTCTTAAGCCCCTCCTTCGGAGGTTCCTGAAAAGGAAGTAACGAAGTTAGGGGGAGGCTTTTTACCAAAAATGCCCCTGCCCCGGTATGGCACCCGGTTTTTGTTTGCCCAAATGTTTATACGCTTTTTCGGTAGCTTCACGACCACGGGGTGTACGCTGCAAAAAACCTTCCTGAATTAAAAATGGTTCATATACTTCTTCAATAGTACCGGCTTCTTCGCCAACCGATGTGGCAATAGTGGTTAAACCAACCGGACCACCTTTAAATTTTTCAATGATAGAAGCCAGTATGCGATTGTCCATATCGTCCAATCCATACTCATCTACATTCAACGCTTTTAATGCGTGTTGTGTAATGCCAATATCAATAATGCCATCGTTTAACACCTGTGCAAAATCTCGTACACGGCGTAACAAACCATTGGCAATACGTGGCGTAGCACGGCTACGGCCTGCAATTTCTTTGGCCGCCACACTATCAATAGTAACACCTAAAATACCGGCTGCACGTAATACAATTTTTTGCAGGGTTTCTAAGGTATAATATTCTAAACGTGATTTAATAGCAAAACGTGATAACAATGGTGCGGTTAATAAACCGCTACGTGTAGTAGCACCAATTAATGTAAACGGACTTAACGCCAACTGCACACTGCGGGCATTGGGGCCACTGTCAATCATAATATCAATGCGATAATCTTCCATGGCCGCATACAAATATTCTTCCACAACGGTGCTTAGTCGGTGTATCTCATCAATAAACAATACATCGTTAGGTTCCAGGCTGGTTAATAAGCCTGCTAAATCGCCGGGTTTTTCTATAACCGGACCGCTGGTTTCTTTAATGTTTACACCCATTTCGTTTGCCACAATGCGTGACAAAGTTGTTTTACCTAAACCGGGAGGGCCATGAAATAAAACATGATCCAATGCTTCGCCACGAATTTTCGCAGCCTTAATAAAAATGGTAAGGTTTTCAATAATTTGTGGTTGCCCTGCAAACTCTTTTATAGCCGATGGCCGGATGCTGTTTTCAAAATCGGAATCGGCAGAGGTAAGTTTTGCTTTATCGTTATTTAAGTTAGGATTACTCATATTGTATATACTGCAAGATACAAAGGCTTACCCTATGTTTTAGTATATTGCTGCACAGCTTTGCAAACAATTTACTTTAACGATTTAATATTTTTAGCAGATGATAAAATGGATAACAGCACTAAGCTTACTATTGGTAGTAAATGCACAAAACTTAAAAGCACAAAAGGAAAATGCATTACAACAGTTTTGGAGCAAACTGGAAAAACATTGTGGCAAAAGTTATGAGGGCACAATAACTGCCGGTGGTAGGGAAGGAGATGGTTTTACCGGACAAAAATTAGTAATGCAGGTATTGGATTGCAAAACAGGTGTAATAAAAGTGCCGTTTTATGTTGGTGAGAATAAATCACGTACATGGATTTTGACAAAGCAAGACGATAGGTTGAAATTAAAACATGACCATCGGCATAAAGATGGTAGTGCGGACAGTATTACTTTTTATGGTGGTACGAGCACCAATGCAGGATCGGCCGGTATGCAAATTTTTCCGGCAGATGAAGAAACCTGTAGCCTTATTCCCTACGCTTGTGGCAACGTGTGGTGGATGACAATTGACGACAAAGTGTTTACTTATAACCTGCGCCGCATTGGTAGCGATTGGGTGTTTACCGTAAGTTTTAATTTGGAAAAACCGGTGGTTTTTAACGAAAAGCCCTGGGGCTGGAAGGATAAATGATATTTGTCATAATCCATGGTTTTAACCTTTTGCCCTTAAAATAAAGGGATTGGTGGCTTTATTTGGCATAATTATTTATATTAATTGTGTAAACAAGTATTATAAACCTCCAAAAATATTACACTATGAACAAGTTACTTACCGGATTAGCCGTTGGCGTTGTATTAGGAATTTTGTTTGCACCTGATAAAGGTTCGGCAACAAGACAAAAAATTGCAGATCAGGGACGTGATATTAAAGATAAATTCAACGACTTGGTAGACGACTTAATGCATAAGTTTGACGAAACCATTGATGATGTTGCTGAAAATGCAGAAGAGTTTGCTGATAAAGCAAAAGCAACAATGGCTAGTAAAGTTTAAATACATTTACTCCAGCATATAAAAAGGCCCGTGTTGTATAACACGGGCTTTTATCGTTAAGCACTATTTTTTATAGGTTAATTTTTGTTGATTAAAAACCTGAAAGGTTTAAGCTCAACAAACTGCACGGCCTTTTTAATTTTTTTTACTTTATTGGTTATATAATCCCTGTTTACTAATTCATGGGCATTGTAAAATACCTGGCTGTTTTCTAAATGGGCCAGAATAGCATGTAACCCTTCTACCTCCTGGGCCAACGCCTGTTGGGATAGTTGAGACTGGTTCAACAATACAATAAGTTCTCTGTTTGGCAAGCTCATAGCAAAAGCATTTAATCCTTAACCTTCATAGTACCTGCTATATAATCAAGTGGTTATCATACTAATCAAAAAAAACCAGGAGCATTATAAAAGCAATCTTTTTAACCTAACGAACTGACGGACAACCGCAGTTTTTATTTTTTCGGCCACCATTGCCGGAGTAGTAATTTTTACTACATGACGAAACTGCAATGACGACAACTAATAATACAACAAACAAGTTTATTCTGGATATTTTCATTTTACATCTTTTATCAAAAAATTGGCTACTTATCTTCGCTTCTCCTAAGATAAACTATTTTATAAACATTTTATTATACAACGGTCTAAAATTGGAAAAAAATAACCCAAATCATAAGGATTTACCTGCTAAAGCCGGCAAATTGCGGGTATTAATAGCTCCTTTGGATTGGGGACTAGGCCATACCACCCGTTGTATACCCTTGGCACATTGTTTTATAAAAGCCGGCGTAACCGTTGTTTTTGCAGGTAACCAACAACAAAAAATTGTATTAGAGCAGGAATTTCCTGACTGCCAATTTTTGCACTTAGACGGATATAACATACAATACAGCAAAACCGCTGGCGGATTAGTGTGGAAATTAGCCAGCCAGCTACGCCCCATAAAAAAACGCATTACGGCCGAACATCAATGGCTTTTGCAACAAACCAAAGAACAAAGCTTTGATGCGATTATCAGCGATAACCGTTTTGGATTATGGCACCCGAGTATTCCCAGCATTTTTATAACCCACCAATTAACGATTAAAACACCATTTGGCTGGGTACAAAAGCTGGTGCAAAAAATAAACTACGGTTTTATTAATCGCTTTTCTGCTTGTTGGGTGCCGGATATGCCTGAAGCTACAAACCTTGCAGGTGTACTATCGCACCCGAAAAATTTGCCCGCTATTCCCGTAAGTTATGTGGGAGTATTGTCTCGTTTACAAAATTTAGTATTAGATAAAAAGGCTAAACATTTATTCATTTCCTTATCCGGACCTGAGCCGCAGCGCAGCTTGTTGGAAACAAAAATTTTACAGCAATTAAAGGATTATAAAGGTACTGCCACGGTTGTTAGAGGATTGCCTGCCGCTACCGACTTACCGCAAGTGCCATCAAATGTACAAATACACAATCACTTAAATACGGCTGCTTACAATACAGAAATGTGTAGTGCCGATATGGTAATCAGCCGTACCGGATACAGTACCGTTATGGATATTGTAGCCGCCCAACAAAAAAGTATTTTAATACCTACACCCGGCCAAACCGAACAGGAATATTTAGCAAAATACTTGACGGAAAATAAGCTGGCACTTTGTTATACGCAAAATGAGTTTGATTTAATAGCAGCCTTGGATGCCGCTGCAATTTTTCCGTATAAACCTATTACGGTAGAGCCTTTGTATGAAAAGGTGGTGGCTGATTTTGTGAAATCGGTATTGTCGCAACACATAGATAAAGATTTTAACCACAGCGTTTAAGGAGTTTCTTCACCGAGGTACACGGATTTTATTTATCTACTTTTTACCGTCCCTCTGTGCTACTCTGTGTCAACACTTTGTGCAACTCCGTGGCGAGTTAGTTTCTTCTCAGCTGAGTCTCTCGCAGAGGACTCAGCGTAACCGATTTAATTAATAAAAACCTACTTCTTGGGTGTTCGTTTAAACACCACCGCAGCATTCTGTTGCAGGTTAGCGCTAAAATGTATTTGCGTACGCTTATCGCCTTCGTACACAACCAATAAACCTGTATTGGGCGGATATTTACCCAGGTTTTCAGCAAATAATACCAGTGTTGTTTCGTCAGTATCGGCGTTTATGTAGATTGTTTTTTTAAGTGCTGTTGATTTTAAACAGGCTTTATCAAAAATTACTTCGCCGTTTAATTGTACACTAACGGTATCGCCATCAATTTCGCCGTTATCATATAAGGCCAACTGCAAACTATCGCCGGTAAAATAAACGGTTTGTGTGGTGGCAATACTGCGCCGGTTAATTTTTTCTATGGTAGATAGTATTACAGTGTTGGCTGCAACTGCCGGTTGCGGTGTAGGCTTTTCAGGCTTGGTTTGTACCATTACCTCTTTTTCTACCGTTACCACTTTTTTATTCTCGGTTGGTTTCTCCGTCGGCTTAGCGGCAACTGTTTCTTCCGTTTTTTTTGTGGCTAAAAAAGGTAAGTTTTTTGTTAAGTCCAACTCTTGCAAATGGGCCGTTATTCTTGCTTGCTGCTGATTGGCAGCGGGTTTCATGGCCATATTACCGGTAATAGAATAATACCTTTTAGTTTTATTGGTCTGCCATTTACCGTTTAATTGCCAGTTGCTGTCGGCTTTGTTTAAGGTAAAAAAATAACTGGTTACAATGCCTTTATCCAGTTTGCCTCTAAAATTGTAAGACAATATTTCATCGTCCTTTACCTCGCAAACGTTATCGTTAATAGTGCCTTTCACCCTTTTCATAATATAATACAGGGTATCGTTTACAATAAACTGGGTATGGGCATAACCATATACTTTGTTTTCGTATTGGGTTAAGGCTAATTCAAATGATTGATCTTTTCGGGTAGTGGTGCTGTCGTTGGTAAGCGTGCCGGTCCAAATACCATTTAAACTGGCTTTTTGCGATTGGGCAATAAGGCTAATGCCGATAAACAGCGTGGTAAACAAGAAGGCTTTCATGAAAATAGAATGATATTGGTTACTCCGGTACTAAAACGGTATAAAGGTATTATTATTTCACCCAACAGCCATAATGCGCCTTTTATTTATCACCGCCTTGTAATTTGATGCGCCACAACAGAGTTGCCTTGCCATTTTAAGCGTTACAATGTTATATTTGCAGCCTAATTATTTAATAATGACCATACACAAAGAAGGTACCGCCTCTATTGCTATTGCCGCCATTTTTTTTGCAGTAGCAAATTTAACCTCATTTTACTTTTTAAGCTTTAACAGTCCGGTTATCAGCTCCCTCATTTTTATTGTTACGCTGGGTTTGTTTTTATTTATAGTATCGTTTTTTCGTATTCCCAAAAGAGATTACACATTTGCCGAAAACGCTATTGTAGCACCTTGCGATGGTAAGGTGGTGGTAATTGAAGAAGTACAGGCCGATGAATATTTTCCTGATCGTCGTATTCAGGTATCTATTTTTATGAGTCCGTTAAACGTACACGTAAACCGTAACCCGGTTAGTGGCGAAGTTGTAAAAAGCACTTACCATAAAGGCAAATATCTGGTAGCCTGGCACCCAAAATCATCTACCGAAAACGAACGTCATACTGTTGTTTACCGCAAAGGCAATAAAGAAGTATTAACCAAACAAATTGCCGGTGCATTGGCCAAACGTATTGTAAATTATGTACAACCCGGCCAGCAGGTTAAACAAAACGATGAGATGGGCTTTATTAAATTTGGCTCTCGTGTTGACTTGTTATTACCGCTTGATGCAAAAATTAAAGTAAAAATTGGCGATAAACCCAAGGGTGGTGTTACGGTAATAGCGGAGTGGTAATCTGTGAGTTTAAAGTTTTAAGTAGTAAGTTTTAAGTTGCTGTCGCATATCTGGGTTTATACTATTGGTTTTGTAGCTTGCCTAATGCCCAATAGAATTACAGAACGTACAAGAGTGCGACGCAACAGACGATGATAGTAGTAATGCTGTCTGGCTAATAAAAATTATGTTACCAGCTATAATAACACGGATGAACACCCGTTGCGACGCTCCGTTCATCGTTCCGTTCTTTGTGCATCATCGTGTTATGCTTAGGCTGTTTCATTAGCACATCAGCATATTAGCTAATAAGCACATTATAAATCAGCTTTCCGCTTTAAGCATTGCGCTTTTAGCTTCTTTAAACTGTAATTTTATAGTTTAAAAAAAATATTCTATTTTCAATTTCTACCAAATTAACCGGCTGCAAAAGGGAACAAAAAAAGCCACCGATATAAAATTTTACTTAGAATTATCACACGATGAAAAGAGTTGTTATTACAGGCTTGGGGATTTATTCTTGTATCGGTAAAAACCTTCAGGAGGTTAAGGAATCATTATATCAAGGCAAGTCGGGAATTATTTTTGACCCCATACGTAAGGAGTTTGGCTACCGATCGGCATTAACCGGTTTTGTAGAAAAACCTGTGTTAAAAGGTGTGCTGGACAGGCGTGCCCGCATTATGCTGCCCGAACAAGGCGAATATGCTTACGTTGCTACGGTTGAAGCCTTACAACAGGCGGGTATAGATGCCGATTTGATTGAAAAATTACAACCCGGTATTATTTACGGTAACGATAGCTCGGCCAAGCCGGTTATTGAATCAACCGATATTATACGGGAGAAAAAAGATACTACTTTACTCGGTTCGGCAGCGGTGTTTCAAACCTTGAACTCCACCGTTACCATGAACCTGGCTACCATATTTAAGTTAAAAGGCATTAACCTTACCGTTAGTGCCGCCTGCGCCAGCGGATCGCATGCTATTGGACTGGGTTACACCTTAATACGTACCGGTATGCAGGATTGTGTAATTACCGGTGGCGCACAGGAAATCAATCATTTATCTATGGGTTCTTTTGATGCTTTAGGTGCGTTTTCGGTTAAAGAAGATGAGCCACAAAAAGCATCCCGCCCATTTGACCGTGACCGCGACGGCCTGATACCCAGTGGTGGTGCGGCTACAGTAATTTTAGAGAGTCTGGAATCGGCACAAGCCCGTGGTGCCAATATTATTGCCGAGGTAATTGGATATGGTTTTTCCTCAAATGGGGAACATATCTCTAACCCAACGGTTAGCGGTCCCGAAAAATCGTTACGCATGGCCCTGGCCGATGCCAATATTGATGCCTCTGTTATTGATTATATAAATGCTCATGCTACCAGCACTCCTGCAGGCGATGCCAGTGAAGCTAAGGCTTTGTATAATGTATTTGGTCAAACTCCCATCAGCTCTACCAAATCTATGACCGGACACGAGTGCTGGATGGCCGGCGCCAGCGAAATTGTGTATAGCTGCCTGATGATGCAAAACAACTTTATTGCCCCAAACATAAATTTTGAACATCCGGACGAGGATAGTGCAAAATTGAATATCATAAAAGCTACCACCGAAGCTAATATAAATGTATTTTTGTCGAACTCTTTTGGGTTTGGGGGCACCAACTCAAGCCTGATTGTAAAAAAATGGTAACCACCGCCTTAAACTATATATGAAAAGTAACGAAGAAATTATCGGGAAGATAAACGACTTCCTGGTTGAGGAGTTTGAAACTGACCCTGCACTTATTGAGCCTGAGGCTAATTTAAAACAAGTAGTTGAGCTGGATAGCCTTGACTACATAGACCTTGTTGTGGTTATTGAAAACAACTTTTCCTTTAAAGTAAAACCGGAGGACTTTACCAATATTGTAACCTTCCAGGATTTTTACAACTATATTATTTCCCGTGTTAATGCAAAAGTGCCCGCCTAATGTCGCAAACATGGCAGGGAAAAAGTAAAGGTACCCGCCTTGGTTACAGCATTTTTGTTGGCATATTACGTAAGGCCGGTGTACAACCTGCCTATTTTTTACTGCGCTTTGTGGCGGGGTATTACTTTTTGTTTTCCTGGAAATCATCCGGGCATATATGGTATTACCTGAGCAAACGTTTAGGCTTTGGCTTTATAAAATCGGTAAGGTTACTATACCGCAACTACTACCAGTTTGGCCAAACCATTATTGACCGCATTGTAATGATGAGCGGCATACCCAACCAGTTTACTTTTAATTTTGATGGCGAAGAACACCTGCACCAAATGGCTGCCGCCGGTAAAGGTGGCTTGCTATTAAGTGCCCATGTGGGCAACTGGGAAATTGCCGGTCATTTGCTTAAACGCATTAACACACCCATTAACATTGTTATGTACGATGGGGAATACCAGAAAATTAAAGACTACCTAACCGGCGTAACCGGACAACGTAATGCACAGGTAATTGTTATAAAAAACGATCTGTCACATATTTACCAAATTAACGAAGCATTGGAAAAAAACGAGTTCGTATGTATGCATGCCGACCGTTTTGTTGCCGGTAATAAAACGGTCGGCATCAATTTTTTGGGCGAAGAAGCACCCTTTCCTGCCGGACCTTTTGTATTATCAAGTCGCTTGCAAGTGCCGGTTAGTTTTGTATTTGCATTAAAGGAAACCAATAAACACTATCACTTTTTTGCCACACCGCCACAAACTTATTACACTTTACCAAAAGCCGAATCGGTGCAAACCATGTTAAGCCATTTTGCATTGGCCATGGAAGAAAAAGTAAAAGCTTATCCTGCGCAGTGGTATAATTATTATGCGTTTTGGGGCAAGGCGGATTAATACAGTATTTTTTATTTTGTTAATCAGCGGCAGTAATGCTAATCATCGTCCCTTGCAATCCGACAGGATTGGGATTAAATTTATTTCCAGTGGAAATGAATTTAAGACTCACTCTTGTACTGTTGGAATACTATTGGGCAATTGTGCACGTATCTACTAATCAGCAAAATTTACATATATGCCTTTGTGGTCGGATAGTTTTTTATCCTCGTTCCATTCTTTTGCTTCTGTTTTAACGCCTTGAGTAAACAATGTAGAAATAGCAATATGGTCAATGCAAGCTAATTTTTCCCTTGTGTGTAACGTAATATTATTCTGAGTGAAAGAATTTTCTAGCTTATTACGGCCTTCCTTGGTATAATAATAGTTATCCTTAAATGAAATATTATAGTCACCAATGATACAAAGGCTGTTTTCTTTAGAAAGCTTGTCAAAGTCTTTAAGCTGTTTATCTAAATCAACCTTAAAGTTATGGTTGCGATTGCCGTAAATGCCAATAATAGTTCCGTATACTATAAGGTTGCCTTTTGGCGTTTTTAACTCCACACATAGCGTTGTGTCCTTGTCGTATGTTTCGTGTTGTTTTATTACTTCATAATTGGTGAGTATCGTAATCCTGTTTTCCGTTGGGAGATAATAGTTAGGATAATTCTCTCTTTTTAGCTGAAAGCTAGAGTCTATCCTGTATTTATAGTTACCGGTGTTTATGCGGCTATCGGTTTCTGTTAAAACTAAAATATCGGCGTTTATTTTTTCTATGTTTTCATGTATCTGAGCAAGCTTCGATTTATGTTTTAGTCTTTCTACGTTCCAGGTGGCAATTTTCATTGACATTATTTTAGGGGGTTAGTGGTGATGTTGAAGATAAGCTTTTTGTTGGCTTATTATGTTGGATAATATGAAAGTCCTGTAGGGGATAAAATAAAGCGGGGCTACCTTTAAGAAAGGTCTGTTCTATAGCCCACGGTTTAAACCGTGGGCTATAGAATTAGAGGAAATCAAGATAATGGTTTTAACCATTTACATAGGCAATCAATTCAGAATTGATGACTATTTATTATCTAATCCATGTAGTTTTAAAAAGCCTTAATACTCTTGTTGAAAACTTTGCTTTTGGTGATGTTCCTTTTGCGATTGAATATATAGATAAACCTTATCGGCTACAGACTCAGAAACTGAATAAGATGCATAACCTGTTTGCCATGAAAATTTTTCGGCAATCAGGTTATGTTGATTTACAAAGTGTGAACTACTTCCTTTAATTTGTTTAATTACTTCTGCGATGGATTTTTGAGGATTTAATAAAAACAAACAATGTATATGGTCGGGCATGCCATTTACAATACGTACAGGGCATCCTTGCTCCTGCAATTGAGTAGAGATAAACTGATGTACCTTTTGTTCAATAGATGGTAGCAGGAGTTGCATCCTGTCCTTGGTAGCCCAAATGGAATGTATCCATATTTTGTTATACGAATGTGACATAGTATAATTTAGGTTAGCATTTTTAAACCGTTAAAACGGTTAGGGGGCGTATAGGATTTCCATAGCCCACGATTTAAATCGTGGGCTATGGAAACAACCTATGAAAACAAGTATTCTCTCTCAAAATAATACAAATTTTATTATTAAAAGCTCAATCGTATATAATGGATTAATGGAAAGAAATATCCCCAATTTAATTAGAGTTTCTGGTAGAAAAACATTCGCTCTATAGCCCACGGTTTAAACCGTGGGCTATGTTAAAGGAATCATCGCAATAACCATTTAATGGTTTTCTTGAAAAGATAATTATTGTAAAATTATCATCGCTTTGATTGAGAATCTTCAGCTAAAAGATGTTTTATTAAACACAATCAACAACACTATTAGCGCAACAGTAAGGGATAAAAAGAAAATATCTACTTTAATCTTGCTTTTATTTTTTGTTTTAACCGAAGTTGATAGTTCTTTTATCTTTTTAGACAAGGTTATAGAACCTATAATAAGAATGATGATATAAAAAATGGTAGCTCCCATATAACGATGTTTTTTAAAATAAACCCTGCTTGTTAAAGCGAGTCCAGTATTGCCAATGTGCATTTAAGATGGTGTCTTTAATCGGATATTCTCTTTCCTTATTACTATTTCCTTTGGGGAAATAAGATAAATTTTCTTCTATTGTTATTTCCGTGGAATCAATTGTTGTTGTTCTGATGTAAATTTTTATGATGCTGTCTTTAAAAACATCAAGGCCGTAGATAAAATTTTTTCCGATGTTTGTAAAGTGTTTATCAATATCTGTTTTAACTGAATCAGGTAGTTTTTTAAAAGCGTCCAGTTCATCTGATTCAGGCATATATCTAAAAGCCTTGTAAGATTCATTTGTATCAATACTGTTTAGAAAGAAGCTAATTTTTCCTAAAACGCCGGAGGTCAGGCTGTCATACAAAGGTAATTTTTCTATTACCCTTGAATCAAACTTATATGCATCTAATGTCGGGGCAATTTTATCTCCCTTTGAATTACAAGCAGTAATTCCCAAAAGTATTATTATTAAAAAAGTATAGAAAAGAGGTTTCATGGAATGGTTAGTTTATTTTTTTTGGTATTAGGCTATCTTTAATTTGCTTTTACTGTTTTTAACAAATCGCTGTCAAAAATTGCTGATGGAGAGATTACAATTTCATCCATTGGAATTTCATCGCCATAACGTTCTATCATTTTTTTCTTTACAACTTCATTTGTTAAGTCAAAGTCGCTAAGTTTTTGAAGTTTACCAATTTCAACGCCAGTTGCTCTTTGATAAATTTTCCAAATCAATTCAGAACAATAAATTTTCTTGTCTGACCACTCAAAAGTTAAATCATAATTTTTTCCCGTAAACTCCTCTCCAACTTGTTTCATCTTTAGCAGCGCTGATGGCGTTAAAACTTGTTCGGCGTTTTTAAGTCTTTTAATTACAAATTTTCCATTTTCTCCACGAGTAATCCATTTCTTTAGCGGCGTTTTTTTTACTGGTTGAATTGCTTCAAAAACGAAAAAGTCGTTTCCATCCTTATAAATAAGTCCGCAATGAGAATATTTAGAATGTGTAGCAAGTTGAATAGCTTTACTCTGCCCAGAAACTGATGTTTGAAAAATCAAGTCACCATTTTTTATTTCTTCATCATTAGCAAGTTTTATAATTTCTTTTTTTGCATTATCTATTTCTTGCCTAGGGTCATAAAAATTTCGTTTCGCATAATGCCCAAATAGGACTATAGTAGCTATAAGCACAACTAAGAGAAGTGATTTTTTCAAAATCTTTTGATTGTTTTGCATTGTGCTTTAAATAATGTTGTAGTTATTACTTTACAAGGCTACTATTCATCACTATTTGTCTAATCTCTTTTTCAAAGTGATATACCTTGTTCACGTCCCTGTCATATATATTTTCCCAGATAATTACATCTAAATCTTTAGCAGGAACATAAAATTTAAGACTTACAAATCCTATTCCCCTGCCTGCATGACCAATATATTTAAGCGGTTGTTCTTTGTTTATATTAACACCATAACCGTAGTTTGATTCCTTTTCGCTAAAAGTAAAATCCGCATCAATAACTTTTGAGTTTACCATTGCATCATAATATTTTGGCTTTAATATTTTTCCGGTATGCAGCTTTGTGTCCCAAATATTTAAATCAATTGCATTGGAAATAACGCCGCCGCCGGGAATAAAATTTACCAAAGTAGCCTCGGTAAAATTCATTTTTGAAAAATCAACCGTTTCAATAGAATCTTTTGAAAACCAATAGCCATTAACTAACCCGACATTGGGTTTGCCAATTTCGTAACAATAAGTATTATTCATTCCCAATTCTTTAAATAAAGTATTGGCGGCCTGTATAAAACTTTTACCGGTTACTTTTCCAATAATTTGTCCTAACAAGCCATAAGCAGGATTGCTATAGTAAAAACCTGTACCGGGTTTAAAAGCCAATGGCCTGTCAATATTTACAATGCCGGCAGACATATTAAGCAACTGGTGAACAGTAACGGTATCGGCCCATGATTGTTTTAAGTCGGGCAGGTAAGTTTTAATTGTTTCTTCTAAACTTATATTTCCTTTTTCAACTTCTTTTAAAATTAAAACGGCAGTAATTTGTTTGCTATTCGACTGGATTCTGAAATTATCATTTACTGTCAATGGTGTTTGTTTTGAAAAGTCCGAATAGCCACTCGCCTTTGAGTATTTTACTTTCCCTTTTTGTGTTATTAAAATAATGCCGTTAAAAATTCTAGGATTTTTTGTTGAAATAAGGCTATCAAGTTTGGATGTATAATCATCTACCTGCGCTTTACTTTGTTTGCAGTTAAAAATAATTGCGGCTAAAGGGAATATCAGTGTAAAGAAGTAATGTTTGATTTGCATAAAATATTTAATGGTATGTGTAATATTCAATCTTGCTATCATAACCTATCCAACTGATGTTGTGTCAATTCGTTTTCTGTGTCACCTGTATTCAGTGTTGTAGTAGGTTCAAAAATCATGACTAATACTTCTTCATTAGCTACGGGTTTATGCTCTATACCTTTTGGTACAATGATAAACTCACCTTTGTTTACTGTTTCGGTTTTATCACGAAATTCAATTGTCAAAACGCCTTCCACAACAAAAAACAGTTCATCTTCATTATCATGTTTATGCCAGACAAACTCCCCTTTCAACCTTGCCAGTTTAACATGCTGACCATTCAATTCACCTACTATTTTGGGTGTCCAATGTTCGGAGAATTGAGAAAACTTTTCTGTTATGTTTACTTTGTTCATTTTCGTTTTTATTTCAACAGTTTACCAAAACCAGTTTCTTGCTATTCTGTTTTTCCTTTAAAAGTGGCGTAAATAGCCATAGCGTGGCCATGCCCCAGCTCAAACTCTTCTTTCAACCAATTGGTAATTTCGGTAGCTTTTGTTTTCGGATTAAGTTTTCCTCCAATGATAAAGCCTTTTTTCTCCGCTATCTTTTTAAAGTCAGCGGGAGTTTTGCCTGTCTTGGTTTTTATGTTGTCTATATATGCTTGAAATGACATAATTACGTTTGTTTATAGTTTAAGTTAAAAAAATTAGGCGATAGTGGGTTTCTATTAGTTCAATTTTCTTATTTCCCATGGGTTATTTTAATGATGTTACAATCAATGGTATTGATGATTATTAAAAAGGTTCCGCCTAAAGATCCTTTAGGCAATGTTCCTCTTAGTACCCAATAGTTGTCTAATAAGTAGGTTTCGTACGGCCGCTGTTTAGTAATATTCTCTTTACCATAAATACCAAAAAGAATAGCTTCGGATATATTTATTGCCGTTAGACTGTCTTTAATAATTACAGTTTTATTATCAACAACATTATGTTGTTTTTTGTCAGTTAATGCTAGTTTTAGTTCTTCTTGTGCGTGTGATTTACCAAGGAAAAGTCTTTCCTTCTTTGTTTGCCCACAAGCCGAAAGAGCAAGTGATAAAAAAAATAAAGACATAAAATGTTTTTAATTTTTTCATTTTTTTTGTTTGACAGCCTTATTGTTGCTGCTGAAAAAGAGATTTTTTACAGTTTGAAAGATATGTACAAATGCTGATACTAATTAACCTGTGCGTTTAAGTTTAATTACCACAGCAGTACAAAAAGTAAAACAATAGCAACGCCATGCATGATAGCAGTTATGAATTTTTTTTTATCTGTAGTAAATGCAGCATAAATGTTTCGTAGTAAAAGTGCTACAACTATGGGGATTAAAAAGAAAAAAGAAAGCACTCCTAAGCCCGGCGTACAAGGTCCACTCGGTGAAACTTTATCTAAAATGTAAATTATCGTTGCCGTAACAACATAAAAAATAAGCGTAGGGTTAATAAGTTTAAAAGTCAAAACAGTTTGTTTTATAAAAGGGAGTTGTTTAACATAGCTACCAACAATCCTCATATCTAATACAAGCTTATATAAAATTACCATCCATCTTTTTAAAGTTAAATATTTTGGTTGGTTTAATATAAACTAATGAAAATATTTAAGACCACTCACCCTATGCCCAATAGAATTCCAACAGCTCAATGGCTGCCCGATGCGACGGGTTTAGTGCGAAGTGCAACGTAGCACCGGAGCGAAGCGGAGCCCAAAGCAGCGGGAACTGTAGCTGATAGTAGTACTACCGCTGACAGCCCCCGATTTATTAGATGATTTGGAAATTTGATAATGCAGCACCCGCAAATACAAATTGCATTTACAAGCGCTACTATTAACCATGAACAATTAACTATTAACTTTTTCCATCGCCGATTGTAACGATTGCAACATAGCCGGAATTTCTTCTTTTTTACAAGTACCCACACTTAAACGATACCAGGCGCTGGTAGCCGGTGCACCAAATGCCGAGAAAGGCACTAAGGCAATTTTGGCTTCGTCTAAAATATAACTGGTAACATCTGATTGTTTTTGCAACACCGTTCCGTTAGCCGTGGTTTTACCCGCCAGATCAATTTTTACGGTTAAGTAAATAGCGGCCTCAGGAGCAATGGCGGTTACCGGTAAACCTTTTTGTTGCATGGCTACAAAACCATTGTAAATAGTTTGTAAGCGGTATTCGGCTTCGGCTTTAAAGTTTTGCAAATAAGCATCTATTGCCGGTTGATTTTTTAAAAATTTGGCGGTTGCTTTTTGTTCGGCCATGGGCGCCCATGCACCTATATGTGTAAGTATGGCTTTCATTTTAGCTATTACTTTTGCGGGGCCTAAACTCCAACCCACACGTACACCGGTGGCAGCAAATACTTTGCTAATAGCATCAATGTAAATGGTGTAAGGTTTCATGGCAGGGTTTAACGATACGGGATCGTGGTGTTGTATATCGCCATAAGTTAACTGACCATACATTTGGTCAAACAACAGGTATAGTTTTTTCTCATCATCACCACGGCGATTATTTTCGGCCACTACCAAATCACAGATGGCTGCTAACTCTTCTTTACGAAAAGTAGTACCTGTAGGGTTTTGTGGCGAGCATAAAGCCAGCAAACTTATGTTTTGTATATGTGGTGCAATATCGGCAGCAGTAGGCATAAAGTTATTTTCTGCATGCGCCTCTACAACTATGTGTTTGCCTTTTACAAAATGCGTGTAGTGGTTGTTGTTCCAACTGGGTACGGCATATAAAATGCTATCGCCTTCATCACAAATAGCACGGAAAACGGAATAAATTAATGGGCGACCGCCGGAGGCTACCAATATTTCATCTAAGCCATATTGCAAGCCCGATGTATGTTGTGTAAATGCAGCGATAGATTCACGTAAATCCAAATTCCCCTCGGCCAACGGATAGTTGGTAAAATGTTGGCGATAGGCTTCTAAAATATCATCTTCCAGTTGTTGTGGTATGGGAAAAATGGCAGGATCAAAATCGCCAATGGTAAAATTGTAAATCTTATTTCCTTGTCTTATTTTTTCTTTTATTTCTCCACCCAATTTTACTATTTCGGAACCTATTAATGTTTCTGATAAATGCGAAAGTTTCATGAACAACTGTTTTTCATGCATTGACAATGCAATAGCAAGTATGAATAAATGTATTAAGTTATACGAGTTGCAAAAATAACCTAAACCAAATACTTTGGTGTATAAAAAGTTGTTATAGTGTTTGAGAGCTTGTAAAGTTTTATTGCAGAATTTTTATTTCTACCCGCATGTTTTCTCTTTGTTGTTGCTGGTTTATAGGTTTTTCATGCAGTGGTTCGCTATTGCCTACGCCTTTATGTTGCAGCCTGTCCGCATCAATGCCTTTGGCTTGCAAAAGCTGCGCAATTAGTTTAGCACGTTGTTGCGATAGTTTATAAAACTTATCATTAGGGCCAATGATTTTTTTGCCTTGTAAATTAATATGGCCTACAATTTCAAAACGGGCATTGGTGTAAGTGCTTAACTCGGTAAATAACTGATCCAGGTATGGCTCCGATGCAGGATCAATCTCGGCTCTATCAGGTAAAAAGCGAATATTAAAATTGTTGATGCGTTTTACTACTTCGTTTGATGTGACGGTTGTTGGTTTTAATTTTAGCTTAATCTCCACCTTTCTGTTTTCTTGTAAGTCCGTTCCAAAGCCCGTGGTTTCGCCTGCGGCTGTTTGGTTATCGGTATTACAATTAACCACATCGCCAAAAACGGCGGCAACATTGTCAACTCTTTTTTGTGCCAGTATTTTATTGTTATGGGTAGCACCAACCGTATCAGCATAACCTTTAAAACTAATAACGCAAACGGTGTTTGCTTTATATGCAGCCAAATCCGTTTGCTGTTGTGCCGTTAAAACAAAAACATTGTTATCAAAATATATATTGATGGTGGTATCCTGCTGTGCCTTTATTGCCGAGAAGCTGATTAAACTAAAAAATAATACTGTTGTTTTCATATAGGGAGTATTGTATAACCGCATAAAAGTAAACAAAGCATTACAGCTTTGCGCCGATTGTAATATACAAATTGATGACGGCATTGTAAAGCATTTGGTATAACTTGCAGCCCGATTGTATTACCGTAGAAAATACGTATTTCATGAAAATAGTATCGTACATAAAAGAAGGAAACGAACAGTTAGGTGTTGTTATTAACGGCTTGGTTTATGATATGGATGCCCTGCATCCGGATATGCCTAACTCCATGAACATGTTTTTAATGTATTGGGATAGTTTGTACCCTGTAGCAAAGGCAGGTGTGCAAATGGTGTTGGATGGCAAACGTTCTGCCGATGCCGGTATTCCTATTAACGAATTACAATTGCTGGCACCGGTACCTTTTCCGGCCAGTTGCCGCGATGGATATGCTTTTCGTCAGCATGTGGCGGCGGCAAGGCGCAACCGCAAGGTAGATATGATTGCCGAGTTTGACCAATACCCCATTTTTTATTTTACCAATCACCATACCGTACAAGGTCCAGGCACTGTATTATGCATGCCCGACCATTTTGAAAAACTGGATTTTGAATTGGAAGCCGCTATTGTTATTTGCAAACAAGGCCGCAACATACCTGCCGAGCATGCCGACCAATACATAGGTGGCCTGATGATTATGAACGACATGAGTGCCCGCAGATTACAAATGGAAGAAATGTTATTGAACCTTGGCCCTGCAAAAGGAAAAGATTTTGCTACCGTTATTGGCCCTTGGTTGGTAACCTTAGACGAACTGGAACAATTTGAAATACCCGCCAAAGCCAACCATACCGGCCGTAGCTGGAACCTGACCATGACCTGCAAAGTAAACGGCGTAGAAGTTAGCCGTGGTAATGTAGGCGATATGGACTGGACCTTTGCCGAAATTATAGAAAGAGCATCCTACGGTGTAACACTTTACCCCGGCGATGTAATTGGTAGCGGCACCGTTGGCACCGGCTGTTTTTTAGAGCTTAACGGTACCGGCAAATTGAACGATCCCAATTATCAGGAACAATGGTTACAACCCAACGATGTTGTAGAAATGGAAATTGACAACCTGGGAACATTGACCAATAATATTGTTGCCGAAGAAAGTAATTGGAGCATACTGGCGCAGAAAAAAAATTAAGAATTAATAGTTAATAATTAATAATTGTGAAAGCTGGTTACAGTGGGTTAAATCCTTCTTGTAATCAGCTTTTTATTTTTTTGTTACCGGCTGTAGTAACACGGATGATCGTCCCTTGCGTCGCACACTTGTGCACCTGTAACTTTACTCAACATGTTGCAAGGTACCACCCTCATCAGCGGTGCTGTAGGTAATTGAGCAGTAGAGGGTTGCTCTGCGAAACTTGCAGTTTCGCAGCAATATTCTATCGCCTTTGGCGATAATATTTTTTATAAAAAATCAATGTCAATCAAGCCTTTTTTGCCTGCATAATCTCCGGCGCTACTATAAACATAGTTTGAAGCATCGTTTACTAAATTTGCCCTTACCGGATTATCATGTATATAGTTAATTTTTGTTCTGCAAAATTGTTCACTATGTACTTCCTCCGGGTGATTGGCGTTTGTCCAAATTTTAAAAGCATCATTTGCATTAGTTCGTTTAGCAAAAAAGCCAAACATATGTAAAAGCCAATCTTTCCTACTCTCAGGTTCATTATTAATTGCCGTAATGATGGCTTTACTAGTAAATGTTTTAAAGTCTCTTACTATATCACTAAGGTTATTGTTTTTTGCTGTCCATATTACATGAACATGGTTAGACATAATAACCCATGCGCCAATTTGTAAACCTTTGTGTGTTTGACAATAAATAAAGCTTTTAACAATTATATCCCGGTAAGTTTGTCTGGAAAATATATCAATCCAGCCTACAACAGTAAAGGTTAAAAAATGTGTTGCAGATTGATCTCGTATTTTATAGCCTTCCGCAAATTCATAGCTCATAAGTATGGTGTTTTAGGTAGCAATTAAATTTACAGAAAATAGGTGGTGTTATTGCCAAAGGCAATAGAATATTACTTCGAAACTACAAGTTTCGAAGAGCGAGAACCCTCTATGCCACTCGGTGGTATAATAACTGCGAATCTGCTGCTGATTAGCGAACAGAAAGTACAAGTGTGCGACGCAACAAAAGTTGATTAGAATTACTACTGTTGACTAACATAAAAATAACTGCAAACAAAAAGCACCAAGCCTTAAGCATTGGGCCTTCAGCTAAAATCAATGGTCGCAATCATCGGCATGGGCATGGTTATGCCCGCGACATAAACGGTAGTTTAAAAAATGGGCGGCTACTATAAAGCCAACAGCCGGTATTAATAACCAGTTTTCGTGGTGGGCAAAAAATAGTTTTACAACTAACGATAACATACCCAGCGAAAACAAAATAGTAGGCAACATTTTATGGTGATGCCCTTTATAACCATGATATAACGAATACACGCCAACAATAAAAGCCAGCAATACCATGCCCGCTTCGAACCAAATGTTGTGTATAATGTTAACACCAAACAAAGGCAGGCTACTTAAAAATAAAGGTAACAACGCACAATGTATAGCACAGGCTATAGAAGCAGTAATACCCAACGCATCCCAATTAATCTTAAAATTCATAAAGGACAGCAAAGATAAATAAAAGCAACATTGTTGCAAAATTTAATCATTTAATTCCCTTTTACGCAAATTATTGGGTACAGCGTTTGTACCTTTGCCGCAAATTTCAGGCATGTCAAAAAAGAGTTTGTTATACCTTGGTTTTTTTGCCGCAGTGGCTGTGGCCTTTTATTTTATTGTGGTGGCACTGGTGCCGGGCTTTAATTCAAAGGAGTTTCCGCCGGTAAGTACGGTAAGGCCGTTTAATTTTACTAACCAGGATGGCCAACCGGTAACCAATAAAGATGTAGAGGGTAAAGTGCAGGTAGTGGAGTATTTTTTTACAACCTGTAAGGGCATTTGTCCTATTATGAACACCAACATGCGCATGGTGTACGATGACCTGAAAGATGAACCTGATTTTTTAATTTTATCGCATACCTGCCAGCCTGAAGTTGACTCGGTAGCACAAATTAAAAAATACGCCGACTCCATGAAAGTGGATACAAAAAAATGGATTTTTTTAACCGGACGTAAGGACAGCCTGTACAATATGGCCCGCCTTAGTTATACCATTGATGATACTAAAAATCCTTTAACAAGTATTGAGAATGATTTTATTCATTCGCAGTTTTTTGCCTTGGTAGATAAAGAGGGTAATGTGCGTAAGATTTACGACGGCTTAAAAAAATCGGAAGTGAATAAGATGATTGCCGACGCCAGAAAACTTTTGAAGCCTTAACTTGTTATAACTGTTAGCTATGAAAGAGGAAATAACAACCATACTAAAGCGTAATAGCCTGAGTGTAACCGCCAGTCGCGAAAAAATATTGACCCTTTTTTTAGGTCAGGATGGTGCATTGTCTCATAGCGATATTGAAAAAAAAGCCGGTGAAAAATTTGACCGTGTAACGGTTTACCGCACTTTACAAACCTTTACCGACAAAGGCATCATTCACACCATTCCTACGGTTGATAATGCCATTTTATACGCCTTGTGTAAAGACAATTGTTCGCAAGGCCACCACCACGACCAACACGTACATTTTATTTGCGATAAATGTGCCCAAACATTTTGCTTGGATAATGTAGTTACACCCGATGTAAAACTGCCACAAGGTTATACCTCTCAACAAATTGAAGTAGTGGTAAAAGGTGTATGCAAGGCATGCAAAAAATAAATACTTTTTTATACGCTTAAAGCTGAATGCATAAAGCTTAAATCTGGGCTCCTATTTTTTATATACTTAAAGTTGAAGGCATAATGCCTGAACTTTCTTACTGACTTTCGGACTCCCGGTCTTTCCGACTTTTTTTCTACCGGTTAAGCGCTTTGCAACAACACGATGTTGATGAGCGATATGTTACAAGCAGAAAGCTTAATGCATAAAGCTTAAAGCAAGTGTTTCTATCATTTCAATACTCCGACCGCTTGGCTAAAACAACACGATGTTGATTAGCGATATGCAGTACAAGAGTGCGACGCAACGAAAGCCCAATCAGGGGAGGGACGCTGGTAAACAAATAATAAAAACACTACTAAGCTTCTAATGCTTCGTTTAGAAAATTAAGTAAGGGCTGCAATGTTGCAAATGCTTGCACCGTTTGTTTTAAAAGCGTTTTATCGGTTAGTTGTTTGTCGCTAACAGGGGTCATGGCAACAAAACTTTTAAATTTTAAAAATTCAGCAGCGGGGTTATCGGTATCATAACCTTTGGGTACACGGCTTAAAGCCATACCTTCTTCGGTAGATAAAGAGCCGTAAATGGTTTTAAAATTCTTGCTGTTTAATAGCTTTTTAAAATCGGTAAAATTGTAATCAATCTCCTGACGCACTTTTTGTAAATCGGCCGGCATGGGTTGCCATAAACCACCACCCATAAAACTTTTATTACCGGGTTGCAGGTGAAAATAATAACCGGCCAACATTGATTTTTTACCGCCTTTATTAATGCTTACGCCAAGGTTGTTTTTATAAGGTGTTTTGTTTTTTGAAAAACGTATGTCGCGGTTAATTCTAAAAATACATTCACGGGCAGTAAGGTTGGCAATGCTTGCATCTTTTTTACCAAATGTATCAATCAGTGTATCTGTAAAAGCAAGAAAGTCGTTTTTAGCCGTTTCGTAACGGTTGCGGTTTTCATCAAACCAGGGTTTGTTATTGTGTTTTTCTAAATCTTTTAAAAACTGTAAGGTTGCTGTTTGTAACATATTAAACAAGTATATAAAAGGAATTAAATGATTATTGCCATCAAATTTACAACACTTATGTTGCCAATAAATACCTAATGAGAGCAGATTTTTTTTATTTTAACCGTCAAATAGTTTTCTTTTACGGAATATTAAGGATAGGGCTTACCCCTAAGGCTACACACTAACCAACAAACTGCAAGTTTATTTTTGTATTTTATTGCATGATATGCCTGATAGTAATTTTAGTTTTTTAAAAAATGTTTTGCTGCATAGCGTAACGGCTTACGGTGGTCCGCAAGCGCATTTTGCTATGATGATGAAAACATTTGTTAAACAAAAAAACTACATTACCGAAAACGAATTGTTAGAGTATAATGCCTTGTGCCAATTGTTGCCCGGCGCATCATCTACCCAAATTATTGCATTAGTAGGTTACAAACGTGGCGGCTTACCGTTGGCCATACTTACTTTAATTGCATGGGTGTTACCGGCCAGTATTTTTATGGGCGCTATTTCGTTTTTATTACACATGATAGATAAGCGGGATATTGAAACCGACCTCTTTAAATTTATAGCACCCATGGCGGTTGGGTTTTTATTATTCTCCTGTTTAAAAACATTTCCGCTGGCGGTAAAAAACAGTGCCAGTTGGGTAATAATGTTAGTAGCAACTGCCATTACTTATTTTCTTTTTCAATCGCCATTTGTGTTTCCGGCATTAATAGTAGCCGGTGGTATAACTACCAATATTACCAATAAACGCAAGCCCGAAATAATAGCGGAACGTCGCAAAATTCAATGGAATAATTTATGGTTGTTTATTGCCATTTTTGTGGTGGCAGGTGTGTTGAGTGAAACTGCCCGGCGACAAAATTGGGAATACCGTAAACCCATTAACTTATTTGAAAGTAACTACCGTATGGGCAGCCTGGTATTTGGTGGCGGCCAGGTGTTAATGCCTATGATGATGGAGCAATACAGTATTCGCCCCGAAGCGGTGCGCCACCGCAACCCCGATGTAATACAAATTGATAAAGCAGATATGTACACTGGTATGGGCTTGGTAAGAGCAATGCCCGGTCCTGTATTTTCCATAGCTTCCTTTACAGGTGGGATGGCCTTACGTGATATGGGCGAAACCCGGTTGGAACGTGGCACCATGCAGGCCATAGGTTGTGCCATTGCAACCGTGGGAATATTTTTACCCAGTTTTTTATTGGTGCTTTTCTTTTTTCCTATATGGAATAACCTAAAAAAATATACGGTCATCCATCGATCCTTAGAAGGTATTAATGCCGCCGTATTGGGTATTATGATTGGCTCTACTTTTTACATGATGAAGGATATTTCTATTACCGATGCCAACGTACTAAGTGTATTAAACCTGGGTGTAATTGTGGGCACCAGTTTGTTATTATTGTTTAGTCGTATACCGGCACCGGTAATTGTATTAATATGTTTAGGTTTAGGTTATTGGTGGATATAATCAAGCCGCATATATAGCATGGTTTTTTATTTTTTGTTACCATCGTCCCTCCCTTGATTGAACTTTACTTGCGTCGCACTCTTCAACTGCAGTAATTCTATTGGGCATTGTGTTAGTTCCCTACTTTATCACAAAACCTCATTACCATATTTTCAAATTTATAACGACCCACTTGGTACTATTATCCTTCCATCTTCTTAAATAAATCACAAAACTTTCGCCTTTGTCCTTACAGCTTTTACCTTATTCCTTACAAGCTACATTCCTAAAATAATTTTTTGGTTTTATCAAAAAATGTGTATTCTTGCAGTAGGAAAAGCGGCTGATAACTATTTTTTCCCTCGTTATAGCCATCAGAACCCTGCCGTTTCCTTCAAAAAATTTCAATCAATTTTATTTTCTCAGATTTTATTTCCTTCATTTTTGAATCGTGTTTAACTTCAAGACTATTGTATGTATGACATTTCGCAATTGAACGATATGATCGTTCCTGAACTTCTTGACATTGCTGAGCAGTTGAAAATTCCCAATCCTAAAAAACTGGAAAAACAAGAACTGGTGTTTAAAATTTTAGATAGCCAGGCCGCAACAGATGCTAAAACAGCAGCGCCTGACGATAAAAACAAACGTAAACGCATTACCAAAGTTTCTACATCAACCGGTAGCACCGAAGAAGCTATTATAGAGAGCGCCGGCGACGAAAAAGCCGATAAAAAAGCAGCACCGACCAAAAGAGCTCCCATAAAAAAGGCGAAGAAAAAAGCAGAAGCCGAAGAAGAAAAAACTGAATCTGTGGAACCTACACCCGAAGCTGCACCGGTAGCCGGCAGAACACCACAGGAAATACAAGCTGCATTTATACAAGAAGCATTTGCTGCTGCCGAAGCTGCTGCCGAAGAGCAACCACAACAGCAACAAACACCGGTAGCACCAAGCCGCCCCAATTTTCAAAGAAGAGAACAACAATCTAATTTTAATATAGAGTTTGATGGTATCATCTTATCGGAAGGTGTATTAGAAATGATGCCCGACGGATATGGTTTCTTACGTTCATCCGATTATAACTACTTATCATCACCCGATGATGTGTATGTATCACCATCACAAATAAAATTATTCGGTTTAAAAACCGGTGATACCGTTCAAGGTAGCGTACGTCCGCCAAAAGAAGGCGAAAAATATTTCGCTTTATTAAAGGTTGATTTTATTAATGGCAAAAGCCCCGAGGAAGTTAGAGACCGTGTGCCTTTTGATTACCTGACACCGCTTTTCCCTTTCGAAAAATTAAACCTGTTTACACAACCAAGCGATTACTCCACACGTATCATGGATTTATTTACCCCAATAGGTAAAGGCCAGCGTGGATTAATTGTAGCCCAACCAAAAACCGGTAAAACCATGTTGTTAAAAGCAGTAGCCAACGCTATTGCCACTAACCATCCTGAGTGTTACCTGATGGTGGTATTGGTAGATGAACGTCCGGAAGAGGTTACCGATATGGAACGTAGTGTTAAAGCCGAGGTTATTGCATCTACCTTTGATGAGCCCGCGGAGAAACACGTTAAAGTATCTACCATTGCTTTACAAAAAGCAAAACGTTTGGTAGAGTGTGGTCACGATGTAGTTATATTGTTAGATTCTATCACCCGTTTGGCCCGTGCACACAATACCGTTGCGCCAGCATCAGGTAAAGTATTATCGGGTGGCGTAGAAGCTAACGCTATGCAAAAACCTAAACAGTTTTTTGGTGCAGCCCGTAAAATTGAAAACGGCGGATCATTAACCATCATTGCTACTGCCTTGGTTGATACCGGTAGTAAAATGGATGAGGTAATCTTTGAAGAATTTAAAGGTACCGGTAACATGGAGTTACAGTTAGATCGTCGTTTGGCCAACAAGCGCATGTATCCTGCTATTGACCTTACTTCTTCGTCAACACGTCGTGATGATTTGTTATTAGACAGAGACGTGTTACAACGTATGAACCTGTTACGTGTTTTCTTAACCGACATGAACACCGAAGAAGCCATGCGTGAGTTACTAAACCGTATGAAAGGCACTAAGAGCAACGAAGAATTTTTAGCCAGCATGAGCCGCTAATAAATTGTTTACACTTATATACAAAACCACTGCAACTGCGGTGGTTTTTTTATTTTGTTTACCGGCTGCATTACTACTATCATCGTCTGTTGTGTCACTCACTTGTACGTTCTGTAATTCTATTGGGCATTGTGCATGGTTTATCTAATAATACTTTGTCACCCTGAGCTTGACAGCTTATATTGTCATTAAAAATATAATTGCATCAACCTATTGTAGAACGCTGTCTTGTCCACAGTGTAAGTACAGCAGGTGGCGGAACGGCGTTTTTCGGCCATAGCACTAACAAGTTTTACAAATAGCAAAACAAGCCGCCCAAAAAACGACCGGCCGAAAAAAGAGCCTGAAGCCAACCGGCTGTACGGTTCCGCCTAACAGTGTCTGGCAATAAAAAATTCTTACAGGCGGAATACACCTTGGACAAGACTTGATTTTTTGGTTACTTTTTTTATCAAGAAAAAAAGTAAAAAACTCAACACATCAGAATCTTACAAAGAGTATCAAACTTGCCTCACTTATAACTTAATACTTACAACTTAAAACCCTACTTTTGCATTCTTCAACAAACAAAATATAAAAGCATGTAGGATTTAATTTCTTTCTGATGTACATAGTCAACCGGCTAATAACTGTAGCCGCTATTGTTAACTTCTAAAAGAAATAATCATGCTTTTACTGCAGAACATTTCCTATACACATACTAATAGAGATTTGCTTTTTAGCAACCTTAATTTATCTATAACAACAAAAGATAAAGTAGCCCTTATTGGCAACAATGGCGTGGGCAAATCCATTTTACTAAAAATTATTGCGGGGCAATTAATGCCTTCGTCGGGTAATAGAGTTACTAACGTTGTGCCTTATTATGTGCCGCAAATAGTAGGGCAATATAACCACCTTACGGTGGCGCAGGCATTACAAGTGCAGGATAAACTAGCTGCATTGCAGGCTATTTTAGCCGGTTATGTAACCGAAGAAAACCTGAATACGCTAAACGACGACTGGACTATTGAAGAACGTTGTGCCGAAGCATTACAACATTGGCAACTATCCAATATACCAATGGATACGCAGTTAGGTTTATTAAGTGGCGGACAAAAAACAAAAGTGTTTTTAGCCGGCATCACCATACACCAACCCCAGTTTGTATTATTAGACGAACCCAGTAACCACCTGGATAATGAAGCCCGTACATTATTGTACCATTTTATACAATCCTACAACGGAACACTATTGGTGGTAAGCCACGACCGTTATTTATTAAACCTGATGCCCACAGTATGCGAGTTAAGCAAAAAAGGTTTAACGCTGTATGGCGGCAATTATGCTTTTTACGAGGAACAAAAGAAAATACAAAACCTGGCATTATTGCAGGATGTACAGGATAGCGAAAAGGCCTTGCGTAAAGCCAAAGAAAAAGAAAGAGAAACCATCGAGCGGCAACAAAAGTTAGATGCCCGTGGTAAAAAGAAACAAGAGAAAGCCGGTGTGCCCACTATTATGATGAACACGCTGCGCAACAGTGCAGAAAAAAGCACTGCCAAAACCAAACAAGTACACGCCGATAAAAAGGAAGGCTTACAAACACAATTACAACAACTTCGGGACGAGCTACCCGATGTTGATAAAATGAAATTTGATTTTGATGATGCCACTTTACATAAAGGCAAAGTTTTATTTACGGCAACGGATGTAAACTATCAATATGCTCAAAATTGGTTATGGCCACAGCCGCTGAATGTAACATTAATTAGCGGCGACAGGGTAGTGGTAAAAGGCGCAAACGGTTCCGGTAAAACAACATTGGTAAAAATTATATTACAGCAGCTTACACCAACTGTTGGCAGCGTAGCGCAACATATTAACAACAGTGTGTACATCGATCAGGATTATTCGTTACTAAATAATAACCTTACCGTGTACGAGCAAGCGCAAACCTTTAACCATACCGCTTTACAGGAGCATGAAATTAAAATACAACTTACCCGTTTTTTATTTCATAAAGATTTTTGGAACCGGCCTTGCAGTGCCTTAAGCGGCGGCGAAAAAATGCGCCTGACTTTATGCTGCGTTTCGCTTTTAAACAAAGCACCGGATATTATTATTTTAGACGAACCTACCAATAATTTGGATCTGCAAAACATTGAAATACTCACCCATGCCTTAAGCAGTTACCGAGGAACCTTACTGGTTATATCGCATGATAGTTATTTTTTGGAGCAGTTACAGCTTAATAAAGAGATAAACCTGTAATAAGCCTTTAAGTTGCAGCCTACGTCATGCCGACCTTAGGAGGCATCTCCTGCATAAAGAAGGGATATTTAGTTTTAGCAAACCGCTACTTTAACAAAGTAGCAGTTTGATTTAATAATATTAGGGGCATACTCAACGGTACCTGATATTAAAACAACTGTGCAGGATATTTTACTTATTTTTATACAGGCGGTTTATGCCCAAAAAAAATTACATTTGAACCATTACAATACCATATAACCATGGACAAAAAAATACACGAAGGCCGCAATATAAAACGCTTTAGAGAAATGCTGGGTATAAAACAGGATGCACTGGCTATTGACCTGGGTGATGACTGGAACCAGCAAAAAATATCTTTACTGGAACAAAAAGAAACCATTGATACACCCCTGCTGCAACAGGTAGCTACCGCCTTAAAAATACCGGTAGATGCTATTCAAAACTTTGATGAAGAGCAGGCGGTGAATGTGATTGCGAACACTTATTCGTTTCAAGACTTTAAAGATAATGCTGTAGCTTCTGGATTTAGTTATCAGCCTTCATTCAATCCGATTGATAAAATGGTAGAATTATACGAGCGTATGTTGCAACAGCAAAAGGAAATGATTAATAAGCTTGAAAAGTTGATAGAAAAGAAATAGCTAGTAAAAATAATCAATATGATAAACTGGCAATTTTTCCCTAAGTCTGATAAGATTACGAATAAACTACTTGAGACGATCCGAGTTTTTAAAGAAAACGAAGTTGAAATTGATAGCGATGCCATTGACAAGGCCAATATGATTGATAGCAATACTGTACTTTCTATTTTAAAAGACGGATTAATTGCAATAGGCTACCAAGTTGAAATAAGCAAGTCAGGGGACGATAAAATTGCAGTACCGGTTCTTTATGGGAGGAATGGTAAGCCTGAAAAAAGTTTTTTTGCTGACGGTTATCATATTGAAGAACAAATAGTGTTAGAGGTAGAAGCGGCAGCAGCGGTAGCAAACAACAGGTTTTTAAAAGACCTTTTTGAAGCTTGTGTAATGGACAATGTACAATACTGTATTATTGCTGTAAAAAACAACAACAAAACGACAAAGCAGAAGGATTTTGAAAGTGTTATGCGATTTATTGATACAGTGTATGCCAGCCAAAAATTAAGACTGCCATTAAAAGGCGTTTTAATAGTTGGATACTGATTTTAGCATTAGACTAAGCGGATAATTTTTCTTCTCGCAAACAAATATCTTTGTGTTAGTTGTAATGTAATTATAATTAATTTATATACATAAATAATTGATTACCAATAATTAATATGATTAATGAATTTTCGGTAATAGACCTGTTTTGTGGAATTGGGGGGTTAACTCATGGCTTTGTAAAAGAAGGATTTAGTGTTGCTGCAGGAGTTGACTTTGATAAGTCTTGCAAGTTTGCTTACGAGAAAAACAATAAGACACAATTCTTACATAAGGATATAGGTTCGCTTGCGTCAAGTGAACTTAATAGTCTTTTTGGAAACAAGCGAAAAATATTAATAGGCTGTGCTCCATGCCAGCCCTATTCTATATTTAATAAGAAAAAGGACATTGTCGAAAACTCGGAGGCTGATCCAAGATGGAAATTGCTTTATTCTTTTTCAACTTTAATAAAAGAAACAAGACCGGAGGTAATATCAATGGAAAATGTACCGCTTTTGAAAAGCTATGGAGGCGGTGTCGTATTCAATGACTTTGTAAAAGCATTGGAGGAAATAGGTTATCATATATCTCACGATGTATTTAATGCTCAGGATTATGGCGTACCGCAAAGGAGAAAAAGATTAGTTCTGCTTGGATCTCTGCATGGTAAAATAAACATGATTCCTCCAACACACCAACTCGGAAAATATGTTACAGTAAGACAAACGATAGGAAACTTGTCTCCAATACGTGATGGAGAAATCGATAAAAAAGATAAGTTGCATAGATCTAGAAAACTTACCGAGCTTAATAAACGCAGAATACAGGCTACCAAAGAAGGAGGTAGTTGGAAAGATTGGGACGATGAACTTAAACTTGCTTGTCATAAAAATGGGGGTGGGGAAAAGTATAGTAGCGTTTATGGTAGAATGCAATGGGATGATGTGGCACCCACAATGACTACTTATTGTATAGGATTAAACAATGGTCGATTTGGCCATCCTGAACAAGATAGGGCAATTTCATTGCGTGAGGCAGCTCTTTTACAGTCTTTCCCTAAAGGTTACAACCTTATTGATTCAAAAAAAGAATTTTCTCTAATGAATACTGCAAAACATATAGGTAATGCAGTACCAGTATTACTTGGTAAAGCTATTGCTAAAAGTATAAAACTGCACTTAAACAACATTCAAGACAATGGGTAAAGCCAAACAGTCTTTAAAATGGAGGTTTGATGTTAATACATTCAGACTATTGGGTAGAGATCTGATTACAGATAGGATAACCGCTGTTTATGAGCTGGTTAAAAACTGTTACGATGCTAATGCGACCAAGGTTGACGTCAGCTTTACAGATGTTACCAAATTAAATGAAAGTCGTAAAATAGTGATTGCTGACAATGGAACTGGAATGTCGTTTGATGACATACGCGACAAATGGATGGTAGTAGGTACAAACAGTAAACGTACAACTCTGTATTCAGCGCCTCCATTTAATAGAAAGTTTGTGGGAGAAAAAGGTATTGGGAGATTTGCAGTTGACAAACTTGGCGAACGGGTTGAAATACGTACGAAAGAAAAGGGAGCTAAAAGTTGGCTTTGTGTAAAAATAAATTGGGATGAATATGAGCAAATAGCGACAAGTACGTTAGGGTCTTCTGCTCAACAGCTTTCATTATTTACAGAAATTGAAAACCATTATTTCTATGAAACAGGTAAAGAAGATGAACATGGTACTATAATAACTATTTCGAAGGTTGCCGAAGTTTGGCTAGGTAATGACATTGATCGTTTATATAAGGAATTGTCCAAATTAGTTTCTCCATTTTATCCAATAACGCCTCCTTTTAATATCTGGATACAATCAAATGAAGTTTCCGACTTCACTAATAGACAAATTAAACCGGAACCAATTAAATATTATTCCCATCATGCGGAAATAACTTACGATGAAGCTGAAAATTTACAAGAAACATTAATCTTTAATCCCTTAACAGGAGTAATTGATAAAAGAAAAATATCTATCAGAAAGTTCGGCCCCGTAAAAATTAAAATTTTCTATTTCAATGAGGCTGCTAAAAAGCGATATAACGCAGCATATAAAAATGATGATACAAGGATTGACGGTATAAAAATATATAGAGATGGTGTTGTAACTACTCCATTTGCAGAATATGAAGCTCATACAGACAAAAGAAGAGATATTTTAGGTATTGATAAAAGAAGATGGCGGGGCACGTTTGATACAATAGGAACTAGAGAAATTATTGGTGTTGTTGATATAACAAAAGAAAAAAATCCCCTAATTGTTGACGCAACAAACAGGCAAGATTTTTTGGCAAATGAAGAGTATGTTCTTTTAAAAGAATTTATACTAACACAGTTAAAGGCTTTTGAAGATATAAAAACATTCGAAAGATCGTCTAAGCGATCAATAGTAGAAAATGAACTAATAGATGCTGGAAAAGATATAAGAGGATTTGAGCGAGAACTAGAGCAATTAGCGACGCAAGCCGAAACGATTGAGAATCCTACATTTAATCGATTGGTTACGACCCTGCGTACCAGAGCTAAAGAAACTCATGCTTTAATTACCAAAAGTATATCTGAGCAAAAGAAGTATCAAAAGGAAGTAGAGCGAAAAGAAAAAGTTTTGTATAGTCTTATCTCGATGCAAGAATATGCTTCGATGATAGCTCATGCTGTGAGAACATCAATTGCTAAAGTGAAACATTTGGGTGAGTTTATAAAAGAAAACTACCCCAACCCGAAGTTTGGAAAATACTATAGTATGTATGCCGTTTCTATTTACAACGAAATGAATACGCTTATTTCGGTAACAGACTTCATGCTCAGTTTTGCAAATATCGATGGATCGTTTGAAGAGTTTGACGTAGTAGAATTAATCACTGATTTATTGGAAAATCAATATGAAACGCTGTTTCATGCAGAAGGTATTTCATTTGAAATAGATATCAAGGACAACTTTATAATTGAAACCAATAAAAAGGCCTTTCAAGACATTTTTCAGAACCTTGTTTCCAATTCGGTTAAAGCCCTAAAAGATACAACAGATAAAAAAATAAAGTGTACCGGTTTTTTGGACACTGACAAATTTGTAATCTACTTTTCCGATAACGGCTATGGTATTCAGCAAGAAGACCGTGAATGGATTTTTGGACTATTTAATACGAGAACTGCAGAACAAGGAGGGGCTGGCATGGGATTATACATTGTGAATACCATACTGAAATCTTTGAAAGGTGGTATCGAAGTAGTGGAAAATGAATTTAAGCCTACCGGAGCAACTTTTATGATAACTATACCTTTTAATAAATAACATAATGAGTACAGAACTAGTACCCACCAAAATTGTTGTTATTCACGATGATATGGATGAAAATTATCCATTGATTGTAATGCTGCGGGACAAATATTCAAAAGAAGATGTGAGTTTGTTTAAACACTCCAAGGAAGGGTTAAACTTTGTCTTGGATAATTTAGGCAAAAAAATGGTAGTTCTCTTAGATAAAAACTTTAAGGATAAAAATGACATTTCTGGGTTAAAGGTGTTTGAAAAAATTAGAGAAGAAACAGCATTGGTATTTGTTGTGCTCATTTCGGCAAATAACATTGCGGACTTTAGTGAGGACGAATTGAAGATTTTAGTTAACAAAGACCTTTTTAAACTGGAAAAATTTACAAATGACTATACAAGCATTATAGGATTGATAGAGGAGGCTGTAAATAGCATAGATATGAGAGTAGATGCTGCAATTGAAGATTGGCTTATGGCGAATAACTTAAGTGAAGAACGGCCTATATTGATTACCGAAACTCACCAATATACTCTTAAACAAATTTTGCATGAGATAAGGATGGAAACGAGTGTCGGAAGGGACTTTGTAAAAAAAGTTAATAACCTTACCATTGAACTAATAATGAGAAATAAAGAAAAAATTCAATGATCAGCACTATTCTTGCTATTGATGAGAGGGATCACATATTGGGGGATTTTTATACTGAATGCTTATTAGACTTGGAGAATTTTGAAAATAATAGGTGTTTGATAAAAGCCATTAAAAGTAATTCGCTTAACGAATTAGCAATATCTGTTTCTATTCCTCTAGAAGGTGGGTTTATTTTTTTGGCTTACTCTCACGGTTCGGACACGGAATTATTAGCAGGTGGAGTAACACCTTATATCTCCGAATCAATAAATACATCTCTTTTTAAAAACTCGTTTTTCTATACATGTTCGTGCAGTACTGCAAAACGTTTGGGGCATATCCTGATTGAAAACGAGTGTATCTCTTATATTGGTTACAAAGAAAAATTTGAGATATGGGATTACAATAGAGTGCCATTTGTTGATTGTGCTAATTACGGGTATAAATTATTTGTTCAAGGTGATGACGTGAAGACTATTATAGAAAAAATGAAAGAGAAGTATGATGAGCATATTGATAATTACACAAACGATATTTTCGGTTCTGCACATTTATTAGCTAATAAAAGGGCTCTAATAGCATTGGGTGATTTGACTCACAATATTAATAGTTTATAAGATTGCTAGTTTGGCAAACTTTATTTTAAAGTAAAAATTTTAACTATTAATGATTTCCTCCTGCGTGAGGGATAGCAGCGGATACCCTGGTGAGGATTTGTGCGGGGCATCTGTGCCGGAGAAGTAGCATAACCGAGTTTGTAGGCAACTAAATGTTGCATGCAAACGAAGGTTACCAGCGTAGCTGCCCGGCCGCGGGTATGGGGCAGTATAGTTTTATATTAAAAAAGAATATTACCAGCCCCATACCTGGGGACACGCCATAAATTGTATTTATTTACTCAACAACCGGCTTTCCCATACATAACTCCACCAATACCCCATGCGTATTTTTAGGATGTAAAAAACAAACCAGTTTATTATCGGCACCTTCTTTGGGTGTTTCGTTTAGCAACACAAAACCCGCAGCGGTCAGGCGTTTCATTTCGGCATAAATATCTTCTACGGCAAAAGCAATATGGTGTATGCCTTCGCCCTTTTTTTCAATAAATTTTGCAATAACGCCATCGACAACCGTGCTTTCTAATAACTCAATTTTATTAGTACCTGTTTTAAAAAAAGCCGTGTTTACATTTTCGGCAGCTACCAATTCGGTTTTATAACAAAGCGTATTTAAAAGCTGCTCATACACGGGTATGGCAGCTTCTAATGATTTTACGGCAATGCCAATATGTTCAATCTTTTCCATCATACAAAATACTTTATTTGCTAAACAAAGGTATCAGGTGTTGCCAGTTTAGTTGGCGGGCATAATCAAATGCGGTTTTGCCTTTATTGTTTCGGGCTTCTTTATCGGCCCCTGATTGTAATAATATAGCGACAGAAGTTTTATTACCGGCAATGGTTTCCCGGTGCAGTAAGGTATAACCTTCTTCATCAGCTCTAGTAACTTCTGCCGGATGTTGTTGCAAAAATTCTATAAAACTTTGTTCCATGTTTTTACTCATTGGGTGTTCTTCCAGGTTTTCCGGTTTTTCATCTTGATTTAATATAACATACACGGTTCCATTATCAGGAAAAGTTAGTCCCCATGCTTCGTCGTGTTCGGTACGTTCTTCCTCCTCCATATTGGCCCGCATTACCTGCATGGTGTAACCACCATAAGGTTTGCCATCAAAAATAATTAACCAATCACTTATTTGCGATACGGGTATGGTTACTGCATCGCCATTGTTTACATTGGTTAATTCGTTAGGGGTATTAATTAGAGTGCCGGTTAGGGTATCGCCATCAAAATCAATTTCGTTGATCCACATATGTTCTACTACGGGTTCATCTTCGTCATCAAATCGCTGCGAAAAAGCCACTTTTACTGCGGCCATACTTAGTGCGGGAATTATTCTGCGATATTCCCAGGATAACTCACGCCAAAAATATTTAAAATTATCCTGTGCATTTTTAAAAGCAGCTATCATTGCGGCATCTTCTCCCGAGGCAGAAAAACTGATTGACTCTGACATAACATGGTGTTTTTTAAATAATGTAATTATAAGTTTAGGTGACCTAAGGTAAACCTTTTGGGTTAGTTTTGTGTTGCAATTATTTTACTACAACATGGCTGTATTACCCATATATTTTGACAATAATGCCACCACACCCTGCGACCCCAGGGTGCTGGAAACCATGTTGCCTTTTTTTACCAAACACTATGGCAATGCCGCCAGCAAACACCATAATTTTGGTTGGAGTGCCGAGGCTGCGGTGGATATAGCCCGTGAACAAGTTGCTACATTAATTGGTGCAACGGCTAAGGAGATTGTGTTTACCTCCGGCGCAACCGAAGCGGTTAACCTGGCCATTAAAGGTGTAGCCGAAATGTATGCCGTTAAAGGCAATCATATTATTACCACAACAGTAGAACATAGTGCCGTACTGGATACCTGCCGCTATTTAGAAAAAAAGGGAATAGAGGTAACGTATTTGCCGGTTGACAAAAACGGACAAATAAGTTTAACCGATTTGCAAGCGGCTATAAAACCCACCACTATTTTAATTGCGACTATTTATGCCAATAACGAAACCGGAACTATTTTTCCCATAAAAGAAATAGGTGCCATTGCCAAACAGAACAGCATTTTGTTTTTTACCGATGCTACGCAGGCCGTGGGTAAGTTGCCGGTAAATGTTATAAGCGATGATATTGATTTACTGGCCTTATCTGCCCATAAACTTTATGGCCCCAAAGGAGTAGGCGCATTGTATGTACGACGCAAAAACCCAAGGGTGCAAATACAAGCACAAATGTTAGGTGGCGGCCACGAAAATGGTTGGCGTAGTGGTACCTTGAATGTACCGGGTATTGTTGGGCTGGGTAAAGCCTGTAGTTTGGCTGCCAATGGGTTACAAACATATCCACCACAAATACAGGCCTTGCGTGACAAACTGGAAGCAGGAATTTTGGCCATTCCGGAAACTTATCTGAATGGCGATAAACTAAACCGGCTTTCAAATGTTAGTAATATTAGTTTTAGGTATGTGGCGCATCAGGCCCTCTTAACCGGCATAACTAAGGATATTGCGGTATCTTCGGGGTCTGCTTGTGCCAGTGCCTCTGGTCAGCCATCACATGTTTTAGTGGCCATGGGGCGGGGTAAACAACTGGCTAAAAGCAGCATCAGGTTTAGTTTAGGTATATATACCACCGATGAAGAAGTGGCGTATGTAATTAAAAAAATAACCGATGTGGTTACAGCTATAAGAGCAGAAGGTCCGTTATGGCAAATGGGTATAAACAATCAATTACCCGATGCCGAAGAATGGGTTATTTAAAAATTAAAATTTGTACAAATTATCAATAAAATGAGCACAGCAACATTAGATAATGCAATATATGTAAGTGATAAAGCCAAAGAACGTGTACTGTCTTTAATGGCCGAAAAAAACCAAACCATTGAAGATGGTTATTTTTTACGTGTAGGTGTAGTAGGCGGCGGTTGCTCGGGCCTAAGTTATAAAATGGATTTTGACAAGGAAAACAAACCAACCGATCAGGTGTTTGAACATAACGGTATTAAAATAGTAACGGATTTAAAAAGCTTTTTATACCTGGTTAATACTACGTTGGAGTTTTCGGACGGACTAAACGGTAAAGGTTTCTTTTTTAACAACCCCAATGCCAGCAGAACCTGTGCTTGCGGCGAGAGTTTTGCCGTTTAAGATGGTTTAAAGTTTTATGTTTAAGGTTTAAAGTTGGTTGCGCATTTGGCATTGAGCTTTAGGCATTCAGCTTTAAGCTTTTCGCTTTCTGCTTTCAGCCTTTAACCTTCCACCTTAAACCCTTCACCTTTCCCCTTAATCCCCGTACCTTTGCACCCATTTTATGCATGCAAATGAATTTAGAAAATTTATATAAAAAAGCTTCAGCGTTTGAGTTTTTAACGGTTGAAGAAGGTGTTTATTTATACCACCATGCCCCACTTACCGACTTAATGTTTATTGCCGATGAATTGCGTAAACAACAAGTGCCACATGGTAAGGTTACTTGGCAAATTGACCGCAATGTAAATACCACCAACGTGTGTATTGCCAATTGCAAATTCTGTAACTTTTTTCGTATTCCCGGACATAAGGATGCGTACATCACGGATATGTCGGTGTACCGTAAAAAAATTGAAGAGACTTTAAAATACGGTGGCGATCAGTTGTTATTACAAGGAGGTCATCATCCGGGTTTAGGTTTACAGTTTTATGTAGATACATTTAAACAAATTAAGAGCGAGTTTCCTAATATACGTTTACATGCTTTAGGTCCGCCTGAAGTAGCACATATTGTAAAACTGGAAAAAAGTACACACCACGAAGTACTGGCAGCATTGCAAGCAGCCGGTATGGATAGCTTACCGGGTGCAGGTGCCGAAATTTTAATTGACAGGGTGCGTCGTTTAATATCAAAAGGTAAATGTGGCTCGCAGGAGTGGTTAGATATTATGCACGAAGCGCATAAATTAAACATTACCACATCGGCCACCATGATGTTTGGCCATGTAGAAACCATTGAAGAAAGATTTGAGCACTTAGTAAAAATTAGAGAAGTACAAAGTCGTAAACCGGCAGATGCCAAAGGTTTTCTGGCCTTTATTGCCTGGACTTTTCAGGATGTTGATACTTTGCTGACCCGCATACGTGGCGTACATAATTTAACTACTGCCGATGAATACATTCGTATGGTAGCGTTAAGCCGTATGATGTTGCCGAATATTAAAAACATTCAGGCATCGTGGTTAACAGTGGGTAAACAAACCGCACAAATGTGTTTGCATAGTGGCGCTAACGATTTTGGTAGCATTATGATTGAAGAAAACGTAGTAAGTGCTGCCGGTGCACCACATAGGTTTACCTATAAAACCATTCAGGATGCCATACGTGAAGCAGGTTTTGAGCCGCAGTTACGCAACCAGCAATACGAGTGGCGCCAAATTCCTGAAACCATTCAGGAGCAGGTAGTAGATTATTAAACAGCGTAATTAATTTTTATTTACAACATATAATTTAAAGATGAATCCGAACAGTTTATTTGCCTGGTTTAGAAAAATAGCATGGATAGAAGGTGTATCGTATTTATTGTTGGTGTTTATAGCCATGCCGTTAAAATATTGGTTCGATCAGCCGCAATGGGTACGCATCATAGGTTCGGCACATGGTGCATTGTTTGTAGCTTTTCTTATTTTGGCTTTGTTGGTTATGATAAAATACAAACGCAATTTGGTATGGGGTATTAAAGCGTTTGTATCATCCTTATTACCTTTTGGTACTTTTTACATGGAAAAATTTTGGAAAAAAGAAGAGGAAGAATTTGTGGCGCAAGGAGCAAAGGTGAAATGATTTTTTACTATAAGAGCACTGTCAGGCTAGCTTGACGAAGCCCGCGAAGATTTTTTATTGTGTTGCGTAGCCCTTCGTCAAGCTCAGGGTGACAAAACTTTTAACTTGTTATGAGCAGCTTAATGAAGGACAGTTTTTAAATTTATAAAAGGGACGATTTATTCGTCCCTTTATTTTTATGTTACCGGCTGCATTACTACTATGCCCCCAGCCCCTAAAGGGGAGTTTGGTTGCGTCGCCCTCTTCAACGTCCAGTAATTCTATTGGGCACTATGTAAGTTTCCTACTTTATCGGAAAACCTCATTGCCAAATTTTCAAATTAACTAATTGCTAAATTGTTTTCTGTTGTGTCACTCACTGCATCGTTCAGTAATTCTATTGGGCATTGTGCAAGTACCTGTATTTAAATTAAGTTGCATGTCGCTAATCAGCAGCAGATTCGCAGTATTGTACCACTGAGTTTCGCAGAGGTTTTTCACGGAGGAACACAGAGGAAATCCAAAATTACGCAGACTCTAAAAATCTAAGTTATAAAAGAACAATTATTGTTAGAACGTTGTCTTGTCCGCAGTGTAAGTACAGCCGCTGGCGGAATGGCGTTTTTCGGCCATAGCAAAAACAAGCTTACCCCAATAACACAACAACTAAAACAACAAAAGACCGGCCGAAAAAAATAGCCTGTAGCCAAGCGGCTGTACGGTTCCGCCTGGCAGTTTTTTAAAACTAATATACCCTTGCAGGCGGAAACACATTGGACAAGACTTGGCTTTTTTGTTACTTTTTTTGCTAAGAAAAAAAGTAAAACACTGCGAGATTTAATTAAACACAAATTGGCTTTTGGCAATTATAAAATATGCTTTATTGTAATGACAATTTAATTTGGCCAAAGCCGATTTGTAAATATTCTTTTATCCTCCAGCTAAAGCTAGAGGCAATTAACTGCGATACTTTGTATTAAAAATGGAGGTGTACATATGATAACACTTTATCGGCGGTACTGTAGGTTCGCTATTCAAAAGTTAATGCTGACGTAAGTAGTCAATGGCAGCTTCTTTACTTAGTGGTATATCATTATCTATCACATATACTTTTACTCCGCCAATCTGTTCTGCCAGGTCACGCAATGCTCTTATTTCAATATCGCTTAATCCTCCTTCGGTTTCTTCCATTTGTTGAATAAGTACTTTAAAGGATCGCTTAAAAAACTTTTTCGTGAGATTCAAATCCTGTAAAACAGCTTTTATTGTTTCTTCGGTATAACGAAAATTACTTACAACATGTCTTGTGGATGAAAAAGGATTTAATGCGGTGCGTTGTGCGGTTTCACCGGTTTCAAGATTGGTAATTTCAACAGCGTTACGTTTAACTTTTATATAAATTTTAATTGCTAACCACATACAGGCTACTATTATCTTTTTAGTGTAATTTCTTTCAACGGGTTACCGCCATCAATATACAATTTACCACCTGGCTTTAGTGCAAGCCTTATATTTTTTAAAGCTGCTTGTTCCGCTTCCGGGTGCCGACCATCTAATGCACCGACCCTCATAGCAAAAGCAAAATCAAACAAAGCTGTTTTATCTGTCCATTCAAAATCTTCAATGCTTGTTTGTTTAAAGGCTAACATCTCAGTTGCAATTTCTCTTTTACTTTGTTTGGTAGCTTGTTCAATTGCTTTGGCCGATCTGTCAATACCTAACACAAATCCATCACCAATTTTATTAATAATTGCACGAGCAGCTACACCCGAACCACAACCAATTTCAAGTATCCTTATACCCTTTTTCAAGGGTAATGCATTTACAAACTCCATTATTCTATCTGAGGGTTTACTACTCATAATACTGGTTTATTAACTCTGATTGAGTTTTGCCTGTTGAAGAATATACCAAAGTCAGATTTGTCTCAAACGGAGGGAAAATAAGCTTAGTATCAAACTCTTTGTCAATGCTTGGGAAAACCTCTTTTATTTTTATAATGAACTGAAACCAACCATCAATTTCCTCAGTTAACCGAATACGCATATTGTTTTTCAGAAAGACTTCAATATTTAATTCATCAATGGTCATTAAATCTCTTTTGAATGCAAAGATTGATTCAATGCTTGTCCACGCTACAAATATTGTTTGGTCTCTGTCCGAAAAATTAAATCCTGTATCAAGATATTGAAACACTCCTGTGTCGTTGTATCTTAAATTAAATGCTTCTTGGTGAATTAATTTTCCGTGTTTAGATTTTGTGTCAACCCATACGAATTTTGGATGAAACATGTGATACAAAACATAAATAATGAATGCTGTTGCTCCCATTAAGATTGTCCAAAACCAGAAGTCGGAATATCTGTTACTAACGAAAATGTCAATAAGAAATATAGCAGGAATAATTAATAGCCAAATCTTGTCCCATTTGTTACTCCAAAAAACTCTTTTACCTTCTAATTGCTTAGTGTCCATAATAAAGTCTAACTTAATATTACAAGTAACGTGCACATAACTAATACTAAAGTTATAAAACAAAATGGTTTTTTTTGATTATATGTTTGGCTTAAAAAAATATCAGCGAGAGCTATGTGATTGATTATTAAAGCTAAAAAAAGAATGGACTAGTTTTTGTGTTACCGCATACAAAGCTTGTAATATGAAAAATACTTTTTTAAAAACTAGCGGCTTACTAGCCATTACATTATTGTTTATTACCGGATGTAAAAAAGATAAAACCCCGGAACCGCTTCAACATTTTGAAATAGAAAAACAAGAGTTAAATATTTCCTATGGTGCTCACGAAAGGCAAAAGTACGATGTGTATTTTCCGGAAGGATATAATACCAATACACCAGTTGTATTTGTCATTCATGGTGGTGGATTTATTGCAGGTAATAAAGAAGGCTTTACCGATGTAGCTAAATTATTTGCGAACAGAGGCTATGTAACCGTAAATATTAACCATCGTTTGGTAGATGCCAGCGGCATTGACCAAGTACCTATTGTACATAAATTATCGGCTATAAAAATACAAGACCAAGTAAACGATATGGCGGCTGTGGTAGAAAGTTATAAACAAAAAAGTACATCATGGAATAGCGGTACAGCAAAAATGTATATGACAGGTCATAGTGCCGGTGCTACCTTGGCCATGCTATATGTACAAGGAACAAAAAACACCGGCGGACAAGTAAGGGCATCCGGAAATTTCGGAGGCTTAACTACTTTAACCATACCTGATGCACTATATACAACACCACCGCCACACGAACATTGGCCTGCATTAAAAGAATTAATTTATCGTTTTACGGGCGCAGAAGTAACTAAAGAAAATGCCCTGCATTTAATGGCTATATCACCGGATTGGGTTTCAACCGCTAATCCTCCGGGTAGACCAAACATCACTGTAATGCCGGTGTCTAACGATGATGATTTAAATTTTGCGCCTTTCTTTAGTAGTGTTAACGAGTCGCTTAAATACCATAACCAATTACAAGGTCGTAATGTGCGCAGCGAGTTAATTATGATGGATACGGATCATGGTTTTGGTAACCATCCTGATGATTGGAGTAAAGCGGTTGATTATACGGTTAGCTTTTTTAAGAAAGTAAATTAGCCGTTTGTTGTAGTTGTTGCATAACACGATGATGATTAGCGAACGGGACGATGAACGGAGCGTCGCAAGTAAAGTTCAATCAAGGTACTGCAGCTGGTAACAAAAAAACTTTTATAAATTAATAACAACTAAAACTGCGTTGCACAACGGTATTTTCGGTTACTTCCATAATGCGGGAGTTCCAGTTATCGCAGGTGGGGTATTTGGGATCGGGCATCATATAGCCGGGTAAATCAATAAATAGTCTATCGCCAACTGTGAAGGCGGAGATGATATAATTATCGACAAAGGAAGGTGTGTACACAATGTTTTTGCCATTATAAAAGAAAACAGCATTAGGGAATTTGGCAATTTTTACAGCCAGTGGGCCTGCTTTAAAGGAGATAACTTTAAAGGTTTTGTTTTGTAATGCTTCTTTGGTTTCTGTTTCTAACTGTGTTTTAAACTCCTGACTATTTTTATCAACTACGGTAGCTTTAAATTTTTTATCCAGACTGTTACTATCCGTTAATAATTTAGCAAAGTTTTCAATTTCTGTTTTGTCGTTAATAGTGTCTTCGGTTACAAATTGTATATCGGTTGAAACTGGATTAAGTATAACGGTGTACATGCCATACATAGCCGGTGGCGTAGCTTGTAAAGGTGTAATGGTGTAACTGGCAAACTCTTCTCTTATTTGTTTGGGAGCATCGGTAATGGAATTAAAAATCTTTTTTTCGTTATGATCTAATATATACACAGGCGAGCCTGCATCATGTTTACCCGCCAAGCCAAACTTGGGTGCAATGGCTTTGTTTATTACCGTAAAACTCATGGCAGGAACCATTGGTGTTTTAGCTTTTGTTTGCGCAAAGGAAGTAACGGATATAATAAAAAGAATAGCGAGTAAAAAATACCTCATATTAACTTTTTATAATTAAGGTAAGAAAAAATGATGAGGTTTTTGCATTGCATCAAATTGCTTTTTTTAATTCTTTTGTTGTTGCTTTTATAAAGGCTTCTTTCCCCTTTTTTATATCTTTTAGTAATGCTTTTCGTTCCTCGGCTAAAGTGAAATATTTTTCAGCCCACAGGTTTATTTCTATCATCACGGGAAGCAGATCAATTCCTTTTTGCGTGAGTTTATATAACACTTTTGCTTTGCTATCGGGGTGTTCTGATTTTGTTATAATTTCGTTTTCTTCTAAGGTTTGTAGTCTTGACGCTAAAATATTTGTTGCTATTTTTTCATCTGCTTTCAGAAAGTCTCCATAAGTGCATTGTTTGGAGAACATTAAATCCCGTACAATAAGCAATGACCACTTGTCGCCCCATGCATCTAGTGAGCAACTAATTGGACAACCCGACCTCTTTTTTTTATCCGTCATAAAATATTTTTTTTAAAATCACTTGCAAAATGAAAGTTGTTCATATCTTTACACTTGCAAAGTGCAAGCGAATTTACGAAATTAAATTAATATAGAAAATGAAAACAACAGGAAATACGGTATTTATAAGTGGTGGAAGCGCCGGAATAGGCTTAGCCATTGCAAAAAAATTAAGTGCCGCTGGCAATAAAGTAATTATTAATGGCCGTAGCGAGGAAAGATTACAAAAGGCATTAAAAGAATTAGATAATGCAATAGCCATACAGGGAGATTTATCGGTAGAAGCAGATAGGCTTCGTATTGCAGAGGAACTAAAAACTAAGCATGCAGACGTAAACATAATAATTAACAATGCTGGTGCTGCATTTGGATATTTGTTAAGCGAAACAACCAATGCACATGAAAAAGCGGCCATTGAAATGAATACCAATTATTTTGCGGTGGTACATTTTACCGAATTATTATTGCCACATTTAGTACAAAAGACTGCTGCTGCGGTTGTTAATATTTCATCTATAGCAGTTTTTGGTAGCCATAAATTTTTACCTACCTATGGAGCTACTAAAGCCGCTTTGCATAGCTATACTGTTGCCTTAAGATATACGTATGAAGCGCAAAAAAACGTACAGATATATGAAGTTTACCCGCCATTGGTAAACACGGAATTTTCATCATCGATAGGCGGCGAAAATGGTATTCCTCCATCGGAAGTGGCAGATGAATTGTTTATGGGATTTGAAAGCAATCAGTTTGATATACCTGTAGGTGAAACCAAAAAATTTTTTGAAAAAATTTGAAATAACAATGAAAGCGTTTATTATAAATCGTTACAGCAAGAAGGATAAACTTACACAAGTTGAAGTAGTAGAACCCTGTATTTCTGAGAATGAAGTGTTAGTTCAAATTCATGCAGCAAGTATAAATCAACTAGATGCCAAAATAAAAAGTGGTGAATTTAAGTTGTTACTTCCTTATAAGTTGCCGTTGATTTTAGGACACGATGTCGCGGGAATTGTAACAAAAGTTGGCTCAAATGTAACAGGCTTTAAAATTGGTGATGAAGTTTTTGCACGACCGGCCGATTTTAAGATTGGTGCATTTGCAGAGTATATTGCTATTAACGAAAAGGACCTTGCCTTGAAACCTAAAAATATTTCAATGGAAGCAGCAGCGTCGGTTCCGCTTGTTAGCTTAACGGTTTGGCAAGCGTTTATTGAAATGGCAAATCTTAAAAGAGGACAAAAAGTATTTATTCAGGCAGGTTCAGGAGGAGTAGGCACTATTGCCATTCAATTAGCGAAACACCTGGGTGCAACAGTAGCCACTACAACAAGTAAGCATAATGTTGAGTTGGTAAAAAGTTTAGGTGCCGATATAGTGATTGATTACAAAACACAGGATTTTGAAACGATACTGAAGGATTATGATTTAGTGTTGCATAGTCAAGATGGAAAGACACTTGAAAAATCATTACGAGTAGTAAAACCGGGTGGAAAAGTTATTTCAATATCCGGGCCGCCGGATAATGTTTTTGCCCAAAAATTTGGTTTGTCCTGGTTTATGAAAATGGCGATTTTCTTTTTAAGTAATAAAGTAAAACGACAAGCGAAGAGATTACAAGTAGATTATTCGTTTTTGTTTATGCAGGCAAGCGGAAAACAATTGTCAGAAATTGCGAAGTTGATTGAAACAGGTGTTATACATGCTGTTGTTGATAAAGTTTTTTCTTTTGAACAAATGAATGAAGCCCTAGACTATGTGGCAAGTGGTCGAGCAAAAGGGAAGGTAGTTGTGAAAGTTAGGAAGTAGTTGTCGTATCTGTTAGAGAGGATTTTTGCTAAACTTTATCTGTGCGTTTACTTGATAAATCTTATTAAGTAAACGCACAGATCTTTTATAAAGTATATGGATATGATTTTAGTGTGGCTACAGGAAACCATACAAGTTGTAACTGTGAAAAATCTGAATATAGCGAAAACTAAATTTGTGTCGTTACTTTTATTGGTCTACCGTAAATAATACAAACCTTTTTTCGGCTGCTGCGGTTTTCCAAAACGCTAATGACTCTAATAGCCAGGTCCAGGTATATTCAAAATCTTCGTCGGATAAATCGCCGTATTCTTCGCTATCAATTTTATTATAACCATTTCGTAAATCTTGCTCAGAAATAGTTACAATAGCAGCGGCAATTTTTTCAACTTGTTCCGGTGTTTTTAATGACATGATATAATCGTCCTGATGGTATAGTTGTTCTCCACCCAAAATAATATGGTTAAGCGGGAAGGAGCCGTTTGCCCATTCCAACTTTCCATCGGTTAAACTTCTGTGTAAGGCATCCCATGATTTATCCAACTCGGTATATCTTTCAGGCTCATTGGTCATCATATTTTCTTCAATATCTTCTTGTAGAAAATCTAACCGTTCACCGTCTGATGTAAACGCTTTAAGTTTTGCGACTGTTGCTTCGTTTAAAGAAAAGAGTACACCTAAACATGCCATGGGTATATAATTTTGTTAACGCAATATTACAACAAAACGAAAGCATATTTTATTGTGTCTATTTTTGATAGAGTATATACTTATAAATTTCGTTTATTACTTTCAATGGTAATAAACTCGGGTAAATACTCCGGCGTACAACCTTTTGAAACCATTTTATCTTTATAGAGGCCGGTCTTTTTACCAAGCGCAACACAGCGTGTTCTATATTGTTTATCATACACACCAATCCACCCGGCGGTAAAATTCATGGCCCATTGCACTTCGGGTGCTTCTTTCGTGATATTTTTTTCTATAACAGAAAGCAGTTGTTCGGTATTATCCGGAGGCGTTTGCCCCACCCATCTTAACCGGCCTTGGTAGTACCAGAAAACCCGTCGTTGAAGTGCAACAGGACTTTTTTCCCAGGAGTCAATTAAGGCAAGTGTTTTTTTGTCTTTAGTAAGTTGGTTGGCCATTAACCAATCCATTAATTGGGTTTGTTCTTCAAACGGGTGGGAAGCTATATCTTTTGTAAGCTCATCAATCAAACTTTGCGAAAGCATTTTATTGTCCATGATTAATATGGCTAGTTGTCGGGGCAAGAATGCTTCACTTTTCCAAAGTTCCATCGCCAGAGGATGATCTTTTTTTATTTCCTTGGCTATTTTTCTAAGGTCGCCCAGTTTGGTTTTACTATCTATTTGAGCAAGTATTTTTTTTGCATTTGAAGCGGAATTCATAGATCAATCATTTGCGGTTTATAAAATTGCGTTCAGACGTATAGTCAAGATACAAAATTGCAGCTTATTGCTACATTATATACTTCGTAACGTCTGAACGCAAAACTATTTCAGCAAATATTCTTATTGTTTTTGCCGTGTCGGTAAGTCTACCCATGAATAACTTTTATGTACAATTTGCCACGTTCCCTGATATTTAAGCAGTAAAAAATAGTCAGTAAAACTGCGTACATCTGGCATTACAATTTCAACCTTTGCAATAGCGGCGTCCTTTTCAATATCAATGGAAATAATTTTACCAACCCTGTTTACTTTTTCGCCAACTTTTACATTGGCAATATATTGTTCACCCGAGCGTGTCCAAAGAGTATCTTTTGCAACAGTGTACAAATTAAATTTGGGATGAAATACTTTTTTAAGCCTTTCCGGTTGTCCGTTTGCCGTGCCTTCTATGTAATGCACAAGTGTTTCCGTAACCTGTTCTAATTCAGTTTTAACAAGAGAAGTGGCAGGGTTAAAATTTGTTTTTAAAATTTTGATTATTTCATTGGCCACGGTAGAAGCCGAGCTTGGATCCTGGCCCGTTACAAAGCGACCATCCACAATATAAAAACCTTCTCCTCCTTTATCAGCGTAAACAAAATTGCCTTGGTTTTTATTAATAGCATTATCAATGGCGAAAGGAAATGCTTTGTAATACTCCATATTCTTGTTTTCAAATTTGTCGGGATAACCGGTAATTTTTTTTCCGGCATAAAGTGATTTTCCGCTTTCATCTTTTAAGTAAGCAATGCCGGCGGTGCCATGACAAATGGTAGAGACCACTCCGTTTTTGTTGTAAATGGTTCTGGCAATTTGTTGAATGGTCAAATCCTCTGCTACACCAAACATAGCCGCACCACCACCGCTGTAAAAAATGGCCGCGTAATTGTCTGCAATAATTTCAGTCGGTTTCCTGGTGTTTTCTAATTTGTTCATAAACCAACCATCATACAAATATTTCTTTTGTAAACTATCCGATGTGTTGATATAACCAATGGGTATGGCACCGCCTTTAGGACTAATAAAGTCAATAGTATAACCGGCTTTTATAAAAATATCATAAGGAACAATAATTTCCTCAAAATGATTGGCCGAACTTATAGTAGTGTTGCCATAAAAATGTTGATTGGAGGTAACAAACAGTATTTTATGTTGTGCATTAATATTTACAAGGTTTAAACCTATACATGCCAACAGTACAAATAACTTATTCATTTTTGTATAAATTATGGACTTTCAGTTTTAAAATGAGGTTATTGCTTGGGTTGGGTTGTCGGTACTTCAACCGTTTTATGCGGGCTTCTGGTGGAGATTTTATCTACAATAAACCAGCCCTTGTTAGTTTTCATGAGGTTAAAGTAATCGGTAAACAACAGTTTGGACGTACTTATTTCAACTTTTGCAACAGCAACGGTATTGGTAATATCAATAAACACAATACGCCCCGACCATTTGCTGGATTTTGCATGTGGCGGCGTATTAAAACGTTCCAGGTATTTTTCTTTCCTGATGATATTTATTTTATCCTCCTCAAAATATTTTAGCTGCCAGGAGTCGTGAAATGACGCTGCTACTTTAAGCGAATCACTTGTGCCTATTCCGTCAATGTAAAGATTTAGGGTTTTTTGAACCAAATGCCAATCATTGGCGGTACTGTCAACCTGGGCATTTGTGTTCAATAACCACAGATTTAAGCCGATAAACAATAAGAACAGTTTCCTCATTTTCTTAATTTTTTAAATGGTAAAATAATGAGTGTAAATGTCAGGGAAACCGCAATTGTAAAGGCTTTGGGTTATAGTTTAGTAGTTTGATTCTATAAAATAGAACTCATTTTGCGTGTAATTTTTGGTATTCGGCGGGGGTTGTGCCTGTTATTTTTTTAAATGCCGTAAAAAAGGTCGATTTTGAACTAAAGCCGCTATCGTAGCCTAAACCTTCGATGGTGTAGTTGTTTTCGGTTTCTAATAACTTCTTCGCTTTTTCAACACGGTATTCTTTAATAAGATTAGAGAAAGACTTACCCAATGTTTCATTAATATACTGAGATAATAAATGTTTGGTCACTTTTAACTCCTTCGCGGCAGCTTCCAGCGTAAAATCCGGATCCAGAAACAGTTCCTTTTCAACGATTATAGAAAGCTTTTGACCCATTAAGTCCAGCGTTTCTTTATCAATTTCTTTGTTTTTGTATTTCTCTTTTTCCTGAAAAAAACTGGTTTCTCTGCTGTTTCTAAAAATAATGAGCAACACAAATAAGTAAAATACAAAAGAAAAAGACAATGCTCCAACAATGTAAGAGGCGTAGGCTCCAAATTTATAAGCCAGCCAAATAATAACAACGCCTACATAAATGCTAAGCAGCCAAACTTCTAAATCTTTTAGCTTTTCTTTTTGCTTAATTTTTTTTAAAATTGGAATAATGTATTTCAGCGATGCAATAATGTAAACCAACCATTGCAGGTATATGCCTGTTACAATCCAACTGCTCCAAACACTACGATGATCTGTATACGGGTAAGCAATTCCTAAAATAGTAATGCCTGTTATAAACGGAATAATATGTAGCGGCCAGTTTGGTTTTTGTGTACCGGTAAACGACTTTAGGTATAAAAACAAAAACGGACCAATAAGAATACAGGCAGAAAGACCAATCTGAATAAAAATATTAGACAACTGCGGGTTGAAATAAAAAAATACTGATTTAATAATCCGGATGCTTAAAACCAGCAACAAAAAAGCTAAAAAGTAGTTAGCAAAAACCTTCTTTTTCGTGTTAATGGCAACATATATCGAAAGCAGGAAACCATTGAAAGCTCCTAATGCGCTAAAAAAGAAAAGCAACTGATTTGGCTCCGGCATTATTCAATTAAAGTTTAGTTACGCATATATTATCCGTATTAGGAATGCTGTTAGCGCCAACGTTGCAAAGAAAAGTTTTTTTTATCAAAGTAAGGTATAAATGCCTGCCAGTACATACCGGTTAACCGTTACGCATGGCGATTATTCAGTCATTAGCATTTTGTTAACCAAAAGCCGCTCTTGCTCATCTGTAGCGTATAAATTTTTTATAGAGATTTTTTTATGTTACCAACATTAGTAACACAGATGATCGTTCCTTGCAATCCGATAGGATTGGGATTAAATTTATTTCCAGTGGAAATGAATTTAAGACTCACTCTTGTACTGCAACAATTCTATTGGGCATTTTGTATATAACCCCGTAATTGGCAAAGCGTATTTAATTCGGGACTATACCCCACATTTTAATCGAAGTGTACATCGCTAATAGAGAATGAGCTGTTACTAGCGGAACTAATTTGTCAGGATTATTTTTTACGGTCAACTCCTGTTTTAGTTTTCTGGTCACACGTTTTTCTTATTTTCCGTGAGTTATTTTTATTATTTTACTATCGAAAGCGTTTAGTATTATTAAAAACGTCCCTCCATGTGTTCCTTTTGGAAGTGTGCCTGTTATTATCCAATAATTGTCAATAAAGTAAGTTTCGTATGGTCGCTGTTTAGTTATATTATCTTTACCATAAATGCTGAAAAGAATTGGTTCAGCAATATTAATTGCAGTTAAGCTGTCCTTAATAATTACAGATTTGTTGTCAATAACATTATGTTGCTCTTTATCATTTAACGCCACTTTTAATGCTTGTTGAGCATATGATTTGCCAAGAATAGTTCGGTCGTTTTTTGTCTGACCACAAGCGAACATAGTAGATGTCAAAAGTGTAAGGAAGAAAACTGTTCTCATGTTTTTCATTTGTCTATATTATTGTATTTTACCCATCATCTCTATTGATGGACAGATTTATTTCTTCCAATAGTAATTCCATCTTATTCTATAGGTCATTGATTCAAAAATCATATCCAATTCGGAATAATACTCATCAGTTTCCCAAATTGTATTTCTTGAAAGATAATCACTTCTTCCTGATGTTGATTTTGTCTTTTTGGGTTTACTGTCCTGAGTAGTTGGCTTACCAAGCTGTTCAATTAAACTGGTTTTAATTTCTTCATAGGCAGTATTATACTGCTTTAACTTTTTGCTTTCCTCTTTCCAGATTTCTTGTTTTTTGAAAAAGTTTCCATACTTCTCCCGTTCCCAGTCATAACTAATATATCGTATAATGGAGTCGGGTTCTGAATAAAAGTATTCTGCATAAAGTGGTAAAAGACCTGTTTGAGGTCTTTGGATAATAACAGGCTTGGCTATTTTATAATTCTTTATTAAGGGATAAATACTCTCCGAAAGAGAAACGCTCATGTCAAGCAACTCAATTGTATTGTTGATTGACTTTTCGAAATCAATTACTTTGTCAATAGTTGTTTGTTTTATCCAAAATTTTGAGCTATTATTTTTTTGGCCAAAGCATGTAAACGCTAAAAGTGTTAATGTTAGAATTATTGGTATTATTTTTTTCATAATTTTTTCTTAAAAACTATTTATACAGTCATGTCTTCTTGCAGCAATCAGTTGTTTTTGTTTTAAAAGCCATTATGTATTTAATCGGTCTCAATAATATGAAATCTTATTTAAATATAACACAAAAGGCAGCTATTGCTGCCCTTGTTAATTTTAATAAACGCTATTAACAAATTAGTACTACTCCTAAAAAGTTTAATAATAAGTAATTGTTCTTTCGGCAATATCAAATTCAATACCATCGCTGTTATACTGTGTTCGTTTTATCCAGTTGCCTTTGCTGTCGTACTCAAATTTCCAGGTTGCTTTGTCCAGTTGCTTATCCTTACCATTGTACTTTTGCTCTTCAATTACATTGCCATAGGCATCGTACAATCTAACAAAACGGAAAGTAATTTCATTCTTCCCGTCAAGCCATATTTCTTCTGTTTTATTTCCTTTGTCGTCATAAGAGTACTTCTTGGCGCTATTGGCATAACCAGGTGTTTGCAACAGATACCCAGTTTCATTTCCTTTAGCATCAAAACTGTAGGTTGTTTTACTATAGAGGGTGCTGTCAGGTTTATAGCTTTCCATCATAATTCTATTGCCATTCGTATTGTAGGTGTACACATAACGCCAATCTGCTTTGTTGTCTTTTGTATAGTCTAATATCTCTGTTAGTTGACCTTTGTTATTATATGACCATAATTTTTTCACCGTAGGTTTTTCTTCTTTATCAAAATGACTAACGATGGTTTTGTTTTCTTTTTTATTGTAGGCGTATTTTATTTTATAATAAAGGCTTCCTGTGTTAGTAAATTCTACATATTCGGTATAACGACCAGTATTGTCAAAAGAATATTTTTTGTTATACAGTATTCCCCACTCGGTAAACTTGCCGTCTTTTTTATAACGATAGTTTTCCAGCAGGACTAATGATTTTACTTTGCCTTTCAGTTGGTTTAATTTCCAATCAGTATTGGTTTGTGCCATGGCGCTAATGGCAAAACAAATAGCAAATAAAACAAAGGATAAACGTTTCATGTTTTAAGATTTATAAAACTGGTTATACAGTTTTGTAAAGCTACTATGCGCTTGTAGGATGTTTAATACCTTGGGGAGGGTATTTAAGGGATATGAGTGTTTGTAATTTTTGAGAAGGAAGAGTAACCGTTTTCGGCTTTTAGAGGTTGTGAATTTCGTAACCGAGTACTTTTAGCTAAGCTAAAATTTTTTGCGAAACGTAAATTTGCCACAAAATTCGCAATCTCGCAAAAGCACTGTTAGTTACCGTTTTTTCTCTTGTTCTCGTTAATATGCTTTCTTATAGAATTTGCTTTTAATAAATCCACTTTAGAATTTGCAAAAGGAAAATGATTTGAAATATTCTCAAGTTCAAAAAAAGTTTTTCCAGAACTTAATTCAGCATACTTTAGTATCATTTTAAATTCAGATTCTCTAGGGCTTTTGCTTTCGGCAAAATAAATGTAAAGGTTTTCAAGTTCAGACAGAAGTTTAATCCAATATCCTCCAGTATGTGGCCCTTTTTGTCCAACTTTATGAATATAAAATTGATTAACTCTTTTAGTCAATGGATTTGTCGCAGATGTTGATTCACCGATGTAAAGAATGTTTTCCTTTTCGTTCCAAAATTTCTTTAAATATTGTTTTACTTGACTTACTTCTGTAACTTTTTTGTTTTCTATTTCTAAATTTGGAGCTTGTTGTTTCCAATTTTCAAAAACTTTCACAGAGATGTCAAATTCAATATTATTTGGAAGTGCTTTTTTAGGATTATTTGAAGATGAAATTATATATACACCATTAAAAATAGCATCAAATTTTTCGTTCCACTTATAAGGTTTAGAATAATTTAACCCAAATTCTGTAAATAATTTATCAACTGATACTGGCATAATTTTATCCTTGGTTCAAAATGGCAACTAACGAACAGGGCTTTATGCAGGTTGGGAATTAGTATTCCGTCCGCCCACAACCGCTGCTGATTGAAAATATAAAGTTGAATTTAAGAACTAAAGTTGAAAGTTGCTTGTCCAGCCCGAACCAAAGCTTGGATTTGCAATTTGCTGATGTTTGCTGGTCACGCCCAACTTGCATAAAACCCAATGTTGCCTGCTGTGTTTTTCGTCAATGCCAATTTTGATAAGGTATAATGTCCGCTCAAATTATTTTGTCACTTTGTAATTTTTTAAAACGATAGAAAAGCAATAGCCACACTAATGCTCCGATTGTCAACCAGCCAAGAAATATTTTGTTAACGTAACCTCCAGGTTCATAATACAAGAACTCAAAATAATTTTTCATTGTAGTTCTGATTACTTCTATTGTAATACTAAATGCAGCAAAGGTCAAAAAGTATATAATGCCAAACGTGAAGGCTTTGTCCTTACCGATTTTTGTTTTACTAGCGAAATAAATAATTGTCGTAATTAGCATTATGAATGCGAATGGAATTCCTAAGATTTGTCCTCCGTGTCCATAAGCTGTCCATATGTAACCAAAACGCAAACAGTAGTAAAATGCAATTATGGTCAAAATTATCAAAATTATTTTCTTTGTCATTGGAGATTGTCGGTTAACATAGCAGGCAACACGTGTATTTATGTTATTACACGCAATATACATAAAAAAAGGGCTCCTGAAAACCAACAATTTAGTATTATACTTTTTGTATTGTCGTTAGGACAATCCGATTTTTTGTCCAATAGTATTCCTGCTTTTCAAAGGCTGCCCGATTGCAGCGGCACCCCGGTTGTAAGACCGGGGTATAGCGGAAAGCGGGAACTGCTGCTGATTAGCATTCCTAAAGCTGACAGCCCCAAATTAGTATGTAGATGATAATATAAAAAATTTAGACAAGACGATTAACCATTAACGTATAACTTATTAGCCCCCAAAGCATCAACCCAAACACAATAGCATGCTGCTTTACCCCTTAAACCAGCTATATTTGCACTTTATTGTAAGTATGGAAAAGAGCAACTTTGTTGACCAGATACGTATTTTTTGCCGCAGCGGACATGGAGGTGCAGGCAGCAGGCACTTTATGCGTAACAAATTTACGGCCATGGGCGGACCAGATGGTGGAGATGGAGGCCGTGGGGCTCATATTATTTTAAAGGGCAACCGCAACTTGTGGACATTACTTCACCTGCGTTATTTTAAAAACGTAATTGCCGAAAACGGCGAAGGCGGTAGTGGTAATAACAAAACCGGTCGCTTTGGTAAAGATGTAATTATTGAAGTACCCCTTGGTACCATTGCTATAGACGAAGAAAGCGGTGTACAGGAAGTAGAAATTTTAGAAGATGGGCAGGAAGTAATTTGGATTCCCGGCGGTAAAGGCGGCCTTGGTAACTCGCATTTTGCCACGCCAACCAATCAGGCACCTGAGTATGCCCAACCCGGCTTACCCGGTATTGAGGCTACAAAAATTTTAGAACTTAAAGTACTGGCCGATGTAGGTTTGGTGGGTTTTCCCAATGCAGGAAAATCAACCCTTTTATCGGTAATAACAGCGGCTAAACCCAAAATTGCCAACTACGCATTTACCACCATTACCCCCAATTTGGGTATAGTGGCTTACCGCGATGAGCAAAGTTTTTGCATGGCCGATTTACCAGGCATTATTGAAGGAGCATCCGAAGGCAAAGGCCTGGGGCACCGCTTTTTACGCCATATAGAACGCAACCCCGTGTTGTTATTTTTAATTCCGGCCGATAGTACCGACCATAAAAAAGAATTTGAAATACTGGTAAACGAGCTGGAGCAATACAACCCCGAGTTGTTGCACAAACAGTTTGTAATTGCCATTAGCAAAAGCGATATGCTGGATGAAGAGCTAATGCAAGCCATTAAAAGCGAACTACCCAAAAACATTCCGCAAGTATTTATATCATCGTTAACCAACAAAGGTTTAATGGAGTTAAAAGACCTGCTATGGACCGCCCTGAACGCCGATCCATTACCACAAACAAGCGCAACACCGGATGCGTAAAAAATAATACAACACATAAATTTACGAAGGCTGATTTTGTTATCAGCTTTAGTGCCCTGATTGATCGTCCCTTGCGACGCTCCGTTCTGCTGCACCAATTCTATTGGGCATTTTGCAGCATCCCGAACTTGGTTCGGGAACTCGGTTCTTTGTGCATCATCGTGCTGATGTAAGCGGTTTTAATTGCCCACAGTTTTAGCCAAATTATAAAAGCAATCGCATTAGCAATTAAGTTTTGCCAACGGCATTTATTTAAACCGTTAAAACGGTTGGGCGTATTTTACATAATTCTATAGCCCACGGTTTAAACCGTGGGCTATGTAAGCAAACCGATGCTAATGGATTTATCCATTTTATTTTCAATACAAGGGTCAGAAAAAATCAACAGCAATTCCTTTTTTTGTATTTATAAAACGGCCATACTGTAGGACTCTCGTCTTGTCCGCAGTGTAAGTACAGCTGCTGGCGGAACGGCGTTTTTCGGCCATAGCACAAACAAGATTATACCCAATAATACAACCACCTAAACAACAAACGACCGGCCGAAAAAAGAGCCTGAAGCCAAGCGGCTGTGCGGTTCCGCCTGGCAGTATTTACAAATTACAAACCCTTACAGGCGGAATACACCTTGGACAAGACTTGGCTTTTTTGTTACTTTTTTTGCCAAGAAAAAAAGTAAAGAGAACTGTTAGTACCACAGTGTTACACAGAGGTTATTGTAAGGAGTAAAACAGAGGAAAGGCGGCTTTCTTCTCAGCCGAGGCTCAACGCTATTAACTAAAGCACTCATCTCAACAAAGGAGAAGTTTCCTAAAATTTAAACAAACCCCTTTTATTGCAGGGGATGCCTCCTAAGGTCGGCATGACGTACTTTTTCTTCTCAGCCGAGTCTCCCGAATGCTATTAAGTTAAGCAGCTGCCTCAATCAAGTAGAGGTTGCTTAAAATTTAAAAGAGCCCTTTTGTAGCAGGGGATGCCTCCTAAGGTCGGCATGACGGACCCACTTAACTTAATAGCATTACGAGTCTCCCGCAGGGGACTCGGCGTAAAGCAAACATCAAATTAACCGCACCATCAAAACTCACATCCGTTAAAACAGAAACAATTAATTTTGCCATATGCAAGTACAAGATGATCTTCAATCAAGATGGTGGACACTGGAAGCTAAACTGGTAGAAAAATTTGGCAAAAAGCCCGATATGGAAACCATATTGTTTTTAATAGGCATACAAGAGTTTGGCAATATAAACCCTAAATTTACCAAGGAGCAAAAGCAAGACCTGATGCATGTGGCCGTGTGTAAACTTTTAACTCCAAGCGGTTATTACGAGTTAGAGGGAGTTGACAAAGACGGCTGGCCACATTTTAAACAGCTAAAGCCCATGCCCGAAATGAACCCAATTGACCAGGAAAATTTTTTAAAAGATCATGTGCTGCTCTATTTTGCAGAACATGGCGAATAATACCAACTACATGTCCCATCATTTTTTGCTGAAAGCTTTTTTAGTAAGTGCCATAAGCGTTTGCTGTTTTGTTGCCAATGCACAAAGCAATGTAAAACTAAAGCGTAAAGATTTTAAACGTGACATAGCCCTGGTAACCAACAAAGGCACTATTGTGTTACGCTTATCAAACGAAACGCCTTTACACCGTGATAACTTTTTAAAGCTGGTAAAGTCGCATTACTATGATGGTGTATTGTTTCACCGGGTAATAAATAATTTTATGATACAAGCCGGCGATCCTGATAGTAAAGCAGCAATAGCAGGCAAACCCTTAGGTGATGGTGGCCCCAAGTATGTTATACCTGCGGAGTTGCGCCCCAACTTGTTTCATAAAAAAGGGGTATTGGCCGCAGCCCGCGAAGGCGATGATGTAAACCCGGCCCGTGCCAGCAGTGGCAGCCAGTTTTATATTGTACAAGGCAAAAAATTTACGGATGGCGCACTTGATTCTTTACAAACCAACAGACTAAAAGGCTTTAAAATTCCGGCAGACCAACGTGAAGCATATAAAACCATTGGCGGTACACCGCATTTAGACAGAACCTACACCGTTTTTGGCGAAGTAGTAAGCGGACTGGAAGTGGTAGATACTATTGCTGCAACACCTACCAGCAAAGCTAAAGACAGAGACAGACCACTGGAAGATGTAGTGATTATTAGAGCGAAGTTGGTGAAGAGGAAGAAGTAGGGGGAAGTCAGGAAGTCGGAATTGAGGTTGGAAATGATGAATGATGATTTATCAATGATGAATTGTCCATTCATTTATCATCTGTCACTTGTCCATTGTCAGTTCATTAGCATTCCTACAGTTGAAGAGTGCGACGCAACAAAAGCTCAATCAAGGGAGGGACGATGATAACAAAAATATTTTCTCTAGTTTAAGGTTCCTCATTAGCATATCAACACACTATCACATCAGCACATTATTCTTCGAAGTACACTCGTTTTACCCGTTGCGAAATGCCGGTCATAATTTCGTAAGGGATGGTGCCGGCCCAAGTGGCCAGTTGTTGTATGGGTAAGTCTTTGCCAAAAATAGTTACTTCATCGCCGGTGTAAACATTGTCAATGCCGGTAATATCCAACATTGTCATATCCATGCAAACAGTACCTATAATGGGTGCTTGTTGTCCGTGTACCAATACATATCCGTTGCCATTGCCCAACTTGCGGTTGTAGCCATCGGCATAGCCAATGCGCACCGTGGCAATTGTTGATGTACGTTGCAACACCCCCCTGCGGTTGTAGCTAATGGTTTCGCCGGCTTGCAATTCTTTTATTTGTGCTACGGTGGTTTTTAAAGTGGCTACTTGTTGCAGCCCGGCAATATTGCCTACACCATACATGCCAATGCCAAGGCGTACCATATCTAACTGTAACTGCGGTAAGCGACCAATAGCCGATGTGTTGGCTATATGTTTGATGAAAGTATAGTTAAGCTGTTGTTGCAGTATAGCAACTGCCTGGTTGTATTTTTCGTATTGTGCTAATGTGTAACTGTCTTCGTTGGGGTCTTCGCTAGCTGCCAAATGCGAGAAAACAGATTGTACTTTTATAAGGTTAGTGTTGGCAAGTGTAGTTGCCAGTTCGTTCCATTGTTGCGGCAAAAAACCCAAACGGTTCATGCCGGTTTCTATTTCAATATGCACCGGATAGTTGTATAATCCCTCCTGTTGTACAAAGGTGGTAAAAGCCTGCAACATATCGGGTGAAAATAAATCAGGCTCCAGGTTGTAAGTAATAATATTTTCAAAGGCCGCCGGCTCGGGGTTCATAACCATAATAGGCAAAGTAATACCTGCTTTACGTAGCTCCACGCCTTCATCTGCATAGGCAACGCCTAAATAATCAACCTTGTGAAATTGTAGCATACCCGCTATTTCGGCACCACCACTGCCATAAGCAAAAGCCTTTACCATGGCCATTATTTTGGTGGTGGGTTGTAGCTGTTGCTGGTATTGTTTTACGTTATTAATTAAAGCATTCAGGTTTATTTCCAGCACTGTTTGATGCGCTTTTTGTTCCAATAATGGCACCAGTTGTTCAAAGCCAAAAATACGGGCACCTTTAATGAGTATGGCTTCATCTTTAAACTGCGATGGACGAAAATGTTGTATAAAACTATCGGTAGATGGGTAAAGGCTAACCGTTACAACGCTGGTGTTATAATGTTGTAAAGCCGAGCTAATAGCCGGTCCTATACCTATTAGTTTTTGTACACCATTTTCTTGTAACTGTTGTATTATCTGTCCATAAAGTGTTATATCATCTGTTGCGGTTTGTGTAAAATCTGAAAGGATTGCCGTTTTTGTAAGGCTACTGTTTTGCTGCGATAAAAAGTGCAAAGCATTTTGTAAGGAGTTAATGTCGGCACTGTAACTATCGTTAATCAGCACACAATTATTAATACCTTTTTTCAGCTCTAACCGCATGTTTACCGGCTGCAATAACAACATGTGTTGTTGTATATATGTAGCATCGCAACCTAATAACAATAACACGGTGGCACAGGTAATAGCATTTTCTACGGCAGCTTCATCGGTAAAGTAAATGCTAAACTCAATCGGCTTTTGTTTATATAATAACTGTATATGCGTTTGCGTAGCGCTGGCAGTAGTTTTTACTACCAGTACATCAGCTTCGGGGTTATGCCCCCAGCTTAACCGGGCATTAGGCAACTGTCGTACAGCGGTGTCTATCGCATCATTATCGTTACAATAAACAATGGTTTGCGCTTGCGTAAATAACTGTAATTTTTCCTGTAGCTTTTGCTGCTGATTAATAAATCCTGCACTATGTGCCTCACCAATATTGGTAATTATGCCAATGGTTGGCTGTATAATAGGCTGTAGTTTGTCCATTTCGCCGGCTTGCGAAATACCGGCTTCAAAAATAGCCAGGTTATGTTGTGATTGTATTTGCCAAACGCTTAAAGGCACACCTATTTGCGAGTTGTAACTACGTGGGCTGCGTACAATATTATATTGTTGATGCAATAGCTGGTACAGCCATTCTTTTACAATGGTTTTACCGTTACTACCGGTAATACCAATAACGGGTATGGCAAACTGACTGCGGTGGTAAGCCGCCAGTTGTTGCAAAGCGGCTTGAGTGTCTTTTACATGCAAAAAAACTGCATCTGCATATTGTTCCGGTACGGGTTCGCCGCTAACCACAAAACTGCGTACACCTTGCTGGTATAGCTGATTAATAAATTGTACACCATTACGCCTGGCGCCGGTTAATGCAAAAAACAAAGTGTTAGCCGGGGTGGTAATGCGGCGGCTATCCCAGCTTATTTCGCTAATGGTAATATTGGCAGCCTGGCTGGCTGTAGCATTAATAATCCGGGCTATGTCCTGTATTGCGTAATTCAAAATAGTAAATATTATTACAAATGTATTGGCATAAATGTTAGCCTACGTGGTTGATGGCTATATTTTCATGCAGATTTAAAGAAGTATGGGTTTCTGTTATTTTTAGTAAAACGCTGGCTGGTAGCATCTTTTTATAAACAATTTTAAAAAAAGTTACAATTATTCTATTCTGCCGCCACTTTAAAAGTACTTAATTGATATTAAATATATTACATAATCAATTTATTCCACAAAAGCAAGCTTTTGGGAATAAAAACGATAAAATAAGTCTTCACATTTTATTTTATTTTTTTATTTGTAATTTTACGGCCTAATTTTTGATAGAAGGAGCAATTTTCGTAATTTAACGTTTTTAAAAACAAACCCTCTTCCACAACAATGGCATTAAGTCAATCTTTACAGCAGAAGTTTTTACAAAAGCTATCGCCGCAGCAAATACAGCTGATGAAATTGTTGCAGGTGCCTACTGCCAACTTAGAAGAAAGAATTAAAGAAGAGTTGGAAGAAAACCCGGCATTGGAATTAGACGAGGCGGCACATGAAGATGCTGATGATGTGCGGGATGAATTTGCCGACACGCAGGATGAATACGATGATGCGGACGGCAGCGTAGAAGATTACGACAACGTAGATGTAAGCGAATATGTACATGAAGGCGATGATGAGATAGGCGATTACCGCACCCGCGACGATAATTACCCCGAGGAAGATGATGGCAAACAATTGCCTTTTAAAACAGAAACAACTTTTTACGAATCGTTGTACCTGCAACTGGGTATGCTTAACCTGGGCGAAAACGAAAAACGAATTGCCGAGCACTTGATAGGCAGTTTAGATGAAGATGGTTACCTGCGTCGTGAAACATCTGCCATTGTAGATGACTTGGCTTTTCGCCAAAACATTATTGCAACGGAGCAAGAGGTAGAAGCCATCATACATCTTATTCAACAGTTTGATCCTTCCGGTGTAGCCGCAAGAGATTTGCCGGAGTGTTTGTTATTACAGCTCTATCGCCAAAAAGCCGAAGGCAAACAAGTAGATTTAGCCATCCTGGCCATTGAAAAATACTTTGATGAGTTTACTAAAAAACATTACGAAAAAATACAACGAGGTCTTGGCTTAAACGAAGACGAGTTAAGAGAAGTAATGTCGCACATTATTAAGCTTAACCCCAAGCCGGGTGGCAACCTGTCCGAGGTAAACAAAGCCGAAAGTTATATTGTACCCGATTTTTTTATACTAAATAATAACAGCCGTTTAGAGCTTACTTTAAATGGCCGCAATGCCCCCGAACTGCGTATTAGCGAAGGCTACCGCGATATGATGAAAGAGTACGACCGTGGTGCAAAAAAAGATAAACGTCAGAAAGAAGCCGTGCTTTTTATTAAACAAAAAATAGATGCAGCCAAATGGTTTATCGATGCTATTAAACAAAGGCAACATACTTTGTTAAGCACCATGGAAGCCATCATGGATCATCAATACGACTTTTTTCTCACCGGCGATGAAACCAATTTAAAGCCGATGATTTTAAAAGACATTGCCGAAAAAACCAATCTCGATATATCCACCGTAAGCCGTGTGGCCAGCAGTAAATTTGTGCAAACCGAGTTTGGTACTTATCGTTTAAAATTCTTCTTCAGCGAATCCTTAAGTACCGAAAGCGGCGAGGAAGTATCCACCCGTGAGGTTAAAAAAATCCTTAGCGATTTAATAGATGCCGAAAGCAAAAAGCGTCCTTTAAGCGATGAACGCCTAACCGAGTTATTACAGGAAAAAGGTTACAACATTGCCCGCCGTACCGTAGCCAAATACCGTGAGCAGTTAAATATTCCCGTAGCCCGTTTACGTAAAGAACTATAGTTAAGGTTAAGGCATTTGTTAATCGTTAACCGTTATTGGTTAATAGGACAGTTGTACTTATAACTTATTACTTAAAACTTACAACTTCTTTGGGGCTTTCATCTTCAGTAACATCCATCAACAGCAGTTCCCGCTGCTACGGGCTCCGCTTCGCTCCGGTGCTACACTGCGTTACGCACTAAACCCTCCGCATCGGGCAGCCATTGAGCTGTAGTAATACTATTCAACAATTGGCAATACGTACATGTATTTACAGTGTGTTTAACACTACAGGTTTAGCTATAATTTTATATATTGTACACTATTCCACCAACCACATTCATTAAAAAATTTACAAGCACATCAACATATGACAGTCACAGAAAAATTAAAGTCGCTTTTAAATAAAACATATGTTTCTGAAGACGGAGATGAATACAAGATTGAATTGCTGCCTGGACTGACGGATAGTGAAATTGATACCATTGCTAACAGGCTTCCAGGCAAACAAATTCCGGATGAAATAAGAGAACTTTTAAGATTTGCAAAGGGATTTGAATTCTTTGGAATTGATGAAATTACTTTTGATGGTGTTGATGAGTTTGGCTTTGAAAATGTATTTCCCTGTTCTGTGCAGCTTGCCCATGATGGGTTTGGAAACTTTTGGATTATAGATGTTGAATCGACAGGTAATTGGGGCAATGTATTTTATGCTTGTCACGATCCTGCAGTTATTGTAAAACAGTCGGATAATCTTTTGCAATTTATTGATCACCTTGATGAATATGGCATGGATCCACAAAACTCAACCCTTAATATTATTCATGAAAAAACGGTTTTTGACATTTGGCGAAACAATCATGGGTTTATAGAAATTAACGAAGCCAGAAATTCGGAGGATGCAACACTTAAAAATTTTGCACTGTCACTTGCCGATAATTTTGTAATTGCTGACTTACGAAACAAACCCAATAAAGCAGGATTTGCATGGGGAGAGTTTGGATTCGACATCCATAAATCAGTAAGATGTGGAGATGAATTAATTTGGGGTATGGAGCGGCCTTTAAAGAAAAATTTTTTCGCAAAATTGTTTAGATAGAATAAGAGTGGCGTTTTAAATTGCATAACCTGGAATATACAAACTGCGTAGTAGGTTTGAAATTGAGAAACAAAATGCCAAATTATACAGTCCCACAACAGCAACAATTCAAATAAAACCATTAAAATGGTTAGTGATATATTTTTTTAACATAGCCCACTGTTTAAACCGTGGGCTATGTGTTTTGTAGATGTTGGGATAATGGTTTTAACCATTTTATTTTGAGTACTTTAAATTGCTTGTTCTTTTGCGAGCTAACTTGGTTTGCAAACAATGCCCAATAGTATTCCTACTTTCCCGAAATAAATTCGGGATGCTGCAAAAAAGACCAATAGAATTGATGCAGCAGAACGGAGCGTCGCAAGGGACGGTGATTAGAATTACTACTGCTGATAATCAAAATAAAGTGTATTTAAAAGCCCCTCCTTCGGAGGTTCACGAAGGGGAGTAAAGAAGTTAGGGGGAGGCTTCTAATTCGGCTTAACATTACGGTAACATTGTAGTTACAATTGCTTAACCTGTGGTTAACATTGCAGTAATCTGGCAAGGCCAATTTTGCATCAAATTACTGCTATGCAATTTTGGCTTCGTTCCGCATTTAGCTTCTTACTTATTTTAATGTTTTGCGCATTACAAGCGCAAAACGTACGATTAACCGGTAAAGTATTGGGCGACAAAAATGATCCGCTGGTAGGTGTTAACGTAAAAGTAGCCGCTGCGGGTAAAACTGTTTTAACTAATGTAGATGGTCGTTATATACTTGAACTACCTGCCGATAAAAAATATGAAATTGAGTTTTCGGCTGTTGGTTACGAAGTAAAAATTATAGCCGACGTGGAAGTGAAAGCCGGTCAGGCAAATGAATTGGATATTGTGCTGGCTGTAAAATCTAAAGAATTAGAAGGGGTAGTAGTTAGCTCAAGAAGAACAGGTGCCCGTATGGAAACAGTTTCATCTACCATTGCTTTTCAAAAAAATACAAACACGGTTGCTTCGGTAATATCATCAGAAAGTATTCGCCGCTCGCCGGACAGAAACACTGGTGAAGTACTGAAACGTACGCCTGGCGCAAGTTTGCAGGATGGTAAGTTTTTAGTAATACGCGGTTTGGCCGACAGGTATAACGCTGCTATGTTAAATGGTATTTTGTTAACCAGCACCGAGCCTGATAGAAAAACGTTTGCCTTTAACTTAATTCCATCTGCAATTATTGATAACATTGTTATTAATAAAGCGTTTGTTCCAGAGTTTCCGGGTGAGTGGTCGGGTGGTTTGGTACAGGTTAATACAAAAGATATTCCTGCAAAAAATTTCCTGAACATTCAGATTGGTACAGGCTTTAATACACAAACTATTGGTAAAGATTTTTATAAATCGCAAGCCGGTGGTTTGGATTGGTTAGGCATTGATGACGGTACCAGAAAACTACCTAACCTTTACCAAAATAAAACACAGTTTAATAATTTATCGGATGCCGATAAGAATAATGTAGGTAAAGCATTACCTAATAGTTGGTCGCCGGTAAAAACCACTGCACCAATGGACATGTCGGTACAGATTAACGGTGGTTTTAACAGCAAAATATTTGGTAAAAACTTAGGTGTTAATTTGGGTGTTTTGTATAATAAAGCCAACAGGTTTCAAAAATTATTAAATCGCCAAAACACTTTTAGTAGCCAGGATTTTGACCGTAACTATAATTATGACGATGACCGTTTTAACCAAGAGGTTACGGTTGGTGCTATTGGTACTGCTTCATTACAACTTAACTCAAGAAATAAAGTATCGGTTAAATCTATACTGAATGTTAATACAAACAATTATGTAATTAACAGATCGGGTGAAGATTATATACGCAACAACGATGTAAGAGCGAATGAGTTTGCATTTAAACAAAACACATTTTTTACTACACAGTTAATAGGCGAGCATAGTATTTCAAATCCGTTAAAGTTTAAATGGTATGGCTCGTTTAATATTTTAGATGCACAAAGTCCTGACCAAAAAAGAATTCAGTATGTACGTACTTCCGGTACGCAGGATCCATATCAGTTGTTAATTGGTAATACGCTTTCGCAAGAAACCGGTAGCCGTATTTTTCAGGATTTAAGTGATTATATCTACACAGCCGGCGGCGACTTATCGTACAACTTTAACATGCTTGGCAAAAAGCAAACGGTTAAAGGAGGTTACATGTTACAAATTAAAGACAGGTTATACGATGCTAAATTATTTGTAAACCATCTTAAACGCGACAACCAGGCTTTACGTTTTTTACCTGCTGATGAAGTATTTGCGCCTGAGAATTTTGGTGACGGATCTCCAACCAGCAACCTGGTATCTTTTGACCAGATAAAAGGAAACGATTTCCGCTACTTAGCCAACACTATTTTAAATGCAGGTTACATTCAGTTTGACAACCAGTTTACAGATGCGTTACGTGTTGTGTGGGGTGGCCGTATTGAGCATTTTGACCAATTGGTAGGCAGTGTTAAAAAAAGCGATCCAAGACATACCAATACAAAAGTGTTAGACTTTTTACCGGGTTTAAATGCTACGTACAAACTTAATACTAAAACAAACTTACGTTTATCGGCTTCTCAAACCGTTATTAGGCCCGAGTTGCGTGAGTTAGCAAGAGTTAACTTATACGACTTTGAATTAAACGCTTCCGTACAAGGTAATCCGGCTTTAAAGCGTTCAAAAAATACAAACCTTGATTTACGTTACGAGTTATACCCACGTGCCGGCGAAGTATTTTCACTAGGTGTGTTTTACAAAAAGTTTAAAAATCCTATTGAGCAAATATTTAATGAAGGTAGCGGTGGTGCAAGCACATTTACTTATACCAATGCCGAGGAAGCAAATGCTTATGGTGCCGAAATTGAATTTAGAAAACGTCTTGACTTTGTTGACGGTTTAAAAAACTTCACCTTCCAGGCAAATGCATCTTATATCTACAGCCGTGTAAAATCAAACGAGTTTGATATTGACAGAGCATTACAAGGTCAATCGCCTTACTTAATTAACCTTGGCTTTATGTACGATCATGAGGAAAAAGGAATTAATGCTACCATATTGTTTAACCAAATTGGTCACCGTTTATACCTGGTAGGCGATATTGCATTAGGCGCATCTTCTCCAGATATTTACGAAGCACCAAGACCTGTACTTGACTTCCAGATTGGTAAAAAAATACTGGATAAAAAAGCAGAAATCAGGTTAAACGTTTCTGATATTATTAATCAAACACAATACTTCTACCAAAACGCTCCGGGTAACAAAACAAGTTTTCAAAAGAACGAAGATGCTTATCGTTTTACCAGAAAATACGGTACATCATTTAGCATCTCATTCAACTATTCACTATAATAATTTTTAAAAAAAGTTTAAAACATAAAAAATGAAACAGAGCTTCCTTTTATTAACATGCTTGGCAGTATTAACCATCTTTGGCTGCCGTAAAATTGAGGTTGATGGCAGTGGTGGCAATGGTAATGGCAACGGCAACGGTAACGGTAACGGCAACGGATCAAACGTTACTTTAACCGGAAAAATTACACAAAATGTTACGTTGAAAAAAGGCGACAATAACCTGTTGGTTGGTAAAGTGTATGTAGCCAATGGTGTAACACTTACAGTTGAAAAAGGTGCTGTAGTTAAAGGTTCATATTCCGGTAACGATGTTGCCGTATTAATAGTATCAAGAGGTGGAAAAATTGAAGCTAAAGGAACACAGGAAGAGCCTATCGTATTTACATCATCATCACCTACGCCACAATCCGGCGACTGGGGTGGTATAGTTTTATGTGGTAAAGCCGCTATTAACTCAAGCTTTAATACTCGTCCAGGTTTGTTTCAGGTAGAAGGTGGTGTAGATAATGCTGATGGTGATGGTTTAGCCGGTAGCGGTGATGCTTTAGTGCCTACACCGGTAAATGATGATAACTCAGGTACATTAACTTATGTACGTATAGAGTATGCTGGTTATGCGTTTCAACCCGATAAAGAAGTAAACAGTTTAACAATGGCAGGTGTTGGTTCGGGTACTACCATTAACCACATACAGGTTACTTATGCAAAAGATGATGCTTTTGAGTGGTTTGGTGGTACTGTAAACTGTAAATATTTAATTGCTTACAAAACGCAGGATGATGATTTTGATAGCGATAATGGTTTTAGCGGTAGCGTACAATTTGGTTTAATCATTCGTGATTCTGCCATTGCCGATATTTCTAAATCAGAAGCATTTGAAAGTGATAATAATGCTGGTGGTACAGCAGCTACGCCACAAACAAGTGCCGTATTCTGTAACATTACAGCTTTCGGTCCTTCAGCTTCATTAACCAGTGTACCTAACTCAAACTACTTAGGTGCAGCAGTACAAATCAGAAGAAACTCTTCTATCTCTATCTTTAACTCAGCATTTGTAGGCTGGCCTGTAGGTATTCAAATTCACAGTGGTACCGGTGAGCCAACCGATTTAAACATTCAAGCCGGTAAACTACAGTTAAGTGGTATTGTTATAGCAGGTGCAACAAGAAAAGCAATTGAGTTATCTAATCCAAGTTCAAGAAGTTTTTATACTGAAGCAACATTAACTGATTGGTTTACCTCAAACCCAAGAAATAAAATATTAACAACAGTAAATGATGTTCGTTACACAAGACCTTTTGATTACGGCAATCCGGATTGGCAGCCCTTTGGTAATTCTGAATTAGTATTAAATCAAGTTGGTTCAGGCGGTGTTATAAACAACCCTAACATTCATTTTGATGATCCAATTCTTAAAGCTCGTCCATTCATTACTAAAGTTGACTTTATCGGTGGTATAGGCCCTTCTGGTGCAGATGCAAACTGGCATAAAGGCTGGACAAGTTTTGTAAACAACTAATCGTTTCAAACAACATACATTCAAAGGGGTTAGATTTTTCTGACTCCTTTTTTTATGCATAATAAATAATATTGCGCTAACAAATACGTAACAATCGTTTTGCAACTTTACTATAGCTCTTTACTTATTTCAGTCGTTCCAAATTGTCGGCGGTATCTCTTATCATCGGCAATTTCTCATGCAGTTGAACCATCCCAGAAAACCTATCCAATCCTTTAACTTACGCAGTTTTATACCATGTATAACCTAAGCGTTTGATACAAAAGGCAATTTTTTTTGGGGTGGTTTTTTTTATGTTGTTTACCAGCGTCCCACCCTTGATGGTGCTTTTGTTGCGTCGCACTCTTGTACTGCATATCGCTAATCAGCAGGAAAAGTCCGATAGTCAGTAAGTCCGAAAGTCGGTGTGCCAGAAGTCTATATTCAATAATGAATTACAAATCTCAAATCTCAAATCTGAGATCTAACATCTGACATCTCAAATCTTTATCTTCGCATTACTAACAAACAAACCATGAAAAAAACTACAGCAGCGTTCTGCACTTTTGCAATTATGCTATTATTGGCTTGTAACCCACAAAGCCCCGATAGCAACTTTAATAAAATTGTTTTAAACACAAATATCTTTCACGACTTTGCCAACCCCAATGTGCGTACAAGAATTGTAAGAGGCATCGGTGTAAAAACGGTAGACAATAAAGTACAGTACGACGATCAAAAAAATCCGATACTGGATACCATACCCGCAGAATTTATTGTAGATAATCAGCTTGCCTACCTAAAAGATGCATACCAAAATGTAAAAGATATAAAGCCGGATGATGAAATAAGCGAAATGCGTAACACCGCTTTAAAAATGTATGAAATGGCTATACCGGTGTATGAAAACGAATACAGGCAATACGCTAAAATGTTAGACACACATCAACCTAAAGAACAATCAGATAGTTTATTAAAGGCAATAAACGATAAGTACAGCTATAACTTTGGCGAACTGGCTTTAAAACTACGAGCAATAGCACAACCTTATGCCGAAAAGCACAAGCTAAATGTGAAATGGGGCAATTAATTGGCTAGTGTACTGGTGGTTATTTTACATCCATTGTAAAGCCAATGGTTGTACCAACACCTTCGCGGCTACGTACATGTATAGTTTGGCCGTGCGCCTCTATAATGTGTTTGCAAATGGCTAAACCAAGTCCGCTACCGGTAACATCCATACTGCGGCCACTATCGGTACGGTAAAAACGTTCAAAAATACGGGGCAGGTTTTTTTCGGCTATGCCGGTTCCGTCGTCACCTATTTCTACCAATACGTGTTTATCATCTGTATTGTACATGCTGGCTGTAATGGTGCCACCTTCTTTGCCGTATTTAACCGAGTTTTCAAACAGGTTTAACAATACCTGTCTTATTTTTTCTTTATCGCCAAATACCTGCAAAGGTGTTTCGCAACCTTTTTTTATACCGTACTTTATTTTTTTAGGTTGGGCGGTTATGGCAATGCTGTCAAAAGTTTCTTTAACCAAATCCTGAATAATAAAACTTTGTTTTACCAAGGCCAGCTCACCACGTTCCAGGCGTGATATTTCATCCAGATCGTTTAACAGGTTGGTTAAGCGGGTTACATTGGCCGATGTTTGCTCTAAAAACTTTTTATTAATGTTGGGGTTGTTTAAAGCTCCGTCCAATAAGGTTTCTACATAGCCTTGTATAGCAAACACCGGTGTTTTAAATTCGTGCGACAGGTTTTGTAAAAACTCTTTTCTAAATTGTTCGTTGGCTCGTAACAGTTCAATTTCTTGTTTGTTAGCATTGGCCCAGGCTTCTACATCGGCTTGTACCTCGCCAATACTTTTTTGCGGTAAAATGTATTTGTAATAAGTCTCTTCTCGTTTGGTGGCTTTGGTTTGGTAAATGAATTTATAAATGAGTTTTATTTTACGGTAAATAAAACGCTCCAACACAAACGATATTAAAAAGTAGCTACAGATAGATACGGTAATAAATGAACCTAGTACATAAGCCCAGTTACGCTCAATAACAGCTATAAAAAGGCTAATAGGTATGGCTAACACCAATGCAGTAAGAATAGACAGTTGCCGCGGCGATAAATTTTTTATAAAAACCATAACTGCAAGTTAGAGGATTTAATATTTTTTATTGCAGATTGAATATTTATTCAGTTTAACTGACTTGAGGGTTTTTCCGACTATCGGACTTTCCCTGCTGATTAGCGATATGCAGTTGAACGGAGCGTCGCAAGGGACGATCAATCGGGGATATGCAGCCGGTAACAAAATAAATAACCCATGAGTACAAGGCCTCATGAGTTATGTAAAATTATTTTAGACAATGGTATTACAAATCAAACTTGTAGCCAACACCTTTTACGGTAGTAATACAATCTATACCTAATTTCTGGCGTATTTTTCTGATGTGTACATCAATGGTGCGGTCGCCAACAATTACTTCGTTGCCCCAAATGGCATTTAGTATTTCGTTGCGTAAAAACACACGGCCCGGTTTAAGTGCCAGCAAATAAAGTAGCTCAAACTCCTTTTTTGCCAATACCAATTCGTTTTCGTTAATTAAAACAATAAAACGTTCGGGGTCAATAATCATGTCGCCAATTTTTAGCACACGGTTATCGGGTTTTGGGGCCCTGCGAAATAATGCATTAATACGGCTAATAAAAACTTTTGGGCTAACTGGTTTGCTAACATAATCGTCGGCACCGGTTTCCAACCCTTTTACTTGTGTGGCTTCGTCGCTAAGTGCCGTTAAAAACATAATGGGCGTTTCTTTAAACGCTTCCTGTGCACGCAACAGCTCGCAAACTTCTACACCTGTTTTACGCGGCATCATTACGTCCAGCACTATAAGGTCGGGCTGGTTTTTTTTGGCTTTCTCCAAAGCATCATCACCATCTTTTGCAGTAACAACCTCGTATCCCTCCTGAACCAGATTATATTTTAAAATTTCAATAATATCCGGTTCGTCGTCGGCAATTAATACCTTGCGCCCAAAATTTTCCATGCAGTGAAATTTTGTGCAAACCTAGCCACATTTTGTAGCATGGGGAAATATAGTATAGCCATTAACACAGACTTAATGATAAGTTAATACGATTAGTGGTGGGCCGGCCGGGATTATTTTTACTGAATTGCAATTAAGTTAAACGGTAAAACGGAACAAAGTTTTTTGTAAAAGCAATGAAACGGTTTTGTTTTAATATTTGGTAATCAGCTAATTGCAGAGGGTTTGGCATAATATTTACGGTTATTATACACACCGTTTACTAAACAATATATTTAACTGACTGTTAATGGTTTAGGCTAACTATTGGTGTGCAACTGAAAGGGGTGTAATTTTGTCTTTATTGTGCGATTAATGTTTTACATAATCGTTACGCTAAAAAAACTATGATGCTAACATTTTTTACTAAATCGGGTAAGGCGCTTGGGTTGGTTTTGTTTTCGGTAACGGTGGCTTACGGACAAACTTCATTTAACGACTCGCTGGCTAAAGTACCTATTTTCAGGCAGGGCTTTCATGACCGTGTAAACAAGCAACAAGAGGCTATTGATTTGCTGGACACCAAAGAGGATAAATTTTTTCATGCATCGAAAGATGAGGAACGTGATTTTTTAATTAGCCGTGCTTTGTTTAGCGGTGTAAACCAAATTAAAAACTTTATTGAGATAACGGAACATTTACCAAAAGATCAGGAAAAGAAAAGAGCATTGGTAAGTTTAGAGTCGTTGTTAAAAAACTATATAGCACAATATAAAAAGCAAACGTTCAATGTTTTTTATACGCCGTTGTTAATTGATAATTATAAACTGGCCTTAAACAAGGTTATTACCAACCAACCTATTGAAGATATTATACAGGAGTCGCCATACGATGTGGCTAACTTAATTTACAACGCTCTGTCAGGCGATTATCCGGTGGCAAAATCGGCTAAAAATGTGCTGATATTAAAATACTGTAAGTTATACCCCGACAGAACTTTTTTTACTTTAAGAAATAACCCGGATGTACCTTTTGCCGATAGTATAATAAGAGTAGTGGGTAAAAAATACCCGCAACAGTTGTACGATTATGCGCAGGCCAATAACTCCTTGGGTTATAAAATAAGAAATATTGTTGATGATGATTTTATAAAAGCGGTAGTTAAAATGTCGCAAAGCCGTAGCGGACAATTATATTTTCCGTTTTTAACCAATATTGTAGGTGGTAAATTAACAATAGATGAGGTTGACGCAGCTTCTAAAGATTCGGTTAAATATTTTCGTTTACTGGTAAATACACAAATGGATTATGTGTCACGTATGATAAACCAGCGTGATACAGCACTGGCATTTAAGGAGCTTACCAAAATGTTGGAGAAAAAAGCCAAAGATGTTTTTGTAAATACCATTAACGGTTTGCATAATGAAAACGACAATGTACGTTTTCGTTGTTTGCAAAACCTTACTGCGGAAGAGTTGTATTATGTTGCCGTATTAACCAACGGATTAATTTACACATCCAGCTATACCAATGGTGTGTATCCGTTAATGATGAAAAAGGCTAACAACCGTGGCGATTCCTTATTGGCTCGTTTAAATTTTGACCATTACCGTAAGTTTATTAGCCAGGCAGCAGCCTATAATAAACTGGGGCATTTTATGTCATCGTTCCCTAATAAAGATGACTCGCATAAATTAATGCAGGCTTTTGTAAACAACCTGGAAAATAGTGATGGCTTGGAGGATGGTGTAGATGTTGCCGACTCCTATGCAAGTATTAAAGAAACCCTACCTGCCATTGCCGATGAAATGTTATCAAATGTAAAAAGCAATTACGATCGTAATTTAAATAGCAACAACAAACGTGGCATGGCTATTTACAATATTTTATACCAGTTGTTTTTATCGGCCGATACAACAAAAGGCGTTGACCTTACAAAAGAGCTGGGTATTCCACCGGTATATAAAGTGCCTAATAATACACTAACCAATGATAAGGGTGAGGTAATTATGCAGGTGTTTTTTTATGGCGATCAGGATGGTAAAAATATTTTTAATGGCTTTGTAAATATGTTTGGCGGTGGTAACTGGAGTGTTGATAATAGCAACAAACAATGGGTAACTATAAAATCAATAAAAGGTAAACCGGTTATTATTTATGCCAACCGTGCATTGCCCGAAGAAACCGGCGAAGACGATAAAGCACAACAAGCATTAAACGAATACCTAGAAAATAATAATATACGCACCACTGTTACCATACACCGTGGCCATAGTTATTATGCCGAATCTACTATTGGTTACATGGCACCATCATCTCGCATTGTATTTATGGGTTCTTGTGGTGGTTTTAATTTAATTAATAAAATCTTAGATAAATCACCTGATGCGCATATTATCGCATCAAAACAAATTGGCAAAACCGCCATTAACAAACCATTCTTCTCCATTATTACCGAGCAGTTACGTGCCGGCCGCGATATTGATTGGTTAGATTTTTGGAAAACATTTAAAGCATCTGCCAGAGTAGAAGGCTTTGAAGATTATATACCGCCATACAAAAACCTTGGCGCCATCTTTATTAAAGCCTATAAAATATCCATGGGCGATGATGATGCAGATGAATCAAAAGCTTTTTAAAATAAAAAATACGCTAAGCAATTAGCGTATTTTTTTTATGTTACCGGCTGTAGTAATTCTAATCATCGTCCCTTGCAATCCGATAGGATTGGGGTTAAATTTATTTCCAGTGGAAATGAATTTAAGACTCACTCTTCATCTGTATATCGCTAATCAACAAGAGAAGTCGGAAAGTCCGTAAGTCCGTCAGATTGCAAAAATCTTCAATCAAACTAATTCAACGGCAACAGCTGATAAATATTATTATCGCCTTTGGTTATTTCAGCACTTAAAGTAGCAAAACGTTTTGCGTCGGCATTCTCGGTACTATTCCAGGCTTTACGGCCGGCAGCAAAATCGGTATAATAGCTATCCCAGTTTTTGTAATCTGCTTTAGCCAAAACCAAGGTTTCGTCAACCCATTTTTTGCCTTCTTCTTTGGTTAGGTAACCTGCTGCATAACCCACACAAACATTGTTTACCAGGCGTGCATAATCCCAGGCCTTGTGCGTGCCGCTTTGCATTTTGTGGTTCTTTAATTCGTCAAGTGTTTTTAGTAATTGCTCTTTGTTATTTACATCCCACCATTGCACTAAAGTATTTTTAGCACCAGCAGCGTCCGATGTTTCAAAAGGAAAAATAAAAAGTTGTCTGTACGATTTAATAACGTCATCACTTTCAGTACCTCCGGCTTCAACCTGTGTGTCAACCGCCGATTTGCCGCCCCAGCCATCAACAAAATAAATACCACCCAACATAAAGCCTTTTAATTCTTCATCCTGAGGTTTTTTGTCGTCGTTTTTTTTGTCGGCAGTAGTTGTTGCTGTTTTGGCATCGGCAGTGTTGTTACTGTCGCCGCATGAGGTAATAGCCAGTGTTGCTGCAAATAAAGAGGCAGCCAACGTCATTTTCGAAATTGTCATGGTGTTTTATTTTTAAAAATTAAAAACTTAATAAGGTGTAGCGGGGCTATAAGTATGGCCACATACAAGCGGTTACTATGCTTGTATGTGGGTGCGCAAAGTAAAGAAAGTAAAGCTAAAGCAGGTTGTTTTTTATGTGGGCAGGCACAGCAATTCGATAGAACTATTGTTCTCTTCTTTTTAAAACTGCGCAAGCTGGCAAAACTTTAAGCAAGGGTATCAATATTCAGTCTTAAATCCTATATCACTGCAGGTTTTCATAAATAATAGCAGCACCTTGGCCCACACCCACACACATGGTTGCTAAACCGTAACGCAACTTGCGGCGTTTAAGTTCATACAACAATGTAGTGGATATGCGTACACCACTGGCTCCTAGCGGGTGGCCAATAGCAATGGCACCGCCATTTACATTTACTTTATCGGGGTTAATATTTAAGTCACGCATACAGGCTAATGACTGTGCGGCAAAAGCTTCGTTCAGTTCAAATAAGTCAATATCCTCAATGGTTAATCCTGCACGTTGCAATGCTTTTTGTGTGGCAGGTATTGGGCCAATGCCCATAATGGCAGGGTCAACCCCGGCAACCGACATGGCTACAATACGTGCCATTGGTTTTAGTTGGTATTTTTTCACCGCAGCAAGGCTGGCTAACAACATAGCAGCAGCACCGTCGTTAATGCCGGCAGCATTGCCGGCGGTAACTGTACCATCTTTTATAAAGGCAGGCTTTAATGTGGCCAGTTTATCAATGCTGGTTTGGCGTGGGTGTTCATCGGTATCTACTACTTGTGTTTCGCCTTTTGTACCGGTAACCGTTACTGCACAAATCTCCTCCGGCCACTTACCTGCCTGATGTGCTTGCATATATTTTAGCTGCGAGTTGTAAGCAAACAAGTCTTGTTCCTCTCTTGAAATATTCCATTGTTTGGCAACATTTTCCGCAGTTTCGCCCATGCTGTAAGGGTGGTATTGCTCGGCTAATTTTTTATTTATAAAACGCCAGCCTAAGGTTGTGTCAAAACTTTCTTGTGTACGTTGAAAAGCCTGTGTTGGTTTAGCTGTTACAAAAGGCGCACGACTCATGCTTTCTACACCCGCTGCTATTACTAACTCGGCATCGCCACATTTAATTTGGCGGGCAGCATCCATAATGGCTTGCAACCCCGATGCACATAAACGGTTAACGGTATTGCCTGCTACTGTTACCGGTAAGCCTGCTAATAATGCGGCCATGCGGGCTACGTTACGGTTATCCTCGCCTGATTGGTTGGCGGCACCGGCAATAACATCTTCAATAGCGTTTACATCAATACTTTGCTGACGCTGTACTATTTCTTTTATCACATTGGCCAGTAAATCATCAGGTCGAACACTGCTTAATACACCGCCATAGCGGCCAATGGCAGTACGTTTACAGTCAATAACAAAAGCATCTTGCATAGTAATCGTTATTTAATAATGTGCAAAGATAAGAAGGGAATATGTTTGATGCAGGATTACGCTTTTTGATTAAAAGTTTTATAACTCAGTATTTATAGTTTTTTTGTTATACCAACTGCAGTAATTCTAATCAGCTTCCGTTGCGTCGCACTCTTCAGCGTTCTGTTCGCTAATCATCATCGTGTTGATGCAAGGCTGTTTAATAATTGCCTGCAACTTTAGCTATGTAAGCAGATTGCCAAAGGCGATAGAATATGCATGCGAAACTACAAGTTTCGCATAGCGGAACTACGATTAAAATACGGAGTACTGCCCCGATTCAAATGCACTTTGCCAAGCTCAGGGTTATATACAAAATGCCCAATAGCATTACTACAGTACAAGTGTGCGACGCAAGTAAAGCTCAATCAAGGGAGGGACGCTGGTATCATAAAAACAATTATGCTTAAACAGGTTTTAAAGTTCTTTTAGAGATTTAGAGTTGATTAGAATTACTGCTGCTGATTAACAAAAAATAGTAGCCGTATAAAGTATATAGTATTTAGAAGAAAGACGCTTTGATATAGCACGACAACATTGAACCCTGGAACTTTGAACCCCTGAACTTCTGAAACCTCCTAAACATTAAACCTAAAACCTTAAACTTTAAACGGCCATGCCACCACTCATCCAAATTGAGGCTACTTTATTACCATATTATCTTGTTTACTTGTACATTCATAGCATAAAATAAGCTCAAATGAATAAACTACTCTTTGCGTTGCTCTTACTTACCGGAGCATCGGCAATAGCCCAAAACGGCACTTACTTTTTATCGAACCCTGCACTTACACCCGATGGACAAACCGTCATCTTTAGCTTTGAAGGCGATTTATGGAAAGCCGGCGTGAGTGATGGTTTAGCTACCCGCATTACAGCTATGCAAGGGTATGAAACAAGTCCACGTGTTTCTCCCGATGGTAAATGGATTGCTTTTACCGGTCGTCAATACGGTAATGGTGATATTTATATAATGCCCGTGAATGGTGGCGAAGTAAAACAAATTACGCACCATAGCAGCAACGATGAAGTAACCGGTTGGAGCTGGGATAGTAAAGAAGTATATTTTAATAGTAATCGTTTGGGACAAAATCACGGGTTTACGGTTGCCGCAACCGGTGGCACACCCAAGCGTGTTTTTGGCGATTACTTTTTTCAGTACGATCATAATTTAGTAGCACACCCTAATGGTGAAATATTTTTTAGCGATACCTGGGAAAGTGCCAACCAGTTACAACGTAAACGTTACAAAGGACCTTTTAACCCCGAAGTACAGTCGTACAATTTTGCCAGCAAAAAACATAAAGTGTACACTAACTGGGAAGGAAAAGATTTTGCTACAACAATAGATAAACAAGGTAATATTTATTACTTATCGGATGAAGCCAATGGCGAATACAACCTGTATACATTTAACAATGAAAAAAAGAAAGCCCTTACTAAATTTCCAACATCATTAAAATCGCCTATTGTAAATGCTAACGGCGGTAAAGTGGTTTTTGAAAAAGAATACCAGTTATGGTTATATGATGTGGCTACCGATAAAGCCAATAAACTAAACATAACTATTGCCCGCAACAACACCCTGCCAAAAGAGAAAGATTACAGTATACGCACTAACATCAGTGCTTTTGATGTTTCGCCGGATGCGAAGAAAATAGTGTTCATTTCTCGTGGTGAGTTATTTGTAAGTGATATTGAGGGCAAGTTTGTACAACAAATTGATAAGGGCAGTGTAGAAAGAGCTGTACAAGTAAAATGGCTAGCCGATAACAAAACCATTTTGTTTAACCAGACTTTTAATGGTTATACTAACTGGTTTACTATTCCAGCAGATGGCTCAGCTGCTTTAAAGCAACTTACCAAAGACAATAAAAACAACCGTGCTATTGTATTTAACAAAAAAAGAGACCAAGCTGTTTTCCTGTCCGGTCGTGATGAAGTAAAAACAATGGACTTAAAAACCTTTGCTGTTAAAAGCATAGCAAAGGATGAGCTATGGGGTTTTCAGGGAAGTAATCCGGGTTTTTCGCCTAACGATGAATATGTAACCTTTACCGCCTTCCGCAATTTTGAGCAAGATATTTTTGTACATAATGTAAAGGAGAACAAAACCATTAACCTAACCAATACGGGTATTACGGAATCTAATCCTATCTGGTCCGGTGATGGGAAATACATTTATTTTACTTCGCAAAGGTTAAAGCCTTCTTATCCGTTTGGCATGCCAAATGCAAAAGTGTACCGTATAGCATTGGATAAATTTGATGCTCCTTACCGTAAGGATAAATACAATGCTTTATTTGCTGAGGAGAAAAAAGACACGGCTAAAAAAGACAAGAAACAGGAAGTAGCAACAACAAATATTACAATCAATACCGATAAAATTTTAGAGCGTATTGAGCAAGTGAGTCCTTCATTTGGTGCGCAAATGTTAAACTACGTTTACCAAAAGGGCGACAAAACACAAGTGCTTTACGCCAGCAACCATGCCGAAGGAAAAACGGCTTTATGGAAAACTACCATTGAAACATTTGAAGATAATAAAACAGAAAAAATTGCCGGTACCGATAACAGCTTTGGCGGTGCTATAGCCGAAGTAAATGACAAGTTATTCATATTGGCCAACGGTTCTATCAACAAGTTGAATCTGGATGCAAACAAAATTGACCCTATCAATATCAACTTTACTTTTAGAAGAAACCTGGCCAGTGAGTTTGCTCAAATGTTTGAGGAAGCATGGGCGCAAATGGAAGAAAACTACTACGACGAAAAGTTTCACGGATTAGATTGGGCTAAAACTAAAAAGTACTACCAACAGTTTATACCATACTTAAACAACCGTTCCGATTTGCGTGTATTACTGAACGACCTGTTAGGTGAGTTAAACTCATCGCACCAGGGCTTTGGTACTTTTGGCAGCGACGAAGCCATTGCTTTAAGTAACAGCACCATGGAAACCGGTATTTTGTTTGACAATAACAACCCTTACTTAGTAAAAAGAGTAGCCGCCCGTTCTGCTGCCGATAAAAAAGATATTGATGTGCAAGCCGGCGACGTATTGCTAAAAGTAAATAACGTAACTGTTGACAAAAACATTGATCGTAACTTTTACTTTACTAAACCGTCATTAGATCAGGAGATGGAATTAACTTTTGATCGTAAAGGGAAAAACGTGGTAGTAAAAGTGCACCCACAGTTTAATTTATATGGCAACCTGTACGACGAATGGATTGATGCTAACCAACAACGTGTGGATGAAAAAAGTAAAAAACGCATTGCTTACGGCCACATGAAAAACATGGGTCAAGGTGAGCTGGAGCAGTTTATAATTGACATGACCAATGAGCTAAATGACCGTGACGCCTTAATTTTTGATTTGCGTTATAATACAGGTGGTAATGTACATGATGAAGTGTTGAAATTTTTATCGCAAAAAAATTACCTGAACTGGAAATACCGTGAGGGCAAATTAAGTACACAGTCAAACTTTGCTCCTGCCGACAAACCAATTGTTTTATTAATCAACGAGCAATCGTTAAGCGATGCAGAAATGACCGCACAAGGATTTAAAGCCTTAAAACTGGGCAAAATAATTGGTAATAGCACTTACCGTTGGATCATCTTTACCAGTGGCGTTGGCTTGGTTGATGGTTCATCTGTAAGAATGCCATCATGGGGTTGTTATACCTTGGATGGTAAGGATATGGAAATGACAGGTGTTGATCCTGATATAAAAGTTTTAAACAGCTTTGATGATAAATTAACGGGGCGTGACCCGCAATTAGACCGAGCGATTGAAGAAATATTAAAGCAACTTAAATAATCGGTAAGCCGGTTAGTAATAATAAAAAAGGGACAGTCGCTTTTTAAGACTGTTCCTTTCCTTTAAACCAAAAAATAAATTAGATGTACAAATTTATACTGATGCTACTGCCCGCTGTATGCATCAGCAAGATAAGTGAGGCACAACTGCCCGATTCTCTAAAAACCCATATCGATTCAGCATTTCATTTTATGCAACGTTCCCTGTACAGCAAACGAGTAAACTGGGATGCTGAAAAAACGGCAGCTTATGCCGCCGCTGCCACTGCTACTAATAAGGAAGCTTTGTTTCCGGTAATAGCCAATGTATATAAAAAGTTAGACGACCACCACGGCTGGTTTGAGCAATACAATGATAAAATACGATTGCCGTGGAAAGATACCCGCCAACCCACCGAACCCATGAAAAAAGAATGGGCTAAAGGACCAAAGGTAGCTGCATTAATGATTGGCAATATAGCTTACCTGCGTATACCGGGCATGCATGTTTACAACCAACAACAAATTGATTATTGTGCCAACTGGCTGGCCGATTCGGTACAATCATTAGCCGCAAAAAGTCCAAAAGGCTGGATTATTGATTTGAGATTAAACACCGGTGGTAATATAGTTCCCATGATGTCGGGCATTGCATCCTTTTTCCCGGAAGGGGTATTGTCTTATTATTTGGATAGCGATGACAAAGCCGTATCAGGAGCCGTAATTAAGAACAAGGTATATATACAGGAAGACACTATAAAAGCCAATCTTAAAAAAACATTGCCCGACCTTTCCAAACAAAAAGTAGCCGTACTAATTGGTAGAAGCACAGGTAGCTCAGGCGAAGGTGTAGCATACAACTTTATGAACAGAAAAAACACCAGACTATTTGGCGAAAATAGCGCCGGTGTTGCCAATGCAACAGAAGGTTTTTTGTTTAACAGCCAACAGAGTTATTTTCTGTTAACTACCTCTCAACTGGGTAATAAAAATAAAAAGCCTGCTCCAGAAACATTAAAACCACATGTGCAGGTAGCGGTTGACGATAATTTTGAAACACCCATTAATGACTTAACTGTAAAAGAGGCATTAAAGTGGCTAAAGTAAATCATCATCAAGCATAAAAAGTAAATGCCTATAACCATTAGTTATAGGCATTTACTTTTACCGGAAAAAATTGTAACCGTTTATTTTTTTCGGTTAACATCATGTATTAACGCAAGCTATCTGCTTTATAAGCTTTATCCTTCCATACACTATCTATTATCTTTTTTCTTTTAACTCCCGGATAATTACTTACAATAGCAAACTCATAATCCGTATTAGCTTTTAGTTTACGTATCAGTTGGTGCAGTTGTAAAGAGTCTTCCGCATTTTTATACACCTGATCATGTGCTAATAATACTAAGTTGCCCGGCTGTTTTGTTTTATTTTTTAATAACAAACTATCAATTTGTTTGGCCAAATCATCTGCCGATTTTGTAGCCCGCATCGTTTTGGGGTTATAATGCCACTCCAAATCCCAGCCCAACATATCATAGCCGGCTTTATACAACGAGTCCGCCGCAACTTTTGCCTTTGCATTATCTGTAAAACTCATACTATCCACCCGCCAAATATTGCGTCCGGGTGTACGGCCAATACCGTTTTTAAGTTGCAATCTTTCAGCCGTTTTATTAAAATCACTAACTACCGAGTCGGGCAGGTTATAAAATTTATCGTAACTATTATACCAGGCATGCGTAAAACTATGGTTACACAATTCCACTAATTGACTGGCCTGTAAACTATCCCAGGTTGCTCTTTGTGCTTTACTGCCAAATGCATGTGCACCTACCAGAAAAAATGTTACCGGTATGTTTTCTTCTTTTACAATGTTTAATACATTGTCGGTTCCTTTATTAGGCCCGTCATCAAAGGTTAGGTAAATTTTCTTTTTAGTCTTTTTCTTTTCAGGCGGCTTTGCTGCCACCGCTACGGTATCAGCTTTTTTTGTAACAGTTTTATGCGCTACAACCTGCTTTGGGGCTGCATTATCGCATGATACAAAAACAAAAAATGATAATAAACAAAGGTAGCAGTAGTGCTTTGCAGACGGAGGCTCGTCGTGTTGGGTGCTCATGTGGTGGTGTTAAAATTTACGTGAAATTAATACGCCTTTATACACCCGTAAAATTGCTTTGGTTAAATATTTTATAAATCCGATATTTTTTTTGTTAGTCATCGTCCCTCCCTTGATTGACCGTTCCTTGCGACGCTCCTTTCATCGTTCGGTTCTTTGTGCATCATCATGTTGATGCAAAGAGGTTTATTAATTGCTAATACATTTATACATCGCCAAAGGCGATAGAATAGTACTGCGAAACTACAAGTTTCGCATAGCGAGAAACATTTTGAAACCGTTAAAACGGTTGGAGATATAATACATTTTACATAGCCCACGGTTTAAACCGTGGGCTATAGGTGCAAGGCGTTTCTAATGGATTTATCCATTTAAAAATTAACACCGAGTCTCCTGCAGAAGACTCGCATTGCTATTAAGTTAAGCAGCAGCCTCAATGAAGTAGAGGTCGCTTAAAATTTAAAAGAGCCCTTTTATAGCAGGAGATGCCTCCTAAGGTCGGCATGACGGACTCCTTAACTTAATAGCATTCGGAAGACTAGGCTGAGAAGTACATCGCCAAAGGCGATAGAATAGTGCTGCGAAACTACAAGTTTCGCATAGCCAGAAACAGTAGGAGTCTATGTCACCCTGTTTTAACCCCGCATAGCGTGGGAGCTTGACGAAGGGTTACAAAACAAAATAAAAAGTCTCACCGGGTTTCGTCAGGCTCAACCTGACAAACTTCTTGTCATTTTAAAGAACATAATCTCTCTTTTATTTGTGCCTCAGCCTGAGAACCTTCCTGTTATTTTACAACACTCTGCTACAAACAAAACGCCCCTTGCGAAAACACGATGCTGATTAGAATTGATACAGCTGAAGTGTGCGACGCAAGGGACGATGATTAGAATTACTGCTGTTGATTACAAAAAATAAACACCATAACATAGAGGATTCTAACTCCCCTTCAGGGGCTGGGGGTTTCTTAATCCATAACCATATAAATATTGGTAAGGCCGGCTTTGTTTTTTAAAGCTACCTCGCCTGCTTTTTGACAATGAAAGGAATCTTTTACTTTTTGGTAGGAGGTTTCGTTAATGATAATCTGGTTTTCTTTGGCAGCGGCTTGTAAGCGCTGCGCCGTGTTAACTACATCACCAATTACGGTGTAGTCCAACCTTTTTAAATTAACGGAACCAATGTTACCCGAAATCATTTCGCCACTGTTAATGCCAATAGAAACTTTAGGCGAAAAGGTTATACCCAGCGCAGGCAGCTCTGCCACTTTTGCCCTAACGGCAAGGCTGGCTTCAATGGCTCTGTCCAGGTGGTAATCGCCACGAAAAACGGCCATTACGGCATCGCCAATAAATTTATCTACATAGCCACCTTGCGCAATAATTTCTTTTACCATTACATCAAAATAGTTGTTTAATAACTTAACTACGGTATCCGGCGATTCGGTTTCGCTGATGGCGGTAAAGCTGCAAATATCTATAAACACAACTGACGCTTGTACTATTTCGTTAGCCATTAACGCCGATTCAAATTCACGGCCACCCATAAACTTAAGCACCGTTTCATCTACATACATTTTAAGGATATTGTTTTCCTTAATGGCTTTAAGGGTTTCTTTTACCTGTAACACATGTGCCAGTGTTTTTTCTACAGTAAGCGAAAGGTCTTCAAAATTAATGGGCTTGGTAATAAAATCAAAAGCACCACGGTTCATGGCGGTACGAATGTTTTCCATATCGCCATAAGCAGATACGATGACTGATTTTATTAATGAATTAGACTCGTTTAATTTACTAAGTAATGTAAGTCCATCCATCTCGGGCATATTAATATCGCTTAACAGAATATCAATATCCGGATGTTGTTGAATTTTTTCCAACGCATCGTTGCCATTACTGGCAAATACAAACTCGTATTTTTGTTCTCTTATTTTTTGACGAAACTTTTGCCTGATCAATGTTTCCAGATCTGCCTCATCATCGGCCACTAAAATCTTGGTCATGATTCAATAGTTTTAAGTTTATCTTTTAGGGTGGCAAAGTCAACCGGTTTGGTTAAAAAATCATCGGCGCCTAAGGATTTTGCGGTGTTAAAATTTTCTGCATCACCATATGCGGTTATCATCATTACCTTTGGCGGCGGTACGGCGTAGTTTTTCTTAATTCTGTCCAGTAGTTCCAGCCCGCTCATACCCGGCATATTTATATCGGACAAAATAAGCACCGATCCATGGTCGTGTTGGTTTAAATAAGCCAATGCTTCCTCACCCGAAAAAGCAAAAGCAAATGTAAGTTCATTACTTCTTATCTCCTTACGAAAACGTTGTTCAAACAAAGTTTGTACATCTCTTTCGTCATCTACAACTAAAATATTCATGGTGCTAGAGGGTTTTAGTATGGTAAATTAATTATAAAAGTGGTGCCTATGTTTTCCTGCGACTCTACCTGCAAAGTACCGTTATGTGCCTTGGTAATAATATCGTAACTCATGCTAAGGCCAAGGCCTGTACCTTGCCCGGTAGGTTTGGTAGTAAAAAAAGGTTGAAATATTTTATCAATAATTTGTTGTGGTATACCTGAGCCGTTATCGTGTACCCGTATTTCAACACCGTTGTCGGCAGCAGCAGTTTTAATGGTTACAGTAGGCTTATAGTCGTTGCCGGCAGTTTTCTTTTTTGCATTGGTGGCATAAAATGCGTTGTTGCACAGGTTTAAAATTACCCGTCCTATTTCCTGCGGTAATACATTTATTTTACTTAATTGCTCATCAAACTTAGTTTCAAAGCCGGCATTAAAGGTTTTGTCTTTAGCCCGTAAGCCATGGTAGGAAAGGCGCATACATTCATCGCACAGGGCATTAATATCGGTTAATTCCTTTTGGCCGGTGCTGGTGCGGCTATGTTGCAACATACCTTTTACAATACTGTCGGCTCTTTTACCGTGTAAGTTTATTTTCTTTTCATTCTCAGTTATATCGCTTATCAGTGCTTTAACCTCTTCATAATCCTGGTTTTCAATAGCTACTTTCATTTCCTCTAGCAGCTCACCATTTATCTCCGAAAAATTATTTACAAAGTTTAGCGGGTTTTGAATTTCGTGTGCAATGCCGGCAGTAAGCTCGCCCAGGCTGGCCATTTTTTCAGCATGTATTAACTGGCTTTGTGTTGACTCCAGTTCGTGTAATGTTTTTTGCAGTTCTTCTTTTTGTTTTGTAATCTCGGTAGTACGTTCCTGTACTTGTATTTCCAACTGTGCTTTTAAGTGCTCAGTAATTCTGTACTCCTTCTCTTTTTCTTCATTAATCAGTCGTTCTTTTTCCAGTGCCTTTTTTTGCTTATTGTTAATAATAAGCATGGCTATCATCCAAACCAAAGCAAGCAATTCTGCCCCTTCTATATAATTACGCCACGATTTGTAAAATGGTTTGTCAATTATTGTAATAACATCTTCAATAAAATTAAGTACAAATAAAGGCCAAAACGCATTTAGTAAAGCCCTGCCCGATGTAAATAAAGTATTGGTATATACCGTATATATTACCGCCGCAGTTACGCCATAGCTTAACATGATAAGCAAACCACCAACCGGAAGAAACACATTGTGCAGCACAAACAATGCAGCACTAATACAAATGGCTGTAATAATAAGCTTATCCCATTGTTGTAAACCGTTTTTACCCTTTGTCTCCTTTCGCAGGTTTAACAACAGAATAATAACCAGTATAGTTTGTAAAAGCATAGTAGATACTTGTTAAAAAAGAAATTATACCGGCAAAGTAATAATAAAGCTGGTAAATTCTCTCTCAATACTTTCCACTCTTAATGTTCTGCCATGCGCTTTTACATTAGCGTAACTTAAATTAAGGCCTAAACGGCAATGTCATTTTGCTAAGTCCTAATTTCGCCGAAGTAGGTGTTATCCTATAGGAGGCGTCTATTTTACTAAATAACATTGGCTAAAACAGGTAATGTTATTTATTGGTTTAATGGTAAAAAGGCTTGCTTGTTATAAATTTTTATGGCAACAAATGTTATCGCCAAAGGCGATAGAATATTGCTGCGAAACTACAAGTTTCGCAGAGCAGCCCACTCCGTTGCCCCATGATATGCAGCACCACCGACGAGTCGGGGTGCACCTTGCACTACTTGTTGCGCTTTGCGGAAATGCTGAGTAAAGTTACAGGCACTCCGATTAAAATACGGAGTACTGCATATTGGCCAATAGAATTAATGCAGTACAAGAGTTAGTATTTAATTCATTTCCACTGGAAATAAATTAAATCCCGATCCTATCGGATCGCAAGGGACGATGCCATCTATTCTGCTGCCGGGTTAATAAAAAACATACCGGCACTTTAGTACAACGTTTGCGTAAAAAAGAGAACTAATTTTTATGCCCGCAAAAGCCCGTATTGGCTATTTATTTTAAAAAAACAAGCGTTCAAACGATTGTCCAATTTTTTCATTTAGCAGTATGTTATGGTATTATTAAGGATATTGCGACAAATAAAAAAAACTACGCTATGGGTACTGATCGCAGAAAATTTTTGAAAGGGTTGGCCATTGGTGGTGGTATGCTTGCTACCGGTGTTCCTTCATTTGCCAGCGGCCCTGCCGTTACTGATGAAGAGTTTGAAAGAAGTGTTGAACTACAAAAAAAGAAACAACGTTTTAATATGTGCGGTTATGCTGCACCAAAATTAAACGTGGTACGTGTAGGTATTGTAGGCCTGGGTATGCGTGGTGTAGGTGCAGTGGAAAGACTGGCTTATATAGATGGTGTAGAGATTGTTGCTTTGTGCGATAAATATGCTGACCGTGTAACAAAATCACAAAAAATTTTAGAAAGATTAGGCAGGCCAAAAGCAAAAGAGTTTAGTGGCGATACCGGTTGGAAAGCTTTATGCGAAAGCCCTGATATTGATTTAGTATATAACGTAACACCATGGGAGTTGCATACACCTATATGTTTAGCGGCCATGCGTAACGATAAACATACGGCTGTTGAAGTAAATGCAGGTTTAAGTATTGACCAATGCTGGGAGCTGGTAGAAACTTCGGAGAAAACAAAAAAGCATTGTATGATGCTGGAGAACTGTTGCTACGACTTTTTTGAACTACTAACCTTAAACATGGCCCGCCAGGGAATGTTTGGCGAATTAGTACATGCCGAAGGTGCTTACATACACGACCTGAGCAAGGACTGGTTGTTTAATAAAAACGCCTATGCCGATATGTGGCGTTTAAAAGAAAACTACAAACGTAATGGCAACCTTTACCCAACACATGGTTTAGGCCCTATTGCACAATGTTTAAATATTAACCGTGGCGATAAAATGGATCACCTGGTTAGCATGAGCAGTAACGATTTTGTTTTAAACAATATGGCTAAGGAAAAAGCAGCAAGCGATAACTTTTTTGCTGAGTTTACCGATAAGCCTTACCGTGGTAATATGAACACCACTATTATTCGTACCGATCTTGGTAAAACTATGATGATACAACATGATGTATCAACCATACGTCCTTACTCACGTTTACATTTATTAAGCGGTACAAAAGGCATTGCACAAAAATATCCCGGCCCGGCAAAAATAGCTTTTGGTCATAACTGGGTTAAAAAAGAAGAGTTTGACGAGCTGGAAAAAAAATACACACCACCCATTGTTAAACATATTGGCGAAATAGCCAAGGAAGTTGGTGGCCATGGCGGTATGGATTTTATTATGGATTGGCGCCTGATAGATTGTCTGCGTAACGGTTTACCGCTTGATCAAGATGTGTATGATGCAGCAAGTTGGAGTTCCATCTTTGCATTAAGCGTTACATCGGTAGGTAAAAAATCTAAAACAGTTGATGTGCCCGATTTTACCCGTGGTGCGTGGAAAACAAACAAACCTGTTAACCTAACCTTAGATGGAGGCGGTACTACACAGGTACGTAAAGTAAATAAAGGCAAAACCAATCAATTAGGACAATAATTTAGTAGCAACACTTTTTATACAGCCATAGCTTTTTAGCTATGGCTTTTTTTATGACCAACATCATAGTTATAAATTTTACAGCATGGTTACCTTTGTGCAAACATTTTGGTTATGAACGAATCTATCGCCAACATACGGTTAAACTATAGCAAACAAACTTTACTGGAAAGCGATGTAAAAGCCAATCCCATTGAACAGTTTAATGTATGGTGGAACGAGGCCATGAAAGCCGAGTTACTCGAAGTAAATGCTATGACGCTGGCAACTGCATCCGCAGATGGCATACCCGCTGCCAGAATAGTTTTATTAAAAGATGTTACAACTGATGGATTTGTTTTTTACACCAACTACAATAGTTTTAAAGGCCTGCATTTATTAGAAAACCCCAAAGCTTGTCTGGTATTTTTTTGGAAAGAGTTAGAGCGTCAGGTACGCATAACCGGCCTGGTAAGCAAAACCAGCGAAGCTGATAGCAACGAATACTTTTTTTCACGCCCCACCGGCAGCCAGATAGGTGCTAATATTTCACCGCAAAGCACCGTTATTCCCAATAGAGAAATTTTAGAAACCGCCTATGCTCAAATGGAAGATAATATTGCCCAAAACCTAAGCAACATTACCCGCCCCAACCATTGGGGTGGTTATATAGTAAAACCCGTAACGGTGGAGTTTTGGCAAGGCCGCCCCTCCCGCCTGCACGACAGGCTACAGTATAGCCTGCAATTAGATGGCACTTGGTTGATAGAGCGTCTGGCACCGTGAAGATCAATTAAGAATTAATATTTAATAATTATTAATTGAAACGCTCATAGCTTTCTGCTTTAAGCATTAAGCCTTAAGCTTCATTATTAATTTTTTGTTTACCGGCTGCATTACTACTAGCATCGCCTGTTGTGTCACTCACTGCATCGTTCAGTAATGCTATTGAGCATTGTGCACGTGTTTGTATTCTAATCGGGGTGCCTAACACTAATCAGCAGCAGATTCGCAGCCATAGTATTACAGCGTTGCGAAGAGTGTTTTCACGGAGGAACACAGAGGAAAATCCATCATTACACTGACTATCAAAAATGTAAGTTATAAGAGTATACGTATTGTTAGGACTCCGTCTTGTCCGCAGTGTAAGTACAGCCGCTGGCGAAATGGCGTTTTTCGGCCATAGCATAAACAAGCTTAACCTAAATTACACAAACACTAAAACCGCAAACGACCGGCCGAAAAAAATAGCCTGAAGCCAAGTGGCTGTACGGTTCCGCCTGAGAGTAACTACCAAATACAAACCCTAACAGGCGGAATACACATTGGACAAGACTTGGCTTTTTTTTTACTTTTTTTCCAATAAAAAAAGTAAAAAGACCACCAGCATACTGCGAATTTTAGCTGAAGCTAATTGGATTTAAAACAATTAAAAAAGTTGTTTTATTGCCATAGCAAATTAATTTGGCTAAAGCCGTTTCGTAAATCTTGTTATCCTCCAGCTAAAGCTAGAGACAATTACCGGCTCTAATTTGTATTTTTAAAAATGTTTGTACATAAGATATGTATTTTAATGAGAGGGTAAGTAATGCTATTAGGCATCACCTAAGTGTCCCTATATAAAGCATTAGTCCTAAATTGTGCTTAGTACAAAAACAACTTATTAAAAAAACAGAAAAATAATTGAAATGATAAAAACCGGCGATAGTGTTTATACCACGCTACATTATGCAGGAGGCCAAAGCACCGGAAAAATGACTTATACTGCTGATGAGTTTTCCTTTGTTCCAAACGCAATGGATAATTTAACCAAGGGTTTAGCAGCAAAAAGCCAACGCCAAAATTGCACATTCAGGTATGATGAAATTAGCCAGCTAAAAAAAGGGGGTTTTTTATTTTTTAAGGTACTAAGTATAAGAATATTATTACCAGATGGCTCAGAAGAGTTGCTGGGAATATTTACCCGAAAAACAAACGATGTGTTTGAATTTCTAAAAACCAAAGTTCCACCACAAAGCATAAAATAAATATTTTACCACCTTTCAACCCTTGCTGCGGCGTTGTGTAAACACTTGTTTTTTTATGCCTTAAACATTCAGCTTTAAGCATTTGGCTTTAAGCTTTACACCCAAAACAAAAACCTGCGCAGCACGTCGTGCAGGCAGGTTCAATAAGTTTAGTTATAAAAAAACTTATGCCTTTTTCTCGGCAGTAGCTTCTTTAGTTTTTACAACTTTAGCAGGGCGTGCTTTACCAAATGAGCCCTTAAATCTTTTTCCTTTTGCAGTTTTTTTATCTCCGCGTCCCATAAAATCATTTAATTAATAATCAAGAATGTGGCAAAGGTACATTTTTTAATTTAAAAAAGCCCCAATACCAATAGTAATGGGGCTTTTATGAAAAAACTGACAAAAGTTAGATTTTTGCAGACAAATCTTTACCTGCTTTAAATTTAGCAACTTTACGAGCTTTGATTTTGATAACAGCACCAGTTTGAGGATTACGACCGTTACGGGCAGCTCTTTTAGATACTGAGAAAGTACCAAAACCCACTAATGTAACTTTACCACCACCTTTCAACGTTTTAGTAACTGCTTCAACAAATGAATCTAAAGTTGCGTTAGCTTGCGTTTTTGTAATACCTGCGTCGTCAGCAAGTTTAGCGATCAAATCAGCTTTGTTCATGATATTATTGTTTTATGTTTTAGTAACAAAAACAAAATTAGAAGGTTTTTAATTGCAACAAAAATTTATCAAACAATTATTTATTTAACAAGCCTTCAAAACCTTAACAGGCAAGCATTATAACAAAATTGGGTGTAAAATAATATTGAAAAAATTTTGTACAAAAACGCTAAAACCCTTGCTAACAGTGCGTTTCATGGCTATTGCCCTGAAATAAGCCACAGGCAAGCATTCCAGCGGAATATAAGGTAGTAAATGACATAAAAAAATAAATTATATTATTATGCACAATCAATTCACAATCTGCAAAACCGATCTAAAAGCAATGTATTTATTGCCCCATTTAGTAGTAGCCTTATGGCTTAGCTCCTCAGCAAATTCTTTAATATAGCGGTTATACAATTCCTTTGTTTCTGCATGGTATTGTATGGCATAAGTTATACCGTCGGTTTCATCCGTTTCTATCATGTGTAAAATAGTAGCGTGTGTAAAACAGCCGGTAGCAATTACCTCGGGTATATGCTCCTGTTTCATCCAGTTTAACCATAATACGGCAATGCTGTAATCTACTTTCGATGTTACGTTATATACAATCATATTCTTTTTTTATCGTCGCTTGGTTTTAATTAAGTTCTAAATATACAGGGCAATGGTCGGAGTGTTTTACATCCGGGTAAATTTCGGCATCTTTTAGTCGGTTACGTAAAGGTTCGGTAGCGGTAATATAATCAATACGCCAGCCCTTATTATTCAATCGTACCGATGGAAAACGTTGGCTCCACCAGCTATAACGATGTGGTTCCTGATGAAAAATACGGAAAGTATCAATCCATCCGGCACCTAAAAAGTCTGTCATCCATGTTCTTTCCTCCGGTAAAAAACCTGATGATTTTTTATTGCCTTTCGGGTCATGAATATCAATTTCGTTATGGGCAATATTATAATCGCCACACAAAATAATTTTCGGGTGTTTCTTTTGCAACTTTTTCAAGTAGCTGTTAAACTCCGCCAACCATTCGTATTTAAAAGTCTGGCGTTCGTCGCCCGATGTTCCACTGGGGAAATAAGCATTAATCACACGTATATCACCAAAATCAAGTTGTATTACTCGTCCTTCATCATCGCTTACTTTATGTCCGGTACCAAACTGTACATTATCCGGTTTAATTTTAGTAAAAACAGCTACACCGCTATAACCTTTTTTTTGTGCGCTGTACCAAAAACTTTCATAACCTAAAGCGGCAATTTCCGTCACATCAACATCCTGTTGATTGGCCTTGGTTTCCTGCACACAAATAACATCAGCAGGGTTGGTTTTTAACCAATCAATAAAACCTTTTTTAATAGCAGCACGTATGCCATTAACATTATAACTTATAATACGCATAACAAAAGTTTGGCCTTAAAAGTACAGGATAATTTAATTGTGTCAAACCAAATTTTAATAAAATGTGTTGTTGTATAATATAAGTTTTAATAAAGGTTAATACCATTATAAATAATACTAGGCATACAAAGAAAATAGCACTTATTGCCATGGTTTTGCGCCTAAATGTTATATTTTTATCGTTTACTAAAATATTACTATGCAAGAAAACGAAAGGATAATTCCTGCAAAAGAACATGTGTTTTTAGATGGCCCCAAGAGTAGAGGTTACGAATTAAGTTTTGCATTCCGTGTTTTTAAACAATTTATAAAAGGGTTCAGAACCCTGCATTTTGTTGGCCCATGTATTACCGTTTTTGGTTCAGCAAGGTTTAAAGAAGATCATCCTTATTACCAACAAGCCGTTGAGTTTGGTAAACGCATTGCGCAAATGGGCTTTACCACATTAACCGGTGGCGGTCCCGGTATTATGGAAGCCGCCAATCGCGGTGCTTACGAAAACGGTGGCCAGTCAGTTGGTTGTAATATATTGTTACCTTTTGAGCAACACGAAAATCCATACATACATAAATCCATCACCTTCGAACATTTTTTTGTACGCAAAGTGTTGCTGGTAAAATATTCTTACGCATTTATTATTATGCCCGGTGGGTTTGGAACCATGGATGAATTTTTTGAAACGCTTACACTGGTACAAACCAAAACCATTACACAGTTTCCTATTGTGTTATTTGGCAAAGAGTTTTATAAAGAATTATGGGATACTATGGAAGATATGGCCAAACGCGGCACTATTTCTCCCGAAGATATGAACCTGGTTTTACTCACCGATGATTATGATGAAGCCATGAATCATATACGTCATTATGTAAAAAACAACTATCAGATTAAACCTCGAAAAAAACGTTTCCTCTTTTTTGAAAAAAGATAATTTTAAAAAATCCATTACAACTTTTGTAGTGGATTTTTTTATGGGGGCTATCATCGTCCCGTTCTTTGTTCAGCAGCAGTACCCGCCTTCTGCAGTAGTGCAACCGCCACACACTTTGGCCCACGCTGCGTTGCAGCTACTGCTGCCAGTCGGGCAGCCTTTCAGTTTATTTGCATTACTCAACATTCATAGCCAAAAGCATTACAACAAATAGGCTTACATGTAAGTTTGTATAAAGGAGTTTTATATATCTTTAGCCAAACACTGCTTTAATCTATAAAATCTAATTTACTGTATGATCAGCCGAATGAAATATGCACCAAAATTATGGGCAACTATTACCTACTTTTTACTGATGGCTGTAGCACTGCTTTTAATGCAGGCACGTAAAAGCAAAACATTGCAACTGGATTTTTTAAACAATAACTTTCATGAGTTTTATACGCATATATCTAATTTTTCACTTAGTTTATTACTGCTATCTATTGTAGGTTATATATGGTTGTTAACGGGGTTGGGCATAAAACATATTACACTATTAACCTTGGGTGTTATTATTATTAATTTTGTGTACGAGCTTTTTATACCTGTGCTTAACACCCCTGATCCTATTGATGCCTGGTTTGGCGTTGCCGGATGCGTAGTGGGGTGGCTGTTTTTAATTTTGGTAAAAAAATTTGGGTTGAAAGATATTCCGAAGAAGGAAGAAAAGTAAGTAAATTACTATTTACCTAAACTATACCACTAAAAAAAATGAAACATCAACTACGTAACGAAATAATTTGGTTAGTATCCATTCTTGCTACAAGCTTGTTGTTGGCTTTTATTTATTTGGGAAAAAATCCATTTTCCGATACTATTGACATACACTTAAAAGATACATTTTATATTCTTAAACCTTTACATGTACTAGCGCCATTTTATTTATTACTTACAGCAATTATATATGTACTTAAAGAAGCGTTTCATGGTTATAAAAGAGCCATACCAAAAGCTATACTTATTACTAGTATAACTATCGCAATTTTGTATGTTGGCCTATTAATGAGTAACTTGCCTTAAGCTTTATTATAACTAATATGGAATCTGCACAACAACTATCTAACAGACTAAAGGATGTAGTACTTAGCGGCAAATGGATTGCTAATACCAATTTTAAAGAGCAACTTACCGGTTTAAACTGGCAGTTGGCTACTACTTCATACAACGGACTTAACTCTATTGCCGCACTCACCTTTCATATTAACTATTATATTGCCGGCATAATTGAAGTATTTGAAGGCCGTAACCTTACAATAAAAGATAAGTATAGTTTTGAAATGCCCGCTATAACATCGCAGGAACAATGGGAACAGTTGGCCGAAAATTTATACTTGCATGTAGAAAAATTTGCTGCGCATGTAGCAGCTATGTCGGATGAACAATTAAACAGTGTATTTGTGGATGAAAAATATGGCACTTACCGCCGTAATATTGAAGGCATGATTGAACATTGTTATTATCACTTTGGACAAATTGTAATTATAAAAAAGTTGCTGTTGCAACAAGAAGAAAATAACAACTAAAATAATACGGGTATGCGAAACTTGTAGTTTCGCATTTTTATTTTATCGCCTTTGGCGATTAAATTGTCATTATAAACAGTGTTTTAAAAAGTTGTATTGATTAAGTTTAAGGTTTTACTATGTCCACTTTAAAGCTTTTGTCCCTCAAAAATGGCAACATTAATTTCAAAAGGAGAATTCAGGTATCGTGATCAAGTAGGTGCTGGTATTGTACTCGGTATGATCATTGGGTTTTTCATATACTTTTTAGTTAAAGAGGCCAAATCTTATGAGTACATTAATATCCCTCCTTTAATACCAGTATTTTTTGCAGTATGCGCTTTTATTTTTATGGTGATAAAGTTTTTAAGAAAAACTGCAGCCATAGACGTTTATGATACCCACCTGGTGTACAAAAAAATTATAGGCAAAAAGAGTCGTCAAATTTTTCCAGAACAAATTCTCCAATATGGAGAAGCAATCTTAAAGAAGAATAATCATATTTATATTCAGGTACAGGACAAATATTTATCATTACCAATTTCCATGGTTAACAATGATATTGAATTATTACATCAATTACTAGTTTGGGGTGTAAAGAGAAGAGATAATATTGCAGAAAAGGTTTTAATAAATGATAAAATTGAAAACAAGTTAATAAAGACGCTGATTGTGTTTATGGCCTGTGGTATAACTTATAATGTTTATATATCTGAACCCTATTATCCAACCCAAGAGACACTTACTCCAATTGTTGGCAACCTGAGTAAGTCGCCTGAAATAAAGACCCCAAGAAAAGCTGGCAACTATGTTTTGTTTTCGATAAAAGAATACCCCAGTTTAAATTTAAAGCTGGGTACGATTGGATATAAAACAATGCATAAGACAGCCTTATCCGACTGGCCCACAGGTACCGAAGCCGTTTTTTGGATTACCAACAACGACTTTCATAAATACTTTATTAAGGACTCTAGCCTCAACTACATTGACAAACATTTTAATTTTGGCACTATTGATATTTATGGTGTTACATTAGATGGCAATAATTTGTTGACGTATCAGGATTATTCTATTGCTATTAAAGCAGAAAAAGAACAGTTTCGTGCTTGGGCATGGTTATTTATTTTCGGTTTATTATGTTTTGTATTTCGCAAACAGTTAAAAGCAAGGTTTAGCCCTTACCGTATAGTTAAGTAAAGACAGCTATGCGAAACTTGTAGTTTCGCATTTTTATTTTATCGCCTTTGGCGATTAGTTAGCTGAATTATATTCTTACGTTGAAGGGCTGCCGGATTGCAGCGGCATACCGATCCCGTGTTAGCAAACAAGGCGAAGCATGAGCCGTAGTTTGCGTTACGCGGGTGAAGGTATATAGCGGAAAGCCGGAACTGCCGCTGACCGGAGTTACTACTGCTGACAGCCCCAATTAATAAACTCAAACAAAAAAAACATAACACCCTCCACACAATTTTAGTTTAATGAATTGCTGGTTAAAATATTAAATTTGCGGCGGAACAAATCTGGTATAATGATTAAGCTTGGCATTATAGGCAGCGGTAGTTGGTCAACCGCATTGGCAAAAATTTTAACGGATAGTGGCCATCATATTCAATGGTGGATGCGCAACGATGATAATATTAAGTTGATGCAACAGAAGCGTCATAACCCGCATTATTTATCGTCGGTGGAATTTAATATGAACCTGGTTACACTTTCTTCGGATATAAAAGAGTTGGTGAAAAATGCTGATGTTTTGGTGCTGGGTGTTCCATCTGCATACGTGGAAGCAACTTTGTCGTTATTGAGTGCAGATGATTTAAAAAACAAAAAAGTTATATCGGCTATTAAAGGCTTGGTTCCCGGCCATGATATTTTATTAAACGATTTTTTATTCCGTTATTATGATTTTCCGTTGGAAAATTATTTTGCTGTGCTGGGGCCTTGTCATGCAGAGGAAGTGGCTGCGGAAAAATTATCATACCTAACTATTTCCGGTTATGATATTAAAATGGCGGAAGTTGTAGCAGGGTACTTTAATGTGGATTATATACGCACAGTGGTTAACCAGGATATTTTGGGCGTGCAATATGCGGCTGTGTTAAAAAACATTTATGCCTTGGGTACGGGTATTGCCAAAGGGCTTGACTACGGCGATAATTTTTTAAGTGTATTTATTGCTAACTGTGCCGATGAAATGGCAGGGTTTCTTAAAAAATTTGGTGCCCAACATATTGTGGTGGGTGAGCATAGCGAGGAAGATCCGGTAACGCATGTTAAAATGCCTAGCTATGCAGCATCAGTTTATTTAGGCGATTTGTTGGTTACTTGTTACTCGTTATACAGTCGTAACCGTTCGTTTGGTAATATGATTGGTAAAGGCTACTCGGTACAAGCGGCTCAACTAGAATTAAACATGGTGGCCGAAGGTTACCATGCCAGTAAATGTATATATAATATTAACCAAACTATTGGTGCCGACATACCAATTGCGAATACGATTTACGAAATTGTTTGGCAAAAAATTGGTGCGGCAAAAGGGTTTAAGGCAATTGAGGAGGTACTTGTTTAGGAAAGCCAAAGGCTTAATGCTCAAAGCTTAAAGCTTGTGTCTTTTAATTGTAGCTTCTGCATGAAGGCTTGTTACGAGAGTATAGGAAACTTACACAATGCCCAATAGAATTACCGGACGTTGAAGAGTGCGACGCAACAGAAGATGATAGTAGTAATGCAGCCGATAATATAAAAACACAACCACAACTATTATGTATTACAATAACTAGTCGAGTACTGCAATTTTTACTTTTACCTTTTAAATTTTTACTTTACCCCAAATAAATATCCAGTAAGCCATCCGGCAGTTCTACCATTACCTGCTTTTTCTTGTGGTTTATTTGTGTAAGCGATTCCTGGTGTAAGGGAATTAATACTTCTTTACCGTTTATTTCAAGTCGGCACAGCAACTGGTGTGGCTGTTCTATTACTTCTAAAATTTCGCTTAAGGCATTGCCGTTGTCAATAATGGTATAACCCAATAACATTGCGGGTGCAGTTGTGGCAGCAGTTTTTTTAAAGTCGGCTTCGGGCAGCCATACTTCTTTTTGGGTAAGCTTGCGGGCAGTTTCACGGTCGTTAATGGTTTCCAGTTTCAGGTAAATTTCATCATCGGTTTTTGCCACAGCACCTTCAACAAACCAAGGTAAAAAACCATCTTTTTTATCGGACACAAAAATGGTAGTAATACCTTTTAAGGCATTTTTTTTACCCAGCTCGTGTTTTAACACCAGCTCGCCGTTTAAACCATGCGCTGCAACTAATTTTCCTATTTTGTAATAACCCGCCATCTTAATTTTTTAGCAGGGCAAAGGTACAAAGCATTAGGGTAACAGCCATGTAGTATTCGTGTAAGCAAATTAGGTGTGTATTTTGGCTATATCGCCGCGGCGGCCAATATTCAGTTTTTCGTACAATGTTTTTATATGAAACTTTACGGTGTTCTCCGATATAAACAGTGCTGCAGCTATTTCTTTATTGCTTTTGCCGGCTTGTAACAGTGCCAGTATTTCTTTTTGTCTTTCCGATAATCCATATTTTTCCCACTTATCAGCCTCGTAATCTTTTTTATGCATTTCCTGTGTAAGTGTTATCAGTTCGGCCTTCATTTTATCATACTCGGCTTGTAACAAACGGTTTTTTTCTACACTTACCCTGTTGTACTTAAATAAAAGAAAAACAAAGGCTAGTAAAACAATGGCTAATACTACGAGGAAAATAATCAGTTTGTAATTATAACCCTTTTCCATGTCGGCTCTTTGTTGCTGCATTTCTTTTTCCAGCAAGCTTACCCTTCCAATATATAACTGAGAATTATAAGCAGTAGCAATTTGGTTAATAGAATCCTGTAAAATAGCCGCATACTCGTAGTGGCCATCAATACGTGAATGATGCGCCATTATTTCGTACAAGTATAGTTTGTATTTTAAAATACCATATTCATGGGCCGCTTCAATTCCTTTGGCAAAATACGCATGCTGTTTTGCGGTATCGCCGGTATGTGCGTATAACTCTATTAGTTTACCATAAACAACCGGTGCATTGCGAGGCGCTGTTTTTAATAACAATTTTTCCGATTGGCCGTAATAATCAATCGCATCCCTGTAATTTTTTTCCTTCATTAAAAAATAACCTTCCTGCATAATAATGTATGCTTTATCGCCATCAGACAGGTAAGCATAATTGTTACTTTTTAAAACATCCATTTTTTTTCGGGCCTCATCAAAAAGTTGTTCATCAAATAAGGCAAAAGCTTTTTCAGCTTCAATAGAGGCAGCCACGGAATCTTTATTCTTTGTTTTTGATCCGTATTGTAAAGCCATATCCAGGTTGCTGTAAACCTCCGGATAACTAAACAATCGTTTGTAAATATGTGCTTTAAATTTATAAGCGTAATATTTGTTATAGTCGTCGTTATTGGGGTTGGCAATAAAGTCGTTTACCAGTTTAATGGCCTGCTCATATTTGGATGCATTGTTCAGCTCATTAACCGCAGTTTCCAGTTTTTGGGCAACAATAGTTTGGGCATTAAGGCCTGTGTATAATAAAAAAAATGAAAATACTAGAAAACACCTGTGAAAGATATTACTCATAAATGTGTGATGGGCTTTGCTGTTTTGGCTTGCAAAAATAAATCCAATCCGTTAAAAATAGGCAAATACAACAGTCATATTACAACAATATGTAAATTAAAATTCACCTGTTTTTCCTTTAAGGTTATTTTAGGCAGGTAAATATTAACAGAATTGCGCCCTTAAAAAACAGTTTAAAATTTTATATAATACAACTTTACCTGCTAATTGCGCAGAAGATAATATCGCAAATCTTACACTGATTTGTGAAAAATCTGCACATACCAACAGGGACATCGGCGTGTTAAAAGTAGGGGGAGCCGGCCTTTCTAAAAGATTAAAACAAGCCGTTACCGGCATTCAATTATTTACATCGCCGTAAATTAGCCACTATTATAACAAAGAGGGTGGTGTAGTCGCATTACAGGCTAAAACCCACTGTTTACAATAGGTACTACCCTTTAACCTACCCGTTAAAACAATACGCTACCCCTTATTTTTTGTAAATTAATACCCACAACTACCCATAAACTACCCTACTAATTTTACATATTTATGATAAAAATGTAGATACTTGCAGTAGCATAATTTAACCTACCTACGATTTTCACCTACCATCAGTAATTGTTTGCAAACACAAACAACGCAACAATTACTAAACAATTACGAACGATAATTAGTAGCAATATATTCGCTGATATTTTGTGCGGGAGCCAAGTGTAGCGGTAACGGTAATTTTTCATCTCATCCAATCTTTTAGAACAGTAACATTGGGATTCTAAAATTTAAGTCGTGTTGTTTCTACAACACGGCTTTTTGTTTTTATCAGTCTTTATTCAATCAATATTAGCTTTTCCATAAACCGTAAAATTGTTTCCCGCTTTGTACAACAATCACTTAGCTATGTTGTTAGTTTTGTACCGCTTGTTTAAAAACGATAAACTTAATGGGCCATGCCTGGTTTTACTTTTGTTAGCAGTTGCAAAAGTTTTTCGGGCGTGTGCCCGCCTATCGGGTTAATAAACAATTGTTTAAGCTACTGTTTTAGTTGGTTAAACCGCCGGCCTTCCCACGGCACTCTTTAGTTGCCAAAACGGTTTCTTTCCATTTAGTGCGGATAAGACGTAAAAAATTATTTTCTTTGCGCAAAATTAACCAATACAGCGGCCAGCATTTTTAACCCCCTGTATAACCATTAATTAAACCGGCCTACGCACTGTACAACAACATTGATAAGCCATTTCCTTTTATATTTAACTGTGGTCGCCGACCATTAATACGTTATGATACAAACAGATATTTGCATAATTGGAGCAGGACCGGTAGGTCTTTTTGCCGTGTTTGAAGCAGGTTTATTAAAAATGCGCTGCCACTTGGTGGATGCATTGCCCCAAATAGGCGGACAACTTTCTGAAATTTATCCGCAAAAACCTATTTACGATATTCCCGGTTTTCCGTCAATTAACGCACAGGAACTGGTAGATAATCTGATGAAACAGATTGAACCCTTTAAGCCAAGCTTTACCTTGGGCGAAAGAATAGAATCTGTTAACCGTCAGGAAGACAAATCATTTATTTTACGTACCAATGAGGGTACCGAAGTACATTGCAAGGTAATTGTAATTGCTGCCGGCCTTGGTAGCTTTGAGCCACGTAAACCGGCCATCGAAAAGCTGGAAGAGTTTGAAGGCAAAGGCGTAGCCTACATGGTAAAAAACCCCGAGCATTTCCGCAATAAAAAAATTGTATTGGCAGGCGGTGGCGATAGTGCTCTTGACTGGACCATCTTTTTATCCGACGTGGCCGAACGTGTAACCCTTGTGCACCGTGGCGAAACCTTTAGAGGTGCTCCTGATAGTGCCGAAAAAGTTTTTGAAATGGCCAAAGAAGGTAAAATTGACCTGGTATTAAAATCAAACATCACCAAAATAGATGGTAACGGACAATTAAAAGAAGTACATATTGCTTCTACCGAAGGTGCCGCCAGCGTTGTAGCTGCCGATCACCTGATACCGTTGTTTGGCCTTAGCCCAAAGCTTGGCCCTATTGCCGAGTGGGGTTTACAAATAGATAAATCGCAGATTGTGGTTGATACCACCGACTACAGCACTGGCGTAGAAGGTATTTTTGCCATCGGCGACATCAACACCTACACCGGCAAACTTAAACTAATTCTTTGCGGCTTTCACGAAGGTGCCATTATGATGCAGAGCGCCTTTAAGCATGTATTCCCTGATCAGCGCTTAAGCTTTAAATACACAACCGTAAATGGAGTAAACGCTTTCTAACTTTTTCAAACCCCTCACTTGAGGGGTTTTTTATTTTATGTTACCGGCTGCATTACTACTATCATCGCCTGTTGTGTCACTCACTTGTGCTGCAACAATTCTATTGGCCACTTTGCAGTACCCCGTATTTTAATCGGGGCTGTTCGGTAATTCTATTCAGTATTGTGCAAATGTTCCTACTGGGCAAATGAATATCTTAGATCTTAGACCTCAGATCTGAGATCTAAGATTGTTCTTACTATGAGCTATGAACTATGAACCAAACATTGAACCTTTGAACTTCTGGAAGATTGAACTTCTTCAACCGCTACAACATCCCCAATATCCTGCAATTAGCGTAATTTGCATCCTCAAACGGTCCACAATTATTATGAGTAATATAGTTTTTACGGTAGAAAATAAACACGGCGAACGTAAGGAAGTTGAAATACCTGACGATATGGGATTAAGCCTGATGGAAGCTTTAAAAGCAAGCGAATACAATATTTTAGCTACTTGCGGCGGTATGGCTTTATGCGCCACTTGCCATGTACAGGTATTAGAAGGGTTTGATAATTTACCGCCTATTGGCGATGCTGAATATGATATGCTGGATACCTTACCGGTTCTTACCACCGAAAGCAGACTTGCCTGTCAACTACGTGTAAGCGAAGAGTTGCATGGCGCTGTTTTTCGTTTAATGGACGAGAGCGATGATGAACTACAATAACACCAATGTACACTTTGTTATATTGCACCTTTATTTATTTTTAAAGACCCTTTTTTGTTTTGGCTCCATATTCATCCCTGCTGGAAAACTATACCGCAAAAGCCCGTAACTTAAACCAGCGCCTTCGGTGGCTAAGTATTGTACGTTTATTTTTATTTGCAGCGTTTATTTACTGCGGTTATAAAAGTATGCGTACCGGCAGCACTGCTTTCATTATTGGTACTATTGCTTTTTTTATTGGCTTTTTACTCATTGTACGCTTGTACGATAAACTGGAAAGCGTTACCGCCTTTTATAAATCACTTGTACGCATTAATAAAGACGAAATAAATTTTCTGGCCGGTCAGCCTTCTGTTTATGAAAGTGGCAGCAGTTATGCCAGTCCGCAACACCCATACTCTTACGATTTAGATATTTTTGGCGAACGTGGTTTGTATGCTTACTTAAACCGTTGCAGCACTGCTTTTGGCCGTGACGCACTGGCTCAAAATATTTTACATCCTGATACGGCAAGTATTACCGAACGTCAGCAAGCCATTGCAGAGTTAAGTAGTAAGTTAGAGTTTAGGCAACACTTGCAAGCCTATGGTAGCATGCACGAAACAAAAGACAAAGAGTTAAATGATTTAAAAGCCTGGGTACAATCGCCGGTAGGGTTCACCAATAAAGCACTTTACTATAGTTTATTGGCCTTCCCGTTAGTAACCATTGGTACTTTAGTATACTACTTTACCACCGGTGCCGATAAAGCCGCCGATTTATTTTATGTACTGTTTATTGTTAACCTGATTATATCCTTTGCCTTCGGACGAAAAATTGCTGCGCATTTATCAGTATCTACTTCGGTTAATAAATTATTGCAACAATATGCCGAACAACTAAAGCTAATTGAACAGCAAAATTTTCAATCGCCATTATTAAAAGCCTGGCAACAACGTATTGCTACACAGCATGGCACGGCTTCCAAATCAATTGGAACATTGGCCAGTTTATTTAATTATTTGGAAACCGTAGTAAACCTGCTGGTAAGTATTTTATTAAACGGTATTGTACAGTTTCATGTGCATGTGTTGTATAAACTGGAAAGATGGAAAGAACAAAACGGTAATAAAATTTTTGACTGGTTACAACTTTTAGGCGACATGGAAGCGCTGAATAGTTTTGCTAACCTGGCACACAATAACCCTGAGTTTTGTACACCGCAGGTAAGTAAAACCGAAACACTTACAGCCGACAACATGGGGCACTTATTGATACGCAAAGAAAACCGTGTAACCAACAACGTATCATTTGCCAATGAGAAGTTTATGATTCTTACCGGCTCTAATATGTCAGGTAAGAGTACTTTTTTACGTACGTTAGGTACAAACTTGCTGTTAGCTCGCAGCGGTAGCGTAGTATGCGCTTCATCATTTACTTTTTATCCTTATGATGTGTATGTAAGTATGCGCATAACCGATTCATTACAGGATAGCGAATCGTTTTTTTATGCTGAGTTAAAAAGGTTGGAAACAATTATTGCCCACTTACAAGCCGGTAACAAAACCTTTATTTTATTAGACGAAATATTACGGGGCACCAACAGTAACGATAAACGTAACGGCACCATTGGTTTAATACGCAAACTACAACGTATGCAGGCTTGCGGCATTATTGCAACACACGATGTGGTGGTGGCCGATTTAATTCAGGAATACCCCGGTTATATCAGCAATAATTGTTTTGAATCGGAAATTGTGCAGGACGAATTATTATTTGATTACAAACTAAAACAAGGTGTTTGTACCAAATTAAGTGCATCCTTTTTAATGAAAAAGTTAGGGGTTATTGATTAATCCTTCGGCTCTGTTTTCCGATGCTAAATACTTTTCATGTTCGGCCATTTGCTGTACATAATATTCGCTCAAACTTAAAGTGTGTGGTGTAAAGGTTTCGTTTTGCGTTATTAAGTTTGATATTCTGTCCAACCTAAACTCCCTGAAATTATTGCGCAAGCGGCACCACGCAATTAGCACCCAATTTTCTTTGGTATTATACAAAGCAAAGGGCTCAATTAATCGTTCTGTTTTTTCGTTTTTAGTGGGTGTGGTGTACACAATTTTCACTAAGCGGTAATCAGTTAATGCCGTTTGTATAGTGGTTAAATAGTTGGTTGATTCCTGATTAGGATCACGCCAAAAAGAAATACGCGACGACAAAAAGTTAACCTTGCTTTGTGTATTATATCGGAGTACCGATTTTATTTTATTAATCGCATCACTATAACTTTTTACAAAAGATTCATCTTTGTTACGCAACACCAACTTCTCGGCCGTTATCAATGCATTGGCTTCAGCTTCGGTAAACATAACCGGCGGCACTTTATACCCTTCCATTAATGAGTAGCCTTTACCTTCCTCGGTTAAAATAGGCACACCCGAACTTTCCAAAGCTCTTATGTCGCGGTAAATGGTGCGAACACTAACGCCAAACTTTTTTGACAACTCAGTAGACGTAAGCAAACTTTTGGTTTGCAATAAAGTTAATATGGCCGTTAAGCGTGATAAACGTTTGGTATCGTTTTGTTCCATAGCAAAAAGTAATACACCAAAAATACAAGAGAAGATTTAGGATTTCTGATTTTTCGATGTAGTATTATAGAACATTTTTAAGTTACCAGCAGCAGTAATACTAATCATCGTCCCTTGCGTCGCACTCTTCATCGTTCTGTTCGCTAATCAACATCGTGTTGTTTTTAGCAAAGCGATGGGGATGTTTAAAATAATAGGAACCCAGCTTTATGCTTTATGCGTTCAGCATGTATAAATATTCCATCCGCCTCATTTCTGAATTCTCATATCTCACTTCTAATTTCTATCTTAGCAACAAAACCACAATATGTTAACAGCTCGTACAATGGATAGTAAAAAACGTGTGGCATTGGTAGCACACGATAATATGAAGGATGAAATTATTCAATGGGCTGTGTATAATAAAGAAGCACTTACCAAACACGAACTGTATGCCACAGGTACAACAGGTACTTTGTTAGAAGGCGCCTTAAACCAACCGGTTACACGTTTTTTAAGCGGACCTTTAGGTGGCGATCAACAAATTGGTGCCGGCATTGCGGAAGGCCGTATTGATGTGTTGATATTTTTTTGGGACCCGATGGAAGCACAACCACATGATCCGGATATTAAAGCTTTGTTGCGTGTAGCTGCCACCTGGAATATTCCTACAGCATGTAACAGAGCATCTGCTGATTTTTTATTAACCTCGCCATTAATGTACACTACTTACCAACCGGTGTTGAATGATTACAATAGTTATATTAATAGGAAGCTTAAGTGAGAATGCTTAAAGCTTAATGCTAAAAGCAGAAAGCTTGTTCGCCATGGTTCGTGTCTCACGAACCATCATACTAACATGCTTTGCGGTTCGTGAGAGAGGAACCACGGCACAGCCGTAGTTTGCGCCTAAACACAAGTGTTAAAAAGATTCAAGCTATATTTTCTTAATCCCGAAGGGATGGTATTATTATAGCTGGAATTATAATTAGAGTAAAACCCCGAAGGGGTGATATTATTCCCAGCCATGGTTCGTGTCTCACGAACCAATTTTAAGTTATGCTTATGGTTCGTGAGACACGAACCATGGCGAACATAGTTATATTAATAGGAAGCTTAAATAATGTGATGATTTGGTGATTTGAAAATTTGGAAATGGGGTTTTGTGATAAAGTAGGAAACTTACATAATGCCCAATAGAATTACTTGACGTTGAAGAGTGCGACGCAAGGGACGATGATTAGCATTACTGCTGCTGGTAACATAATAAAAAAGCCTCTGCTAAACAGAGGCTTCATTATTTATACAACCACTAATTCATAAAAATCATCGGGCAGTAAATACTGGTTAGCTAGTTTTTGTAATTCTTCCGGCGTAATATCTTTTATTATCTGAATAGACTTTTTAAAATAATCATCGCCCAAACCATGTAACACGGCGTTTTTCCAACGACCTATTATTTGAAACGGACCATCTAAATCGCCAAGAATAGAGCCGAGTAAATAATTTTTTACCAATAATAATTCTTCATCATCAACAGGTTCGTTACGCAATATTTCCATTTCCTTATACACTTCGGTAATGGTTGCTTCGCAAACATCTTTACCAGCTTCGGTACTTATAAGCCATGCGTTTTGCTGTAAATTATTGAGCAAGTAACTGCCTATGCCATAGGTATAACCTTTTTCTTCACGTATATTACTCATTAATCTGGAGCCAAAAAAGCCACCGAAGATGGTATTTAACACCTGCACCGCCGTAAAATCAGGGTGTTTACGGTTGGGGAATGGTCTGGCTAAACGCACGGAACCTTGCACGCCATTTTCATCGTTGGTAATACGGTATTTTTTTTCGGCGGCCGGTTGTATGGCAATGGGTGGTACGGTTACATTTTGCATTTGTAAATCGCCAAAACAATCATTTAATAATTGCTCAAGATTGTTGGGTAAACGACCGGCAACAAATAAAATAAGTTTGCCTTGCTGGTAATATTTTTTATAAAACTGTAATAAAGTATCACGGTTTAGTTTATCAAAATCTTCTGCGTGGGTAAATTTTCCGTAAGGGTGGTCCTCGCCAAAAAGATAAGTATCAATTAAACGACCGGCAACAAAATCGCCTTTTTTCAGGTTTACCTGTAAACGCTGCTTCATGGTTTGTTTGTACAAATCCAACTCGGCCTCGGGCATTTGTGCATCGGTTAAAATGTCTTTTACCACGGGCAATAGTTGTGGCAAATGTTTGGTAAGGGTGCTTAAGGTAAGCGTAGCTGTTTCGTTATAACAGGCACGGTTTAAAAACGCACCGTAATAATCAATGTACTCGTTTATTTGAAAAGCAGTGTGTTTGGTAGTGCCGTTTTTTAATAAATAGTTGGCCGTAGCAGCCACCAATGGCTGTTCTTCCATCCAGTTACCGGCATAAAAAACACATTCAAGTTGTAATACTTCTTCGGGACCGGCGTTGATGGTGTACACTTCTACACCATTTTTTAAAACTAATTTTTCGTAAGGCTTTAATTGTAAATCAAAGTCAATAGCATCTACAATTATCGGGGCAACACTTCTATCTGGCATTGTAATAATATTTGTACTTGGTATATTTTATTTGCGATGCGGTTATTTAGGATTAGCGATATAATACAATGTGCTGCTGTTTTCGTTGGTGAAAATAGCTTGCGCTTGTTGCTGTAAATCTGCCGCGGTTACTACTGCGTATTTACCCAACTCCTCGTTCATTAATGCTGCATCGCCTAACAACTCGTAATAAGCCAGACTGTTGGCACGGCTCATTATACTCATATCTTCAAAAGCCATCAGGCTTTCGGTTTTATTTTTTACTTTTTCTAATTCTTTACCATCAATTTTTTGTGTACGTACTTTATCCAGTATGGCTTCCACAGCCGCTTCGGCTGTTTCAAAACTTACACCGTTTACCAAACGTCCGCTAACAACAGCCAGGCCGGCATCGGTATGTCCAAAATGATAACAATCTATATTGGTAAACAACTGCTGCTCTTTAACCAATGCCTGGTACAAACGGCTTGATGCACCGCCACCTAAAATATCAGTTAACAAATCAATGGCATGATAAGCAGGATCTAATCTATCAGGCATATGCCATACTTTATAAAAAGCATTTACCGGCACATCGGCTTTTACTTCCAATTTACGAGCCTCAGTTTGCACAGGTTCTTGCGGTAAATTTCTTTTGTAAGGTGTGCCGGATGGAATATCGCCAAACCATTTTTCGGCCAGGGCTTTTACCTGTGGTACGGTTACATTACCCGCTACTACCATAATGGCGTTTACGGGGGTGTAATATTTGGCAAAAAAATCTTTTACGTCTTGCAGTTTTGCATTTTCAATATGTGCTAATTCCTTACCAATGGTTTGCCATTTGTAGGGGTGGGTTGTAAAAGCCAGGTTGCGTAGTTTTTCCCATACATCGCCATAAGGTTTGTTAATGTAATGCTCTTTAAACTCCTCGCATACCACCTTACGTTGTACTTCCAGGCTGTTTTCGCTAAAAGCCAGTGAAAGCATGCGGTCGCTTTCCAGCCAGAAAGCAGTCTCTAAGTTTTGAGAAGGCAACTGGATATAATAATTGGTTAAATCGTTGGTGGTATAAGCGTTGTTTTCGCCACCGGCCATTTGTAAGGGTTCGTCATAATCTTCAATATTTACCGAGCCGCCAAACATCAGGTGTTCAAATAAATGCGCAAAGCCGGTTTGCTCCGGGTTTTCATCACGGGCACCTACATTGTACATAATATTTACCACGGCCATAGGCGTGGCATTGTCTTCGTGCACAATAACTTTAAGTCCGTTACTTAAGGTGAATTTTTCAAATTGTATCATGTAATCAATTATATAAAAGCTGAAAGAGAATAATTAGTTATAAACAACAAACCAAAGGGTTTTGTTGAGCAATAACTAATTAAGCCTGCAAAGATGGAAGAATTTAGGCCAACAATAAAGCTAAATTTTATGGTTGGGGTTGTTTGTCGTGTAATACCAGTAAAACGCTGTTTCGCTGTAAATCAGTAGAGGACGTTAAACGGTAAGTTTTATCACCTGCTTCAATAATTACCAGGGCTGAATTGGGAGGTATTGAACCCAGGTTATGGGCTATCATGGTTATTTCGTGTATAGGTTGGTCCTCATCTATCTGTACCGTAAAAGTATAAGGCTGCAATTGTACGCCTAAGCGGTTTACTACCAATTTTCCGTTGTGCATGATACTGATGGTATCGCCATCTACTATGCCGTTATCCATTAATTTGATAGTGATGGTTTTTGCTGCAGTGCGAATAGAACTTAAAGTATCCGCTATGCGATTATTTTTGGCTTGGGTTATTTCGGCAGGTATTGTTAGTGCAACAGGAGTAGTATCGGGTAATTGTTGAATTGTACTGACCGTTGAACCGTAAGTTAAAAGTTGTATTTCATTAGTAGGATTTTCTGCCAATGTTAAATGTCCTTGCATAAAAGCAGTGGTATCCTCCACTTTGTCAGATAATTTACTGTAACGTATAAACTTGGGCATACCGAAACTTAAAATAGTAGCGCCTACAGATTTTGGGTGTATCGTTCCTTTTAAATATTCACGACCATTATCATTAACATAATAATTGAGATTGTAACGGGAGAGGCCGTGTAAAAATCCTTTTTTTATAAAACTATTATTAATGCCTTTTAGTTTTTGCTTGCTGCTATCAAAGCTGCCGGTAAAATTTGCCTGACAAAAACTACCGCCTCCTTCGTCGTAAGTATAACCAACATAATGTCCGTCGGTTTTTACAATAACCAGTCTTGCATTTTCGGCACCATACTCCTGCACCCATACGCCAGATAGGTTTTGCGTTTGGGTGTTGTTTATGAAAAACAGCAGCAGTAAAAGCCAGATAATTTTCATGCAGTGGTTTGGTAGTTTGTGTTTGTAAAATACGTAAGATTCTGTAAGTCTAATACAAGTAATGGCCAGTTTAACATTTTTAAAACTAGCATCTTTTCTTAGCTAATTTTCCTGAAGAGCTAGGCTTAAAGCTGTTTGCAAATACCCCATCTTAAACGCCTTCTTACTTTTTTTCTTGGACAAAAAAAGTAACAAAAAAGTCAAGTCTTGCCCAATGTGTATTCCGCCTGCTGGAGTAAGTTATTGCAAGACACAATCAGGCGGAACCGCACAGCCACTTGGCTACAGGCTATTTTTTTCGGCCGCGGCTGAAGGTGTTGATTGCTTTATTGTTTTTTGTTTGTTGCTGTGGCTATGGCCGAAAAACGCCATTCCGCCAGCTACTGTGCTTACACTGCGGGCAAGACGTCGTGTTAACAATAATTGTCTTTTATAATTTCTATTTTTTTATAGCAAGTCCATAGCCAACACACAAAGCTTGTATGCGGCTTGGCTAGGAAGGGAAACTCGGAAGTTTTTATAAATCATACATCCTAAAATCAGAAATCAGAAATCTTTTTCTGCACGCCCCAACAAAAAAAGTATGAAAATTACATTTGTACTTTCTCGCCAAAGGCAAGATCGCCGGCATCACCCAGGCCGGGAACAATATAGCCTTTTGCAGTAAGCTCGTCGTCAATATCGCCACACCAAACAGTTACAGATGGCTCCTCACGCAATACATACTCAATACCCACCGTGCAGGCAATGGCAGCTACTACATGTATTTGTTTTGGGCGACCTTCGTTACGCAAATAACTAATGGTTTTTACAAGCGATGAACCGGTGGCCAACATAGGGTCGGACACAATGATAACACGGTTTTCTAACTCCGGGCAAGAAATATAATCCAGGCTTATTTCAAAACTACCATCTTTATTGTGCTTGCGGTAGGCCGATATAAAAGCATTGTCGGCTTTATCAAAATAGTTTAACAACCCTTGGTGCAAAGGCAGGCCTGCACGTAAAATGGTAGCCAGCACCGGTTGATCGGCAATTAATTTACTTACCGATATGCCCATGGGTGTTTGCACTTCGGTTTCAACAAACGGTAACACCTTGCTTATTTCGTAAGCCGCTACTTCGCCTATACGCTCCAGGTTGCGCCTGAAACGCATACGATCGCCCTGTACATCTACATTGCGTAATTCACTTACCCAATTGCTTACCAAACTATGCTGCTCACTTAAGTTAATTACCATTTTACAGATGTTTTTTGTTGCGTTTACTTTTGTAGTATTGATACCCGTTTTACAATTAACTAATTAGCTAATTGTCTCAATTCTCTAATTATCTTCCCTACTTTTGGCAAATCTAAAGTGTAAATGTTAAAAACCAACATTCTTTGTTATGTTATATAGAGCAATTGGGGTTATGAGCGGCAGTTCGCTGGACGGACTGGATATAGTGTTTGCAGAAATACTTGAAAACGGCGGTAAATGGAATTACGAAATTAAGGAAGCAGTTTGCTACCCTTACAATACAGAGTGGACAAAAAAATTACAACAAGCTACTTCGCTTTCGGCTTTAGATTATCAGTTATTACATACCGAATACGGACATTATATTGGCAGCCAGGTAAACCGTTTTATTAGCGAAAAAGCATTGGCTTATAAAGTGGGTTTGGTAGCATCGCACGGGCATACTACTTTTCATGTGCCGGCCAAACGTATGACGGCACAACTTGGCGATGGTGCTGCTATTGCAGCGGCAACGTATTTACCGGTAGTATCGGATCTACGATCACTTGATATTGCTTTTGGTGGCCAGGGCGCACCCATTGTACCTATTGGCGAAAAACTGTTGTTTAACGATTATAATTATTTTTTAAACATTGGCGGCATTGCTAACATTAGCCAGAAAGCCAATGATATTATTGCTTATGATATTTGCCCCGCCAACCGTGTACTCAATATGCTGGCCAACGAGGCCGGATACGAGTACGACAATCAGGGCAATATTGCCGTTTCGGGTATGTTATCATCTGCCTTGTTGGAAAAATTAAATGCGCTGGATTATTATCAGCAGCCCTATCCAAAATCATTAGCCAATAGTTTTGGTACCGATGTTGTTTACCCTATTATTAAAGCGGCCGGCTTAACCAATGCCGATGCCCTGCATACTTACACGCAACATATTGCTATACAAATAGCCAAAAATATTATTGCCTTAAATAAAAACGCTACACAACAAACGCAAAAATTAATGGTTACCGGCGGTGGTGCGTTTAATGTTTTTTTAATTGAATTATTACAGGAGCATTTAGCACCGCACCATATTGAAGTAGTAGTGCCCGATGCTATGTTGGTACAATACAAAGAAGCACTGATAATGGCTTTGATGGGTGTATTACGCTGGCGTGAAGAAAGCAATGTACTATCATCCGTTACCGGTGCAACCCGCGACAGTGTTGGCGGTGCATTTTGGATGGGACAGGAAGAGTAGGAGTGATTTGGTAATGTGATGATGATTTTTTGGGGCTGTCGGCTGTAGTAATGCTAATCAGCAGCAGTTCCCCGCCCGTCTGCAATACACCCGGCTTTAAGGCCGGGTATATTTACGCCTAAGCGGGGCAGCCTTTGGGCGAAAGAATTACTATTGAACACTGTATAAGCGAACTCAATTTTATTATTCAACACTATGCAAGAAAGTAAAGCCATATATCATGGTTTGATTGAAGCCATAAAAAGCTTTGCTATTTTTCTTGCGTTTGTTTTTGCAAACTTTTTGGTTACTATAATATTGGCCCCAATTCTAATGGACGGTTTTTTGTCGGTACAACAAGCCTTGCTAATTTCTACGCCAATACTAATAGCAATTTTCGTCTACTACATAAAAACCTTTATTGGTTACTACAGCGGAACTAGTAAAGCAATTGCTATAGACTTAATAAAATTTTTCATCCTAATTTTTGAGTTCTTTCATTTATTATTTAACATGTATATGTGTGTTGATCTATTCAGCATTTTTTAGAAGTTGTAAGTGGTTGCCATCTTCTTCATACAATAAATTTTAATTAGCTTAGCAAACACATTAATACTGTTACAATATGAATAATAAAAACAACGAAAAAATATATAAAATGTCTTTTGCGGGTGTATATCCGCACTACATTACAAAAGCAGAAAAAAAAGGCCGCACCAAGGAGGATGTGGATGAAATTATTTTCTGGCTTACAGGTTACAATGCAAAGTCGTTACAAAAGCATATAGATAATAAAACCAATTTTGAAGACTTTTTTGCCCAAGCACCACAGCTTAATGTAAACGTTACTAAAATTACCGGCTTAATCTGTGGTTATCGTGTTGAAGAAATTGAAGATCCGTTGGTACAAAAAGTACGCTATCTGGATAAACTAATTGATGAACTGGCTAAGGGTAAGAAGATGGAAAAAATTTTGAGGGAGTAACCTCCATTCTTTTACTGCACAAAAAACTGCTTAAATACACCACGCAACCAACAAACCCATGCGTACCATTATACCCGTTCTTATATGCCTTTTTGCTTTCGGTTGTAAAACAGATAACAGTGCTTATGAAGCGTATAGGCTAAACGAGGAAGCCTCAAGACTTTTTGAGGCCGGCAAAACCGAAGAAGCCATTAAATTATATTCGCAAGCAATAAGTTTTACCGCTGTGCATGACTCTATCAGAGGAATTTACTATGCTAATCTAGCCAATGCTTATAATGGCATTAAGAATAAAGATTCAGCAAAGTTTTACTATAAAAAAGCGATAGAAATTAGCCCCAAAGGGTCGGTTGATTATTATACTAATCATGCGCAAATATCACTGTTGGATAGTCTTGCCGAAAAAGCTTTATATAGCCTTGAAAAAGCATATCAATTAGATGCCAATAACTCAACCGCCAATAACTTGTTAGGTATTATTTATTTAGGGCAATACAATATGGATTTGTATGACCCACAAAAAGCACTTCCATTTAACAAAAAGACAAATGATTTAGTTACTGATGTAAATGCAAAGATTGTATTGGCTAAAAATTACTATTACTTAGAAATGGTTGAAAAAGCAGTAGCCTTATTCAAAGAAATGCACCGGGATTATCCAAACGACATTGATTACTTATTTACCATAACCATGATGGAGCAAGAGCTGGGGAATGAAGACGAGGTAAACTATTATCTCGAAAAAATAAAACCACTTAGTATGGAAAAGTATGAGGAATTAGTTAAGTACCCAATTGAACCCGGCGATCATTCAATTGTATGGGATTGAAACATTATTTAAACTACTAATATTTAGATGAATAATTGTTTCAATGTTAATTCTCACCTTTTGGAACTTAACCAACCGCACATTACCTTTATTCCCAAATAAAACACTACTATGTCAATTTTTAAATCAAGCAACCCCACCTTACAGGAAAAAACATACAAGGATACCATTTTTGAAGGTATGAGTACCGGCGAAGAAATGACCGTAAACGGTACACTAAATAAGTTCGGAATTTTAATGGGTGTTATGATATTATCAACCCTTTACACCTGGAACCTTGCCAACAGTGGTGAAAATATGATGCCTTATATTTTAACCGGTGCATTTGGCGGTTTAGGACTAGCTATAGTAATGGCCTTTAAAAAACAATGGTCAAATTATTTAGCTCCTGCTTATGCTGTATTGGAAGGTTTATTTGTTGGTGCCATATCAGCCATGTATAATAATGCTTACCCGGGTTTACCTATGCAAGCCGTGGCCTTAACATTACTGGTTACTTTGGTTATGTTCTTAATTTACCGTTATCGTATTATTAAAGTAACCGGTCGCTTTAGAATGGTTATTACCATTGCAACCTGTGCTATTGCTTTATTTTATTTGGTACAATTAATAAGTTTTACAGTTAGCGGAAGCGTATTAGCATCATTTACGAATGCAGCCACTCCACTAGGTATTGGTTTTAGCGTTTTAGTAGTTGGCTTAGCCGCTTTTAACCTGTTATTAAATTTTGATACTATTGAAAAGGGTGTAGAACTAAAAGCTGCTAAATATATGGAGTGGTATAGTGCATTTGGTTTATTAGTAACTATTGTATGGTTATACTTAGAGTTACTACGTTTGTTATCTAAATTACAAAGAGACTAATCGCAAAATACTTTTACTAAAAAGCTCATCATTTGATGAGCTTTTTTTATTAACCCAACAGCAGAATATATGGCATCGTCCCTTGCTTTGGGTAGGATTGGGATTTAATTTATTTCCAGTGTAAATGAATTAAATAATCAGGGGTGTACTGCAGATTTCCAGTCAGCATCGTTAAAGAAATTAGATTCAAAAAATTGTTACCTGGAACAGCTAGAGTCGTTCATTACAATAGGACTTTCCCCTGCGTTAGGGATGGAAGCGGCATCCTTTTGCGAAGCGTCGGCCATTGCAGCCAGGGGCAAAAGATATAGCGGACAGCCCGGGCCCGAAGTCCCGTGTTAGTAAACAAGGCGAGGAACGAGCCGTAGTTTACGCTACACGGGCGAAGGGCAACGCCATACTGATCAATTACTTATATCTTTTGAAATAAATATTTATCAAAAAAAGAGTATTATTTATTGTTTTACAATAAATATTTATTAATCTTTGTGTAATAATAAACTTTAAACGGTTTTATACAATGAGTACCAAACAACTATTAAAAGTGCTGTATGTTTTATGCTGGATCATATTTATTGGCCTTAGCATTCAATCAGGCGGTTATATTGTAAATGCATTTTTGGCTAACGAAAATCCGGATATGGTAAAATACCTGTACCATGAGGCCGACCTATCAGCTTTGTTTGCTTACAGTACGGGACACTATGCCGGGCTTACTTTTATAATAAGTATTGTAACTATTATGAAGGCTACTATGTTTTACCTGATTATTAAATTACTGCACGGTAAAAAGGTAACTATGGAACAACCTTTTAATAAAGAGATGGAACGCTTTATGATTAATTTAGTATGGTTTACGGTTTGTATTGGCTTATGCTCCTATGGTGCGGTTATGTACGTTGAGTGGTTTGTACAAAAAGGTATTGCCATGCCCGATATAAAACACTTGCCCATTGGTGGTGCTGATGTGTGGTTGTTTATGGCTGCTGTACTTTTTGTACTGGTACAAGTTTTTAAAAGAGGTGTTGAATTACAAAACGAAAACGATTTAACTGTATAACTATGCCAATTATTGTAAACCTTGATGTGATGATGGCAAAGCGTAAGATGTCGTTAAACGAACTATCGGAAAAAGTGGGCTTAACATTATCTAACCTATCAATACTTAAAACGGGTAAAGCAAAAGCCATACGTTTTAGTACGCTGGAAACTATATGCAAAGTGCTGGATTGCCAACCGGCCGATATACTGGAATATAAGGAGGATTAATATTTATTGCCAGGCTTGGGTTTCGGTTTTGTACAATGCAAAGTTGACTATTTTATTAGCGGTTGCTAACGTTACATAAGGTATGCTTATACCGCCACCTGCGGTATTTATATGTATAGTTGCTAAACCATTTTTACGCTGGTAAATACTTTGGTTAATACTTACTGATTGTATTTTATGCCACAATAAAATTAACTCGTCGTTACCAAAGCTGCCTCTTTGTATGTAAAGTGCTTGCTCATTAAAACGCAGCGCAAACTTTTGCCTAAACAAATAAATACTTACTGCGTTGTACACCAACAATACAAGTGCCCAGTAAAAAAAGGCGTTAAAATAAGCAACCGTTAATATTACCAATAACAAAGGCAGTATAACCAATATGTATTTACGGGTTACATACGCCGGGTGTACTTTTACCGCAGGTGTATCGTTTGATAATAAGGGGTGATAATGTTCCAGCATCTGCGGCAAATACTCAAAGCGAGTTAAGGGCACTTTTACTTTTTGTTTTTCTTTCATTTGCAATTGACCAATGCTATGAAACTGCAACAAATACATTTTTGCCTTGGTGCGTAACCAATTAGCTCGCCAGCTTATGTATTGCACTTTTGAAAAAGGCACCAATACTTCTTTCGTATTTATTAACCCTGTACGTATTTGAAAACGATTACCCACCGATGCAATACTAAAATTTGCATACTGTAATACAGTGCGGATAAACGAAATAATTACCGACACCGCAATTACTACCAATGCAATAATTAATACACCCAACACGGAATTGTACACCGCATAGCTGGATAATAAATTAACACTCTTATCGTAATAATCACTGGAAGCTGTTCTAATATTTTGTAAAAGCGAATAACCAAATGCCAGTACAATAAAAAATGTTTCAATATGGTTGGCCGTTAAACCAAGCTTCATTAACGATACAGGGTCCAGATCGTACAAGCGATTGGTTTTTATTTCCGGTTGTTGTACGGTTTGGTTTGTGGCAACATAGCCCGTATTTTTTACAGCTAAAATATATTGCTTTAATGCATTGGCTTGTGGTGTAGTAAGTGTAATTTTTGCTTCCTGCCCGGTTGAGCCCGGCGAGTCGAATGTTAACTCCGATAAATTAGCTAAGCGGTGTAACCATTGCTGCTGCACGTTTACAGCCTGCACTTTTTCCAACGGTAAAATTATTTGCCGGCGATTAAACAAACCTCGCTGCACCACCAACTGTTGTTTATCGTTAATAAAAAACTTAAAAAAACGGTAACGTACAACCGCAGCTATTAATGCCAATACCGGAATTAACATGGCGGTATATTCCCAAATATTTTGTTGCTTTTTTGTATCCTTAAATAATAAACTTATTAAAAGCGGAGCAAACACTTTTAATACCGTTAACAGTGTTTTATAAAAAACATAAATAAGGGCTTTAGCCGGTTGCCGTTGTGGTTGTGTCCAGGTGTTATTCGCCATTACCGGTTTTTTGTATAATCACTTCTTTCAACATGGCTGCTTGCTGTGTGGTTAATCCACGTATGGCAATATCAGCACCATTACTGCCTGCTGTAAATAACTCAAGTGTTGCCAGTCCGTATTTTCTTTCAATTATGCTGGCGTTTACACTGCAATGTTGCACCCGGCTTAACGGACAAATTTCTTTTTTTCTTATCAGCCATCCTTGCTGGTAAATAATATCCTGTTCACGCAATGCAAATGCTCTAAACCGAAAGCTAAGTTCTTGCGTGGCTCGGTGTATAATGGCTAACAATAACAACCCGCAACTGATGAATACAATAGTTGTGGTGGTGTAATTTACCTTGGGTAAAAAAAGAAATCCGGTAAATAATGCGGCCACAATTATCCATAAAATGGACCAGTTCCACCACTGTACGGCTTTAAACTTTTTTGATACAGGGTGCAAGGGCACTTCTTCCTGTTTAGGTAAACTATCAATGTCGATGGCGAGGTTTGAAAACGGCATGCGCTAAAATACAAATTATTATTTTGTTATCGGCTGTAGTGCTACTATCAACGTCCCTTGCGTCGCACTCTTGTGCTGCATAACATGGTTGGACATTTGGCATGAAAGTTTGTATTAGCAGGGATTAACTGGCTCCGCTATGCGAAACTTGTAGTTTCGCATGAATATTTTATCGCCAAAGGCGATTTACTCACATAGCCCACGGTTTAAACCATGGGCTATGATAAATTGTACAATATATTAACCGTTTTAACGGTTTCAAATGTTTTGATAAAACAAAAGTTGAAGGCAATTATTAAACACCTTGTAGTATAATCTAAAAGCTTAATGCATAAAGCTAATTTCCTATTATTTCAATACCTCCAACCGCTTTGCTATATACAACACGATGCTGATTAGCGAACGGAACGATGTTCCGACTCAAGTGTAACGTCGGGATGCCGATGATAAATCGGCAAGTGACACAACCAAAGCTGATTAGCATTACTACTGCTAACTAACAAAAAAGTTATACTCGCTTAATAAAACTTTAATTTACAATCATCACCCTGCCTTCTTCACGTTTAATGCTGCCTTCTTTTTCCAGCATATCAATTACATAACGCAGTTGTGTATCTATCTGTTTACCTACTTTGGCAAAACCAAAACTGCGGCACAAATAACGTATCAATTCTTCTTCTTCAATACTCAGGTTATGCGTTACCACTTCCTGTAACGCTACGGCAATTTCTTCGGGTGCTATATCTTCTATGTTTCGTTTCTCCACATCGTTACTGCGGTAATAATCCATCACAACAGTATTGCTACTCCAGTAAAACGGCTGATGATGTATGGTTTGGTTAATATCCATATTGGTAATTATCTCCTGCAAATAAGCTTCTAACCTTGTACCGGCACGGGTGGTGTTCCATGCTTGTAGTATTTTTTTATACAACAAACTTTTACTAATCGGCGCTTCCATATCTACCAGCATTTGTATTTGCTGTTTAATTCGGTGGCGGTTACCGGCATCATAAATAGTTTCGCTGCTGGCATTGGCTACTTTACTTAAAGCATGTGCACGGTAAGGTTGTTGTTGTTTGGTAATAATTGCCGGCACAGCTTCCATCATTACATCGGTAGGCTCAAACACAGGCTGAGCAGCAGTTTCGGGCAATGCAATTTCTTTTTCCGGTTCGGGTTGTTGTAATAAATTGTTTACTTTCTTTGCAATGGTTTCAATAATGGCGTTGCTGTTTTCGTACCAATCCATTGTCCAAATGCGGTGCAAATTCCAACCTAAAGATTTTAATACGGAAGGCATTACCATTTCTCTGTCGTTGGCCGTGCGGGCATTGTAATAATAAGTACCATCTATAACAATGCCTAAAATATACTGCTGTGCTTTTTGTGGATGCACAATGCCTATATCTATTTTAAAACCCGATGTACCAATATTGCATTGCACCTGTAAGCCTTTTGCCTGCAAGCGTTGTGCAATAACTTTTGATAATTGCGACGCATCGGTTTGTACATCCTGCGCACGTATAGCCAGGTGTCCGTTTTGTGCAAATTGCAAGAAAGCTTTTAGTCCGGCCACACCTTCGGCCGATGTACGGTTAAGATCAATTTGATCGGCAGTTAAAGTAGCAAATACATGCATTTCGTAACGGGCACGGGTTACGGCTACATTTAACCGGCGCCAGCCGCCATTGCGGTTTAGCGGACCAAAGTTCATGATCATTTTACCTTGCTCATCGGGTGCATAACCTACGGAGAATAAAATAATATCTCTTTCATCGCCCTGTACATTTTCTAAATTTTTAATAAACAATGGCTCGCTGCTTTCATTGGCCCATTGTTCCAGTTGTGCATCTTTCATAAACAAAGCCTGCAATTTATCTTCTACCAAACTTTGTTGCGTTTGGCTAAACGTTACTACACCCAAACTTTGTTTACGTTTTGCAGGATTTGTATAATGCTGTTGAATGTATTGCACAATAGTATCGGCTTCAAAACTATTGGTGCGGGTTTTACCTTTGTCATAATGGCCGGGTACATGGTGGTATTGTACCTTACGGTTCAGGTCATCGGCCGATGGAAAAGTAAGTAACTTGTTATCGTAATAATTTACATTACTAAAAGCAATTAAACTTTCGTGTTTACTGCGGTAGTGGCGTAGTAAATATTTTGAAGGAATGGATAAAGACAAGCAATCGTCCAGAATACTTTCCAGATCTTCTATCTCGGCATCTTCTTCATCAATTTTAACGGTACTAAAAAAAGAAGTAGGCGGCATTTGTTTTGGGTCGCCAACAATAACGGCTTGTTTGGCACGGGCCAATGCACTTACCGCTTCGCAAGTAGGTAGCTGTGAGGCTTCGTCAAAAATTACCAGATCAAAATGGTTGGTATCTACATCAAAATATTGCGCCACCGAAATAGGGCTCATTAACATACAAGGTGCCAACCTTGGTAATAACGTAGGCAACTGATCAAACAAACGACGTATGCTCATGCCCCTGCCTTTACTGCGTATGGCTCGTTGCAGTATGCCCGGCTCGGAGCTTTGCATGGCTTCGATAGTTGTATTGGGCAATTGTGCTGCCAGCTTCATGCGCAATGTTTGTATCGTAAGCTGCTGAAACTCCTTTGCTATTTTTTTATACTGTTCAATCTTGCTTTCAAACATACCGGCATTAAACAAACCCAATGATTCATGCTGCCCAATAACTTTTTCTATTGTTGAGCGATGGATAGCATGGTGACAATAAGAAGTAATGTTATTAGCTGCACAATCATTGTTTTCAAAAGCGGTAATTAACCAGGCCAGTTGTAAGGCTTTACCGGTATTTACCTGCTGTACATAATTCATCCAGTTTTTTAGCTGTGGTAAATGCGCTTGTAATTGTTGTAACTGAATTTGTGTGGACTGCAACCAATTGTCTGTTGCAGGTAAAACGGCACCGGTTAATTGCTCATACTGTTGCATAGCGTGGTTAGCAGCAGTTGAGGTACTGTACAAAGTTTGCCATAACAAAGGTTGTATGGCTTTTACATCATCGGTATATTGTAATTGATGATCTTGCCAGGCGCCTACCCATTGTTGTAAAGCGGTGCGACCAAAGCTTTGCATTAATGTGCTTAAACGATGCACCATGGTAGCTTTAACATCAATATCTGTTATATCGGTTTGTTCATCTTTGTATAAGTTTCTCAATGCCCGTTGTACAGCGGTGTAACGGCTTTGTTGTAAAGCAGTTTGTTCATCTTTCATTTGCCTGAACTGCTGAAACAATTGTTGTATTTCGCCTTCGTGTGTAATGGCGGTATTCTTATACAAGCCTAATTGTTTTTTTAATTTTCGTTTGTTCCACCACTTAGGTAAAAACCAGGCTTGTTCGGCTTTTTTCCATTGCAGTTCCATGGTAGTAATATCTGCCGATAAAATACTGCGGTTGTAATTAGCCGTAATATCTTTTAATGCCGACTGGTATTGCTGGAAATGTTTTCGCCAGTCTTCATAAGTAAGATAATTTTCTTTATCTGCCAGGTAATGTACCAACAGCAAAGGCATATCGGGCAATAACTTTATGGCTTGTACGGCTGCTACAAATTGCTCCTGTATTTGTTTGTTTTGTAAAACAAAAGGGAAATATATAGCTTTTGCTAAATCAGCTATCGCTTGTTGGTAAGGCGGTAAAACAGTTAACAACTGCTGTATTTGTGTTCCAATATTTTCCTGTATAGTAGCGGAATAATTATTGAGCTGTAATGCCGCCAACGGATTATTCTTAGGATGTGTTATTACTTGTGCAATAGATTGAAAACCGGGCAACCAATCCTGCCATTGTTGCCAGCGCTGTGCGTCCAGGTTTTGTAATACATCATCAGGTACTTGTTTAGGTGTAGGTGGCTCCTCTCTATATTGTTCCAATGCAGTAATACCTTCATACAAACTCCAGCCCCAGTTTTGTTTTTTATGTAAAATGTTTACATACTCACTTATCTGTTTGCGGGCCGCATCCAGCCGTTGGGATTCTTGTATAAAATCTGCAGTGGTGGTATATTTAGCCGTTTCTAATGTTTGCGCTAGCTGCGCCAGCACATCCGATTTTTTTGATTTATTGGAATGTAACTCTAACGAAAAAGGCGCCAGCCCGATTTGTTCTAAACGTTTATGTACTACATCAAGCGCCGCTTTTTTGGCAGCAACAAACAATACTTTTTTTCCACGGTATAAAGCATCGGCAATAATATTGGTAATGGTTTGCGATTTACCCGTACCCGGCGGACCATGCAAAATATAACTCTGTCCTTTTTGTGCTGTTAATACTGCTTCCATTTGCGATACATCCGTTGCAATTGGTAGAGCAACTGTTGCTGATTCAATCGCATCAAAATCAGTCTGCGCAATACTTTCATCGCTTACATCAAATTCCAGTTTGCCGTTTACCAAACTGCGTACCATATCACTTTTCAGCAATTCATCAGGATGTTCCACCATATCCTTCCACAAAATCAATTTGCTGAATGAAAAATTGCCCAACACAATTTGCTCTTCTACATCCCAGCCTTTTAACTGCATAACAGCCCGGCGTAACACACCCATTACTTTTGCAACATCTACGCCTTTTTCATCGTATGGCAGTTGTTCTAATCCGCTTAGGTTAAGTTCATGCTCTTGTCGTAAAAACTCCAGCAAGGTTATGTTCACCATTACTTCCTCTTCACGGCTTTTTAAAGTAAACTTACTATTAACCGACCGGCGGCTCAACTCCACAGGTACTAATAAAATTGGAGCAAACCTTGGCTGCTCCGGTGTTTTAATATCGTACCACTTTAATAAACCCACCGCCAGAAACAAGGTACTGGAACCGTTTTCCTCAATGGCCTGTTTTGCACTGCGGTGCATGTAGGTAAGTATATTATCTAAATCCAGCGGATGATAATGGGTTAGCAAACGATTAAGTGCTAATTCGGCATTGGCTAATTTATACAACTCCGATGAGCGGTGCAATGGTTGAGTAAATAAATTATACCTGCGCTGAAGTTCGGCACCGGGGTTGGCTAAAATGGTAAAACTTTTGCCATCGCTTAATGTGTCTTCTAAATGGCTTATATCAATATCCACTAGCTGCAACATGTTACGTGTCATGCGCAGGTTAAGCAAATTATTTCGTAGTGATAAATCAAGCAGTTTACGCTGCCAGATTTTTTGTTTGGTAGTAGCTTGTTTGTGTTGTAATAACTCATCGGTATAAACCGTACCAATATTAAAATGTTTTTCCAGTGTTACATCTGTTTCGCTGCCCAAGATGTCTTCAGTAGAAAGTACATCGTTTTTATCAGACAATAATGGTAAAGGCCTTATACGTGCTGTACGAGCTCGTTTAATATCAACCGATAAAATAAACTTTTCGCTTTCTACCAATTGCGCCTCGCCACTATGTAAGGCTTGCGTAAAACTTATCTTGTTTCCTTTGCATACACTGGTAGCTTCTACTGCGGCCATTTCGTAAATGCCTTTACTCAGCCGTTTGGTTATGGCCGTTTTATCATCGTTTACCATCTCGGCAAACTTTTCATCCTGCAACCAACAACCCACAAAAGCATGTCCTTGTGTTATTATAATAACGGGATTTAAGTCAACAGCTTCCAGGCAAGCGGCAAACAATAAACTTAAATCAATACAGTTGCCAAATTTTTCCTGACGGATAGTATTTAACAATCGTAAACGTTGTCCGGTTTCTTCATAGCCCGGTGCAAGCGCACTATACACAATTTCTTCAGTTTGTATAGCTGAGTATATGGCCGACATTAATTGTAAAACCCTTTCAGGATTATTACTTTGGTAACCCTCAAAAGCCGTTTGTAAATTTTGCTTTAATAAAATATCAACCGCTTTGTTTTTAATGGCATATATATACGAATGATTAGGCGTTACGTATGCTGCAATTAATTCAGGCAATACCTGAAAACCCCCAAAATATTCTAAGGGGTGCACATCTACCGGTGTATCATCTGTAACTAATAAAACATCATTTTGCCAGATACCAATGGTAATAATTGCCTTTTCTGTTTCGGATAAACGGCCTAGAAAATCACGGTTAATTTTTATATCCGTTGTAGGAATTTTTATATCGGCTCCCGAGGGTATTGCTGCTACATGATAAACAAAAGGTTCAATACAGGGAATATTGGCATGAATACGTACTTGTATATTGGCGAGTGTTTCGCTGCTATTATTCTCCACTGTTAACTGACGTATAACAGCAATGTTATTAAGATGTAATGAAATGTTTAAAAATGGAAAAACTTCTTTATGTAAAACTAGCGCTGCTACTGGCATCATATTAACAGATGTTAAAAGGCTAAAAGTACAATAAAAAAACTATGTGTTTTAGTTATAAAAACTGCTTATAGGATGTTTAAGTTTTAATAAGAAACTTACGCTTCCGGCACACAAGCTCAGATTTGTTTCCCAAATTTTCGCCGATTAAATTTTGGCACATAGCCATCTGGAACTGTAAGTAAAATAGCAGGTATTTATGTAAGTATGTTTCTTACAAACCAATAATTTATTTATTACAACTATTTAGTTTATTAATTAAAAAAGTGTTTACCAGTTGCCGACGGTAGTGGGTGAGGGATAGCAGTGGAAAGCCCGGTGAAGCAAAGGCATAAGATGTAGGACAATGTGGAATAAGGATTATAGGTTAATTGCAGGCACTATAATTATTATGTAACCTGACCTTATGCCGTGTGGTGGGTTTGTGCCGGACTTGTAACGAATAGCCCGACCTGTGTTCGTGTGTATTACAAAAAGCAGGTGGGCATTAGGCGGGAAGCCGTTTGTAATACACACGAACACAGGGCACCCCAAAAATTAATGGTTTATTATTAAATATATATAAGTAGAATTTTTTAGTAAAATCAACTTATTATTATTTATAATGGATAATAGCATATTTATTTAGGTAATTATGGTTATGTATATTAATATATATAATTTTGCGTTGCTGTAATTAATTAAATATTTATAGTCCCTCTTTACCGCCAATGTAACTGCCTGCGCAAAAATACGCAGCAATAACTATCACAATTTTAAAGCAACTGTTTTTCACTAGTTTATATATATAAACTATGTTAGTTATTTTATATTGGCCAATTGAATCCAGATCCCTGCAAAGCCATTAAAATCTTAATATGAATTTATTTAAACGAACCAGGGTGCTTAGCGCACTCATTTTTGTAGCCACTGCTGCTACCACACAAGTATCATTTGCCCAACAATGTTTACCACCTAGTGGTTGGGCCGGGTGTAGTAACACCGATTTTAGCAATGCCTTTATGGCCAGTACCGATAATGCTGCCACCATTGAGTATGATAACTGGGTATCGGGCTTTCATGCCTCGGTTATTAGAAACGGGGATGGTAGTTTTAATGTATGGGGCGAGCATATTGGCAATGGCGGTGTGGACAATCATATACTTACACCCACTTCTATTTATACAGCTTATCCTACTTTAACCGGAACCGTATTAAAAGTGGCATTGGGTGGTTATACTCAAATGGTTATATTATCCACCGATGGGCTTTTTGCAGTAGGTAAGGCTGGGGGCAGTTCTCCTACAAGAGCCGTAATTTTAGCGGCTGAGGTAGGAGTGCCTACCACCGGTGCTTTTACCAAGTTAACCAATGCCAATATTACAAATGGTAATAGCCAAACCGGCCTTCCACCGGGTGTTACACCCGGCGATGTTAAAATGCTTTTTGGCGCTGCTTATACGTTGGCCATTACTACTTGTTCTGGCGATGTTTGGATATTAGCCACTAATCCTGGCTCTCCAAACTTTATACCTTTGGCAGGAGATGGTAACGGTAACAAGCAAAGAAACCAATGGTACAGGGTAAAAAAGGATGCTAACAATTTTCTTACAAATATTGTGGCGGCACGTGGCAATGGCAGCTCGATGATTGCATTAGACGCCAATGGCGAATTGTGGACCTGGGGATTTCGTACATTTTTAGGGAATAACACGGCAGCCACCAATAGAGATTATGCTACCAAAATGACTACGCCAATAACCAATGGCGCAAGCGTTAAAATGATAGGTTCTACAAATCATAGTAGAGAAAATGGAGTTCCCACTTTTTATGTTTTAGCAAGCGACGGCAACTTATATGCTTTGGGCGGTAATGCACACCGCCAATTAGGTAATTGGGGCGACAATGCCAGTGCGACTAGTACAACATGGGTTCAACCCCGATACGAAGCAGCAAACCCTGCAAGCGTAATGAACAATATTAAATGGATTAGCCCACAAGAACACTATACCGATCATTTTGATGATTATGGAGAAGGTTCAGCATCCATTAATGTAATTACCAATGCCGGTATTTTATACAACTGGGGTTATAACCGTAGAGGTATGTTAGGCCGTTACGAAACAGAAGTACTTGTTACTAATCCACCAATACGGGGTACAAATTGGGATCCGGCTATTCCGCTTAACGATGGTACACGAGCTAACCACTACGCCATTACGGCTACTGACACCTGGCAAGGTGTTGAAACCGGCGGCCATACCAGTATGGCTATTCGCACTTGTGAAAGTCAGTTAATTTATGCGGGACATTATATCTCAGGTAGTATGGGTAATGCAGGCGTGGCCCCTCCCGGTCAGGTTGATGACCAAAACCAATACTTTTTCACCAAACAAAATACCCCCGTTGTAGGTATTTGCGCTGCCGAAGCTGTAAGCCTTATTTCCGCTACTGATGATATTTGCAATGGCTCAGACTTTACGGTAACTGCTTTCCCTGCCGGTGGCACATTTAGTATTTTGTCGGGTAATGCCAGTTTTTCTGCAACACTTAGCGAGGCAAATATTTCGCCATTAGCTAATTCCAATAACCCGGTTAATGTACAATACGAAGCACCTCCGGGTTGCGGTGTTACTAAAAGCATTGTATTGTATAAAAAAGATTATGGCAACCTGAGCAACGTATGGCCCACTGCCAGTGCCAGCATTTTGCAAGAAAACACGGTGAACGCCTGGTTAGGCCAGGATGCAGGTAAGGCAACGGCTGATTGTATAAGCGAATTAACCGACGGCGCAGATGGATTAAGCATAACCAATGCTATAACCGGCAACGGAACCGAAAGCAATAAGTGGCAATTAAAAGGTAACGAAACGTACAATGTAGATGTAACCGTTAACGGATCAGGTGCTGCTAAAAATGTGTACTGGGCCGCATGGTACGATGTTACCGGCAACGGAAGCTTTAATGATGCAGATGATGTATTTGTAACCGGAAGCACTTTACACGGTAGTCCTGCAACAACCAGTTTCCCTATTACTGTACCGGTTACTGCTACAACAAACGGAGCAACACAAGGTGTTATACGTGTAGTAGCATCGGCACAAAATTATAATTTTAGCAAAGCCATGAATGGCACTATACAAGTAGTAAATGGCGAGGTAGAAGATTACTATGTACAATACCTTTTTGCATTACCGGTTAAGCTTACTGCGTTTAACGTAGTAAAACAAACTAACAACGGATTACTAACCTGGGAAACTGCCAACGAAACCAACACGGCTCATTTTGTTGTAGAGCATAGCAACAGCGGTAACAACTACACAACATTAACTACCATTACAGCAGCAGGTAATAGCAGCACTGCCCGTCATTATAATTTTGTACACCAACAACCTGTTAGTGGCCGTAATTACTACCGTTTAAAAATGGTTGATAAAGATGGCAAATACAGTTATAGCCCGGTACGTACTATTGATTACAGCAATACTGCTGCACAACCAATAGTAGTTTACCCAAGCCCTGCCACTTCGCATATTACAGTTAGCGGTGTAAAAACCGGCGTAAACATTAAAGTAATAAGTGTTGATGGTCGTGTATTGTTAACCGAAAAAGCAAGCGGTAACAACCACGATGTAAACATTAACAAGTTAACACCCGGTGTTTATATTATACAAACCATCGATAACAATACCATTACCGGTACCATACGTTTTACAAAAAAATAAAACGCTTACAACATAATAATAAAGCCCTGCAATTGCGGGGCTTTTTTGTTTTAATTCCTTCATTGTCTAATTATCTCATCATCTAATTTTCTAATTAATTAGGGGCTATCAACAGTAGTAACTCCGGTCAGCAGCAGTCCCGCTTTCTGCAGTAGTGCAACAGCTATGCTACATTACCATCCGCACCGTTGCAGCTACTGCTGCCAATCGGGCAGCCCATCAACTGAGAGCAATTTATGATTGTTGATTTAAGGATTTAGGATTTTTACTTGTGTATATTTGAGAATAATATATTGTACAATAATTATCCTAAATGACCACATTAATACCAATAATAAACGAAGTTGTTCAGTATGGGCTTCAACCTAACTTAATAATAACTGACAAAGAAAAACAGCTTGAGCAAAATCTTATAAAAATATACTCGTTGTATTTTGAGATTGACTATACATTTGACGAAAATAATTTTTCAGATTTTGATAAATCGCAATTACCGAATATTAGGCAAAATGTTGAAAGCAATTTTAAAGACTTTGGCTTTTACAACATAATTCTTGACATAAATAACCTCGATATTTTAAACAACACTGCTACCGGAGATGCCGCTGACGATTTAACTGACATCATAATTGATCTTTTAGAAATTAAATGGAGGATTACAAACAACAGTTTAGCAGATGGTCTTTGGTATTTTCAACTTATTTTTCAAGCACATACTCAGGAACATATTCTTGATTTATTAAAATTCATGAAACATAAGAATGGATAGTATATTAAAATGAAAAACAACAAATACCTATTTACATCTGAAAGGCTTGGTTTTAGAAACTGGGAACCCACAGACATTGACGAACTGTTTGCCATAAACTCCGACAAACAAGTAATGGAGTTTTTTCCGGCTTTGCCTACCAAAGAACAGACAATTGAGTTTATTGAAAGAATGAATACCCAATTTGAACATAAAGGATTTTTTATTTTGCCGTAGATAAATTAGATAACAATCAGTTCATAGGTTTTATAGGCCTGAGCGAACAAACCTACGATGCACCTTTTACACCTTGTGTTGATATTGGCTGGAGAATTAAAAGCACAGAATGGAATAAAGGTTTTGCTACAGAAGGCGCAAAGAGATGCCTTGACTATGCTTTTAGCACTATAAAGTTGAAAGAAGTTTATTCCATTGCACCTAAAATAAATACAAAGTCAGAACATATTATGTCTAAAATAGGCATGCAAAAACAATACGAGTTTGAACATCCTTTATTACTGAATGATGAAAGGTTAAGAACATGTGTGTTATATAAAACGGAAAGACAATGAGAATAATATTTTTACTTTTATGTGTTCTACCTTTTTCTTGTGTTGAAAAAGAACCAAAGGAAGAAATGCAGATTTTAGATTTTGGTGCATTCACTATTGAGGCGCCAAGCAGTTGGACAAAAATAGAAGCCAAAGGTATCGATAGTTATGTCGGACAAATTGCTATTGGTAATTCTGACACATTACATTTTGACTTTGGATGGTACTCAAATGACCTCTACGAATCTGATCCTACAATTTTAGACAGCAGTCAGCTTGAATCAATTGACCTTTCCTTATTTGATACCAGCAATACATTTTTTGTAAAAGATCGTCGGAAAGTTGACCCTGACATGTTTAAGAAAAACAACATTACATGGGACACTATAGACAACCGTAAAGCAAAAATTGTTGCCCCAAGACGATCGGGTAGCGGAACTACGGGAGTATATTTCGACAGCGTATGGGAAAGTGGTTCTGCAATAGATAAGTTCAACCTATACGGTGAAAATTTAAAGTCAACAAATGAAAAAGAAGTTTTGGCGGCCATAAAAACTTTAAAATTTCACGAACAATAAGACAGAAAAAATGACCGAACAACAAATAATATTATCAATCCAAACTAAAAGGCTAAAGCTTTCTTTTTGGGAAAAAGTATCACACTTTGGAATTGTTGCTTTTTTGCTTATTACACCATTGACATTAGCTTTCTTTCATTTAAAAGACGCAATAAATGGCAACCCTCAATCGCTGAGAGAAGGAGAAATATATTTTTTTACTATTCCAACTCTAGTTGGAGTGTTCTTTTACATACTACAATCCAACCGACTTAAGTTTACAGAAATTAATTCGTCATTATCACGAACTCAGCTAAATGATATTATTGAAAAGGTGGGAACTGAATTAAAGTGGTTCCCTGAAAAAACTAGTAAGCATATTTTTATCGCTAAAACACATCCTCCATTTTTATCTGGAAGTTGGGGAGAAAGAATAACTATCATATTTGCAACTAACCGTATTCTTGTAAACAGCATTTGCGATCCCGATAAAAAAAGCTCCGTTATTTCTATGGGTCGTAATAAAAAAAATATAAGTGCTTTGGTTAAAGCAATAGAAGGTTTAGAAAAATAAATAGGAAACTATTACCGCAACAAAAATTATTTATGCAACTATAAATATTAAATGGTTAAAACCATTCGGTAGGATTCGTAAATAACATAGCCCACGGTTTAAACCGTGGGCTATAAAGTATTCGCTATTATTGAAATCGGTTTAACAATTTATCTAATCTTGGTAATTAATATAAACCACTACTTCATCTTCTTCAACAACTTCTGTGCATTTTTATACTCTTCCGAAGTAGTCTGTATATTATTTAAAACATTTACCGCGGCTGTTTTATCATCCAATTTATAATAAGCCAATGCTAATAAAATGGCCGCTTTATCGCTAAACAATGCTTTTGCATCTACTGCTTTTTGTAACCAGCTTACACTTTCTTTATAACTTTTGGTATGTAACAAACTGGCTCCATAATAAAACTGGTACAAAGGTCGGTCGGGTTGCTGGTCTGTTAAGGTTTTTGCTAAGGGTAAAGCCGTTTTGTAATCCTTATCCTGTATGGCTTTTACCAACTTGGTTTCGGTATTGGCTTCGTTTCCTCTTTCTACTAAACCAACGGTATCAATATGTCCGTAAGTATCTACAATATTATTGCCTGAATAAAAAACACTATAACCCGCAACTATTAAAATAACCGCTGCGGCTGCACTCATCATCCATTTTTTCCAGCTTTGCATACCCACTACTTTAGCCGGCAGTTTTTCTTCACCAGCTTGTTTAAAGTACTGCGGATGAATATTGGCCAATGTATTTTTTAATGCCGTTACCGATTCGCTGGTGGCTGTTTCCCTCTCTTCAAAAGCCAGCAGGTTTTTACATACTTCCACTTGCTCCTGCAAGTCGGTATCCTGCTGTAAGGCTGCTTCAAAAGCTGCTTTTTCGGTATTATCCAAAGCACCTTTCAGGTATAAAATAATGGTATTGCTGTTAATAGTCATTGTATAAAGTATGAGATACCGAACGTATATTGGTTACTAACTGGTCTAAACATTCCGACTTTTTTTTGCGCAGATAATTATAACTAACACCCAACTCCTCCGCCACCTGCTCCTGATGCTTTGCCTGCAAGGTTGCTTTTATTATTTCCTGGCATCTTTCCGATAACTGCACCAATTGCTCCCGGTATAGTTTTTCTTTTGCCGCTTCTACATGCACCGCTTCGGCTGCTGCGTAACTTTCATCTGCATGTAGTAATAAAACATCCTCGCTGTTTGTTACCTGTTTTTTGTAAGTTTTTTTTAAAATATTTAACCATTTGCGTTTAGCCACCATTATAAAAAAGCTATCAAAGGGGCAGGTAAGCACCAGTTTATTGTTTTGTGCCTGTTTAAAAATATCAATAATTGTTTCCTGAAAAAGATCACCTGCTTCTTCCTCACTGCCATTATTATGTATTACGTATTGCTTTATTTTTTCGGCCAGCCGTTTATAAATACCATCAATAGTGGCATGGTCATTCGTCAGCAAGCCCTGCAAAATGCGGTTATCAATATGCGGTGGTAAAGGGTTGTTACTCATTAGAAACAGAAAGTTATAACGATTTAACAAAATACGGGAAAAATTATTGCCACAGGGGGTAACAAACTAAACAAGCTGTTGATATATGATTGTGGCCGGAAAAAATTTGAAGATTTGGTGATTTGAAAATTTGGTAATGAGGGGTTTTACAACAGGTAGGAAACTTACACATTGCCCAATAGAATTACTACAGTACAAGAGTGCGACGCAACAAACGATGATAGTAGCACCACAGCCGGTAACACAAAAAATTAACTTAAAAAAGTTGAATTATGAAAAAGTTAAACAGTTTAATAGCAGTACTACTTTTATTTGCTATTGTTAGTAAAGCACAAACCACCGATTATGCTAAAGGAAATTTTTATGGTGGTGCGCAAGGCGGTTATTTGTTTAAAAATAAAGCCAACAACGATAATAAAGCCTGGCATTTAAAAGATGGTCGGTTTGCTGAGCTAAATTTTGGCTACAAAAAAAATAGCTGGGGTGTTAGTGGCGCATTGGGTTATTTATTGTTACAACGTGAACCTAAACAGTTTGAAAGACATTATGTAAACCGCCAACAAATGTATGATAGCATTACCGGCGGTATAGTACCACCGCTTGTTGCAGGCTTTGATGTTAAACCGCAGGATTTAAATTTTGGTCCTACACAACATGCGCAATTCAAGTACGAAGATTTAGACAGTTATTACTTTTTATTAGGCCCTGAATATTGGTTGGGCAAAGGCCGTTGGAAAGGTTTACTACAAGCCCAAGCGGGTGTAGGTTACACACAGTTTGGTTACTATGTAGTAAATGGCAAAACCGATATGATTAAAGAAACCGAATTATACCAGGATGCAGGCGCTACTAATTACGATGTAACTGCCAGCGCCGATTATGTAAATTTTGCAGGTACTACTAAAACATTTAATGCAGCATCGGGTAATGTAACCAGCACTATAAACGATAAACGTGAAGTGCATTTTATGGCAAGGGCGAGTGCATCGGTTGAGTATTTTATTACGCCAACTATTGCAGCACATATTGGAGGTAGTTACTGGTATATTCCATCGCCGGATATGACGGCTTTTAGCAGCGACCGTGGTACTTATGTGTACCAAACACAACCAACCGGTCCATCTTATCAGGGCAGGTATAGTTTTACCAATAATTATCAGTCAAATGCCATCAGCAATTTTAGTGCAAACGCAGGCATAAAAATATTTTTACATAAAGACGCCAAAACACCAAAACCCGCACCGGTGGCGGCTTTAACACCAGAACCTGTTGTTGCTACCACCACACCCGTTGCAAAAGCCGTTGCTAAAGATGTAATGATTGTGGTAAAAGATAAACAAACCGGATTGGCATTAAGTGGTGTACAAGTGCAAGTATTAAAAGATGGCGCTTATTACACTACGGGTATTACTGATCAAAACGGCCAGTTAGAAAAACTAACCAATGTATCGCCGGGTAACTACACCATTAAAGGTAGCAAAAATAATATTGCTACCAACGATATGGCCATTGCTACTACTGAGTTTGAACAAGAAGCTAAAAGCATCTTTAAAGAGTTGTTACATGACGACCCACGTTTTACTTTAATTGGTAATACGGTTAATAAAAAAGATAAAAGCAATTTATCGGGCATTAACACGTCTCTTACCAATGTGTTTAACTCGGGTGTAACGCATCAGATATCGGATGCTGGCGGTAAGTTTATTTATCAATTAGAACAAGGAACTGATTACACCGTAGTGGCCAACGAAAAAGGATTTTTTAGCAACAGCGAAACCGTTACCACCAAAGGTTTAGACAGAAGTAAAACTTTATACACTACGTTGGTATTGGGTATTGATGAATTATCGGCCGGTAATCAGTTTGAATTAAAAAACATTTTATACCCGCTTAACAAAACTGATATAACACCAGAAGCGGCTACTATTTTAGATCGTTTGGTAAGTACCATGAAAGATAACCCGGCTTTAGAAATTGAATTATCGTCGCATACCGATAGTCGTGGTTCGGCAGCTTATAACCAAACATTATCGCAAAAACGTGCACAATCTGCTATTAATTATCTGGTAAAAAATGGTATTGCAAAAAGCAGATTAGTAGCAAAAGGTTATGGCGAAAGCAGGTTACTAAATACTTGTGCCGATGGTACCAATTGCAGCGAAGAAGAACATGCTATTAACAGAAGAACAGAAATTAAAGTGCTTAAAAACAATTAAAATATAAACCCTGTGATGCTTTTGCCGGTTGCCATAGTGCAACCGGCTTTTGAATTAAAAAACATTGTTTAACTTTCTTGTAATTTGTGAGGGGCTATACCAAAACTCAACTACCATGACGAAACTGTTTTTTATAGGCTGGGCATGTTTATTAACTTGTTTTACCGTTACGGCGCAAAACAAAAAACCGGTGGTTGATACAACGGCTACAACTGATAGTATTATTGTTATACCTACTGACGACGGCTTAAAATTTTCGTCCAGCTTAAGGCCTTTATTACAAATTGCCGGTGCGCCGGAACCTTTTTATACTTATTTCTGGGAGTTTGGCGATGGTAGTTTTTCTTTTGAAAAAGAACCTACCCATAGCTTTTTAAACAATGCCGAATACAACGTACGATTAATTGCCACCAACCATTATGACGATGGCAAAAGGCCTCCGGTAAAATCAAGACCGGTACGTGGTGCAAAATCAAAAAAATCGGCCTTGGCTTTAGCCAGTGTTACACCAAAAAACTTTTTTACCGATAACCAGCAACTTTTTATTCGTAACAATGCCGACCCAAAACCCGGGGAGGATATGGTATGTGTACTGGGTTATAAATTTGACAGCAATGTATCATTGGGTGATTCTTTAAAAGGTACGCTGGCTTTGTTTTTTAACGAAAAAGAATTTAAGTCGGACAATTTTGCTTTAACTGATGTACGACAATACGCCAATGAAAAAACAAGTGAAGAAAAAACACTAATGGCCGTTGCAGAAAACAGATTGATATACGAACCCGATTGGCAAATGATGGCTTTTAACGGGCCGTCACCGCAAATACCCGAAGACAATGGCACTTACAAACGTGACGAAAGTTTTACTAATTTATTAAAAGAAAAAATAAACCTGTTTAAAAACATTAAAGTATGGAAAGTGGCTTCGGTAGCCGGACAAGCCAACAATATGTTTTTTCAGTTGCAAACCACTCCTGAAATGATTAAAGACACCAATGCTACCGTAGTAGTAACGGCGGTTTTTATTCCCGATGACCCTATGTTAGGTGCAGAGATTACTGATCTGGAAATGCAGATTGTTGCATCCCACGATCCTAATAAAATGAAAGCCAGCCGCAATATGCTTAATTACCGTTGGGTAAGTAAAAACAGGAAAATGAAATACACGGTTCATTTTCAAAACACCGGTAAAGGCCCTGCCCGCCGTATTGAATTGCAAACACAAATACCACCTTATATTAATCCGGCAACGTTGCGGGTAATTAATCAATATCCCGAGTGTCCGCCATGTGCGGTGGCTGCACCCGGCCGCAGTTGTTTAGATACTATTATTCGTAAAGACACAGCCTTTTTTATTTTCAAAAATATTTACTTACCCGGCACCACGCAGGATGGTATAAACGATACCGACAGCACCAAAGGTTTTGTACAATTTGAAGCCAACTTTATACAACGTGTACCAAAAAAATCTTTCAAAGGCCGCACCGCTATTATATTTGATAAAAACCCACCCATTATTACCAATGTTTCCCGCACTCGTTTTGCACCGGGTTTATCGCCGGGTATTATTGCCGGGTATTATACCAATAACCTGAGTGTTGATAAAGCACTGGGACAAAAACTAAAACAAATTCAAGGCAAACAGCAAGTAGTACTTGGTGCCAGTCTCTCCGTTTATTCGTCGTACAAACCTTACTTACAAGGCGAGTTTTTTTTACGTTACCAACCGCAGCAGTCTATTAAAAGCAGCATCAGCAGACCCACTAACGATTATATCATTTACAACGGTCGTGATTATAAAGTGTTAGAACAACGCAGCGAAGTACAGGTACATGCATTGTACAACGATATTGCCGGACTTTTACGTTACAGCATTAACAATTATGTGGGTGTAGAAACCGGCATTATGGCTTCTTATATGGTTAGCGGCAGCGCCAAACAACAACGTGATTATTTGTTGCAAGGCGCTAATGGTGTAAATATGCAGTTCGATTCTTTAATCACTATGCAAAAACAATCTTTTACCAATATACAACCCGCATTTATTGGGGGCATTTATTTAGGCCGGGTACGTTCTGGCCCGTCAATAGGTTTACGTTATTTGCATTATTTGCAGCAACCATCTACACGTTTCTTTTTATATGCTACGTGGAAACTATAGGATTTTTGATTTAATATTTTTGATTGTAGATTGACTATTTATCATTCATCATTTATAACTCATTATTCATAATTTTTTTTATTGAATCAACTGTAGTAACGCTAATCAGCTTCCGTTGCGTCGCACTCTTCATCGTTCGGTTCGCTAATCATCATCGTGTTGATGCGTGTCTGTTTATTAATAGCCTGGAACTTTGGTTATGTAAAAAATCGCCAAAGGCGATAAAATATTCATGCGAAACTACAAGTTTCGCATAGCAGTCGACAGCCGTCATCTGGATCGAAGTGAGAGAAGTCCTGATTAATTCAAACTTTCATGCCAAATGCCGAACAATGTTACGATAGTACAAGAGTGAATATTTAATTCATTTCCACTGGAAATAAATTAAATCCCGATTCTATCGGATCGCAAGGGACGATGCTAGTAGCACTGCAGCCGGTAACATAATAATTAACCTGTTGATAATTAGTGTAATTAGCTACTGTAAAGATGTTGTGCTATACCGGTTTATCTCAGGTCTCAATTCTGAATTCTCAATACTCAAACTGCTGTTGTATCTTTGCAGCCATGAAAAGTCAAAATATCAGGCATTTTACTTTACCTGAGTTAGAGGTTTATTTTGGGGAGTTGGGCGAGAAAAAATTTCGTGCCAAGCAGGTGTATGAATGGATATGGACCAAACAGGTGCATAGCATTGAGGAAATGACAAACCTAAGCAAAGAGCTTCGCCAAAAATTGACCGATAATTTTACTTTACCGGCATTAGTTATTAATAACACACAGCGTTCGGCCGATGGTACGGTAAAATCGAGCTTTAGAACCGTAGACGGACATTTGGTGGAAGGTGTATTAATACCAACTGACAACCGGGTAACAGCTTGTGTATCGTCGCAAATTGGTTGCTCGTTAAGTTGTAAGTTTTGTGCTACCGGTTATATTGATAGAAAAAGAAACCTGGATTACGATGAGATTTTTGATCAGGTAGTTTTAATAAATAAACAAAGCGAAGAAATTTACGGTAAAAAGCTGACCAATATTGTGTTTATGGGTATGGGTGAGCCACTGTTAAATTATAAAAACGTTTTAAAATCAATTGAACGTATTACATCGCCTGACGGATTGGGTATGAGTCCCAGACGTATTACGGTTTCTACAGCCGGTGTGGCAAAAATGATCAGGCAATTGGGTGATGATAAAGTGAAGTTTAAACTGGCTTTATCGTTACATGCAGCTAACGATAACAAACGCCACGATATTATGCCAATTAACGACAGCAACAATATTAAGTCGTTGATTGAAGCGCTGAACTATTTTTATAAACAAACCAAGAACGAAATTACTTTTGAGTATATTTTGTTTAATAACCTGAACGATAGTATTCAGGATGCTGATGAGCTAACAAAAATTTACCGACAGGTGCCCGCCGATTTGGTAAATATTATTGAATACAACCCTATTGAGTTTGCGCAATTTACCAAACCCGATGAAGACAAAGTAGCTGTGTTTATGAAACACCTGGAAAAAAACCGGGTGAATGCACATTTACGTCGTAGCCGTGGTAAGGATATTGATGCAGCCTGCGGTCAGTTAGCAAATAAAAACTAACTGTTAAGTATTTTAACTACGCTGTCCGTTTATCCGCTGTTTTAGCCTTTAACAATTTGTTAGTGTTGGCCGTTAAACCCAGGCTATCTGTTACCGTCTTACAACTGTTCATAATTTATAAACAGGGTGTTAAGCCTTTGCTTGTAACAAACACCACAAATAAGTTTACCATGAAAAAAATATCATTTGTAGCAATTATTGCATTGGCTGTATCATTAAGCGCATCAGCACAAGAAGTACCTAACCGTACCCGTGGCGAATACAAAGCAAAACACCGTAGCGGTGCTGCTATGTATGGCAAAGATTTAAACCTGAGCGAAGACCAGAAAGCTAAGTTTAAAAGTTTAAGCAAAGCACAACGCAATGAGTTGGCTGCCTTGCAAAAACAAGAAAATATTTCGGTAAAAGAAAGCCGAGAAAAACGTACGGCCATTATGGAATCGTACAAAACAAAACGTGATGCCATTTTAACTACCGAACAAAAAGCGTTAGCCGCTAAAAAACAAGAAGAACGTAAACAAGTTGACAGAAAAAGAGGCGAACGTGCCGGTGCTAAAATGGAGCAGGAACTAAACCTTACTCCGGAGCAAAAAACAAAATTGCAGGAAAGCAGAAAGGTTAATGCCGATAAAGCAAAAGCCATTCGTGATAATCAATCATTAACTGCTGACCAGAAAAAAGCACAGATGCAACAAATTAGAGATGAGCAAAAAGCAGCGGCTAAATCAATACTTACGCCTGAGCAATACAGTAAAATGGAAGCTCAAAAGGGTAAGTTTAAAAAAGGTGAACATAAAAGAGGGAAAAGCCCAAGAGGTGAGAAAGTTAAAAAAACACCAACAACGGTGTAACCTAAGAAGCGACTGTCACCTTGAGCCTGGCGAAGGGTGGTTCGTCAAGCTCACCACTACAAAACGAATTTGATTTAAGAAGTAGTTTGTGACGGTTTTTTTGAAATATAAAACGGCCTCTTGCAATTGCAGGAGGCCGTTTTTCTTTTGCTATCAAATTATTTTGTAATTACTACCGTGCCCCATTCATCGCTAACGGGTGTGTAGCCAATATTATGTTGTTGACAATATTCCCTCACGGCTTGTTTAGCACCGCTGTAATGTTTGTTATTATAGTCGTGTATAAAAATATAACCGCCTTTACTTAAGCGGGGGTAAAAATAAACCAACCCCTGATAAATAGGCTCGTATAAATCAGGGTCAAGCGAAACAAAACAAAAAGTATCTTCTAATCCGTTTAAGGAATTAGGGAAACGACCTTGTTTAATAATGCAATTATTTCTGGTGGTCATTTTACTTAATACCAACTCGGTAGAAGTATTGCTAAAATCCTGATGTCCATCGCCAAAGTTTTTGGCTTGCTCAATAGCGGTATCATTTTTATCAAAGCCTTCAAACGTATCAAATAAGTAAAGTATTCTATCAGGAAAAGCCTGATTAATATATTTAGCAAAATCGCCACGGTAAACGCCTACTTCGGCAGTAGAGCCAGGTACTTTGTTTTCCAGAATTTCACGTACCGCTAACTCAAAAGTACTAATGCGGATATAGTTGCCCTTTTGCGGCACAGGTATTTTGCGTTCATCCGTTAAGGCCGCCATTTTATAATCGACAATCAATTTGCCATTTAATAACGAACGGAGAAAGGAAAAATATTTTTTCACTTATTTGCTTTATATAAAATAACCGGGTTAAAAATTTTGCCCGAAACTAAACATTTGCAATCAACGTTAAAAATTCCGCTTCAGAAATTATATTAACTGTATTAATTTTTTTTGCTTTTTCCAGTTTGCTGCCAGCATCTTCACCAACAATTAAATAATCAAGTTTGGCACTTACACCACTTAATAATTTACCGCCTTTTGCTTCGGCCATGGCCTCCGCATCGCTGCGTTTTAAAGTAGGTAGTGTGCCGGTAAATAAAAATGTTTTACCACTTAAGCCGCCGCTAACCGGTGCAGATTTTTTATCGTTTACCATTTTAAGTCCTAATGCTTCCAACTCCTTTAACATGGTAATATTATCGGCATTGCTGAAAAAATGCGCAATACTTCCGGCAACTTTAGGGCCAATATCTTCTAATGCTAATAATTGTTCCTGCGTGTAGTTTTGTAAATCCAGCAAATGATTTACAGTATTAGCTAAAGTTTTGGCCGTTGTCTCGCCAACAAAACGAATACCCAAACCAAATATTAAACGATGCAATGGTTGCGATTTAGAAGCTGTAATCGCCTGTTGCATATTTTCTATAGATCGTTTGCCAAAACCTTCCCAACTGCTAATAGTATCAAAACTTAAGTTGTAAATACCCGGAATATCTTTTAATAAACCTGCTGCATTAAACTTACGTACATTGGCTTCGCCAAAACCACGTATATCCATGGCATCCTTACTTACAAAATGTATAATACGTTCTACCACTTGTGCCGGACATTCAATATTTACACAACGCCAAACCGCTTCTTCCTGTTCTTTAAATAATTGTCCGCTACAAACTGGGCATTCTTGCGGAAACACCACCGGTTTTTCGCTCCCATTACGCACTTCGGCTAACGATTTTACAATGTATGGTATTACATCACCGGCACGTTCTACCAATACACTATCGCCAATCATTAAATCTTTTTCTTTAATTACTTCCTCGTTAAATAATGAAATAGAGGAAACCGTTACACCACCAATGGGCACGGGTTGAATTTTTGCTACCGGCGTAATTGCTCCCGTACGTCCCACCTGAAAAGTAACATCTAACAATTTACTGGTAGCCTGTCTTGCTTTAAATTTATACGCAATAGCCCAACGTGGATGGTGCGATGTCATGCCCATTTCTTCCTGCAAAGGCACATCGTTTACTTTAATTACCATGCCATCAATTTCGTAAGGCAGGTCGTCACGTTTTTCTTCAAAGTCATGGCAGTAATCAATTACGCCTTGTATGTTGTCAAAAACTTTTTTCTCTTTTTGCGGACTTCTAAAACCCAGATCCCACAACAGTTCCAGCGAACCACTATGGCTTAATAATTTTTCCGGAACCGTTGCACCTTCCAATAAAGTGTAATCGCTAATGTGGTACACAAATACTTCCAGGTTACGCTTTTTAATTTCACGGGAATCTTTTACACGCAACGTGCCAGATGCCGCATTACGTGGATTAGCCAACGGTGCTAAACCTTGCGCTACAATTTGCTCGTTATATTTTTGAAAATTGTTTTTATTAATCAACGCTTCGCCTCTTATCTCCACTTGTTGCAAACCATATTTTGAAAACTTTGCCGATAAAGGAATACTGGGTATTTGTTTCATGTTGGTGGTAATCTCATCACCCTCTACACCATTACCACGGGTAGCACCACGCACCAGCATATCGTTTTCATATATCAACGAAATACTACCACCGTCAAACTTTGGTTCAACACAATAACTAATGGTTGCAGCTCCACTTAGCTCTTTTGCTTTACGGTCAAAGTCTGTTAAGTCTTCAGCATTGTACGAATTATCTAACGATAACATAGGCACTAAATGCACCGCACTCGGAAACTCATTGGTTAAACCCTTGGCCACACGTTGCGTTGGCGAATCGGCACTGATACTTTCCGGATTAGCTGCTTCCAGTTTTTCCAATGCTTTAAATAACTGATCGTATTCCATATCCGCCAATAGCGGATCATTTTCAATATAATAACGGTATTCATGAAAGCGTAATACACTACGCAGCAACTCAATATCAGTTAATGCAATAGCTACATTTTGCTGTACCGTTTGTAATAATTGTTGGGTGGTGTTTTGTAATTGTATCGTCTGCTCTTTTGTAAACATAAGTGTTGCGGTTAAAGCTGTAAAGTTAAGGGCGGCGGCATTAAATATCAGGCTCGTATTTTATTTTGTTACCGGCTGTATAGCCCTGATGATCGTCCCTTGCGACGCTCCCTTCTGCTGCATCAACGCGGAGCATCAATAAGGCTAATCCAATAACTAATATCGAATTAATTCTATTGGCCAAAATGCAGCATCCCGAACTTGTTTCGGGAATTCCGTTCTTTGTGCATCATCGTGTTTTTTGGGAAGGTTTTATCGTATTAGTCTGGTTCCTAAAAAGAGAATTTATACCAACGCAATATCCACTATTGAAGCACCTACTTATAAAAAGCATAAATTTGCTACCTAATTTTTCATCATGGCAGAAGATTTAACAATAGCATCGGGCAATAAAGCAGCGCAATACGAAACCCTAATTCCGCAAATAAAAGCGTTGTTAGAAGGCGAACCTGATTTAATTGCCAACCTGGCAAACACGGTAGCTGCATTAAAAGAACAGTTTGGCTGGTTTTGGGTAGGCTTTTATTTGGTTAAAAATGATGAGTTAGTATTGGCACCTTTTCAGGGGCCGGTAGCTTGTACCCGCATTAAAAAGGGTAGGGGCGTGTGTGGTAGCAGTTGGGCACAAAAGCAAACCTTAATTGTACCCGATGTAGAAAAGTTTCCCGGACATATTGCATGCAGCAGTCTATCAAAATCGGAAATTGTATTACCCATTATTCGCAACAACGAAGTAATTGGTGTGCTGGATGTTGACAGCGATACCTACGATAGTTTTGATAAGGATGATGCACAATACCTGCAACAGATTTTGGATATGTTGGTGTTTTAAAAAAGGCGTACACAAAATTAATTCTGTTTAGAAAGAATATACTTATCAATTATATAACCAGTCACAGGCTTTAATCTTTTCTTCATATCTACAGGATGTGCTCCCTCGCTTGTATAAAACTCAATGTTTCCTTCGTTTTTAATATACCATATGCGTCCAATATGTTGGTGGGTAATAGTGTCCGGTGTAGTTATTTTTTTAAAATGTACCAGCTTAAAGCTGTCCAACGCTATTACTAAAGCATCTTTTATTTTCTTATTACACGATACTTGTTCGTAGTGGTCGCCTGTCCAGTACATACATGATTCGGCAAAGGGTAAGGTAGTACCCATAGCTGCAGATTTATGGTTGCCACTGTTATAATATACATACATGCCCGATGCAGCAAGAAATGCTATACCAATATAAATGCCTATCTTTTTAAGGCTTCCATTATTTTTTTTACTGCTTGTTTGTTCGCTTTTAGTTGTCTCATTGTAGCTAATAGGTGGGGGCAATGGAAGTATATGTCCGCCATCAGGTTTTTTATCTTCATCATTATTCTCTACCGGGTTAATAGTTGCTCCTAAGCTTTTTTCATCTTCTACAATATAATTCTTCCCAAGTTCAAATGGCCTGTCATTAAAATCAATCAACCAGGCTAATAAATCTATATTCTTCACATCTGTTTTAATGGCAGGGTCACGTAAAAAATTAACAAGGGGCCTAAACTTATCTATATCATAATTATTAATTGTATTTAAATACTGAGCATGCTCGCCTGTTGTGTTAAAAAAGGTGCGTAATATCCCTTCGTCCTTACGCAAAAAATTTTCTTTGCATACTAGTAAACATTCATCTCTTAATCGTGCCGGACTAGGATTCACTAACCTGGAAGATAGGGTCTTTAGGGATTTTTTTCGTTCATAATCTTGTACTACAAGCTTTACGTAATCAGGAAACATTTCTATAAGTATTAAAGTAAAATAAAGGAATTATCGGAAATCAAATGGCATTTTCGGAATTACATCGGAATGATCGGAAATACCGGAATCATCTTATAATCAACGCATTATCCACCTATATCTTCGTTTTGCAAATCGGTTAAAACTCCTTTGCTAAGAGTTTATTGTACAAAATCGGTTTTGCAAACGGTATTGAAAGCGGTCGCAGATAATAGGACGGGAAGCCTCTTTGAAAGCTTCCGTAATCAATACCATCCACTTCCCCCCAACGGGTAAGAAGCGCTGCTTACCCACCCAACCCTGCGCCGGAAATCTTACACCGGCCGTAGCATTTTTCAACTTTTAAAACTTAAAAAATGATATCGTGGATATTCGCATTTTGGCTGTCCCTTATTTCAGGACAATATAATACAATTAACAATAATGATGATACCATCATCACTATCATGAGCGATGGTGATACAGGTGGGGAAACAACCCATATCCCACCAACACCTCCTATCAAACCTCCAAAACCTTAATTACAATTATAGAGGTTACATAATAAGGCAAGCACAATGCTTGCCTTATTTTTTGTACACAGTTTGGTAAAAGTCTTATTTTTAAGACAAATAATTTTAGTGAGATATTTACCACCCCTCTTGGTTATATTCTTAGTTTGTTGCTTTATTCTTTCCTGCGGTAAGATGCAAAAGACAGACCCGATTATCATAGCCGATGATTATAAAAAAGGCGAAACACTTTTTAATCTTAAAAACGATTCGGCTTTTTATTACTTCAACCGCTCCGCAAGTTTATCAAAAGATAGTTTACAAATAGCCATGGCAAATGTTTATATGGCTATAATTCAGTCTTATGCCGGCGATAACTTAGGCAGCCAGGAAAACTTGTTACAGGCCTTAAAATTAATGGACGAAAATAATGAAAGAGACCATCATGTTCTTTTGTCCTGTTATAATCAGTTGGCCAATGCCAACCTGAATATGAAAAATTATAAAACAGCGCTTACCTATTACGACAAAGCATTAAACCTTATTGATGACAAAGCGTACCGGTGGATAATACAAAATGGTAAAGCAGTAGCTTATCAAAAGTTAAAACAGTATGATGAGGCACTTGCCATTTATAACACGATACTCAAAGACACTATAACCAGTCCGAAAGAATATGCCAGAATAATAACCAATAAAGCCTATACAAGCTGGTTGCAGGATAATAAATACCCGGCAGATAATGAAATGTTGGCGGCACTTGATATTCGACAAAGTGAAAACGATCTGTGGGGCTTAAATACAAGTTATGCCCGCTTGTCAGATTATTACACTACCACACAGCCCGGTGCTGCCTTGCTCTATGCCCATAAAATGTTAGCTACTACACAAGCGTTAAAAAGCCCCGACGATGAAATGGAGGCACTGCAAAAACTCATCCCTCTAAGTGGGGTAAAAGAAGCTAAAATATATTTTGATCGTTACATATTGCTTAATGATAGTTTACAAACAAGCCGTAGCAATGCAAAAAATCAATTTGCATTAATCCGTTACGAAACCGAAAAACATAAAACCGAAAACTTAGAGCTGCAAAAAGAAAATGCCGAAAAAAAACTTAGCCTTATTATTCAACGTGTAGGGTTTGTTAGTGTGCTGATTATAGTTGTTATTATATTTTGGTGGTACCGTAAACGCAAACAGCAGGCAATTAGCCAGCAGCAGTTTAAAACCTCACAAAAAGTGCATGATGTAGTAGCAAATGGCTTATACAGTATCATAACAAAGGTTGAGCATAATGCCCATATAGAGAAAGATCAGTTACTCGATGATTTAGAAACGCTCTACGAACGGTCACGAGATATATCATATGAACCTATCTTGGCAGAGCCAAATGACTATCATGATAAAATTGCTCATTTGTTAATGTCTTTTGGCACCAACGAAACAGCCGTCTCTATCTCCGGTAATACGCCTGAGTTATGGAACGCAATACCGGTAAAATATAAGGAGCAGTTGAAACAGGTATTACAGGAGTTAATGGTGAATATGAAAAAACATAGTGCGGCCCAAAACGTAGCCATTATATTCGCTCAACAACCACAAACAATAGAAATACGTTACACAGATGATGGCGTAGGCCTGCCGGAAAATTTTAAATATGGCAATGGATTGGCCAGTACGGAAAACCGTATTAAAAATATGGGCGGGCAAATTATTTTTGACTCGTTAACCAACACCGGATTATCCATAAAATTGAACATCCCAACTAAATGATTGAAAAAGTATTAATAGCCGAGGATCACGAAAGTGCAAATATATCTGTACAAAAAACACTAGGCGAGTTAGGGATAACCAATCCCGACTATGTGTACTATTGCGATGATGCTATAATGAAAATTAAAAAGGCCGTTGCAGCCGGTAATTCGTATGATTTACTTATTACCGACCTTCATTTTGAAAAAGACCATCGGGAGCAACTACTTAACACGGGCGAAGAGCTTATTGAAGCAGTAAGAAAAGTACAACCGGGCATTAAAATATTAGTATTCTCTGCCGAAACCAAACCCGTACTTATAAACAACTTATTTCAGTTGCACCATATTGATGCCTATGTACGTAAAGCCCGGGGCGATGCACACGAGCTAATGAAAGCTATAAATAGCATAACAATTAACCAGCCATATAAGCCCGCTTTTTTGCTAGAGCAGGTCAGGCTAAAAAAAGCACACGATTTTACACAGTACGATATCACCATTTTATCCCTGATGGTTGCCGGCAAAAAACAACAAGAAGTTTCTGCTCACCTCAAACAAAACAATATAAATCCTTCCGGGCTAAGTAGTATAGAAAAACGATTAAAGTATATAAAAGAAGCACTGCGTTTTACCACCAACGAACAACTAATTGCACACTGCGTAAAAATGGGCATTTTGTAATTAAAATATGTTTTCCGGTTTTCCGTAAAAAACTATCAACCCCTTATTATATTTTTAATATCAAATATTGTTAAAGCATATATATAATTATTGCTAACCTAAAAGCATCATTCAACCAATAAACTCTTTGAAGAAAAATTTGAATGAAGCTACTGATATTATTATTTCTCGCTTGCATAGGCTTTGCCTGTAATACCACATCAACAATGGTTTACTTGTGCGAAAGTAGTGGGGCAAAACGATACCATTACCGGCAAGATTGTAAGGGATTAAAAAACTGTAGTCACCAAATTAAAGAAACAACAATAACAATTGCCAAACAAAAAGGTAGAACGCTTTGTGGCTGGGAAAAATAATAGGGCGAAGTTTTTTATGTAACAAGCAGCAGTAATACTAATCACCGTCCCTTGCTATCCGATAGGATTGGGATTTAATTTATTTCCAGTGGAAATGAATTAAATACTCACTCATATACAGCATTAACGCGAAGCATCAATGAGGCTAATCCAATAACTAATATCGAATTAATGCTATTGGGCAATATGTTACTAGCCCCGAGCTTAGCAAGCTGCGTTTGATTCGGGGCCGTACTACGTATTTAATCGGAGTATTGCTCCCTCTCCTTTGGAGAGGGTTGGGGTGAGGCCCTAATAAACATTTAGCATTGCCTAAAATTATTATACATTAACCATTATACTTTTTCAATTACTATGGAGTCCGATTTAAAATTAAAACTCGAGCAACTGCACCAACGGGTCGATTCGTTAAAAAACCAGATAAACACCGAAGAAGCTACCAAGAATGCATTTGTAATGCCCTTTATACAAATATTGGGTTACGACATTTTTAATCCAACCGAGGTGGTGCCCGAGTTTATTTGCGATATTGGCACCAAAAAAGGAGAGAAAATAGACTATGTAATTAAAAAAGGCGACGAGCCTGTTTTAATTATCGAGTGTAAACACTGGAAAGAAAATGTAGATGCACACAACTCACAACTACATCGTTACTATCATGTATCAAAGTCCAGGTTTGGTGTATTAACCAATGGCCATGTATATAATTTTTATGCCGATTTGGAACGACCCAATATCATGGATGAAAAACCTTTTTTTACTTTAGATCTTTCCAACTTAAAAGATGCCGGTTTAAAAATTCTCGAAAACTTTACCCGCAAAGGATATAACCTCGAAAATATACTCGACTCTGCCGAAGCATTAAAATACATCAAAGCCATTCGCAGCGAATTTGAAAAAGAGTTGCAAGAGCCAACCGACGATTTTGTGCGTTTACTGGTAAACCGTTTTTTCGATAAAACACTTACCGCCTCAAGGTTAACAACCTTTAAAGAATATACCCGCAAAGCATTATCTAATTCCATAAACGAATCCATTAATTTCCGTTTAAAAAATGCCCTAAGCATTAACGATACAATACCCTCCAAAGAAGAACCACTGATTAGCACTATAGATGAAAATGCGGACAGCATAAAAGTTATCACTTCCCATGAAGAAATAGAAGGCTCACAAATTGTAAAAGCTATTCTTCGGGAACTATTACCCGCTACCCGAATTGCTTTTCGAGACACGCAATCATACTTTGGCATTTTGTTGGACGACAATAACCGTAAGCCTTTATGTCGTTTACACTTTAATTCATCCAATAAATATGTGGAGTTATTTCACAACGGTAAAGACAATGGCGAAAAAAAGTTGTTAGATTCTTTAGATGATATTTACAAATACAAGACGGAGCTATTAGCAACAGTAAAAAATTATGAATAACAGTTTTGTTATGGCGTTGCCCTGCTTCCGTGTAACGTAAACTACGGCTTGTACCTCGCCTTGTTTACTAACACGGAACTACGGGCCCGGGCTGTCCGCTATATCTTTTGCCCCACGCTACCTGGCCGATGCTGCGCAAAAGGATGCCGCTTCCATCCCTAACGCAAATACAAAATCACATTTCGTTCTTTAAGTTAAAACGGTTTTTAGCGCAGGTCTCCAGACCTGTGTTTTATTGTTACTTGTCTAACTTTAAAATGATTTCAACTTTACTTATTTTCAAATTAAGTAACGTATGGTCACAGGTCTGGAGACCTGCGCCAGATAGGGATCTTTTATTTATGAAGTACTGCTTCGCCAGTCAAGGACCGTCATCCCGAACGCAGAGAGGGAACCCCTGCAATAGTTTGTTATATTAAATTAATCGGAGTTTTTGTCACCATGAGGCACAAATAAAAGAGTGATTATGTTCTTTAAAATGACAAGAAGTTTGTCAGGCTGAGCCTGACGAAGCCCAGTGAGACTTTTTTATTGTGTTACATAACCCTTCGTCAAGCTCAGGGTGACATTAACTTTCAACAAATTAGGCACTTGTCATTAACAGCTTGACGAAGGGATCTGATAAATATACTATCTTCTCATTAAAAACGATTATTATAAATAACCAAATACGATAGCGGTGAACCCGGCGTAAAATCTCTATTTATTTACTTGTTGTTCTTTACTTTTCTTGACAAAAAAAGTAACAAAAAAGTCAAGTCTTGTCCAATGTGTATTCCGCCTGCGGGTGTTTGTTATTGTAAAATACTATTAGGCGGAACCGTACAGCCGATTGGCTACAGGCATATTTTTCGGCCGGTCGTTTTAGGTGAATGGCTATGTTATTTTGTAAAAGCTTGTTTAGGCTATGGCCGAAAACCGCCGTTTCGCCATCAGCTGTACTTACACTGCGGACAAGACAAAGTCCTCCTGTTGTAAGTGTTTTTGATAACATAGTTTTTGTAAAACTTTATTTAATAATCAAGTTCCATGCTAATCAACGACCGTCATCCCGCATGCAGATTTGAAATACACACTTATGCTGAATGAAGGAATAAAAAACAGGAAAAAACCTTTCTAAATACCATGTTTTTCCTGTTTTAAAGCATAAAGAACGCTTCTATATTTACAGCCTATACATGTCGTAGTTATATCTTATTATCCCCCTCCTGTTTAAACTACAAAAATATAATCAATATTATTTCTATAAAAGTTCATGTATAGAATAGTTACTAAGTATAATTTTTAATCTAAAATCATATAATATGTTTAAAAGAATACTTACCCTTTTTGCTATTTTAATTACGATAGATGCGTTTTCTCAAGAAGGGATTAAAGAAATAAGTGAACAAGACGCCGATGCCATTGAAAATAAAGTTAACAAAGGCGTAGATTTTGGAATAAGTTTAGGGTTCAACTCGGTGTTTGGTAAAATATATGATGCGAGAATTTCCCCTCTAGATAATAAACTGAAAATTACTACTGTTCCGAAAGCTGCTTTTTTAATTTCCACAGGAGTGTCAGTTCCTATTTCAAAAGGAAAACTTGGAGGACGGTACTACAGAAAGCTAGACGAAAATGGAACTGAGTATGGTCCAGTATATTATGTTCCGTACGGATTTTGCTTTGTTGCAACGGTAAACCTAGTTACATTTAACTCTGCCGGAACAGGTTCTATATTTAATCAAAAAATAGACGGGGGGCTAGGGTTAGGGTATAGGATTAATGATAATTTTCAATTAGCTCTTACAGCGGAAATGATTTCTTATAGGCAACCACGAGAGTTTTTAATCAATGATTATAATGATAAGGAAATCAAGATGCCAAATGGCGATTTAGTAAGCTCTATTAATCAAGATGACAATAATTATTTTCGTGATAAATATATGCCTGCACTTTCTTTTAAGTTTTTTTATTTGATTTCTTATAAACCGGTTAAGTAAGTTTATTAAAAAATTGAATCCCTGTTTTCATATGAAAATAGCTACTTAAAAATAGCTCTTAGTCGTAATTATGTACTTAAGGCCTTAGATAAGCGTTTTGTTTAATAACTATTCTTGTTTTGTGACTCTACAATTCCTAAACGAAGGAAGATGTCTTTCCCTTTTTTGCATTTATTGTTTCATATTATTATTTTACTGCCTTATAGATGCTGAAATTCAACGAATAAATTTTCAGAGCTTCTTTTGAACATAATTATAAATCTAATTTATCATTAAATGAGTTTAACTCAATTCCTTAATAAACCAGGAGACCCTATTTTAAAAAAGAAGTTTAGTGAGGTTTTCGCTAAGCCGGAGTTTATTTATAAACGGACATTAAAGGCACCACCTTTAACGCAAAACTTTGGAACCATTGGTACCGCATATGACTATGTTTTGAGATTTAAAATAGAGTTTTGTAACAAGAATAAGAAGGTTGAAAGAGATGAATGGCTAGCAGAATATGCTTATAAAAGGTTTGCAATAAAGTTTACAGGTGATAAATTGGAAGCGCTAATTTTTCGATATAGTAGGGCTAAAGAAAACTATAAAAAATACATTTCAAATGGCAGGATGTCTGATACTTTATTGGCAGATGGCCTTTTTTTGGCAAAACTAGATTTGTATTATAGAATAGGATTAATTGCCCCTGATCTATTTAGAGAAAACCCACTCGATATAAAAGATTTAAAAAATCTATATCGAACAATAACTAAAACTAAATTTTTGGCTACTAAACGAATTATTTTAAACCCCAGTTTTGGGGCAGGTTCTGATTTGGTTGATGGTGCAGATGCTGATTTTATAATTGATGATACACTAATTGAAATAAAAGTTACAAAACATTTAAAGCTTGAGCGATCTTATTTGAATCAATTAATTGGTTATTATACACTGGGATTAATAGGTGACGTAAATGGAAAAAATGCAAAAAGGGAAATTAAGTATATTGGTGTTTATTATCCCAGATATGATGTTTTATGGAGAGTGCCAATTTCAACACTTGGAAAGAGTAAAGTATTTGACGACTTTAAAAGATGGTTCATTACTTACTTTAATGATATGAAAGAAAAAAATGAAAAATTAAGACAAAAAAGAATATTGGAAATTGAAAAAGAGATGAGAAAGTTAGAAAAGACTTTGACTAAACATTAACTTCTTTGATATAAATATAATTAACATGGTTACAAAAGCTGATTTTATTACAAGAATAAAAAAGTTACCGAAACAAATCCCAAGCAAAACAGGAACAGCTTTTTACACAAATTTTGAATTGACAGGTAATCATCTATCTTTTATCAGAGTGAATACGAAAAAGAAATGGTCTTTAGATATAGAAACTCTTTGGGAGGTATATAGTACTGAAAAATTTATAAACACTTCAGTTGTAAAACGGCTAACCGGAGGACAAGTTAATTCTCCATCTGTTGCCATTTTGATGGCAATAAATTGCATTGATAATGCTGGAAAAAGAGTATAATTTTTGATCCGGATAATTAAGCGTTTAAATTGGTATACGATTCCCTTAAAAATTTATTACAACACTGCAACTCACGTATTTTTTAAAAAACTTAGAGGCAACAGGGTTTAACGATCAGCTATTGGGCAATGGGTTAGTGCTTAACTGAATACCAGATTAATTTAAGCCGCCACGGTTAAAGGGTGTTAAGGAGTTCAGGTATTTAATGTCATAAAACATTTCTGTTTGTATGGGCTTGCCTTGAAAAGTGGCAGGCTTCCAATCTTTCGATGTTTTCATTAATTGTTTGGTTATTTCCTTATCAAAACCTTCGGTGATGCTATTTATTATTTTTACATGCTCTATGGTACCGTTTTCGGTAACAATAAAGGTTAGCCTAAAATAGCTTGCCTTTTTAATATTATAGCCCTCTACATTTTTTTGAAGAAAATCCCTGAAATTAGTTTTACCCGTATAGCGGGGTGTTATATAATGGTTGGCTTTATAATACGGCCTCCCGTTATGTTGTCCCAGAAGTACCAGGTGTGTATCTTGATTGCTTAAGTAATCTTCGGCCATAAACTTCATTCGTCTAAAGCCATCAAGGGTAATGGTTAAAGTAGAGTCTGTTAATGTATCTATGGTATAGGTATCGTAACCTATTGTTAGTTTGTTGTTGGTAACAGCCCAGGTTTGTTTAAAATCATCCCAAGCCGGATAAAAACTAATGTTTAAGGTTGATTTATTAAATGTATAACGTGTATAAACTGTGTCAGGGGCAACTACTCTTTCCGATAAATTTTCTATAGAAGTTTTAACCCAGCTTTTTTGAATATTTTTTTTATGCTGGCCAACAGATTGGCCAACCAAAAAAATAAGTGTTATACAAATTAAAATCTGTCTCATAATAATTACCGGTTATGGTTTAAGGTTTGGTATTGTGAGCCAATGTAGTAAAGATAAATTGAAAGGCTAAATGCCACTGTATGTTCTTTATGCCTTGTTTTAATGTTAAGTAACGTCACAACACAAGTTAGCTAATACATAGAGCCTTTACTAGAAACCTGCGATAGCTGGTACCTAATGTTTAACACTTTACAATGCAGTAACTAAAACGGTAGTTACTTACCCTTTTTAAATATTTTGGACATTCTACTAAAAAATCCTGATTTGTTTTTTATGTTGGGCATATAATATTCTTTGGCAATTTGCTCTTCACTCATTTTGCTTTTTTCAAAAGCGCCTAATGTTTTATAATACGTTATTAAGTTGTCAAGTGCATGTTCATCATGTTTATAACACTCAAATAATAATGAGTTTTTGTTTTTTAAAGCAGCAATAAAAAAATGACAAGGAAATACTTCTGTTTGTTTATAAAATATTCTTTCACTTTCTAACATGCCAATCACCTCTTCCGCTTCTTTTGTCAATGGCAGGCTTTCGTCAGTAAAATCAAAAAAATCAGTTTTTTGTAAAGTATAGCCTTTTTTAAATGCCGTAAATTCATTGTAGTCGGAGAAAGCAAAATTCATAATAGCGGTTTGCCTGTTAATATCACAATCTGCTATAAAAAAATGAATGGTAGATATATAATCATAACCCAATGACAGGGCCACTTCTCTAGACTTTGCAATTAGTTCTTTTAGTTCTGTTGAAAATAAATCATCCACTTTAAGTGATGTTTAAGGTTATGATACACAAATGAAATTAGTTTACAATATACATTGAAATTGTTAGTTAATATATTTAGTGGGTTTAAATAGTAGGGGGCGGGTAAGCTCATTGTACTTTACTGTAACACTCAACCCGTTTTTTATCGTCGCCAATTATATAACAGGGCTGGCCAGTACGGCCAAACGACCAATCGTACTTTATTTGGTTGCCCTCGGCAGTAGTTATAATAAAATCTATGCTTCCTTTTATCCAAGTGCCGGTTTCTCTTATATTGCCGGTAAGCACTACAATACTGTCTTGGGTAAATGTAATGGTTTTGGTTATACTTATTTTTTCACTTGTCTTTTCATTTAAATGAGTTCTTATTTCATTCAATTTTACAGTGGTATTTATCATTTCTTGCTTAAGCTGCTCATACGACATTCTTCTCGTTGCTCGTTGGGCATTTGTTTGGGTAAAAACAAAAACTAATAAAGCGGGGAGTAAAAGTTTTATTAAAGCCATTTTAAAAAAGTTATGGTTCTTTATTTTAGTTAAAGGTTATGGTGTTTTAAAGTTTGTATTAAGCCAATATCGCTTTTTAGTTATGTATATTAAAGTTAAGCAACACTATAATACTAACCAGGTAGCATCAGCGGCTTGACTACAGACTCCTTTTATAAGGGTTAATATTATGGCCGGGTACTTATCGTAATTATATAATCCCTGCCTTCCTCTGGTTTAGGTGGCCTGCCGTTAATTATATATGTTTTGTTTTGCCTTGTAAATGAATATTCGTGTTTTACAGTATGCAAATCACTTGCAATTTTAGATGTAATTAATTTTTGTAAAGAGTCGCTTTCAATGTCCGAAATTAATTTGCCGGTTTTTACATTATACTCCGAAACGTTTTTCCAATAAACAGTCCTTACCAATAATCTGTCATTAGCTGTATCAAGCCAATGCCCGCCATACGGATGCCCGAATCTTACTTTCCAAAGATTTTTACCTTCATAGTCAAATGCCGAAATATTGCCTACAAACGAACTGTAGATAATTTCATTTTCAGAAAAGGAAGCCGGTTGCGTTGCATACTCTTCAACTGGTGCACGCCATACAACGAGCCCATTTTTAGGGTTTAAACAATAAAGAAAATTAGCATTGCCGCCAACATCAATTGTATTACAGTAAATTTTATCCTTATAAATAATTGCATTTTGCAAACCCCTTTGATCAAATTTATCTATCCAAGAATCGCCGGGGTTTAAAAGCGGATATGGAACGCTTGGGTCATGCTTAAAGCCGGTACTATTGTTTAAGCATGAAGAAAATATAACAGCAACTAAAATATAAAAAAGTTTTTGCATGAATTAATGCTTAGTTGTTTTATCAATTTAATATTTACAAAAGGAAGAGTATGAAACTCCTGATATAATCAGGACAAATTTATTAGACGTACGTCATCTTACGGAAGACGTGCGCCAGATGGAAATACACAGATAGCTGCTTTGCTTTTTAATCTATGAATGAATCTCTGCAATATATTGTTTTAGGTAATTGCTTGTTTTTTACATCTTTTTTTAAATTCAAAACCACTAAAACTTGGCCATCACTAGTGGGCACTCTTTCAGATTCTTCATAGCTAAAGAAAATTTTGTCTTTATCATTTCGCTTAAAAACATCTTTCACTAGCTTTTCAAATTCATTTATTAAGTTATCATCATAAAATAAAAGAAGTTGCGCCTTTTCTTGTTGAGTTTCGATTATATAAGCTGAATACAATTTTAAAACCGCAACTGTAACATGAAAATCGTAATTAAAGTCGATTTTTTCTAAAAGTAACCTATTTAAAAACGGTTTAATAAATTGAAGAGTAAGCTTTAAGGGGAATAATCGTTCGTTTATAAATTCAACAAAATAATCACTTGGATTTGAAGAAATAGCAATAGCAATAGCCATTTCATTTGGAATCCTTATTAACACATTTCTACTTTTAGGAATAGTAGCTAGTTTAACAATATATTCTGCAGTTAAGTACTCTTGAATAGACTTATGGGCGAATTGATATTTTTGAAATCCAGATTCTAAAATAATCCCATTATGTGATTCTATTTCATTTACGACTTCCACCATTTCATTTTTAATAAGATCGAAGTCTTGAAATATTTTATTGTAAATTTCTTGTAAATCGTTTTTTGTAAAATTATTACTTTTATTTAGTGTTGTAAGATTAAAGGCTACTGTAGATAAAAATTCAAATTTTCGATCATTTTCGAAATGAGAATACTTGGATTTCCTGTGAATATTTCTTTGTTGATTCCAGTCTTCTAAAAGCAAGTAGACTATTTTTTTATACACAGTTTTGGGCTTTTCTGGAATATCTTTATTTCTTTCATATATAGCGCATAAATGAGCAATAGTCAAAGGTCTAATTGTGGTATCATAAAATGGTGATTTTTTTATTTTGGTTATAAAATCAGTAGAATCATCTAAATCCTCTAACCACTTTTCTGCAAATATTGAAACTTGCTCATCAGAAAGAGGACAAATTTCATATATGGCCAAATTTTCTGATGATAATCTAAAGTCACTTGTTCTTGAAGTTAAAACTATCTTAGATTGTTCTACACGTTGGGTAAGTTTTTCAAATTCTTTAATTACAACTTGTCTACGAGTTAGAAATACAAGTTCATCAAATCCATCGATTAATAATAGAATGTTATTTTCATTTAAAAAATCAATCACAACAGCTTCTTTAAACGACTCTATTTGTTTTTCATCTAGCTTTTGAGTTTCAAATTTTATATTTAGAATTTCTATAATTGCGTTGAAAAGAATGTTTTTACTGTATTCGTTTTCTCGTGATTTTGAATTGTAGTCATTTAGTTTTATTAATATAGGATACGTCACTTTAGATTTAAAGATACCTGCATCATTAAATAGAACAGATTGACAGAGGAACTTTAAAGAAGTTGTTTTCCCAGAGCCTACTTGCCCTAATAGTGCAATGTGCTTATTTTGGTTAAAATTAAATATGTTTTTCAACTCAAATTTGTCTATCCTTTCGTCGTCTTCAATTCTTACCCGAAGAGGTTGGATGTATAAGTCTAAATCGACAAAAACTTTTTTTGTCGATTTAGACTTTTTTAAATCCGAAAAATTAACTTCAGAAGACCAGTTATTTATAAATCTTAAATGTTGATTCAGAGAATCAAAAACGTCTTTATTTTTAACATGTGCTTTAATTGATGTGTTCTTCGCAATTTTTTGTACAGAGTTAATTATTCGTGTTATAAACTCTTGAAGGAATATTTCTGAAATCATTTATTGAGTTTTATTGATTTCAAGTGTTATGATAATTTTTAAATATCAGTTATTGATTTCGTTGATGGCCTACACTTTTGATAAGTATTATTTAAGGTTAATAGCTCATTTTACATTTCTTTGAAAAAAGAAATAGAATGTGTTTAATAGTTTGCCATTGGGGGTTATGTTACCAAGAACTAATGTACAAGGCTAAGTTATTTTAATAATTCATTATTTACAATAGAAAGGATTATAATAATCATGAGATAAATATCTATTACTGATAGGTTTATTAAAACCCATAGTATCCGACTGAAGATATTTTTTGAGATAGTTATAACATAAATATAGCCTGGAAGTAAACGATTTTAATTATTTTATTATCTTAGACAGCTTTATGATTATACTACAGGCTATACACTTATTAACTCATTAAACCAAAATAGGTATCGACATTTTGACTGCACAAAAATTCTAAAGTATATTTTGGCCAGTAACAGCATTACTATTGGATTGAACCAATTGTTATCCTTAAGATAAAAAATAAGGTAGGCATTAACCAAATTTATACCTCGACTTTCAGCATTAACATTAAGCTTTCCTTTATGAAAATTCAAATTATAAACCATCGTCACCCACTAATGTCAGATGTAATAATTTTGGGTAAACAGAATTCAAAGACTCTTGGCTTGTTTCCGCGGGACGCATACTTAGACCATGCAAAAAAAAATTTCATCTTTGGTGCTATAGAAAACAACACCCTTCTTGGATTTGTGCTTTTTCGAATAACCTATTCTAAAAGAATTGTATTTATAACTCAACTTTGCATAAGTGATAAACATAGAGGAAAGGGGATAGCGAAACTCTTACTAGACCAAGTAAAGCAAAAGTATTGCAAACTTTTAAACGGTATTGGACTAAGCTGTAGAAAAGATTATACGAACGCTACAAAACTATGGGAAAGCTTTGGCTTTAAGGCCGTCGCCCAAATTCGTAGCAGAAGCAAAGAAGAAAAATATCTCATTAAGTGGTATTATGATTTTGGAAATGCAGATTTATTCTCCGGCTCGTCACAGGCAAGCTACAAAGTGAATGCTTTGCTTGACGCTAATATTATTATGAAATTGAGCGATGAAATATCGGAGTCCAATCAAGAGGCAACAGCATTGTTTGCCGATTGGTTAACCGATGAGGCTGACTTTTATTATGCCCCAGAAAGCTTTAATGAAATTTTGAGAGATCCAGATTTAACCAGAGCGCAAGGGACAAGAAATTTCCTCCAAACTTTAAAAAGCATCCAATTTGACCCTATTGCCCGCGATACCATAAATTCGGAATTACTCAGTATTATAACTGGAACTTCTGAAAATGATAACTCAGATCGAATACAGTTGGCAGAGTGCATCACCAGTAATCTAGAGTATTTTATTACACTTGATAAGAAGTTGCTTGATAAAAGTGACATAATTTTTGAACGCTATTTTGTCAGGATATTGAGGCCAGCAGAATTTTTAATGTTTATTGATCATAATAGCAAGCCTAATGATTATAGATCACTGCGATTTGCTGGAGCTAATTACGAGTATTGTCAAGCTACCCAAATTGAGTTAAATGATCTTGCAAGCTCAAAATGGCTGAATAGTGCGAAAAATGAAAAAAAGCATACTTTACTAGACAAACTCACTAAAATTGTTGCCGAAATTCAACACTCTACTATTCGATTAGTAAAAAATAATAATAATGATTGCATTGCTTATTTTGCCGCCACTTGGGAGTCTGCAATTTTGAATGTTAAAGTATTACGTTTAATACGCCTAAAAATTAGCGATGTTTTGTTCCAGCAGTTAATTAAAGACATAATGTCTCTTGCAAAAGAAAAGGAATGTTTCATTGTTAAAATAGAAGAGGAAAATCTCGATGAAAATCAACATATCATTCTCGAGTCGTTTGGGTTTAGACAAAAAAAATCTATCCCAACAAAATTGAATATTGAAGGTGTTCATCACTTTAACAACTTACTAGTTAATCATTTGTTAGTTAAGGACTACATTGAAACCACAGAAATTATTAAAGCTTTAGAAAATGTAAAAGATGAGTACAAAGATTTGATAAAGTTATCTATCGAGAAACAATTATTTCCAGTAAAACTAGAAGACATATCTATACCCGTTTATATTATCCCTATTAAGCCATACTGGGCTAGCCAACTATTTGATCACCATATTGCCAATCACAGCTTGTTTGGCTCAATACCCGAAATTTCTTGGAACCGAGAAAATGTATATTACAGAAATGTGGCCCCAGTAAGCGAAATTGCACCAGGTAGAATATTATGGTATGTAAGTAGTGAAAACAAAACGAAAACAGGTCGCGAAAGTAGCATTGTTGCATGCTCATACCTAGAAGAAGTTCATATTGGTTCAGCGAAAGCATTGTACAGAAAGTTTAAAAATTATGGAATATATGAGTGGAAAAACATTCTTGATTTATCGAAAAATCAGCCTGACAAAGAGATAAAGGCACTTAAGTTTATAGACACTGAAGTTTTTAAAAAGCCTGTATCTTTGTCAGACGTAAAGAAAATTTTTATTCAGAATGGAAAACCGGAAAATACTTTTGCCTCGCCTGTCAAAGTTTCATCTGAAATATTTAACTCAGTTTATAAAATAGCGAATCAACTGTAAAATGGCGACAGCATTACTTATATCAGTTAAACCTGAATTTGCAGAAAAAATCTTTAGCGGAGATAAAACAATTGAGTTAAGGAAATGTACACCCAAGTCCCTTAAAGGGGATTTAATAATTATCTATTCGACAAATCCAGTAAAAGCTGTTATTGGGATTTGTCAAGTATCAGAAATCATCAAACTAAGCCCAAAAAAAATGTGGCAGTATCACAAGGTGTCCTTGGGTATTGACAAAAAAAGGTTCGATGCTTATTACGAAAATAGCGAAACTGCGGTTGGTATAAAACTTCAGTCAATATGTCTCTTAAGTTCCCAGATTTCTCTCACAAAGATTAAAAGTATTCTACCAGACTTCCAACCACCACAAACTTTTAGGTATTTTAACAAACCCCAATTATTAAAATCATATCTTAAGCTTACATAAGAATTAGCCTAATTCTTTCTGAGTGGAAAAATTAGTATCATGTTAAATTTAATAGCGAACCTAAATTTAACAGCTTTTTACTGGATAATATACAATTTATTAGGTAGCGATTTAACATTAATGGCGCTTACTTATTTAACGGGAACTTTTCTCTTCTACTATTTTCATTAGTACGAATGTCATCAGTATAGGCGGGAAAAAGCTGAAAACCGGGTCGCTTTACGCTTACCGGTAACGTTAAAGCATTGGCAATGTCTCGGCATTCTGCGTTCCGTCTGCCATGTGCCGCTGCTGATTAAAAATACAAAAACTCATTGTTTATTCTAATGCTAGGCGTTATTCGTTTGCCGAATTCGAAGTTGATTAACGAATTAAAAGTTGAGAATATATTCGTCGCCCCACCATATTGCCAATACAATGTTGGCGGTAGTATTTATCGAGAAATCCATACATCGATCTTGACATATGAACTAACTCCATTTTCGTTTTCTGGCGTTATCACATAATAACCTTGATCAAAATAACCGCCGATACTTCTCTGTACTGTATTTTCCTCTACGAATTCAATCCTTGGATAGATTTGTAAATACTCGCTTCCTGTGAAGCTGCTATAATCGTCTCTAATAGGTAATAGAGCAATATTATCAATGTATTTTTGAGCATCTCCGAAACCAAGCTCCCAATTACACCATTTTGAATTAATTGCCCCTTCAGTTGCTAGAAAAATAAACTTCTTGTTTTCTTTTATTTTGTCTTTTATTCTCTTAGCTGTTTTTCCTGAGGTCGTTTTTGGCATTCCAGTGTCCAGCCAATCCACATAAACATTAACCCCCAACTTCTTTAACAATGAAATGGCACTATCTAATTCTTTAAGTTCATCGTGTTTGTGTGACAAAAATACTGTTGATTTTTCGATCTTTGATTCTTTTGAAAATTCGTCTAAGCTTTCATTAATTGTCCTTGAGAAAACACGGGTCGAATTTCTGAATCCGTATAGAGTAGATTTACTAATGATACTCATTATTGATTGTTTCTTATTTTGATAGCCTCCTCAATTAACCCTGAGATTTTCTCTTTTATATCATCATAAACGTAAGTACTTGTAGAAAAGGATGAATTATAAGTTTTTACAATTGAAGAAAGTTTTTTCCCTTCATGATATACATAATCAAAAGGGTTATCTCCTTTATTGTCTTGGTCTCCAGCAGCATTTTTCAGTTTATGAATATAAATACCAACAACCCCCTTCCCGTCACTCCATGCCTTCTCAATTTCATAATTTATCCATTTGCGATTTGCTGTTCCATTTCCGATCAGTACAACTAAGCAACTTCTCCCTATCATATTTTCGTTAATCCACTTCTTAATTGCAGAGGGCCCCTCCTCTTTAATTTGTTCCCACTTGTTATCTGAAACTTCTGAGTTTCCCTCTATCACACCAATGTTTCTAACTTGCCCAGCTCTCCAATGATCTTTTTTAAATTGAAAACTAAAAAATACTTTTCTCGCCATAATTTAATTTTTAAATATTTTTAATATATCGTTAATAATTTTTTCTGCGTTATTTAGAGTAAGCTTCCCATCATTTAGTTTTTCTACAAAGGGAAATATTTCGTTTGGAGTTTCATAAAAACTTTCTGGTGACGCCTTAATTGTTTCATAAATAGTTTTTGATGCAAATCCTGTTAGGCCTACTGGGATGCATATGTTGCCTTGCTTAGCTGAAATCTCAAACTCTCTTATTACGCCTTTTGCCTCTACGATTTTCCCATCTTTCATTTTATTCCCGAAAACGATAATTGACACACCGCATTGAGCAATCATTTTTTGTCTATAATCTTCCCATAATTCGTCTAACTTTTTACCCCCGGACTCAAATTGTGGGAAAGGTTTTAAGATTAATTGGCTTTCGGAATATCTTTTCGGGTTACTATAAATTGCCTCTAGTGCGCCGTTAATTACAGAACTGCCTACTCCCCAACCAAATCCATTTACAATTCTTAAGTCATTTTGAATTATAAGTTTTGAGATATTATGAACAAAACCTAAAGCATCTTCTTTTAAAAACGGGTCGTATGTTTCGGCGCTACCAGATATAAAAATTGTTTTCTTTTTATAACGATTTTCAATTTCTTTAAGTATATCTGTAATGATACTATAGCTTTCAATTTTTAGACATTTGATACCATATCTTTTTAGGTCATTGATTATTAACGACTGCTTTTTTAAGTTGTAATCTAATGTAGCTTGATCAGGGCTGTCTTTTTCACCTAAAATAGGAGTTTTTACAAAACAATAATGTTGCCGTTGGTTTTCTCTAAATCTGAAATTTAGCCTGCTTAAAACATAATCCAAATTTGGATCAGTAAAACTAAAGCCAATGAACAAAAATGTTTTCGTCGTTAATTCACCAGACAGCGCATTTATAAACGGCTCATGAGTTTGATGATATTGTTCATATTGTTCCTTTGTAAGAATTGCAGAATTAGGATGGTTAACGTCTCCATGCATCTTATAAATAACCAGATCCCTCTTTGGCTTTGTAGTTAGCAATTGTTCGTTTGTATATTTTACATCTACAACTTTATATTCTTTTTGAAAAGTGTTTTCTAAAAGTTTATCATAGTTTGTAGTCCAAATAGAAGAAATCGGTAAACGAGCTACGATTCGATGATTATCTGTTTCTCTTACATCTTCAGTAAATTCTTCAAGAATCTTCCTATTTATTTTAGTTCGGTTTCTATTTTCGTTTACATGAAATTGAGCCATAGAAACTAAATCTGATTCTTTATCTATATTAAGCCCAAGGTCAGTAGCTATTTCAGTCATCAAGTTTTTCCAATTAACGAAGCCTGCTGGAATCGAAAGTCCCGCACCTGCAAATAACGAAGCAGTACCCGAGTTTAAATCTTTCACAAAGTCATTGATAAATATTTCTATTTCAGCGTTGAATTTCATTTGAAGTGTCTTTTGTATTACCAACAACTCATATATCGACGTTATTAAACGCCAATTATATTTAATGACTAATATTGATAATTAATGTTTTAGTGTAATACTTTTCTTATTGTCGTTAGGGCAATAAGTTTTTGTGAAATGAAATACAGTTGTGTAATATGGTGCAAGTAATTTAAGTTTAATGGTTCGTTAATGGGGTTGCGTTGTGTAATTTGGTTGTGCGTAGCTAAGATATTTTAATTATTTAATATTTGCAAAATTGTAAAATAATTATACCCGCTTTTACAAGCCAATGCTTTGTTACAAACAAAGCATAACATTCTCCTTGTTTAGGACACTACAGATAACCGGCGTTCAGCTCCGCTTTTGGCAATACCATGTTGAAGGCAGTATTACTTTTTTATCGACTTTACCAAATCAGTCAAGGATTGAAAATAATGATTGGAACTAGAAGCATCTGTTTTTTTAATTTCAATTTTTTCAGTTGATTCATCTTTTTTCAGGATAAAATTTCTCTCAGTTGTTGCAAATGTTTTAACTATCTCAAAAATTGTCGGATTGTCTTTCGTTTTAATTGCTGTTTTAAGAGCAGAGATTTTAAAATTTAGATTAGTTATCTCATTTTGAAAATATTTAATCTCTGAAAGATTATTTTTATAGAGTTTTAAAAAGAAAAATGAGAATAATTCTACGAAAATAACTGTAGAAATTCTAGGAATATAATGTGAAGCAAGTTCCACTGGTGTTTGAAAATCCTTTTGATTAAAAATTGAAGCCCCTAATAAAAGAATTGCTATTGCTGTAGTTATTATTCCAATAATCAAATTCAAATTCGAGTTTGTTTCTAGTCTGTCGATTTGTGATTTAATCTTACTATCTAATTTATATAGTTCATCAAATAAATTTGCAAATTCTAAATCGTGAAGTGATTGTTCAACGAACTTGTTTTTAAAAGTTGTCAAGTCAGTCTCAAATAATTTCGGCTTTTCTTGACCTTCTTCAGAAGAGCTCCTTGGATACAAAGAACCATATTTCTCGAAAAGGTTTCTCTTAAGGTTGCGATTAAAGTAGGTATTCAAGTCTATATCTTCATAGTCGAAAAAATCTTTTCTTGAAAAGTATAATGGTCTAGAATTCAAGTACGCCGATAATAAAATGCCTAAACCCCCAATTAGCAATGCGATACCTAATATTATGACCGCTCTTTCCTTTAGCATTAACAATTCAGACACGTAAGAAGTCAGAAATAAAAAAAGAAGTCCAATAATGAAAGCGGTGAGGGAAACAAATGACATTAAGAAAAGTCTATTTCTCCTCTGTCTCATTCGTTTAAATCGTTCAATTTCTAAATCTTCATTGTTCATGGTTTATCGTTTTGGTAGTCTGATTGTATTGCCGCCAACTCATATAATTGACGCTATTAAACGTCAATTATATGAGTTAAATAATATTGATAATTAATGTTTTCGTGTAATACTTTTCGTATTATCGTTAGGACAATACGTTTTTTGTGAAATGAAATACAGTTGCGTAGTATGTAGCAAGCAGTTTATGTTTAATGGTTCGTTAATGGAGTTACGTTGTGCAGGTGGAAGCTGTACCTAGCTAAGATATTTTAAATATTTAAAACTTGCAAGAAAAACATATCACTTCTTTTTCCCAGCTTTAATCATTTTAATATAGGAGTGTGCAGAATCATCTGAAACTTTATCGTAGATACGTCCAAATTCCGTGAATGTAGATTTTAAAGAAGATAGTATAAGATAAAGTGTAAAGCCTTTTAGTTCGGACTTTAAATTAATTATATCCGACAAGGTAGCTTTTCTCAATCCAGTTGAACTAGATATTTTACCCAAAGAGTCATCTAACCCGATACTCTCTTCACCCTTACGATTATTCTTTTCTCTCTTTTTTTTATTCCTTTCAATGAGAGTGTTTAACGTAATCGCAAACTTGGCTTTTACAACATCTTGTTTACTCCTATCAACCATTAAAGCAAGGAACAAGAAATTTTAAAAGTAATTGTTACGGTTTAGCGTAACATGTCAAAAAATTAATTACATTTACCTTATGATTTAATATATAATACATTTGCGATTCTTCATATAACTAATTGAAGCATTCGCTTAGTGTCTCGCTTTAGAAACCTAGGAAATTTCACAAGAGAACGAGATGATAAGTTGAATGCCCACGCTATGGCGTGGGCTTACTTATTCGTTCTCAGGCCTCCTAGGGCCTCTAAAGCGGTAAGCTAAGTTCCACGCCATTGTGTTTTACTTACTTACCTGCGAGGCTTTCTAAGCGTTTTAACCATCATAACCATGAAAGTCAATTACATTAACAAAGCACTCCACTTATTGCAAACACAGTTTGCTAAAAAGCCCAAGAACCCCATATAGTTTATTGGGTTATAACTTTTTTATGAGAAGCTTAACGCTAAAAGCAGAAAGCTTAAAGCTGGCGTTAGCTTGTTGAGTAGTAATACATGCTTAAGACTTAACGCATAAGGCCAAATGCTTTGCCTGTATGCTGAGTAGTATTACTGAACAGCCCTGATTAAAATGCGGGGTACTGCAAAGTGGCCAATAGAATTAATTCGATATTAGTTATTGGATAGGCCTCATTGATGCTCCGCGTTGTTGCAGCACAAGAGTGCGACGCAACAGGCGATGATAGTAGCACTGCAGCCCGTAACAAAAAAGTTATACCCGCCCCGGCCTCAACCTTATTTTTTACCATTAACTACACTGCAAATGAAAACAGTTATTTGCTTACTGGCCTTGTTATGCCCTGTACTAAGCATGTGCCAAATACCTACCCGCCCTTTACAACCCGGCGATAGCCTGCCCACCATTGTATTACAAGGTGTACAAAATAGTCCCGTTTCTACTATCCAATTACAGCAGCATAAAAGCCAATTAACCATTCTGGATTTTTGGGCCAGTTGGTGCAGTACCTGTATTAAATACCTGTACACTTTAGACAGCCTGCAACAGCAGTTTGGTACACAACTACAAATTGTATTGGTTAACAGTACCGCCAACGACGACAGCCCAGAAAGTGCAGCCGCACTATTTGCCAAAAGAGCCGCTGCCGGTAAACCCCTGCCTTTACTGCCCGCCGTGTACAAGGATACCCTTTTAAAAAATATGTTTACCCATACCACCGTACCGCATTATGTATGGCTGTACAACAACAAAGTGCTGGCCATTACCCGCAGTAATATGTTACAGGCCAATAGCATTGCCAACATACTGGCAGGCCTGCCGGTAACCCTGCAAATGAAGGAGCCTAAACCACTACGTAAACAACCTAAACACTAACTGCCCGCCAGGGCATAAACCCAACTACTTATGCTTAAAATTTTTTACTGGATAGTACTGCTTTGCCCGGTATGGGCCATGTGCCAGCCTGCGGGTGTTAGCGGCCATGTAAGCAACGATAACGGCGAGGCGCTGCCTGCGGCTACCGTAATGGTAAAACGCACCGGCCTGTTAACCCATACGGATAGTAAAGGCGCTTTTAGCCTTAGCCCTGTACATGTTACCGATACATTGGTGGCCTGGGCTATGGGTTATGATACGGCTTATGTGCCCAATAATATACGTGGCTTATTACATATTATTGTAAGGCCACTAAGCAGCTTGCTGGATGCCGTAGAAATAAATACGGGCTACCAGCAGTTGCCTAAGGAAAGAGCCACAGGATCGTTTACCAGGGTAGGTAATGCCTTGTTTAACGAGCAGGTGGGTACAACGGCCCTGGACAGGCTGGCTTATATTACCAACGGGTATGCGGCTATGCCGCAACATATGTTCAGCAACCGGCAACCGGTAATACGGGGTATTGCCAGTTTTTCGGCATTAAATAATCCGTTGGTGGTAATAGATAATTTTCCGTACGAAGGCGATATAAACAATATTAACCCCAACGATATTGAAAGTATTACGCTGCTGAAGGATGCGGCTGCCGCTTCTATTTGGGGCGCCCGTGCCGGTAATGGAGTAATTGTTATAACTACCAAGGCCGGCCGTTTGCAACAGCCTTTAAAAATAACCGTAAATACCAATGTTACGGTGGTTGATAAACCGGATTTGTTTTACCGCAATGCCATGAGCAGTAGCGATTTTGTGGATATGGAGATGATGTTGTTTGACAAAGAATACCGCTTTAGCGATACGCTGAGTATTTACCGGCCTGCATTTTCGCCGGTGTACGAAACATTATTTAAACAACGTAACGGTACCCTTAGCCCTGCACAAACTACGGCCTTATTACAAACATACCGGCAACAGGATATACGCCGCGATTATGAACGGTATATGTATGAAAAAGCCGTAAACCAACAATATGCTATTGGCGTAAGTGGCGGAGGGCAAAATATAAGCTGGTTACTATCGGCCGGGGCCGATAAAAACAAGGGTAACCTGGGCGAAACCTATGACCGTTTTACCTTACGCTGGAGTAATAGCTACAAACATGGTAAACGTTGGGAGCTGTTGTTAACGGCGGTGTACAGCGATAGTAAAACGGAGAATGGTAAACCGGCATTTAATACGTTAAGACCGGCTAATGGTGCCTACCCGCCTTATATGCGGTTGATGGATGAGGCAGGACAGGCACAGGCCTGGTATAAGGATTACCGCCAACCTTATATTGATACGGCAGGTGCGGGAAGATTGCTGGACTGGAATTTTTATCCCTTGCTGGATTACCGATACAATACTATTAGCAGTAATATAAAAAACTTATCGGCCGTTGCCGGTATAAAATATAAAATTACCCACTGGCTGGATGCGGATGTAAAATACCGTTACGAACAACAGGTAAATGTTGCCAAAAATTTGTTTGAAGAAGCATCGTACTACACCCGGGATATGATAAATATTTACTCGCAGCTAAACCGTAACACGGGTGTAATAAATTATATAGTTCCCCGTGGCGGTATTATAAACCGCAGTACGGTTACTATGCAGGCGCAGGATATAAGGGGTCAGCTAAACCTGAATAAAAAATGGGTGAATCATGATTTGGTGATGATTGCCGGAGGGCAGTTAAGTAATAAGGAAATGGAAAGTGACGCTTATACTACTTATGGTTTTAATCCGCATATTTTAACCACGGCTAATATTGATCCGGTGAATTTATACCCGCGTTTTATTGGTGGTAGTATGGGGCGTATTGGCGGCGGTAATAGTTTTGGTAAAACCACCAACCGCTATGTATCGTTATATGCCAATGCAGCTTACACATTTTTATCCCGTTATACTTTATCGGCCAGTGGCCGTAAAGATGCTTCTAATTTATTTGGGCTAAACACGAACGATAAATGGAACCCGTTAATGTCGGCCGGGTTGAGTTGGAATGTTAAAAAAGAAGCTTTTATAAAAGCCGATTATTTAGACGAATTGGTTATGCGGGTAACGTATGGCTATAGTGGTAACCTGGATGCGTCAAAATCGGCCGTTACTACTTTGCGTTACAGCGACACCAATCCTTATACGTTAACACCGATGGCCAATGTAGATAATTTTTATAATCCGGATTTACGCTGGGAAAAAATTGGCATGTTAAACATAGGCACAGAGCTGAGCTTATTTAAACACCGGTTAAGGGGCAGTATTGAATACTACATAAAAAACGCCAGGGATTTATACCAGCCAGTACCCATTGATGTAACCACCGGTTTATCCACTGCCGAGTTAATAAAAAACATAGGCACCATGCGTACCAGCGGATGGGATATACACTTGCATGGCCAACTTACAAAGGGTGTGGTAAAATGGATGCAGGATATTATTATTAATACCACTAACCCAAAAGTTACCTCACACATAAATGCCGATTTACCGGGCAACTCGTTTATTGGCGGCGGCAGCAATGCCTTAAAAGGTTACCGGTTATATAGTTTGTTTGCTTACCCATGGGCGGGACTAGATGCTACTAACGGCCAACCGATTGGATTGGTTAATAAACAGCCGAGTGCTGATTACAATGAAATTACCGGTGTTAATACAAGGGTAGAAGACCTTGCGTATATCGGCTCGTCTATTCCGTTATTGTTTGGTTCGCTGGGTAATACGGTTAGTTACAAAGGCCTGTCGCTTACGGTAAGGTTTACGTATCAGTTTAAGTATTGGTTTATCAGGGAATCGATACACTACAGCCGTTTGGTGAGCAACTATGGTGGCCATGGCGATTATGCAAACCGCTGGCAGCAAGCCGGTGATGAGTTGCGAACGCAGGTGCCTGCGATGGTGTACCCTGTTGATAATGCCCGGGATAACTTTTATACAAATGCAGCGGTACTGGCCACCCGTGCCGATCATATACGCTTGCAATACCTGCGACTGGCTTTTGCATTACCAACAAGACTAATAGGCAGGGGCGGTATAAAATCAGCACAGTTGTATGGGGTGATGAATAATGTGGGCATTGTATGGCGTGCCAATAAATTACAATTAGATCCGGATAACCTGCAAATGCCTATACCCAGAAGTGTAGCCATGGGCATAGCCCTGAGTTTTTAACCATAAAAATAATAACGATGTATAAAATAACATTTTACCAATGGTTGTTGGGTGCAGTAATACTTTGTATTACCTGCATGGGTTGCAAAAAATTTTTAGATAAAAAACCAAATGAAAAACTGGTAATACCTACCACTATTCAGGATTTACAAGCCTTGTTAGACCAGTATGCGAGGGTTAACCAGTTTAACCCGGGTGCGGCCGAAAAATCGGCAGATGATTATTACCTGACTACTGCAGATTGGGAGGGTTTAACCGTAAATACAGATAAAAGGATGTATGTGTGGGAGCCGGATAATCTTTTTTCGGAAGGCCTTAGTAATGATTGGGCAGTAGCTTACCAAAATGTTTATAGGGCTAATACGGTGTTATATGAATCGGGAAAAATTGAAAAGACAGCTGCAAATACATTAGCATGGAATACTTGTTTAGGCCATGCGTATTTTACCAGGGCTAATATGTTTTTAAAAGTGGCCACTATATGGGCTCCGGCTTATGATAAAAACACCGCAGCAAGCGATATGGGTATTCCGTTGCGGTTAGATCCTGATTTTAATGTTCAATCGGTAAGAGCGTCAGTTAAAGAAACTTATGCGGCTATTATTAGTGATGCAAGAGAAGCCGCTGCATTGTTACCGGAAACAGCCATTCATTTATTAAGACCCGCCAGGCCGGCAGCATTGGCTTTGCTGGCGAGAACTTTTTTGGCGATGGGTATGTATGACAGTTGCATGAAATACTCCACAGCAGCATTGGCGCTAAACAATCAACTTACCAATTTTAATACTTTAAATCTTGCCGCCAATTATCCATTTGCACCAAGGTTTTCCTCGGTAGAAATACTCATGGATTCTTACATGAATGCAGCGGGGCCGGTGAGTAATACCCGTGCAAAAATTGACTCGGTTTTGTACGACAGTTATGAGACTAACGATTTAAGAAAACAGGCTTTTTTCAGAAGCAATAATAACGGTACGTACAGGCATAAGGGCAGTTATTCGGGCAGCAGTTCGTTGTTTGATGGTTTTTCAACAAACGAATTATACTTAATGCAGGCTGAATGTAATGCCCGTTTAGGCTTTTTACCGGAAGCCGCTGCCAGCCTGAATGCATTATTGTTAACCCGCTGGCGGACCGGAACCTTTGTGCCTTTTGTTTTTAATGATGCAACGGAAGCGAAAGCTATTATACTACAAGAAAGAAGAAAGGAGTTGATTATGCGTGGACTACGGTGGATGGATATTAAAAGATTAAACGTGGAAGGTGCGGGTATTGTATTACAAAGAGTATTAAACGGAGAAACAATAACCTTAATGCCCAACGACAAAAGATATGCGTTGCCTATACCTGAAAATGTTATAAGGTTGAGCGGGATGCCGCAAAACCGCAGGTAAAAAATAAGCCCGGCTAGCCGGGCTTATTTTGTTATTGTACTTCTCTGCCGGCAAGCATATTGTCGCCGGTAACATAGGTTTGCGCAGGCGCACTACCTTTTAATTCTAAGAACCGTGCAAAATCAACCTCGTCAATTACACCCGGGGAGTAAATACCACCATAGTCAATTAAATCATCAACGCTTACCACACAAGGATGCTCGCCATTATCACATTCGGTGGCGGGTAAAGAAATGGGTTGCCATTCGGTTGGGTTTTTAAGGCTGTTGAAATTAATATCATTGGCACTGTAGCGAAAATAAAGTGTACTGGATTTTGCTTTTGTGTTATTGGCATACATGACAATGGCCATAACTGCTAGCAACAAGGTAAATACAAAGCTTATTTTTTTCATAATGAGGCACTGCTTTTATAATCTTAAAAAGCAGCAAAAACTTTAGTTGGTGTAATGTGCCTACTCTTTTATACAGGTTTTCGGCGGCTCCTGTCTATAGAAAGTTGTAGTATTAAAAATGTGAGCTTTAAATAATGCCAGTTGTAATAATGCCGCATACAATATAACATCGGGAGCTATGGCAAGTCAATCCTGTTTACATGATATTATAAAAATTTATTATTAAACGGGTGAGGGAGCTATACCGTGTTTTATGGCAAACAACACTAAACCCACCATATTTTGCGAGCCGGTTTTTTGCATCAGGGTATTACGGTATTTTTCTACACTGGTATAAGCAAGGTCTAATTTAACGGCTATTTGTTTGGAGGATAGTTGAAGGCAAATCAATTGTAATATTTCCCTTTCATGCAGGGCAAAAAAATCATCGGGCAGTTTAGCTATTACAAAGTTACTAAAACGGCCACCGGCCAGCATATTGGCCAATTGTAAAGTAGTACTATCACAAAAATAGGGTTGGCCGTTTATTACCGTATGTATGGCTTTTATTAAATTGTCCTTATCGGCATGTTTGATGATGTAGCCATGTGCTCCGGCCTGCATCATTTGTATAATCAGGTCCTGCTGGTTAAACATAGTTAGTCCTAATATTTTTATATGCGGATATAGGTCCCTGATAATAGCCGTAGCTTCTATGCCGTTATGCTCGGGCATTTGTAAATCGGTAATAACCAGTTGGGGTTGTAAGTTGCTTACCAATTGTACCAGTTCTTCGCCATTCATGGCTTCGCCACAAATTTCTAAGCCCGGTACATCATCCAATACCAGGTGCATGGCTTCGTGGCATTCAGGTTGGTCATCGGCCAATACTATACGTATAATTTCAGACATGAGAAACTGTGTTTGGTGAGGAGTTGGGGTTTGTTGTTGGCGGTATAGGTATTTCAAAAAAATAAGAAATGCCCTTATCGGTTGCCCGCATTTGCATTTGCCCGGCTAAAAACTGGGTGCGGTTAGAGAGATTGTGCAAACCACGGCCTTTACGGTGATGCAGGGGTTTAGTATGTGGCATACCCGCTCCGTTATCCTGATAATAGACGTAAATATATTCACGGCTTTCTTTTAGATGTAAGGTGACAGTGGTAGCGGTTGTATGTTGTAACATATTGTGTAATAACTCCTGCGTAATAGCATAGATATGCGTGGCAAAATCTTTAGGTAGTTGCTGCCGGATGGCGTAGCGGTAATTAACTTGTACCGGTGTTACATCGGTAATTTGGTTGATCACCTGGCTAATGGCAGCCTGTAAACCGTAGGGCATTAAGCGGCTATCGTTGAGGTTGCCAATAATTTCGCCGGTATGTTCAATGATATGTAGTAAATTTTGTTTGGCCTTTGCCAACATTGGTTTTGTTTGTACGCTTTCTGTAGCAGCAATATCTACCTGCCTGAGAGTAAGCGTAAGTATGGCACCCAACTTGTCGTGAAAATCACCGGCTATACGTTTTCTTTCTTTTTGCAACAGTTCGGCTTCATCTGTAAAATAATTGTGTTGCAACTTACGGTAACGCCGCTGGTAGCGGATAATAATAACAGCCATAACCAGCAGTATAATACCAATGGTTAAACCTGCAATGAGGAAGGAAATATATAATCTTGTCGTATAGGTGTACATACAATGGCGTAGGTATATAAAAAGTTAGTAATAACATTAACAACGGAAAGTGTGCCCATCGCATAATGATAAATATCAGGGTAGTGGGTTAATTCAAATAACCAAAGGGCTTCCAGTATAATAGCGCTTGTGAAATAAATGATATATCCTGTACAAATTAAAAATATACTGTCTTTAAACAAAGGCGTAAAAATGGTAAACAGTCTGCGACAGAAAAGCACAATAGACATTAGTGTAATGCAAAAGCAAAATATAATAATGCTGAAAGAATAATACACATTTTGAAAACCTAATAGATAGGCTTCAACAAACCATACCAATAAAAAAGCCAGCATCCAGGCTGTTAACCATTTGTTTTGCTGCCATAAATGCCAACGCCTGAACTGCCACAGTAAACACAAAGCTTCTATTATTATAAATATATTGGTGTTTAAATAACTGCTGTAACCTTTTAAGGCAAGAACCAGACTAATTAACTCATTAATTAAGCCAATAGTAAGTAAACACAGGAAGGGAATAAAGGCCCTGTTAAGGCGGTTATAATAAAACCAACCTAACAGAGCCGGTACCCCAATGGACAAACTACAAATAACACTTATCCAGTAATTCATATTACTTGTTATTCGTTAAGTGGACTGGCCTTGGGACAAAGCGTTGGACAACGAATGCCACGGTCAACAATATCATCGCCTTCTTCCTCTTTATTTTTTAGAGCAGCAGGTAAAATATCAGCATTATCGGCATCGTTGGCAACAAGGATGGCATGTACTTTTAGGGCTTCATCCATACCGTAGTAAATACGTATGGCGGTACACTCGGGTTTGGCCAGTAAAGCATCTAATGCCGCTCTATCAAAAGTTTCGCTAAGCGGTAAAATGTTTTGGCCCTGGTGTTGGGCTGCTAAAATACTGTCGCGGTGTTGGCGGTAGCGGGTGGTCATAGCCACCGCTTCGTGCAAGGAAATTGCATGTTGCATGTTTTAAAAATTTGGTTAGCGACTAAGTAAAGGGTTTCCGTTAAAACAACCTATCATGTTTACCTGATAGGTTGTTTGCAATGTAAGTATTTTTATATTGGCGTGGGTGCTGAACTGGTTGAGCATTTTTTGCCGCAACCTTGTTTGGTGGTAGCTTGTTGGATGTACAGTGTATTATTTTGTATTCAGCTTCAATAAAATAGAATGATGATGTAGTAGCTGTTGTCAAAGACCAAGGTAATACAAATGTTGAAAGCAATTCATGACTGTTTACTTCAATCAAGAAAAGGGAAAACACTTTCTTATTAAACCCTGAGTTGTAAGAAGGAGTGCACGGAGTTACGCAGAGGGAATGCAAAGTAGGCCGAGTCCTCTGCGAGAGACTCGTAATACTATTAAGTTAAGCATCTGCCTCAATGAAGTAAAGGGGGCTTAAAATTTAAAAGAACCCTTTTATAGCAGGGGATGCCTCCTAAGGTCGGCATGACGGACACCTTAACTTGATAGCATTAGAGAGACTCGGCTAAGAAGCTGTTTAAGTTTTGTTAACCAGTGAATAAAATTTAATCAGCTTCTAAGAAGGGAAATGCCATTGATATGCACGAGAGGCCTCCTATTGTCGGCATGACGGACTCCTTGACTTAACAACATTAAGGACACTCGGCTGAGAAGGTAAACTAATCATCCAACATTCCTCTTAACATATCCTTGGTTTTAGCTTTTGTTTTATCATCCTGTTTGTTTGTTAGCGCATTTAGCAAAGCCTCCTTGGTTTCTTTTTTACTGGCGGCGGCAAATAAGTAAAGGTCAATAACCAGCCTGGTGGCAATTAATAAAATAGCGGCTACAATAGCGCCATTCATAAACATAAAGAAGCCGGAAACTATCACTACAAATTGCTGTATAATAATGCGAACATAAGGTTGCATAAACATACCGGCTAAGGTGTACACATGATATTTACCGGGAATAAAAAACTGTCGCAAGGCAATTACTATATTGGTAAAAAAGATAAGTGCCACTGCTTGTTGTGTATCGGATTGTTGCAGTAAAACGGCATAGTTATTCCAAACCTGAAAACTATCTTTTACACCGCTTACTTCTCCTTGTAACAACAAAAACATAAACACCGATTGTACAAATACAAAAAAGAAATAGTGTGCTATAAAAAATAATATACTGCCACCGTGGTTTTCATTTGTTTTTTTATTTGGAGGAATAGCTTTTTGCGCTTTACTCCAAAACAATACCGTTAACATTTTTACCACATGTATTAAGCCAATAATAATGGTTTCGAAAAAGTAAGCGGTTAAAACCGAGGCCGGACTCCAGTGTAAGACCAATAAACCAAACAACATACATAAAGCACTTACCCATAAAAAAGCATTGGCTTTGTTGGGTAATAATATTTGTCGGCGGCTTAAACTTGCGGTACTCATTAAAAGGTGTTGATGGTTTTGGTTAACGGCGGTATGAATATATTACTTCGTTTTTAATAAAGCAACCAATGGCCGCCTGTTTATTTCTCTTGGCATTTGTAATAACAGTTCGTTTTTGTCTACGCCTTTTACAAAATAGGTATAGGTCATGTTCATGGGGCTGCTGTTGCCAAAACCAAAACTCATACTGGTATCAACATAGGTAAGGCGAAGTTTAATACCCTCCACGCCTTTGTCGTATTCATCTACTTTATCATCTACGGCATAGGTGCCGGTGGTGGTAGTTGCTTTTGAAATAATATTTACGGTGGTGTCATTCACAAACTGCAGACTAAATTTGCCATTCAGTTCTTCGGCTGCTGCTACCGAAAATTTTTCGGTTTCACTTTTTGGGTCAATCCAGGTTACTTCCTTTTTGTCGTTTACGGTTAGTACACCCCAAAAGCCCGTCTTTTGGGCAATAAAAGTTTTACCGGTTAATAAGGCCTTTACAGCGGCTGTGTCTGTTGGGGGATCAGGTATTTTCATATCGCCATTACCACAGGAAAACAAAGCCAGGGTAGTTAATGCAAGTACTATCTTTTTCATATTTATATAATAGGTTTAGTTTAATTGGTTGCTATTATTTCAGCACATGCAAGAAACAAAAGCTTTTGGGTATGGTTATACCCTGAGGTGGGTATTTAGTTGATTAATTTGGTAATTTGATGATTTGAAAATTTGGTGATGAGGGTTTACGATATTAAGAAGGAGGCTTACACAGTGCCGAATAGAATTACTGAACGATGCAGTGAGTGACACAACAGGCGATGCTAGTAGCACTACAGCCGGTAACAAAAATTACTTACTACAACATTTATTTTAAATCTTTATATTACAAGTACAAAGTATTGCATGCTAAAAAAATTGTTTACTAACCTTACGTTTTGGGTACTGGTAGCGATTACTGCCGGTATATTGGTGGGCCACTATGCACCGCAACTGGCACAACAAAAAATTTTTGAAAAAAGCCATAGTTTTTATTTGCTGGGGCAACAGATGAACATAAAAAATACACTGAGTGAATTTTTGGGCAGTGGCTTTATCAGCATTGTAAAACTGTTTATTAATCCTATTATTTTTCTTACCATTACTTTGGGCATTGTAAGCATGGGCAACTTAAAAAAAGTGGGTCGTGTAGGGGCTAAAGCACTTTTGTATTTTGAAGTAGTTACCACTTTTGCATTGGTTATTGGTGTAGCGGTTGCCTTGTTAATACAGCCCGGTTCGGGTGTTGATACGTCAGCAGTATCAGGCGGCGATATAAGTCAGTTTACATCTTCGGATAAAGCATTTAGCTGGTGGCAATTTTTTAAAGAAAACTCCACTTTGCAAGTTTTGTTAGCAGCGTTAGTATCAGGTATATTGCTAAATGGTTATAAAAAGAAGGATGCAGTTATTCCTGTATTACAAAAATTATCAAAGTTTGTTTTTAAATATTTGCATCGGGTAATGTTGCTGGCACCCATTGGTGCATTTGGCGGCATGGCTTATACTATTAGTAAATATGGTATTGCTACTTTGTTACCATTGGGCAAATTAATGCTTACGGTATATGCTACTATGGCCATTTTTATATTTGTTATACTATGGCTAATTCTAAGGCAATACAAAATAAGTTTGATACGGTTTTTAAAATACATACGTGAGGAGTTGTTGATTGTATTAGGCACATCATCATCGGAAGCAGCCCTGCCCAACCTGATGGAAAAACTGGAACGCATGGGTTGCAGTAAACCGGTGGTGGGTTTGGTGGTGCCTACGGGCTATTCTTTTAATTTGGATGGCACAACCATTTACCTGTCTATGTGCATGATATTTTTAGCGCAGGTGTACGATGTTACTTTAACTATGGGGCAAATAGCCAGTATAATTGGCATACTTATGTTAACCTCTAAAGGCGCAGCCGGTGTTACAGGTAGCGGCTTTGTGGTTTTGGCCAGTACACTTACGGCAATAAAAGTTATTCCTATTGAGGGGCTGGCTTTGTTATTAGGGGTGGATAGGTTTATGTCAGAAGCCCGTGCTATTACCAATTTTATTGGGAATGGTGTGGCCACCATTTGGCTGGCTAATAACGAAAAAGAATTTGACCGCAGCAAAATGGAACTGGCTTTTAATAATGTGCAGGACTCGGAAGATATTATTAAAGATAACCTCAATCAATAAGTGAACAGTTAATCTACCCAACACTAACAACGGTATATTATTTGCGTAACAAAAAGCTCGTCATAAAATTATGGGAAAAATTTTGGCAATACTTTTATACGAAACACTTCCTATTTTTAAATGATAACCCTTACTTTTACCCAGTTAGTAGCAAATTTTGTTAAAGGAAATTATAATAGCATTTCAGGCCTATACTAAGGCGCATCAGTTTTTAAAGCAATACAAGCTTTGGAACTGGGTAGTAATACCCGGTATTATTTATTCGGCATTGGTTATAACCGGTATGTATTTTTTCTGGGGTTATGCTAACGATGCTATTACTTTACTAAGCAACAAACTAGGTATAGAAGCCTGGTTGCAAAACGAACACAATACATTTTTAAGCTTTTTATTTGTAATGGGCGGGCTGGTACTGCGGCTTTTATTAATGCTTACCTGTATTGCCTTGTTTAAATATATTATGCTCATATTGGGCTCGCCGGTGTTTGCCATACTCAGCGAAAAAATTGAAAGTATTATTAATGGTCGGCCATACGAATTTAACACCGCCACGTTTAAAGCCGACTGTTTAAAAGGTATAAAAACTGCATTACGCAATTTACCCCGGCAGTTAATGTATTTATGTGGTTTATTGCTATTAGCATTAATACCCGTTGTTGGTTGGATAACGCCTGTAATTGCCTTACTACTGGATTCATACTATTACGGGTTTTCTATGTTGGATTACAGCATGGCCCGCCAGGATGGTTTTACCCGCAAGCAAAGCAACAAATTTGTTAGTCTGCATAAAGGGCTTGCGGTAGGCAACGGTATTATTTTTTACCTCATGCACCTGGTTATTATTTTTGCACCGGCCTACGCTATTGTTGCTGCTACACTTACCATACACGAAGTACGCAAAAACTAACATCCTCTTTTTTTATTCACACAAGTAATAACCCTAAGGGTATTAGCGTTTGTACAAATATTTGTCAGTCAATTGTATAAAATTTGCAGTTATGCCTATACATTTGCGGCCTGAACCTTTTAAACCTAAACCTTAAAACTCATGAAACGTATCCTCTCTGCCTGCGCTTTGTTTAGCGCTGTTCTTTTATTTTCCGGTTGTGATAAAGTAAAAGACCTCATTAAAGTAAATGTAAAAACAACGGTAGAGGTTAATTTTGAAATTGACCCTATTACACAAACAGTTGAAAACATTACCGAAGTGTATGACAATGTAGCCAACACACTAGACGCTGTTATTAAAGCCGAAAACAGTGACCTAGGCATTGAAAACATTAAATCAGCAAAAGTAGAAGCCTGTGTAGTTAGTACAACAGCTACCAGTGTTGCTGACGATAATTTTCAAGCGTTAAATAAGTTTTCAATATCCTTGAAATCGGACACAAAGCCCACCAATACTACTTTTGCGGCGCTTACCGCCACACCTCCACAAGCTTATACTATGGAAGTACCAGTGAATGCAAGTGTTGATTTGGTTGATTATTTAAAGAGCAACAAACTGGCTTACACTTTTGAATACAAGGGTAACAGAAAAACAACTACTAAGCTGTTATGCAAGGCAAGAATAACTTACTTATTAAAAGTAAGTTTGTAAAAATACTAAGGGCCGCGACAGCGGCCTTTTTTTATGTTTCGTTATTAAACGGCTACAATAAAATTGTTTTTCGTTTCTTTACGGCATGGCAGCAACCGTATATTTAATTCCTTGTTTTTTACACCCCGATGGGTTAAATGCAGTACCCGCATATGTAACCGAAGCAGTACAAAAATGCGAAGTTTTTTTTACCGAAAACGAACGCAGTGCCCGCAGGTATTTTAAACAACTGTGGGGCGAAATGGTTATTGATAATTACGAATGGCATACCATACACAAGGCCGAGGCCGATGTAATAAATAAATTTAAAACCGCACTGCAACAAAACAAAACCATTGGTATTGTTAGCGAGGCCGGTTGCCCCGGCGTTGCCGATCCCGGGCAAATATTAATTGGTGTAGCGCAACAAGCAGGCGCTATTGTAAATCCATTAACCGGCCCAAGCTCAATACTGTTAGCCTTAATGGCAAGTGGTATGAACGGACAACAATTTCAGTTTGTTGGTTACATGCCTATTGACAATGCCCTGCGTATGAAACAAATAAAAGAGTTGGAAGATTACTCACGCAAAAAAAACAGCACACAAATTTTTATAGAAACGCCTTACCGTAACAACCAGTTGCTGGAAAGTGTTTTAAAAACAGCGCAGCCCTCCACGCAATTATGCATAGCCGTAAACCTTACCGCACCCAACCAATGGGTAAAAACAAAAACCATAGCACAGTGGAAACAACAACCACCGGATATGCATAAACAACTGGCCATATTTTTACTATATGCGGGAGTTTAATTTTGAGAGGTTAATAGTTAATGGTTCATCGTTAATAGTTCTTAAAACTATTTGGGGCTATCAACAGTAGTAACTCCGGTCAGCATCAGTTCCCGCTTTCCGCTATATACCTTCACCCGCGTAACGCAAACAACGGCTCATGCTTCGCCTTGTTTGCTAACACGGGATCGGTATGCCGCTGCAATCGGGCAGCCCTTCGTCTGTATTACAAATCCATACCCTTGTAGCACAACCATACTTAATTACCGCCATAGCCAACAAAACATAAACCCCATTGTTATTGCTGTATAATTAATCATATTCTACATTATTATGGCAATACAAAAAATAAATATTGGCAACAGCAATTTACAGGTAGCACCACTTAATTTAGGTGGTAATGTTTTTGGGTGGACATTAAATGAAACCCAATCTTTTGACATCTTAGATGCTTTTACACAAGCAGGGTTTAATTTTATTGATACCGCAGATACTTACTCTGTTTGGGTACCGGGTAATACCGGTGGCGAATCGGAAAAAATAATTGGCAACTGGACCAAACAACGTGGCAACCGTAAAGAAGTAGTAATTGCTACCAAAGTAGGCTGGGATCATGGTGATGGCCGCAAAGGATTAACAGCCGATTATATTATTAAACAAGCCGATCAATCATTACAAAATTTACAAACCGATTATATTGATTTGTATTACACGCATATTGATGATGGCACCGTACCGGTTGAAGAAACTTTAACTGCTTACGACAAATTAATTAAAGAAGGTAAAGTACGTTATATAGCTGCATCAAATGTGCCGGCAGCAAGATTAAAAGAATCATTAGCACTAGCCGAAAAAAATGGCTTGCCAAAATACCAGGCTTTACAACCGCATTATAATTTGGTAGAGCGTAGCAAATACGAAACGGAATACGCACCCATTGCAGCGGAACATGGTTTAACAGTTTTTCCGTATTGGGCATTAGCCGCAGGTTTTTTAACCGGCAAGTACCGCTCCGAGGACGACTTAAGCAAAAGCGTACGTGGTCAGGGCGCCAAACAATATTTAAACGAAAAAGGCTTAGGCGTTTTACAGGCATTAGATACCGTAGCGGCAAAACACAATAGCACCCCCGCATCAGTTGCATTGGCCTGGTTACTGGCACAATCCAATATTGGCGCACCTATTGCCAGCGCCACCAGTAAAGAACAATTAAACACATTAGTTGCGGCCGTACAACTGCAATTAGATAAAGATGATTTACAATTATTAGATATTGCGAGTAAATAATAGTAGCATTAATATTTTTAAATAGCCCGACAAACTTGTCGGGCTATTTTGTTACCATCGTTATTGGGGAATAACCATATTAATCTTTTAATAAATTTGTTAGCGTTTGATGTAACTAACGGCAGGGACTTGGCGATGTGTCGGAAATCGAAGAACTGAACTTGAATTTAGCAATCATCCGCCATATTACCCAACCGGTTTTATCGGCAGTCGTTTTATTTCAAGTTAGCTTTTGCCTTTTCAATTTTCCCGGCTTTGAAGATAAAATCAAATGTTCCACCGATTTTCCCTTCTGGAAATTCGCCTGTAAATTGAACCTCAATATATGCTTCATTATCAGAAATAATTTCAAGTTTTCCCAATCGAGTTTGTGTTTTGTAACCGATGAAATAGCTTTCAAAATATTTTTTTATTCCGGAATGTCCCTTAAAAACCTGCCCAACAGATGGGTCGTCAAGAACGGCATTGGTGCGCCATTTTTCCAAATACTTTTCTGTATCATAACTGTTGCTTGTGTTGAGCCAGTCTTTTATAAATTCTTTTATATCCATTCAATTTTATTTCAAAAGGGTTTCTGTTTTTGTCAAAAATTTTTCGGTTGCTTCTTTAATGTCAATGTTCATTCGGTCTGCCAAAATAGTTAACCACCCAATACATTCGCCTAATTTGTGCTCCAGTTCGTTTTCGGTATTATTTGCCGGCCAACGTTCTTGTTGCGACATGGTGTGTCGTCCAACTAAACCTGCGTCTGTTAAAAACGCCAACGCATCTTCTTCAACCGTCCATTCACTTCCGTGATGTTGTCGCTCCAATTGATGATAACTTTCTCGTATTTTTTTTGAACGTTCAATTATATCGCTAAAATCTGTGTTTTTCATTTTCTTTTTTTTTGATAACTGTCTTTATAGGTTTTGTCGGCGGCTAAATGTCGAACGGATAATTTGTTAACAGTTCACTGCTCAATTCAGCAAGTTTGTTTTTATATTCAGTTTTTTTCTTTTCATTAACTTCATTTTCGGTGTAATAAATATCATCTAATTGATTATTTAGATTTGCGAATTGCAACCACTTTTCAAAGTTCAGATTAAGTTCAATAAAATTTTCTTTACACATTTGTTCTTTGTTGTGGTCATAGAAATAAATTTTATTATCGATGTCAAAAAGCCAAAGGTCGCCTTGACCATTTTGTCCAAATATCCAGAAATGTGATATTTCTTCCGCTGAATAATTTTTCGCCCAATAGTCAGTGTCAGAGAAATTTTTTGTTTCATTTACTGCTTCGACGCTATCAAATAAAATGCATTCCGATGAAATTTCGGTCGTTTTTATTTGAGTAGCAATTTCGCGGTATAGTTTGTCGAAAGGGAAGTCTAGCGATTTTGGAAAATTTCTCACTGATTTTCTTTCGGATAATAATTCTTTTTTTATTTCTTCCGTCGGTTTAATTGTCATAAGGGTTGTTTGTAAGATTGTACATAACGCCGGGCTTTGAGATGGTGGGGCAATCGAAGCACAAATATTCAATGTTGTACAAATGTTCAATCGAAGAACTGCCGTTGAATTTAGTACAGAACCCGCCATTTTGTCAAACTGCTGTTGTGCGTTCGTATTTCTTAAAATTGCTTCTCAAAAGTCTTTCCATTAAACTTAAAAATATTTCCGTCTGCCATTCCAAAAAGCAAATTGTTATTCCTGTCTTTATAAATAGCCCAAATCATTGGTTTGGATGGATTGTCGCTAACTGAATAGTTTGTAAACGTTTTACCGTCATATTTCCACGCTCCTGTATATACATCTCCAAACCAAATATTGCCGTCCGAGTCTTCTTCAATAGCAAAAGGGTGTTCCAGTGTACCTGGTTTTGATTTGTTGCCTCCGGTCCTAGTACTAGTTGGGTCAATTAAATGATGCTTTTCAGAAAAATTATAAGTCGAACCATCTTCCATTAGCAAAACGCCAATTCCATTATTTCCTATCCAAATTCGTCCTTTTGAATCAGCTAATACACTTCTTATATGCAATTGCTCATTACTCTTTAGGTTTAATTTTTCGGCATCAAAGATGTTTACCATTTTGTTATCATAACTGAATAGTGCTGCATAAGTCGCAATCCAAACTTTACCGTCTTTGTCTTTTGAGATACCCGTAACACCATAAGATTTATCAGGATTTTTATTTTTGGGTTTTGGAAAAAGCAGATAGTTCATATTTATTCCGTCAAAACGATTAATTCCGTCTTCTTCCCAAGCATAAAACCATAAATCTCCTCTGGTTTTATGCCAATCAAATAGTGGATTGTTATTTTTAGATGGGTAATTAGTAAACTCCCCTTTGTCATATACACTTATTCCGTTTGCAGTTCCAAACCAAATTTTTCCATTCTCGTCTTCTTGGATTGAACGGATTTGATTGTTGGATAACCCTTCATTTGTTGTAAAGTATTCAAATGATTTTCCATCATAAAAACTTACGCCTTCATTATGACTTCCTATCCAATAATTGCCTTTACTGTCCTGAAATATAGCACGTATTGCAGAAGTAAATTTTAAGGTGTCGGTTTTTGAAGTCGCTACCAATTCAGAGTTGTTAGTTTCTTTTTCAGTTGATTTCTTTTCTATACAGGAAAAGTTCAGTGTCAATATGAGTATTAGAGATATCAATTTTATTTTTTTGTTCATTTTAGGTTTTTCTAATATGACGCACAACACCTGTATTGGCGTTACTTCACACAATATACAGAAAAACGTTATGCTTGAAAACCAACGAACCAGCACTATACTTTTTGTATTGTTGTTAGAAAAATACACCTCTGCCGATTAAAAATATACAGGCCAAAGGCTGCACCGCTTAGGCGTAAATGCCCCCGCTATTAAAAGCGGGGGTATTGCAGACGGGCGGTGGACTGCTGCTGACCGGAGTTACTACTGCCCACAGCCCCAAATAAAACAAGCGTTTTCGTCAATGGTTATCCGTCAGAAAAGGGATAGCGAAATGCATAAAAACACTTATTAATTGCAGGTTTTTGCAAGTATATGCGTAAAATACATCATGCGTTTTGCGTTTTTTGGCGTATATTCATCACGTTATTATTCCCTTAATAAACCCCAACACATTGCTATGAGATTACGTTTTACACTCGTAACCTGCTTGTTATTGCTATTTTTTTTCAACGGTTTTAGCCAGCAACCTACTAAATTTCAAACCGACGATTCCCTGCTAAGACTTGCTAATAAGTATGTAAAAAGCATTATTAAAAAAACAACACATGCCAATGGCGATGTTTTTTTACAACGTGATATGACCCCTTACCTGGGTGCTCGTTTAACACAGCCACAACGCAACTATCCTACAGCCGACGATCATGGTCACGACCATGGCAGCGATATGCTGATTGAGTTTTTAAACCGGCCGCACCCCAGCGTAGCTACTATGCAAAAATATTTTAACCAGGCGGCTGCCGAGTTTAATGTGCCGGTAAGTTTGTTGCAGGCTGTTGGACAGGTGCAAAGTAACTGGGCGCAGGTATCGTCATCCATTTACGGATCATGGGGTGTGATGGGTATTATTGAAAACAAGTTTGTACAACAAATAAGTGAGGCGGCTGCCTTATTAAATACCGGTGCCGATAATATAAAAAACAATGCCCGCACCAATATACGGGCTGCGGCAGCTTTATTGGCTAAATACCAAAAGGGAAAACCTGCCGGTAACAACCCTACCGATTGGTTTGATGCCATGAAAAAATTAACCGGCCTTACGGATGATAAATTGCAGCACGAATTAGCTGTACGTATTTATGAGGTAGTTACACATGGTAGTAAAACAGTAACCTTGTGGAATGAAATTATTACCATTCAGCCGGGCAATGTACAACTGCCACAGGATATTATTTCGCCTGAAGAAACCAAGCCCGCTACAACAGCCAGAATAACCAGTAATTATGTGGATTATCCGTTGGCTGTACCCAATTTTACTACCTGTAATTTTGCTGCCAGAAATAACCCCAATGCTATAAATTTTTATTTTGTTCACTACGTAGCTACCGGTACTTACCAGGGAGCCATTAATTGGTTTAAGGACTGTAGCTCCAACGTAAGCGCCCATTATGTTGTGCGTAATTCGGATGGTGTGGTAGGCCAGGTTGTAGCCGAAACGGCAAGGGCTTTTTCGCAAGGTGTAAACCTGTACAACCACGAAGGCATTGGTGTAGAACATGAAGTACTGGCCACTAACCTGGCTATGTGGGATAGCGAGCCCATGTTAAACTCGGCCGCTAACTTAGCGGCTAATGTATGCGACAGATGGGGTATACCCAAAGTACGCCGTGTGGAAAATGAACAAAAAGGAATATACGGCCATAGCGATGTAAGGGCTACCGATTGTCCGAATATGACACCGGAAAGATGGTCGGTATTTTTAAACAAAGTGGCCGCAGCACAACCTATCAGAACTATTAAATTGCCTTACCTATTCAGTGTAACTGCACATGCAAATAGCGGGCAGGTTACAGCCACCTGGCATCAGGCTAATGATAATGGTATATTGGGTTACCGTTTATATTATGCCACCAGCGATGCTTTAACCAACTGGGCATTGGCTGCCGATGAAACCACTTTAACTCCCACTGTTACGAATGTTACCCTTAATCCTGCAGATTTTAAAGTACCACCGGCCGGCGATGTGTATCATTTCAGAATTGTATCGGTAGTAAATAATGGTATTGATCCTATTACAGAAAGTGCACCATCTGATACTTACTCCCGATCATCTAACACAGGCGGGCAAAAAGTATTAATTGTTGATGGCTTTGACCGCCGGAACGGCTCTTACACAGGTGCCTCACATACGTTTACTACAAGATATTTTAATGCATTACGCGACAATGAAGCCCTGCAAATTAGCAGTGCTGCTAATGAAAAAATTGAAGACGGTACTATTTCGCTGAACAACTATGATATGGTTATTTGGTATGTAGGCGATGAGTCCAGTGCCGATGTGGTATTTTCTGCCGCAGAAAAAAATGCCATCAAAAGCTTCTTAGACAATGGTGGTAAAATACTTATTTCCGGATCGGAGATTGCCTACAATGTAAGCCGCCCCGCGGCCGCCACTTACGATGCGCAGTTTACTACTACGTATTTACGTTCTGCTTATGTAGCCGACGGTTCTATTACCTATACCCCGGCAACCGGCATAGCCGGTACACCTTTTGAAGGTTTAAATATACCTTTTGGTATTACCTATGTGGAAGATTTTCCGGATGCTATTAATGCCATTAACGGAGGTATAAATATTTTAGACTATGCCGTTGCCGAAAGGCGTGGAGGTGTAGCTTATAAAGGTAATTTTAACAGCACCACTCCGGGTGCGGTTATTTTTCTTTCATTTACATTAGAAACAGCAGCACAAAATAGCATGACAGCATTTATGGATAAAGCCCTGGCTTATTTTGCTGCACCATATGCTCCACAGGCTATGAATGATGTGGTGTCTGCACAATCGGGTGTGCCGCAACATATAAGTATTTTAACCAACGACTTTAATTACGGCGTAGCCATTGATACAGCAGCCATTGTTATTACTACACCACCTACAAACGGTACTGCTACCCTTAACCCTAACGGTTATATTATTTATGTGGCTAATGAAGCCTTTACCGGCACTGATAATTTTAGCTACCAGATTAAAAATAAAAACGGTCAGTTATCTAATATTGCTACGGTAACTATTACGGTTACCAACCCTTGCGGATCGCGGGAAGCAGAGCCGGATGCTAACCGTCCTAAACGTGAGTTACGTGGTTCATGGGTATCGTCGGTATCTAATATCGATTGGCCATCCAGCCGCACTTTAACTACTGCACAACAACAAGCGGAGTTAATTAAAATACTGGACAGCTTACAGGGAACTAATATGAACACGGTGTTCTTACAGGTACGTCCTGAAGCAGATGCCTTGTATGCCTCAACCATTGAACCATGGTCGTACTGGTTAACCAATGCACAGGGCACTGCGCCAAATCCATTGTGGGATCCGTTACAGTTTGCCATTGATGCAGCCCATGCCCGAGGTATGGAATTGCACGCATGGTTAAACCCCTTCCGTGCAAAACAAAGCACACCAACATTAGCCGCTAACCATGTGGTGAATCAACATCCTGACTGGACATTTGTTTCCGGTACCATTACCATGCTAAACCCGGGTATGCCACAGGTAAGAAAATATATTACTGATGTTGTGGCCGATATTGCCGCCCGTTACAATGTAGATGGTATTCATTTTGATGATTACTTTTACCCGTATGCAGGCATGACCGGACAAGACAATGCTACTTACACTGCTAACAACCCCGGCAATATTTCAAACATTAACGACTGGCGTCGTGATAATATTAACCGTTTAATTGCACAGGTGTACGATACTATTCAGCAAATCAACATCACCACATCACGCAATGTAATTTTTGGTGTTAGTCCGTTTGGTATTTGGAAAAGCGGTACACCGGCAGGCATTACCGGCACTTCTTCATTCAGTTCTATTTATTGCGACCCTATTGCCTGGTTACAAGCCGGCAAGGTAGATTATATAGCACCGCAGTTGTACTGGAAAATTACCGGTGCGCAGGATTATGCCGCATTATCACAATGGTGGAACGATCAGGGGGCTTTATACAACCGTTACATTTATCCCGGTTTGGCTTTATACAAAATGACCGATGCCAACGATTGGGCCGGCACCGAAATAGAAAACCAGATTGCCTTAAACAAAGCGGCCAGCCGCAACCAAATAAAAGGACAAATATTGTTTAGCAACCGCCAGTTAATGAGCAATGCAAAAAACATAAAATCGCTTTTACAAAACAACCACTACCAGTACAAAGCATTAAACCCCATTATGACATGGAAAGAAATGGTTTGTCCTAACCCGCCAACCGGTTTACGTATCAGCAACGATACTTTATACTGGAACGCACCCGAGGCAGCAGCCGATGGCGACCTGGCTAAAAAATATGTAGTCTATCGATTTACCGGTGCAGAACAAGCGGTAACCCAGGCCAATAACAGTAAACATATACATGCTATTGTAGCCGGTACACAAGTGTATATACCCAAACCATCCGGCACTGGCAATGGCAATTATTATGTAGTATCATCGGTTGATAAAAACAATAATGAAAGTGCTGTAAGTGTTGGCGCAACCTATACCTTACCTGTAGTTGGCTTGCAATTAAATGTGGTATTAAACGGCAATGTAGGCGAGCTTGATTGGACCACCGAAAGCGAAACCAACAGTAGTTACTTTGCGGTAGAGCGTAGTACCGATAGTATAAACTTTAAACGCCTTACCTCGGTAGCCGCAGCAGGCATTAGTGCTACACCATCGCAGTACAACAGTACCGATGTATTAAATACCATTGGCGTGTACCACTACCGTATCAGGTTTGTAAGTACCAGTGGTGCCGTTACCTATTCCAATATAGTAACGGTACATTATGGTGCCAATTACGAAAACATATTGGTAGCGCCCAATCCGTTTAAAACCGGTATTACCATTTACAATTTGCAAAATGCACAAACCGTACAGTTAATAAATATGTCGGGGCAAACATTAATAACCCAACAGGTAACCGGACAAAGTTCGCACCGTTTAGATGCGCCATCACTGGCCCCCGGTGTGTACCAGGTAAAAATTACTTTTGCCAACAAAAAAACTACCGTAGTTAAAGTAGTAAAACTATAGCCCTTAACCCTCAGTTATAAAGCCGTGCCTGTAAAAGGGCATGTCTTTTTTTATTTGGGGCTGTCAGCAGTAGTAACTCCGGTCAGCAGCAGTCCCCGCTTTCTGCTGTACCTTCAGCCGCTTGGGCGGCCTCGGTGCCGCTGCAATCGGGCAGCCTTTCATCTATATATTGTTAATCAACAGGGGTGTATTGCCCTAACAACAATACAAAATGTATAATGGTAATGCGTTGGTTTTCAGTAGCTGTTTTTTGTTGTATATTGTGAGTAGTAAAGCCAATACAGGTGTTGGTGGCAATTAGCCGATACACTAAAAATGGAAAGCATTTATAAAATAATAGACTCTTACTCAGACGAGTATATAGCTTTAAAAAAACAGGCGAGAAAATATATTCAGAACGGTTCAAACATTGATAAGAATGAGAAAATAAATATCCTTCATAGGCCTTGGATTGCTCCGTTAAATTGGGGACTTATGCTTTATAAAGGTGCGGATAGAAAATGGATCAATCAAGTTGAAGAATCTATTAAAAAAACCATCCCTGATTTCTATAAAAAATTTCTGACGGAAATTAATGGATGTTTTTTATATGATATTTCAATGTTCGGTTTGATCCAGTCCTTGACACGTTCGTTTTTACAATGCCACGACTTGACAACTGCAAACATTCATTGGATTAAAGAATTTGATGTCGACCAAAGCTTTTTTCACTTTGGCGGAGGGAAATATTCTTACGATGAGAATACAGGATATTTTTACGGACAGAATAAAATCATATCCATACGAAAAAATGGAATGTTGGTAACCGAATGGAATGATTTTTCAGATTTTTTAAATGATGAGTTGACAAGAGCTGAAAAGGGAATGCTAAAGGAAATGCCAAAGAAAATAAGGCTTGTCGTAACCGAATAACTGCCACCAACATGGAGTTTGGCTAAATGCCGGCTTCAGAATAAATACTCATCTGCATATCGCTACTCGGCTTCAGTTCCAGCAATAGAATCGCGGATGGGCTTTGGAATATAACCTCAGCTTTATATCTTTACTCAGCACCAGGCCCAGCAGAAGTAACACGGACTACCGGCACTTCGCCAAGCTCTGGACGTTGGACAAAATTTGCCATGCACAAGAGCCGCACACACGGTAGTCACTCTCCTACGTCGAGCTGCTCCTACCTAAATTTTGTCCAACGATCCGGGTTTCACCCTCTTTCACTTACCGTAGGAAGTCTGATAATGCAAGGTCATTTCTGCATGGCAAACTTCGTCCAACTAACTGTTTGCAAAATGGTAAGTGAAATAGTGCGATTGCTCCCGTGTTAATGAAAAAACCAATTAAAAACCCTTAATTTTAATAAAACGAATTGGTTTTTTCCTTACCACTTCGCAAACACCCGGATCGTTAGCGGCAATTTGACAGCGAGACAGACATTTCAATTCGATAAATGAAAATCACAAAACGACTACTTAAAATATTATTACTCGTCTTAGCGATAATCTGTACGGTGGCATTTACACCTTGGGACACTTTATTAGTATGGACAGCACCAGTACCTAATACAGTTCAGGAACAAGTTGAAAAAGCAATTAGTCATAATCTTGACGGTATTATTGTTTATGTAGATAAAAAGGGTGTAAAGCCTGAATTTTATTCATCTGGTTGGAAAAATAGAGAAAATAAAATTCCTAGCAATCCGCAAGCATTATTCAAAATTGCCAGCATCAGCAAATTGTATATCGCTGTTGCGGCTGCCAAATTGGTTCACAAAAAAAGATTGTCGTTAGACAAAACTCTTACTGATTATATACCTGAACTTGCTGCAAGAATTGAATATGCAGAACAGATTTCAATAAGAATGATGCTTCAACATCGAAGTGGCATTCCCGATTTCATTGACGACCCAAAATTACCTTGGTCTAGTTTGCCCGTAAACCCCAACGAATATTTACAAATGGTATTGGGTAAACCTGCTGATTTCAAGCCAGACAATCGTTATCGTTATTGCAATACAAATTATCTGTTAATTGGCAAAATCCTAGACAAAATATTAGGCTACGACCATCAACAATATGTCAAAAAAGAAATTTTAGATAGTTTAGGGCTAACACACACTTATGGTTCGCTTAGTAATGTGGATTTAGAAGAGGTAGTTAGTGGGTATTATAAAGGCTACGATGGAGACTTAAAAAGTCAAAATTATGTGGTTGCGGGTGGCTCTATGGTTGCTACAGCACAGGATGTTGGCGTTTTTTTGAGAGCCTTGAATGATGGTTCATTATTAAACAAAAATGAACAGTCAATTTATTCTAATATCTACGTTTACGAACATACAGGTTTGTTGCCAGGATATTCGAGTATAGTCCGATATCATAAAGATATAGACACAATAGTGGTTATGTTTGTAAACACAAGTGGCGGAAACTCTTGGACAACATTAGAAGTAATATATAACCGAATTGTCAAGATTTTGCGTAAACAATCAAAAAAACAATAAATTAACTAATCAAATTTGACTAAACTGGACATAAAACTACCGCTAACATGGTATTGCCAAAAGCGGGGCTGAACGGCTTCGATTGGGCATTTGTGCAAGGTTCAACTTTCGTTCTTCGATTGAACTTTTGTGCTAAAAATCCCCGCCTTCGGCAATACCCAAACCGTTAGCGGTCAGCTTAAACGACATACTACACGACATTGAAAAATAAAGGACTCTTCATAACGACAATTGCTTTTTTCCTTTTGGTAAACACGACATATTATTGGGAAGGCAAACTTGCACTTTTTGCATTTCCTGCATTTCTGATATTAGTTATTGTTTACTTCGGACTTGCAATTGTGCTTGTTAGACAAATCTATTTTCTCGTAAAAGAAAAATTTACTGACAAACAGAGGCTCGTTCAGGTTGGACTATTGACAATAGTATTAGCATTGACATTTTATAAACCGTTTGGCTTTATTGGCTTTGACAGACTTTCAGGAAAAGATTTATTAATAGCAGACAGAGAAGGTGGCGGAAACTGTACGACAACACTTAAATTAAAAGACAACAATACTTTTAGAGAACGAAGCGTCTGTTTTGGTGTCACTGAAGTTAAAGGTCGTTACGAACTTCAGGGAGACACTATTTTCTTTAAAGACGTTAACAAGGGCAGACAAAGTGAATATTACTCTTACGCACTTATCAAGTTAGCCGACTACCAGAACAAAAAAATTATTGGTGTAATTGTTCGTTACAAAGACAAAGGCGACACCGAGGGGCATGAACTTTTTATTACAAAAAACGATTTAAAATTGTTGACAGACAAAAATCGAGCGGCTAACATAGGGTTTGCTGCTATGCTGGCCGAAGAATAAATCCTCATCTGGCGCAAGTGTTCCGCAGGATCACTTGTGACTTATGGAAACCTACCCGATTGTATCGGGAGATGACATAAAGTTTCTTGCATGGCTAAAATTCTTTCACCCCTGATAAGAACAGTTGATGGTATAGGTAAGTCTTTCTTACATACAGTTTTATATTTAATCAGCAGCAGCTAACGCCAAACGGAATGCTGCATTTAAAATGCATAAAACCCTGTACCTTGCCAGCCATTTTATAAAAACACCATGGAACTAAAGATTAGCTTAAAGTATAGCCTTATATTATTTTTATTAACCACTTTTTTATTTAGTCTGTATAATGTAATTTTTAATATTCAAGATATTGGGCAGTTTGGCATTTTTCACCAGATTTTTGATACGTATTTCATAACTATTATTTATATAATTATTTTAATTTTTGCTTACAAAGAGGTCGTTAGTAAAAATGAAAAAGGGTTTTATAAAATTTTAATTGTCTCCTTTTTAATTATTTTATTCAGCTATGTTTTCAAATACCTGAGTGATTGGCTTTTCCATTATTTGAACCAAGCAATTAATAAACCGGTAAAAACTTCAGAATATAGAGGTGGCATATTAGCTTTATTAAATGAGTTTGAAGGAATTTTTCATAAACCTCATTTTAGTTTTTCTGATTTTTTATATAGTACATTTATTCTACCTTTTCAATTACTTTATGAGTTCTTGTACAATCGTCAACTAGCTCATTTTTTGTACACTTTATTTACATCCAAATTGTTGCTAACAACTTTTGTTATTTACTTTTTCAGTTTATTTTTTCTGTTTAAAAAATACAATCGAAAAGGTGTACTTGCAATCATTCCAATAAAAAATAATCTTGTTTTATTAAATATTACCCATAAACCTATCTGGTGGGTTTTCCCTCTCTACATTCCTTTGCTCAGGTTTATACCAAAATATTTTATTAATAAGGAAATAGCAAAAAGCTTTAATTGTTCAAGCACATTTGCAATGGCCATGACTTTTTTGCCTTGGTTCTTTTATGGAAAACTTATTTTTGATAAAGAAAAAGAGGTGTAGTTGATTAAAAAAAGACAAACCAGCGTGACATAAATATTAACCATATATCACCGCACTTTAAACTATCTTCTACAAGGTATTTTACTATAAAACATTTTAATTTGGCTAAAGCCAATGGCTTGAATGATTGTATTCCCGCAGCTAAAGCTGCGGGCTATTATAAAACAACGTTTCTCTCATATAATTTTAATACAGAAAGAATTATATAAAACAACCTGGGTATAACACGATGTGCATCTGGCGCAAGTGTTCCGCAGGATCACTTGTGACTTACAAAACCCCACCCGATTGCATCGGGTTGTGATACGAAGTTTTTTATAGGCGGGAGTTCTCTCGCTGCGCTCGACATGACGGCCATTGATACTGCATATACCCTGCCGCACGAATAACATACCACCACCTAACACGATGCTGATTAGCGAACAGAATTCCCGAAATAAATTCGGGATGCTGCATTTTGGCCAATAGAATTAATGCAGCACAAGAGTGCGCAACGGAAGTACAATCAAGGGAGGGACGATGGTAACAAAATAAAACTTTTAAGCTGTGTGCATAGGACTGGCTATATCAGTATTACAAAGCCTTGAACTTTAGAGCTGCATAAACCGCTATTCGGTTTTGACTACAACAACAGTCGTTTTGGATAAATACAAGATTTTTAGTTGGGCCATCTTTGTACTCACAAACAAAATAACGATGGAAAACATAATTAAAAAATGGACAGTTGCTAAAATCCCTCAAAGAAATGATGGTTTAGCGGTAATAACAGGAAGTACAGAAGGTATTGGGTATGAAGATGCGCTTGCCTTATCATCGGCAGGTTGGAAGGTGATAATAATGGGACGTAATGCGCAAAAAGGTGCGGATGCCGTTGCTAAAATTCTTCAAACTAATCCAAAAGCTCAAGTAAGTTTTGAAAAAATTGACCTGGCGGATTTATCCTCCATCAAAGCCTTTGCTGACAGAATGATGGCAAGAGGGGAAGCTATTAATGTACTTATTAATAATGCCGGCGTAATGACACCACCGAATAGACTGGAAACGGTTGATGGATTTGAGTTACAATTCGGTACAAATCATATAGGCCATTTTGCACTGACAGCACAATTGCTTCCTTTGCTTCGTAAAGCACCTAACAGCCGTGTTATTACGGTTTCAAGCATTGCCAATCGTTCCGGCGCTATTAATTTTGATGACCTTCAGTCAACGACTTCCTATGTTCCGGGCAAAGCATACAGTCAGGCAAAATTGGCGAACTTAATATTTGCTTTAGAATTACAACGACAAAGCGATAAGCATGGTTGGGGCATTACAAGTATTGCAGCGCATCCGGGAGTGTCCAGAACAAATTTATTAATTACGGGTGCCGGCCGATGGAGTGCTGCAGGTATGGCCAGAACTTTTTTGCCGTTTTTGTTCCAACCATCTGCACAAGGAGCATTACCAACATTGTTTGCCGCAACAGCTAAGGAAGCTAAAGCCGGCTTGTATTACGGACCAAATAAAATGGGCGAAACCCGTGGCTTTCCTGCTGTTGCAAAAATTCCGGCACAAGCCGAAGATAAAACTGTAGCCGCCAGATTATGGGAAGTATCAAAAACCTTGGCCAAGGTTGAGTTTTAATGAATACCGTTTAAAACGCTTAGATTTAAAAAACTATACCATTAATAAACCTTCCAAAATGTATAACAATGATTAAAAGTATAATTTCTCTGGTATTGCTGCTAGTGTCGGTTTATCTGGCGTTTAAGCACGGTTGGGATACATTGAATTACAAAAAAAATCCGGAATCATTAAAGATGATGAATGAACTCGGCATCACAGAAACGATGATTCCTGTTTTTGGTGGTGTAACACTTTTGATTGGCGTGTTGCTGCTTATTCCAAAAACATTTTTTCTGGGTAATATGCTGAATGCAATTTCCATTGTGGTTATTATGGCATTGGCCATAAGAGCAGGAAATTTTAAAATGGTGTTGATGGAAATTCCGTTTTTGATTATGCCCTTGGTGTTGATTTGGTTAAAGTATCCATTTAAAAATTAATTAAATTCGTATAATGAAAACGCCAGTCCGCATAAAAACAATTTCCGATTTGCACAAATTAATGGGTATGCCAAAACCGCATCATCCATTGATTGAACTTATTGATTTGTCGAAACAAAAAAATGATACAGGAATTACTGCGGTGATTTTTGACATGTATGTAATTACATTAAAAAGGGGTTGTAATAAATTATTTTACGGACAACAACAATACGATTTTGACGAAGGTGTTATGGCCTTTTTGTCGCCCGGGCAAATATTACGTGGTGAAGATAGCGGTATGCCGCAAAATATAGAAGGTTGGATGTTGTTTATTCATCCCGATTTTTTATGGAATACTGCTTTGGCTAAAAAAATTAAACAATACGATTTTTTTGCTTACACAACCAATGAAGCCTTGTTTTTATCGGATAAAGAAGAAACAATGATTAACGGGATTGTAGAAAATATTAAAAATGAATACCAGACTAATATTGACCAGTTTAGTCAGGACATTATTATTTCACATCTTGAAACTTTGTTGAATTATTCGGAACGGTTTTACCAGCGACAATTTATTACCCGTAAAAAAACAAATCATCAAATCCTCGACCGATTGGAAATATTATTATCGGATTATTTTAACAGTGATGATTTACTGTCAAAGGGATTGCCATCTGTTCAATACATTTCGGATAATTTAAATGTTTCGGCTACCTATTTGCGCAGTTTGCTGAAAACATTAACAGGTTTGAATACGCAACAACATATTCACGAAAAACTGATTGAAAAGGCAAAAGAGAAATTGTCAACAACAGATTTGTCTATAAGCGAAATTGCATATGAATTAGGTTTTGAGCATATGCAATCATTCAGCAAACTATTTAAAACCAAGACAAAGATTTCGCCTTTGGAGTTCAGGCAATCTTTCAACTAACGAATGTGTACGATGCTTAACATTTGTTTACACTAAACAAGCATTAACAAATTGAAGATATGAGAAAGCTAAAATTACAAATGCAAATTTCCCTTGATGGATTTAATTCAACAGGACCTAATGATGAACAAAAATGGGTTACCTGGGCTTGGGATGCAATAAAACAAGACGTGATTGATTTGGCTAAAAGTTGTGATACCGAATTAATAGGCAGAAAACTGGCTGTTGACTATATTCCATTTTGGGAAGATACACTGACCCAGCCGGAATCGATAATGTATGAAACTGCAAAAATAAAAGAAGCTCAAAAGAAAATTGTATTTACAAAAACCTTGGACAAAACAAATTGGGCAAATACAGAACTTGCAAAAGGTGATTTGGTTGACGAAGTAAACAAACTAAAAAACCAAGCAGGGAAAGATATTATTGTTTATGGAGGAAGTTCGTTTGTTTCGGCGCTTGTAAAAGAAGGCCTGATTGATGAATTTTATTTATTTGTAAACCCTATAGCACTGGGACAAGGTGTTCCCATTTTTGATAATTTAAAAGAATGGCAACCATTAAATTTGATTCGATCTAAAACATATGAAGGTGGAATTATTTTACTACAGTACGAACGTAAATAAAACTGCTATACGGTTTGCTTTAATACTATAAAAGCAAAATAAATTTGTTGAAAAATTTTCAGGACTTGAATATGCAACAAACTGGCATAGGCTTGGCCATATGATTTAATGTAAAATTTTTATACCGCCGGTGTTTTCTCGCTTCGCTCGAGATAACGGCCGTTGATAGTGCAGATTGCCGCCCAAATACTAAAAAAATTTAATGGGTTTCTACAGTTTTGTTTATGTTTTAATGTTACCAAACTATAATGCTAGCTTAAATTCCAGTAGACAGATAACTTTAATCTTTTGTACATAACTTCAACAATATATTTTTTAATCAACGCAATTGTCTAGCAGTATAAAATGCTGGCAGTTGCCCCAATGTTTAAAGACAGATAATTAAATGATCAAAGACGAATTTTCATGGGTAAATACACACAAGGAATTAACCCAATTTCTAAGTTTGAAGGAAAGTTATCAAAACGAACTAATAGAGCTTTTAAAGTCCGTTGGTATTGGACCTTTAAATGATAAAGCAGAAAATGGAAATCATGATATTGATTTAGAAGAAATAGACCCCTTTACATTTTTTTGCTACATCTATAAGTATGGTCCAAAAAGAAGACTCGGTTATTTACAAAAAATAGCAGAAGCCCTTAACCTTACAATCCCAAAAGGCGACAGTGGAATACCGTCAGCACAAGCACAAAAGGTTTGGTTGTTTCCATACAAATTTGATAGAAAAGATAATGAGGTCAAAAGATTATGGTCTTTTTTTAAAAAAGCCATTTCTAACACAATCACAGAGGAAGATTTTCAAGATGTTTTAAAAATAAGAAGTACAGGTAAAATAAAATTGACAGAGGCTCTTTTTTATATAAATCCCGAAAAATATCTTCCAATTAATAGTCCAATAAAACAATATTGTCAAGGGGTTTTAGGATTAAAACCGGAGTTTAATACTTATCACGAATATTTAGAACTTCTTGAAAATGTAAGAACGAAAAAAGATTTACCATTTTATCAATTATCTTATGAAGCCTGGAAGTGGAATGATGAGAGGAAACAAGTGAATTATTGGATTTTTCAAGGTAATCCAAATGTGTTTGATTTTGAAACGGCTTTACGTAATGAGATCCTAACAGACTGGACGGTTAGTGCTCATAAAGACAAAATAAAGGTAGGCGATAAGATCATTTTATGGATAACTGGTAACAAGTCAGGTTGCTACGCATTGGCCGAAGTAACTTCTGAGCCATATATAAAAGCAAATGCAACAGATACCAATTTATGGAAAGAAGAAGATACCAGTGAATTAAAGGCCGGTATAAGGATTATCAATAATCTTGTAGACCGGCCCATTTTGAAAGATGAAATTTCATCTCTGGAGGAATTATCTGAACTAAAAGTAGGGAATCAAGGAACTAATTTTATTTCAAATCAAGAAGAATTTGAGGCAATTTTAGAACTTGCTTTAAACAAATCAAATAAAAAATATTGGCTTTATGCTCCTGGAGAGAACGCCCAAAAATGGGATGAATTTTATCAAAACAAGGTAATGGGACTTGGTTGGGGCGAAATTGGAGATTTAAAACAATACAATAATAGGGATCAAATAAAAAAAGCCCTAATAAGTGCATATGGTGGTGAAGGTTCGAAAAGAAATGACGTTTTAGCAAATGACGATTTTCTCAATAAAATTAACATTGGAGACATCGTAATTGTCAAAAAAGGTAGGGGTGAATTACTTGGTTATGGAATAGTGAAATCTCATTATAAATATGATGAAAGTCTAACTGAATATCAAAAGTTAAGAAAGGTTGATTGGAAATTAAGAGGGAACTGGAAAGTTGATTTCAGTCTTGTGTTAAAGACATTAACCGATATAACCAAATATCCATCAGGCCACCCTGATTACAATACTTACTATGAAAGACTGTTAGGTATAATGAGTCAGAATAATAAAATTGAAAAGAAAGAAGATATGAATTTCCAGTTTCCCTTAAACACAATTCTCTATGGGCCTCCGGGTACCGGAAAAACATATAATACAGTATTACGTGCGGCAGAGATAATTGAAAACAGAAAAATCGACTCTTATAAGGTCGCCTTAGATATATTCAAAGCCAATCTCCATGATCAAATTGAGTTTATCACTTTTCACCAGAACTATAGTTATGAAGACTTTATTCAAGGACTTCGGCCAGATACAGAGAACGATAAGGAGTTAACGTTTGAAAGAAGGGATGGAGTTTTTAAAGTTATAGCAGATAAAGCTTTAAAAAATCTTACTGCTTCATTACAACCGCCTATCGCTAAAAAAACATTTGAAGAGACATTTAACGAATTTGTAAATCCTTTAGTTGAAGGAGAAGTTGAAGAGATCAGAGTTGAAATGAAAAAAGTGTCATACTTCATTACTGCAATAACGAACAAATCAATAGAATTTAGAAAAACAAGTGGTGGGATAGAGCACACATTAAGTATTTCTACTTTAAGAAAGATGTATGAGGCGGAATCAGTTTTAGATATCCAAGGTCTATCATCATACTATTCACCTCTCTTAGACCAACTTATAAAGATTGGTAAAGACTCTTCTAACAAAAAGGAAATAGTTCGACGAAAAAATTATGTTATTATTATTGACGAAATAAACCGTGCAAATATTTCAAGAGTCTTTGGAGAACTCATAACTTTAATTGAACCAGACAAACGTTCTCATGGAGAACTTCCATTGGAAGCTCGCTTACCATCTGGTGATATCTTTATTGTGCCTTCTAATTTATACATCATTGGCACAATGAACACTGCTGACAAATCAATTGCACTTCTAGATATCGCATTAAGAAGAAGATTTGAATTTGAGTCTATGTATCCAAAGTACCAAATCGAAGGTCAAGAAATTTATGATGTAGAAATTCTGCAAAAAATAAACGAACAAATCATTAAGTCAAAAGGATATGACTTTCAAATTGGTCATGCTTATTTTATGGGCAGTGAAAACAAAGATTTAGTTCAACGTATCAATAAAAAAATAATCCCCCTTCTTCTTGAATATTATATGAATGACCAGAAAGAGGTTAAAGGAATTTTGCAATCAGCGGGTTTGAGAATTCATGAAAATTCTTGGCCGCTAACAATAACAGATACTAATGCTTAACCTATTTGAGTATCAAAACAAAGTAAATATTCAAGCCTCATTTGATGGGCTAGAAGGGTTTCTTGATGAAATCTGGAATAGCCGTGAGAAGAATTCCTTTTATTCAGAAAATAAAAGCCCTAAAATAGAATCCCAAAGGTTCTTGCAATTCATTCACAACTCAAAAGAATTGAAATCGAATAAATATGTTGGAGTAATTCATTATCAAGGAGAAAAAATCAACCTATTACCGAAGATATTTTTCGATATAAATAAAAACTATATTGAAAATACAGATAAGTTAAAGAACGAAATAAATCAAATACAAAATCATATTCTTTGGTGGTTAAGCTATTGTCGGAAAATTAAATTTCCTAGTTATAATGCGTCATTGGATAGTGTAAAAAGTGACTTCTTCGAAGTTTTGATTAATCTCTTTTCGAAATATACACGTGAACTATTAAACTCTTCCATTTATCAGCAGTACGAGGAAATAAATAGAGAACTGCCTTATATAAAAGGGAGGCTAAACACTAATGAGTATATAAATGAAAACCTAAGCAGAGGTAAATGGCATAAACTAAATTGTACTTATGATGCTTTCGTTTTTGACAATGAATTTAATCGTATTATAAAATATGTTACCACTCTTTTGTTTAATGTTACATCAAGTCAAGACAATAAGAGAAATCTAAGGGAGATACTGTTTATTTTAGACGAAGTCTCTGAGGCAAGAGCGACTGCTGAACAATGTTCAAGAATTTCGTTTAACCCTATGTTCGGCGAATTTGAAACTGTCCGAGATTATTGCCAACTATTTCTCACTAACTGTATTTCATTTGACTATAAAAACGACTTAAAACTCTTTGCGTTCCTTCTTCCAATGGAATATGTTTTTGAAGACTTTATTTTTGGTTTCATCGACAAAGAGCTAGAAAAAGTAAATGCCAAAGCACAAAGAAACGACACATACCTGGATGAAGAGGGGGTGTTCAGTCTGAAGCCTGATTTATGGCTTAAAACAGATTATAAATCTCTAATCGCAGACACTAAGTACAAGATTATATATACAGATGAGAAAGATCCTAAAAAAGGAATTTCCCAAAACGACCTATATCAGATGCTTACCTACGCCGTACGGTTTAAAGTAAATGAAATTATACTATTCTACCCAAACACAATTGAACAAGCGCAAGAAAAGGAAGCAACATTTACAATTAAAGATGCTTTAGCAAATGGAAACGAGATATTAATTAGAGCATTTCAACTTCCAATCATAAATCGTGAATTACTCAAATCTGATATAGAAACAAATACTTATTTAAATGAATTATTTGCATCAACAAAAGATGAATTGAAAAATAAATTAGAAAAAATATTTGAGCCGATAACTCAGCTTTTGTTGCATCCGAAAGATGAACAATGAAAGTCTTTTTGAATGGAAAGTAATCTAATTTGTTTGGTCTTTGGACGTTGATACCGTTCTCTCGCTTCGCCCAAGACGACGGCCGTTGATAATGCATATACCCTGCCGCACGAATAAGATACCACCACTTAACACGATGTTGATTAGCGAACAGAACGTACAAGTGTGCGACGCAACGAAGCCGATCAAGGGAGGGACGATGATAAACTAAAAATAAAAACCACGGTATAAAGGTTTTATAAACTCTGCCCCGGCCACTGGGTTACTAAATACAATATTGCTACTTTTGCAACCATTAGTAATTTATATACCAGTGTTTCACCGTTTTACGCTTATTGTTTTATTGGGTTTAATTTTTTGTGGCACTGCTGTTGCACAGGGTACGCATACCCTTGACTCTTTAAAAAAAGCGATACCTACTACTACCAATGTGTTGGAACAAGCTACTTTATACAGGGCTATTGCAAACGAATACCTTGGAAAAAAACTAACGGACAGCTCCATTGTTTATGCAAAAAAAACTTTGCAAGCCTATCAAACATTGGGTAACAAAAAATCTATTGCTCAACTACAGTTAGGGCTCGCCAATGTTTACGGTACTAAGGGTGATACGGCAACAGCCATGATGTATTTAAAAATGGCAATTGCTTATTACGACAATAGTGAGGAACTGGATGGTAAAGCACAGGCTAATTATACCCTAGGCGCTTTATACGCTATACAAAAAAAATATGCCCCGGCTGAACAATATTATCAAAAAACAGTGAACGCTTTCCGGCTGGGTGAAAAAGTGAATCCGCAATATTTAATGTATGCTTACCAAGGGCTTAATTATGTTTACGTTGCACAACAGCAATATAGTAATGCTTTAAAAATTAACACAGAATACATAACATTTGTAGAAAAAAACTACCCTGATTTTTTAGGTGCTGCTTATCAACAAATTGGAGGCTTATACAGGATAACATCGCAGTACGACAAAGCTATTGATGCCTTAAAAAAAAGTATTGCTTATTTCGGGCAAAAAAAAGAGTTAGATAATATAGCCTACAACAATCAGGCAATAGGAACTATATTTTTTAATAAAAAACAATATGATTCGGCAGATGTTTACCTGCAAAAAGCTTTACAACGTTACAAGGACAATAAATCAAATCCCGATATTTCTAATATATTGAATGTACAATCAGGTATTGCCTTTGGTAAAAAAGAGTATGCACTGGCAGAGGATTTAATTTTAAAAGCCCTTGCACTGATTGATGAGAAAAGTGCGCCGTATATTTATCACAACTCGTTTTTATTAACAGTACAGCTAACACAAATTACCGAGGATACCAGCCGGTTAAATACACAACGAAAAAATGAGCTGGAAAAACTAACCCAACAACTAACCAAAAATTTTGATGCGGTAATTAAAACCGATTATGTTAACCCTAACTTAATTATACATAACTATCAGGTGCTAAGCAAGGCCAATGAAATGTTGGGTAATTACGACAAAGCATTTGACTATTTAAAAAAGGGAATTGAATTTAAGGACAGTGTATATGGTACAGAACAGCTAAGGGATTTTGCCAACAAAGAAGCAGAGCTGGAAGTAGTAAAAGAAAGAACCCGAGTACAATTGATAGAAGAAACCAAACGATTGCAATTACAAAAAGAGATAGAACTAAAGGCCCTGCGTTTTGAATATGAAAAGAAGCAAGCAGCCGCCAAAACCGAGGAAGAAAAGAAACGGCTGATACTGGAAGAAGAATTGAAGCGTAGAGAAATTGAAGCCAATTACCAACAAGAGCAACAGGCCATTACGTTAAAGTTTGAGCAGGAAAAAGAAATTGCCCGTATTAATCAGGAGAAAAAAGATGCTGTAGCTGTAGCAGAATTAAGGCGTACCAAAAATATCCGCAACATGTCCATCATTGGTGGTTTGCTGGCGCTGGTGTTATTATCGGTAGCCATATGGTCGTACCTGCAAAAGAAAAAAGATAATAAAATTATTGCGCAGGAAAAACAAAAATCGGACGATTTACTATTGAATATTTTACCACAGGAAGTAGCCGATGAATTAAAATTAAACGGCCATACCAAGGCTAAACTACACGAAGCCGTTACGGTGTTGTTTACTGATTTTGTAAACTTTACCTTTAACTCCGAAAAAGTAGGTGTGCAGGCACTAATGGACGAACTGAATGTTTGTTTTACGGCCTTTGATAAAATAATGGAGCAATACGGGTTGGAAAAAATTAAAACCATTGGCGATGCTTATTTAGCCGTGAGTGGTTTGCCAACATCTAACCCGCAGCATGCGCAAAATGCGGTTAAAGCAGCACTGGCCATTGTTGATTTTATTGAGCAGCGCAGAAAAGTTAACCCTAATGCGTTGGCCATAAGAGTAGGTATTAATTCCGGAAATGTAATTGCCGGAATAGTAGGTGTAAAGAAATTTGCTTACGATATTTGGGGCGATGCTGTAAACACCGCATCACGGATGGAACAAAGCAGCGAAGTAGGTAAAGTAAATATTTCGCAAACCACCTACGAGCTTATTAATACGGAGTTTGATTGTACCTACCGTGGAAAAATCAACACCAAAGGAAAAGGCGATATGGATATGTATTTTGTAAATTCGGTAAACAGCTGATTTGCCAACCAGTAATAACTATGCAGTACGAGGCGCTTAAAGAACTGATGATAGAAAAGTTTAAGAAAGAACTACCGGACTTTCTTACTTACCACAACCTGCCACATTTTAATAATGTGATACAGGCCGTTACCGATATTGGCCATGCCGAAAATGTAACCGAGGAAGAATTAATACTTTTACAAACTGCCGCATTATTACACGATGCCGGTTTTTTATATGGTAGCGATAAAGACCATGAAATAAAATCCTGCCATATTGCGCAAGAGTACTTGCCTGATTTTAATTATACGCAGCAGCAGATAGATTTGATTAAGGGTATGATAATGGCTACGCATATACCACAATCGCCTAAAACACATTTGGAGCAAATTGTAGCCGATGCTGATCTGGACTATCTTGGCCGTGAAGATTTTTTTGCTATTGCCGCCAAGCTGTTTGAAGAAATGCGCCTGCAAGGCCGCATACAAAACGAGCAGGAGTGGAATACCATGCAGGAAAGTTTTTTACAAAACCACCATTACTTTACACAAACGGCCATTAACAAAAGGCAACAACAAAAGCAGTTAAACCTGGCTGCTATTCAATCTAAACTTAACAAAAGCAACAAACCCGTTATGTCGCCCAGCAAACATAATAAATCACTCTTTGGCTTGTCCGATATTCTGTTCCTTATCATGGGTGTATTAAGTGCCAGCTTTGCCTTAAAAAGTTTCTTGGTACCCAATCACTTTTTAGATGGCGGTATAACCGGCATATCATTATTGTTGTACGAAATAAAAGGCTGGAACCTCGGTTTTCTTTTATTATTATTAAACATTCCCTTTTTAATACTTGCTTATTTTAAAGTAAGTAAACACTTTGCTATTAGAAGCAGTGTAACCATTATACTCATTGCATTTACCATGCACTTTGTACCTTTTCCCGAGCTTACGCATGATAAATTATTAGTGGCCATGTTTGGTGGCTTTTTCATGGGCATAGGTATTGGTTTAAGTATGCGTGGTGGCGGCACTTTCGATGGTATGGAAGTACTGGCTTTAATGACCTTTAAAAAAAGCAGCTTTAGCATTACCGAAATAATTTTAGGAATGAACATTGTGCTGTTTGCCATTGCCGCTGTCTTCATGCAAATAGAAACAGCATTATACGCCATCCTTACTTACCTAATGGCCAGCCAAATAACCCGTTACGTAATTGAAGGTATAGAAGCTTACACCGGCGTAACCATCGTATCGGGCAATAGCGAAGAAATAAAACGAGCATTGGTACTAACCCTAAACCGTGGCATTACCGTGTACAAAGGCGAAAGAGGTTTTATGAAAGAAAGCTTTGAGCAAAGTGCCAAGGTGGATATTATTTTCACCATCGTCACCCGCTTAGAAGTAAGAAAGCTACGCAACATTGTACACAGCATCGATCCCAAAGCATTCATCTTTACCCAAACTGTAAGAGAGCCTCAAGGCGGTATTGTAAAACAGATAGTAAAACATTAACGCGGCTTTTTTATTTGGGGCTGTCAGCAGCAGTAATACTAATCAACAGCAGTCCACCGCCCGGCTACAATCTGCCGGCTTTAAGGCCGCCAGTATTTTCGCCTAAGCGGTGCAGCCCTTGGTCAGTAGTAATTAAATTCAGCATTACAAAAAACCATTAAAATGGTTAACGCTAATATTACAAATTTATAGCCCACGGTTTAAACCGTGGGCTATAAGTTTATAAGTTATACGCAAACCGTTTTAACGGTTTAAAAAATATCTTTTCTAAAATGCCCAAGTGTATCGTTCATACAATTGCAATAATTAATATTATATCATCTGTTAATTGTAGTTAAACTACATTTTTTACCTTTGCACTTAGTAACCCTTTTTTAAAACAGCATGGCCTAAACAGTCATGGGCTGTTAAAGAGGGTTATGTATTAAACTTGTTTTAATAAGTGAGCGGGGCAACCCAATTACTACACAGCACGGGCAGTTTTACTGCCCTTTGCTATTTTATAGCTTTTGCCCTTCAATATTTATTGAGGTCATTTTGCTCACTATCTGCACAGTTCGTTTTAACGCCACAATTATTTTTTTTGATAGTGTAACCTTCCTCTTTCATGTAACATAATATTACCTTTAATTATGTTAAAGCCGCTAGCGGGCCATTCCAATGACAGCCTTTCTAAAAAGCAGCCTAGGCTGCTTTTTTTTGTGCCATTTGTTTGCGCTATGCTATCTTGCAGTAAACAAAAAAGTATATGCAAAAGCTTTTTAAACCATTATTAGTTATTACATCAGTTGTTTTACTGTTTGCCTGTAACTCGCAACCGCAACAAGCGCTTACTGCCGAAGAACAAACGACAAGCAAACAACAAATTGCGGCCATGCTGGATTCGTTTAATGTAGCCGCTGCCAATGCATCGTTTGATACCTACTTTAACTTCTTCACCGCTGATGCTACTTTTAATGGTACCGACGCTACCGAAAACTGGGACAAAGCCGCTTTTCAAACCTGGGCCAAACCTTACTTCGATAAAAAACAAACATGGAATTTTAAATCCCTTCAACGCAACATATACTTTGGCCAACACGCAGATATTGCCTGGTTTGAGGAACTACTACAAACCCAAATGAAAATATGCCGAGGCTCCGGCGTAGTAGTAAAACAAAACAACCAATGGAAAGTACAGCAATATGTATTATCTACTACTGTTCCCAATACAGTGCTTGATTCTGTTATTAGTTTAAAAGCAGTAGAAGAAGATTCGTTGATGAATGTTTTGAGGAAATAGTATCAATTAAAACCACCAAATATCTTAACGTGCAGGAAGATGTTTCCATACTAGATGATATAATAAAAGCTAAGCCAAACAAAAGCCGTGTATTTGGTCCTATTATAATTTTAATATGCCTATTTATAGCTTTAGTTGCAATTCAGTTTTGGTTAGATGCTAGAAAGCCCTACCACGCAGAACTTAATTGGTCGGTTTTTCTTGCAATTGTTTTAATACCCGTTATTGGAACAGTTTTATTTAGTGTGGGTAAAAAAGTGGGCTGGATATTAAATACTTTATATTTTGGCTTTCTATCTAGTTTTTCAATTCTTGCTTTTTTTAGAATACTTTTTTCGTATCCTTATTCATATGATAAAATAAACGTAGCAAGTATCATTCTTCTAATTATAAGCACATTGTTAGTAGTTCTATTGTGTGTCAAAAATAATAGGCGATTTTTTAAAATTGGGTTTACTCTATTCATAGTTTCCGTCAGTATAGCTATTTTATTAGCAGGGTTGTTTATTTATATATTAATGACGAGAGAGTAATTTGGGCTGCATTTTTTCTCAGCCGAGTCTCTCGCAGAGGACTCGGCGTACTTTGTATTCCCTCTGCGTACGCTGTGCAAGTCCTCTGCTCAAATGAGTGGTTAAATTTCCGCTAACTAATTTTTCTTTACTAGAAGAACTGCAAAGAAAATGAAAAGTCTCACCGGGTTTCGTCAGGCTCAACCTGACAGTGTTCTTGTTATTTTAAAAAACATAATCTTTCTTCTCAGCCGAGTCTCTCGCAGAGGACTCGGCGTACTTTGTATTCCCTCTGCGTAACGCTGTGCAAGTCCTCCGCTCAACTCTGTGGTTAAACTCCCGTTGACTAATTTTTCTTTATTAGAAGAACTGCAATGAGAAATAAAAAGTCTCACCGGGTTTCGTCAGGCTCAACCTGACAGTATTCTTGTCATTTTAAAGAACATAATCTTTCTTCTCAGCCGAGTCTCTCGCAGAGGACTCGGCGTACTTTGTATTCCCTCTGCGTAACGCTGTGCAAGTCCTCCGCTCAACTCAGTGGTTAAACTCCCGTAGACTAATTTTTTTTATAGAAAAACTGCAGAGAAAAATAAAAAGTCTCACCGGGTTTCGTCAGGCTCAACCTGACAATGTTCTTGTTATTTTAAAAAACATAACTCCCTTTTATTTTGCCTAAGTCTGACAGATATCTTGTTATTTAAAAACTTGATACAATTGTGAACCAAACATATAAAGTACGGTGATGAATAGCATTGATGCAGTACCGCCGACGAGTCGGGGTGCACCTTGCACTACTTGTTCCGCTCTGCGGAAATGCTGAGTAAAGTTACAGGTGCACAAGAGTGCGACGCAACAAAAGCTCAATCAGGGGTGGGACGATGATAACAAAAAAAAACTACCCTTTAGTTGGCGGCTCGCTATCTTTTTTTGTTTTTACCGTTACGGCTTTTTTTACGGCTTTGTTGCCAAACTTGTTTTTAATATCATCTACCGCTTTGTACAGGTTTAGTTTTTCGGCGTTGTTGTTAAACAATTCCATTTGTACCGTAAAGGGTATAAGGTGGCTAAGGCGCACGCCTAATAAACGAATGGGGCGGCCTTTTTCGTAAGCTTTGGCAAATATATCCTTCGCTTTTTTTATTAATAAATCATCCAGCGATGTATAACTGATTACCTCTTGGCGAGTGATAGTTTCAAAATCGCTGTAACGAATTTTTAATGCCAGGCAACCGCTTAATTTTTCATCGCTGCGCAGGTCGTAAGCTACTTTTTCGGTAAGGCGTACCAGCTCGCTGTGCAGTGTGGTTATATCCGTCAGGTTATCATGAAAAGTATTTTCGCGGCTCATACTTTTTTGTTCCCAATCGGTGGTTATTTCGGCACTACCAATGCCTTGCGATTTATTCCATAACGATCGTCCCCAAACGCCTAATCTTTTTTCCAATACTTCCACCGGCGTTAAGGCAATATCTTTAATGGTATAGATGTTCATTTTTTTTAACTGCACACTGGTTTGTGCACCCACACCATTTACTTTATCAATACTTAAGGGCCATAAAAAAGCAGTTTCTTTTCCGGGGGGCACTTCTAAAAATCCGTTGGGCTTGGCCTCGTTGGTTGCTATTTTACTTATAAATTTTGCTGTTGCCAAACCGCATGAAATGGGTAAACCTGTTTCCTTTATAATTGTTTTGCGTAACTCCTGTGTGTATTTGCTTACACCAAAAAATTTATCCATGCCGGTAAGGTCGCAGTAAAACTCATCAATAGATGCTTTTTCAAACAGCGGTACTTTTTCGGCAATAATTTCGGTAACTAAGTGCGAGTATTTGCTGTACTCGCTGCCATGGCCTTTTAGCACAATGGCCTGCGGACATAATTGCATGGCCTTACGCATGGGCATGGCCGAGTGTACACCAAACTTACGGGCCTCGTAACTACAGGTAGATACTACACCACGTTCCGCACTGCCACCCACAATAACGGGTTTGCCTTTTAAGGATGGATCCAACAGTATTTCCACTGCCACAAAAAACGAATCCAGGTCAAAATGCGCTATATGTTTTACAGGTGTTTGCAAGCAGCAAATTTACTTTAATAAAAGCAGTTTTTAGCATGCAGCTTTTAGCTTTATGCTTTCCGCCTTTTGCTTAAAACAATTATATTTGGTTATGCAACTAGAGTGGATAAAAACCGGCATTGGTCCGGTAAAAGATTTAATTACTTTTTTAAACAAGGAAAGTAAAACCAGCGATGTAGTTACCCGCCAACTTATACGTGAGCTGCGTGACAACCTGAATATTTTTAACAATGCCTATAAAAACAATATTTCGGCCGATATTATTATTGACATGCTGAGCAACAAAGCTTATCAGGATGCCATTGATAAAAATTATAAATTTAAAAAACTAAGGGTGGGGGATATAGAGCCTTACCATGTTTTTGACGAACGCAATAAACGATATATTGGTTGGAACGCCGATAAACTAATGGACAAGATTGATGAGAAAATTGTAGAACTAAAAAACCTGAAACAAATGAATGGCAATTCAGTATTACAGGTAAAAAACAATGTGGCTTTAATGATTAGTAATTTATTTTACCGCATAAAACTATTGGTCGATTTTATACGATCGGACATGAAATAAAAAACAAAGAGTTGCCCAAAGGCAACTCTTGTTGTGTGTATGTGAGCCCCGTCTAAAAAGCTTATTTAGTATCCAGTTGATTTATTAAACTTAACAAACCACTTTCTGTTACTTCAGTCATATTAAAATCTACACCAAAGAAAGTAGTGCCACTTGCCGGTGCGCCAATCGTAACATCTTTCAGCTCGGCATAAAACTTATCGTTCATACTGGTAATAGCTAAAAACGTTCCTTCTTGTCCAACCGGAATACTGTTTTGATAACTCATAAAACCATCCTTACCTGCGGCTGCATTTAAAATGCCGGTAGTAAAACGTAATAAAGTATTAGTAGTTTTTGTTTTAAAGAAAAGCATACTCGGTTTCATGTAGCTGTTTACATTCTCGTTGCTTTCGGGGTTAAAGCCGTTACCAAAATAACCAAGTACAGTAGTTTTAGGTCGTGGGTCGTTGTACAGTGCATCACAATTGCGCCATTGGCCAAGTGCATCAATAGGGAAACTGCTTTGTGTAGGTGTTGCCGTTCCTATGCCTGCAATTTGTTCCCACTGTAAAGTAGTAGCCATAAAAATTTGATGCGTTACACTGGTAGGTTGGTTTACATGGTTATGGCCGTTCATTACATACTCTTGTATTTGGTCGGGCTCCACACCATTCCACATAGGTATTTCACGTTGTTGTCCGGCCGCACCGTTATTCACCGGCATTACCACCATCAGCGGTTTATCGTTCAGCGCCAATACGGTGTCGTTAATTGTAGCATCTACTCTTATTTCGCCAAACGATTCCAGCATAGCACCACTGGTAGTAATGGTAGGTTTGTTGCTAAGCAACATATCGCTGGGGTTAAAAATATCCAGCACTTTTACTTTTACATTACCGCTGTTAACCACTGTGCCATTTAGTTTTTTAAATGCACCGGCAGGTATGGTAAGTTTGCTGCCCTTGCTGGTAGTAATTACACCACCGGTAGCAGCATTCACGGTAAAAGTTTCATAACTGCGTTGGTGTTTTTCAAAAAACTCGGTAATCTTTTTTCCATCTTTCGTGGTAGGTAAAACTGCATCAGCGCCTTTTTTACAACTGGTCATGCTGGCGGCCATTAATAAAGTAGTAGCGGCGGCAAAAAATAAATTCCTTTTCATATTGATTGATTTTAGTTTGTTACAAATGCGTTGCATGTAACTATATCAACCAACTGATTTAATTGTTACCCCTGTTTTATAAAATTATTTTTATGCGTGCCGCCAAAGAAAAAAAATGAGTATTACGGCACTGTAAACCAGCTATTTATTTTTTTTCTTTGTCGCCGGGCTTTACGCTATTACTCCGGCACAGAAGCCACGCCTCTTCCTCCTCCCCTTTGGGGAGGTCGGGTGGGGCTTCACCGGGGTAACCGCTGCAATCCCTGCCCGATGGGGACAAATGATAACAAAAATATAAGCATAGTGGTAGTCAACTATACATTCAAGAAATGTAAATAATTTATAACGCATTAGTATTTGTTTTTTGGATTTAAGTGACATGTTTAATATTATTTTTATTATATAAAAAATAATATAATTTTAGATTAACACATTAATTTATTAAACTAAACCTTCTAATTATGAGAGTAAGTATCTTTCTCTCAGCGTTGTCTATGTCCTTTTGTTTTATTTCTTGTGGCACTGAAGAGCCATCTGTTAGAAACCGGGAAGTAACACGTGTTATTGATTCGGAACCTTATGCGAGCCGAACAGCAAATCCCAAATCTTCATCTTTAGCTACTGTTTATTGTACAACCCCAGGTACTAATTGTCATGAATGGGTTGCACAAGGAGATCAAGTTTTTCTTAACCGACAACAACAGGTCTATAATGACTTTATATACGATTACGGAAAAGATAGCTTGAGCCGCTTTTTTAGTACTGATAAATGGCGTGATTTATTTGGCGATTACCATAATGTGGTTTCGTCTACAGATGTAAGTAAAGTTGTTTCAGGTCAATACGCAGTACAGCTTACGGAAGATGGTTCAATCGTTATTTTTAAAACCAATAATACAAGTCTTTTTACAAAAGATAATGTACTTTTTGCTTTAAAAAAGTAGTTTGTAGTTTTAAATAAAATTTTATCAGGTCACCTATCTTTTTAAACGATAGGTGGCCTGTTTTGTAGTGTTTAATATGTAAACCCAATGAATTCGATTAAAACATCTTGTATATATACAATTATTCTCATCTTACTGGTTGGATGTAAAAGGAAGTGCGATTGCTATGCAAAGCCGCATCAAGAGGAGACATTTGAAAAAAACAAAACTAAAATAAACGTAAAAAAAGTTATTGCGGTTGATACAATGGCTGCATTCATTCGTCAGGAAGGTTTAGATGAAGTTTTTGGATGGCACTTTGAGATAAATGAAAAAGAAGCACCTATACTAACGTTCAAAACTAAAAAAGGGAAAAAATAGTTCGTTATAATATTATAGAAAATAAAACTAATAATGCTATTCCTATTTATGATCTGCAGCAGTTTAATGAAGCATACGCATCGGCTTTGTCGAGCGATACGCTTTTTACCATACAGTGGAAAGATAGAACCTATTTAAAGCGGTATCGGCTTAACGAAGGGCAAGGCCTGCAATTGGTGGATTCGGTTGACTTTGGTACTTATCCCGAATTTAAAAATTGTAATCTGAGTTTTGTAATTGGCAAACGTGGATTGTTATACAAGTATCCTTATTTATATTTTCAATACTCCCATTCAAAAAACGATAATTATTTGGATGATAAAGCCTTTGCCCGATTTAATGTAGTAGATAAATCATTGACTAAAATTATTAACTATCCCAGCTGTTATTATTGCAGTTATATTTACCTTGCCACAGGGAATATAGCTGTTTCAGGTAACGCCGAGCCTGTAGTTCTTTTTGACTATTATGATGCATTAATTCCCGAAACAAAGCAAGGATATATCGAATATCCTTTACGGCATAGTGTCAGTAGACCATGTGCCATGTTTGGATACGACGAATCAAAAAAAGGTAATATTGCGTATGTTAGAAGGTACTTAAATAAAAACGAGTTAAATATGGCGCTTATACCTACAAAACAAGGTAATTGGGTGGCACTACAACGCTTGGCTCGTAACTCGTTTTATGAAAAACCGGTTTATCAAGTATATGTATTTAATAATTCGTTTAAACAGCTTAGTGTTGATACTATACATTATAAACTTAGTCATGACCCTTTTATTGCACCATATAAAGATGGGTTTATTACAATAAATGACTCCTTGAATAAAATAATTTATTATGAAATTAGGAATTAAAGTTTTGATACTTCTCCCATTTCTTTTGGTGGCATGTAATAGCGTGGATACTAATAAAAATACTAGCTTAAACTTTAATGTAGACAGGGCGGGTGAACTGTTTAAAGGGGCAACAAATATCCTGTTACTTCCTTGTGTAGGTTGTGGCTGTTTTAAAGAAGCTTTGCCAGAGGCTTATAAAAAAGATAGTGCTGCGTTTAAGGGAGTTACTATATTTTCTGATACATCCTGTACTGATTTTTCATTTAAGTATGATCATATTGCTCAAAAAGATCTAGATAATTTAAGTGAAGACTTTTATAATATTATCCTGCTAAAATACGAGAACGATAATTATGTAAGTCGGATTTTAGATAGTAAAGAGAGCCATAAGATTGCAGCCATTTGTAAGGTTTTTTTTGCAGTTCACTAACTGGCTGTCTTTATAATAATGTATGCGAGCTGTAAAGGGCGGGAGAGAGTATTAGCATACCATAAACCAGCTATTTATTTTTTCTTTGGCGCCGGGATTTCCGCTCATACTCCGGCACAGAAGCCGAGAAAGGTTTTCCCTATCCGGCGACGGCCATATATAACCAGCAATTCTGCCTCTTTGGATTGCAGCGTAGCTTTGAGTACTTTTTGTTCTTCCTTACGGCCAATTATTTTTTCTGCCATGTGTTACGGACAAGTTTAAATTTTTATAACTGTCCGTAAATGTATGATAAAGTTACGGACAATGATAAATTTTTATAATTGTCCGTAAGTAACACTGCTTGATTGCCATTAACTTAAGCTTTGCAAAATCAGTATAATTATTAGTCTGGCGGTATTAGTAAATGTTATGGTTTGCAAAACCGATTGCAGTTAGCAGCCGATAACAAAATAAAAAAGGCATAGCAAGACTATACCTTTTTACGCATGAGTTGCCAAGCGTTTATATCTTCATTCCAATTTCTATTCCCTTAATTCTTTTATATAAATCGGTAGCATAGTTATCGGTCATGCCGGAAATATAATCTACTACTCCTAAAACCCGTTTGTAGGGTGTTTCGTTATCATAGTTGAATGCAGTGGGTAATAACTTAATGGCTTTTTCGTCGGATTTTTCACGACTGCCTGCATGTTTTAAAATGGGGGGTATAAAATGTGATAACAACTCGTACATAACATTGTAACCGGCATTTTCAATCTCCACTACATTACGGTTATTGTAAATATTTTTTACTGAGAAGTCAACTATTTCTTTTAATCCACCGTTTTCTTCGTTAATAACATCTATGAGGGATTTTGTAAAACTGCCGTTTAAAAAACTATCAATATTATTTTCGTACACAGCCTTTGCCCGCATGGTTAAAGCACCAATGGACTTAGCCCTTAAGTAAGATATTTTGGCATTGGTATCGGTGATGGATGCTAAGATGTTTTCTATTTTATTTTTATCATCATACTTAAACACCAGGTTTTTTAACATCTGTATACATTCGCTATGCTCTACAATGCCCAGTCGGTGTGCATCTTCAAAATCAATAATGCTGTAACAAATATCATCGGCAGCCTCCACCAGCCAAACAAAGGGATGGCGTTTGTATATGAGTGGATTGTTGCTCACCTGCTCCATTTGTGTTTCCTGTGCTATTTCGGAAAAGGTTTGTTTTTCGGTTTGAAAGAAACCAAACTTTTTGCGGTGAATAACCGATTTGTCTTTGGCTACCGACTCGCAAGGATATTTGGCAATGGCGGCTAAAGTGGAATAAGTAAGTAATAAACCACCTTCGGATTTGCCATTTTGCTGTTGTGTTAATACACGTATGGCATTGGCATTGCCTTCAAAGTTTATCAGGTCGTTCCATTCTTGAGGAGAGACCTGTGTTTTTATACCATGTTCATCTTTGCGGAAATAGCTGGCAATGGCATCTTCGCCGGAATGACCAAAAGCGGGGTTGCCAATATCGTGACACAAACAAGCCGAGGCAATTACATCGTTAAGGCTGTAGCGGTAAAAATCCTGACTTTCCGTTGTTAGGTCATTTTTAAATTTATCATAAATAACCTGGCCTACTAAGCTCCCTAATGAGCGGCCAACGGAAGCTACTTCCAATGAATGGGTTAAACGGTTATGTACAAACACACTACCGGGCAAAGGGAAAACCTGCGTTTTGTTTTGCAGCCTTCTGAAGGCAGAGGAAAATATAATGCGGTCAAAATCACGCTGAAACTCACTTCTCACATCAACAGTGGCTGAAGTGCTTTTTTTGCCTGTTCTTTTGTGGCTATATAATTTATTTAAATCCATACTATTGCTTTGTTATATGGAATGCATGATAATACTTTTTTAGAACAATAAGGAAAATGTTAGGATTGAGTTTTTGTAGCTTATAAGAACACTGTGCATAACACGGTGATGATAAGCGAACGGAACGATGAAGTGAAAGTATATAATTCATTTCCACTGGAAATAAATTATATCCCGATCCTATCGGATCACAACAGACGATGATTAGCATTACTACAGCTGATAACATAAAAAAGCCGTTGTTTTAACAACGGCCTTTGTAATTATAGTTTTCTTATTTTAAGATTTCGGTACCATACTTTATCGCCATGGTCCTGCAAGCTTATTTTACCATTTTTGTAAGTACCAAAGCCTGCCATGTCTTTAAACTTGCTGCCGGCAATCATGGTTCTCCAGGCATCGTCCCACATAGTTGTGCTAACTACTTTGGTACCATTTAAATAAAATTCCAGTTTACCTTTTTCCGATTTTATTTCGGCATGGTTCCACTCTGTAGCCGGCTTAACCGTTTCGGGTGATGAAGCAATTAAATCATATAAATCACCGGCACGGTGTTTATGTATTTTAGCATCGCTGTGGCGTTCGTTATCCAGCACCTGCATTTCGGGCCCTGTTTGCCAACCCCAACGGTACTTGGTAGTGTCTTCGTGAATATAAAAAATTACACCGCTGTTACCGCCTTCGGCTACTTTCCAATCGTACTTTAAATGAAAATCGCCAAATGCCTCATCGGTAACAATATCGCCACCAGTAGCTATTTGCCAATCGTTGGTTTTAGAGCCGGCATCTAAATGTATGCTGTTGTCATTTACTACCCAAGCAGTACCTACCGCCTGGCCGCCATACTTATGCCAGCCTTTATATGATTTGCCATCAAACAATAATTTCCAGCCTTCTTTTTTTTCCTGGGCAGATAATGTATTAGGTGTGTTGTCTGTATTCACGGTTGTTTTTTGTGCGTTATTACTGTTACAGGCCAGTAAGGTTGTTGCCAGTACAAGGCCTAGTCCAATTTTTTTTGCAAGCATAATTTGTTATAGTTAAAAAGTAAAAATTAAAAAGTAAAACCACTAGCAGATTATTTTTTCAATAACAATATATAATCTACAATGGCTTCTGCATCTTCGGTACTCATGCCACTGTGTTTGGTCATTTGCACAGTGCCCCAAATGCCGGTACTGCCATTAATAATACGTTGTGCTACAGCCTTTTTTTCTTCGGCTGTTGCCGTTGCATATTTGTTAGCTATTTCACGATAACTTGGCCCCATAAATTTATTATCTACCTGGTGGCAGGTAACACAATCGTCCTGCGCTACCAATGCAAGTCCTTTTAAATAAACTGGGTTGTCAGATAAAGATGGCTCGGCTTTTTTCTCTGTTTCTTTTTTGTCGCCGGAATTGTTATCACTGCCGCCACAGGCAATTAATGCAGTTAGGGCAAATAAACAACTACTAATAAATAACTTTTTCATGATGTACAATGAAATATTCTGTTTGATAAAATGTGGTTTTCTATTTTGTTTAAAAGTTCAAGCGTTTTTTGTAAAGCATAAAGCAGAAGGCGTAAAGCATAAAGCTTGTTTTCCTGCGGCCATTTTATTTCTTTATTCTTTCAAGTATTTTTTTTTGTGTTACCGGCAGTAGTACTTCTATCATCATTTGTTGCGTCGCACTCTTCAACTGCAGTACATTGCCCAACCTACCAATTCGCCGCATATCCATTCCTACTATTAACCATTAACTATGAACTATTAACTACCTCTCCAAAGATACTCGGTTTACGCTTATTTCATAAACTGCTTACAATCCCAAAATTTTTTTATTAAAATTCTCATCGGTATCAACGGCAGCAAAATCGTCAAAAGCTTTTTCGGTTACACGAATAATATGGTTATTAATAAATGCCGCACCTTCTTTGGCGCCATCTTCGGGGTGTTTAATGCAACATTCCCATTCCATTACCGCCCAGCCATCGTAACCATACTGCGTTAACTTGCTGAATATTTTTTTAAAATCCACCTGCCCATCACCCGGACTGCGGTAACGGCCTGCACGATTTAACCAACTTTGGTAACCACCAAATGTACCTTGTTTACCGGTTGGGTTAAACTCAGCATCTTTTACATGAAATGCTTTTATACGTTCGTGATAAAAATCTATGTATTGTATATAATCTAACTGTTGTAATACAAAATGCGATGGGTCGTATAACAAACAAGCCCTTGGATGATTGTTTACTTCTTTTAAAAACATTTCGTATGTCTCACCATCAAATAAATCTTCGCCCGGATGAATTTCGTAACAAACATTCACACCACATTCGTCAAAGTAATTTAATATAGGCAACCAGCGATTGGCTAGTTCTTTAAACCCGGCTTCTACTAATCCCGCAGGGCGTTGTGGCCACGGGTGAAATGTATGCCATAATAAAGAACCGCTGAACGTAGCATGTGCGGTAAGTCCTAAATTTTGCGAGGCCTTGGCTGCATATTTTAATTGTTGCACGGCCCACTGTGTACGGGCAGTTGGATTCTTTTTTACTTCATTAGGTGCAAAAGCATCAAACAAATCATCATAAGCCGGGTGTACGGCTACTAGCTGTCCTTGTAAGTGTGTTGACAGCTCACTTATTTGTAAGCCCTGCTCCAGTATTAAACCTTTAATATCATCGGCATAGGTTTTACTTTCGGCTGCTTGTTGCAGGTTAAAAATAGCAGGGTCGTTGGTAGGTATTTGTACAGCTTTAAAACCTAAGTCAGCAGCCCATTTACAAATGTCGGGCAAGGTGTTAAACGGCGCTTTATCGCTTAAAAACTGCGCTAAAAATATACCGGGGCCTTTAATTGTTTGCATGTTTTAAATTAAAAAGTAAAAATTAAAAAACAGTTCTTACACTGTGCTATATTAAAAATGCTGTCACGCTGATGCTCAAATAACAAGGGCATTAACTTCTTTAAAATTATAAGAGTACTGTCAGGCTGAGCCTGACAAAGCCCGGGAAGAACTTTTATTGTGCTAGCATAACCCTTCGTCAAGCTCAGGGTGACATTCTTTCTTTATATGACTTATTAAGGAAAGGGTAGCCACTTTGTTTCGCTCTTACCGCTTTCAATAACGGTATCAATAAATTGCATACCACGTATACCATCTATAATGCCGGGATAATCCAAATATTCAGGTGGTGGCGTAATGCCCGCCAATCTTGCCTGTAAGGTTAAGGCAAAATTGCGGTACAGGTTGGCAAAAGCTTCTAAATAACCTTCGGGGTGGCCTGCCGGTACACGTGTGCTATGTTGCGCAAAGCTGCTAACATAACCACCACCGGTGCGTAATTTTTGTGCAGGCGCATCAGGCCATTTTAAAAATAAAGTATTGCAATCTTCCTGTTTCCACTCCAATCCGCCTTTATCGCCATATACTTGTACGGTTACATTATTTTCTTCGCCGGCTGCCACTTGTGTGGCTAATAATAAACCGCTGGCACCATTGTTAAATTTTAATAATACTGCACCGTCATCGTCCAATTGTCGGTTGGGCACAACAATATTTATATCGGCACATAATTTAGTTACCTGCAAACCGGTAATATACTCGGCTAAGTTAAATGCATGCGAACCTATATCACCCATAGCACCGGCTTTACCGCTTTTACCCGGGTCGGTTCTCCAGGATGCTTGTTTGTTATCGCCGCCTTCCAGATATTCCGATAACCAACCCTGCGGATAATATACATGTACCTTACGTATGTTACCCAACTTGCCTTGCAACACTTGTTGGCGTGCTTCCTTTATCATCGGGTAACCGGTATAGGTATGTGTTAAGCAAAATAGCAGACCGGTTTCTTGCACCAATGTTTGCAATTTCTTTGCTTCCTCCATATTTAATACAAGCGGTTTATCCATTACCACATGAAAACCGTTTTGCAAAGCCAATGCAGCAGGTGCATAGTGCATGTGGTTTGGCGTTACTATACTTACAAACTGCATGCGTTGTTCGGCAGGTAATGTTTTTTCTGTGTTAATCATTTCTTCAAAACTGCCATACACTCTTTCCGGGGTTAATCCCAAACTATCACCCGTTAGTTTAGATTTTTCAGCACTGCTGCTAAAGGCACCACATACTAATTCAATTTCACCATCCAGGTTGGCTGCCATGCGGTGTACGGCTCCAATAAAAGATCCCGGGCCGCCACCAACCATGCCCATGCGTAATTTTTGCTTCATTATATTTTCAATTTTAAAGCGGGTATTAATATTATGCTAAGGTATAATCATGCTATATATTTATCTGTGTTAGATAAAAAAGTACAGCAATTGGTTAAAATACTAACATCATATTTTCCGCAATCGTTTTTTTGCAATAAAAATAGTTCATACAATTGTAATGTAAAACCAAAACATTAAATTTAGCCTTTCTAACGATTAAGGCCACAAATAAATTATGAAGTCATCCACACGTTTCCAGTTGTCATTTATGATGTTTGTCGAGTTTTTTATTTGGGGTAGCTGGTTTGTTACCTTAGGTACTTTTTTAGAGGCAAACTTACAAGCAGACGGAAGCGCCGCCGCTAAAGTATTTTCAACACAATCATGGGGCGCCATTATTGCACCGTTTATTATTGGTTTAATTGCCGACAGGTATGTTAATGCCGAACGTATTTTAGGTGTATTACATTTAGCCGGAGCTGTATTAATGTATCAAATGTATAATGCCGAAAGTGTATCACAGTTTTACCCTTACGTGTTAGGTTATATGATTTTATTTATGCCAACCATTGCCCTGGTAAATTCTGTGGCGTTTAATCAAATGAAAAATCCGGAAAAAGAGTTTTCCGTTATACGTATGTTAGGCACCATTGGTTGGATAGTTGCCGGACTAACCATCAGTTATATTTTCTTTTGGGATTCCAAAGAAGCTGCTGCAGGCGGACAATTAAAAAATACTTTTTTAATGGCCGGTATTGCTTCACTGGTGTTGGGTTTATATAGTTTTACCTTGCCTAAAACACCGCCTAAGTTTAAAGGTGGTAAAGGTGCATCAATAGGCGAATTGCTGGGCTTGGATGCATTGAAATTATTAGCCAACCGCAACTTTGCTATTTTCTTTGTAGCCTCTATATTAATTTGTATTCCGCTGGCATTTTATTACCAGCACACCAATTTATTTTTAACCAATGTAGGCGTATCCGAGCCAACCGGTAAAATGGCCATTGGTCAAATGTCCGAAGTAATATTCTTATTGTTATTACCCATTTTCTTTAAAAAATATGGCTTTAAAAAAACAATATTAGCCGGCATGCTGGCCTGGTGTTTACGTTACCTGTTATTTGCTTACGGTAATGCAGGCGAGTTAAGCTTTATGTTAATATTAGGCATTGCCTTACATGGTATTTGTTACGATTTCTTTTTTGTATCCGGTTATATTTATACCGAAACAAAAGCTGGCGAAAAATACAAAAGTGCTGCCCAGGGATTAATAACTTTAGCTACTTACGGTGTAGGTATGTTAATTGGTTTTGAAGTAGCAGGTTTAATAAAAGATAGCTATTTAGCGGCTGATGGTAGCATCGACTGGAAAATGATTTGGATCATTCCGGCATGTATTGCATTAGCTGTATTTTTATTATTCGCTGTTTTATTTAAAGATGAAAAAAAGCTGGTAGCAGTTAAGTAATTTTTTATGAGCCCGGCTGAAGTTCCCTGATGGAGCTTTTGTTGCGTCGCACTCTTGTACTGCATATCGCTATTCAACAGCTTAATGCTTAACGCTAAATGCTGAAAGCAGAATGTCGATTACTATTAACGTTTAACTAATAACCATTAACACCTCCATGATCTATTAACAATGAACTACGAACTAATAAAATAATGAGTAATAATCTGAGCAGAAGAAAAGCTATTCAACAATTATCGGCAGGCGCTTTGGCGGTGGGTTTAGCACCCGTTGCACAAGCCATGAGCCATCCCAAAAATATGGAATCGTCTAACGTGTTAAAAGGAAATATAAACCACTCGCTTTGTTACTGGACTTTAAGCTTTATGCCACTGGAAGAGCTTTGTATTGAAGTTAAAAAATGGGGAGTAAAAGCTATTGATTTATTAACGCCAAACGAGTTTCCCATTGCGCAAAAACATGGCATTACTTGCTCCATGTGTTATACAGCCGGTAAAATAAGTTTAACAGAAGGCTGGAACAATCCCGCTAACCATGAGTGGCTGATAAAAGATTTTACAGAAGCTATACCACTGGTAGCAGCAGCAGGTTATAAAAACCTGATTTGTTTTAGCGGTAACCGCAACGGTATGGATGATGTAACCGGTTTAAAAAACTGTGTTGAGGGTTTAAAAAAGATTATGCCTTTAGCAGAAAAACATGGCGTTATTATACAAATGGAATTGTTTAACAGCCGTGTTGACCACAAAGATTATATGTGCGATAAAAGTGAGTGGGGCGTTGACTTGTGCAAACAACTAGGCTCAGAAAACTTTAAACTGTTGTATGATATTTATCACATGCAAATAAATGAAGGTGATATTATCCGCAGCATACAAAAGAACCACCAGTATTTTGGTCATTACCATACTGCCGGTGTACCGGGCCGTAACGAAATAGATGAAACACAGGAATTAAATTATCCGGCCATTATGCGAGCTATTGTAGCTACTGGTTTTAAAGGTTATGTGGCACAGGAGTTTATTTCTAAAGGAAAAGATAATGCGGCTAAAGTAGCATCGATACATAAGGGAATACAGATTTGTGATGTGTGAGTTAAGCTGAAGGCAATTTGGTAATTTGATGATTTGGAAATTTGGTGATGAGGAGTTTCAGTATTAGGTAAAGAAACCTACATTATGCCGAATAGAATTACTACAGCTGAAGAGTGCGACGCAAGAGACGATGATAGTAGTAATGGTGCTGGTAACATAAAAAAAATGCTTGAAAGAATAGAGACTTAAAATGGCCAAAGGCCGATGGCGACAAGCTTTAAGCTTTTTGCTTTCCGCTTTTAGCTTTACAAAAAATGCTTGAATAATTAGTGATATAAATGGCCGCAGGCCGAATGTGAATAAGCGTTTAGCTTTAAGCATTCAGCTTTAGGCACAAACAAAACAATTAATTCCAAAAACTCTCTGAAAGGGGGCTTTTAAAAAACGATCCACATGGCAGATAACACGTATGATGCAATTGTAATTGGCTCCGGTATTAGCGGAGGCTGGGCGGCCAAAGAGCTTTGCGAAAAAGGCTTGAAGGTAATTATGCTTGAGCGTGGCAGAAACATAGAACACAAAAAGGACTATGTAAATGCTAACAAAGAAAACTGGGAGTTTGAACACCGTAACAACCGTACCCAGGAAATGATTAAAGATCATCCGGTATTAAAACGTGACTACCCTTTAAGCGAAGAGGTTTTTGGTATGTGGGCCAATGATAAGGAATGCCCTTATACGGAAACAAAACCGTTTTCGTGGTTCAGGGGTTATCATGTGGGCGGTCGTTCGTTGTTATGGGGTCGCCAGAGTTACCGTTTTAATAAATGGGATTTTGAAGCCAACGCTAAAGAAGGCATTGCAGTTGACTGGCCTATCCGTTACGATGATATTGCACCCTGGTATAGCTATGCTGAAAGGTTTGCAGGCATACAAGGAAGTAAAGAAGGACTGGAAGTATTGCCTGACGGCGATTTTATGCCGGCCATGGATATGAATATTGTAGAAAAAGATTTAGCAGCACGTATAAAAAAACATTACAACAATAGCCGCCATATGTTTATTGGCCGTAGTGCCAATTTAACACAGCCACATCATGACAGGGTTAATTGTCAGTACCGTAACCGTTGCTGGCGTGGTTGTCCGTTTGGGGCTTACTTTAGTACACAATCTGCTACTTTACCTGCTGCAATGGTAACGGGTAATTTAACGTTGCGTCCTTTCTCGATTGTTACTAAAATTTTATACGATAAGGATACACAAAAAGCAGTTGGTGTAGAAATACTGGATGCAGAAACAAACCAAACTTACGAGTACAAATCAAAAATTGTGTTTGTATGTGCATCATCGTTTAACTCAACCTGGGTGTTGATGAACTCTGCTACTGATATATGGCCTGATGGTTTAGGAAGTAGCAGTGGTGAGTTAGGGCATAATGTAATGGACCATCATTTCCGCTGTGGTGCCAGTGGTAAGGTAGAAGGTTATGAAGATTACCGTACCTATGGTCGTAGGCCAACGGGTATTTATATTCCACGATTTAGAAATATTTATAACGATAAACGTGACTACCTGCGTGGTTTTGGTTACCAGGGTGGTGCAGGCCGTGGCCGTGGCACCGAAGTAGCTGAGATGATGATTGGTGCTACATTGAAAGAATCGTTAACAGAAATGGGTTCGTGGACAATGGGCATGACCGGTTTTGGCGAAGTACTGCCTTACCATGATAATACCATTAAGTTGAATAAAAATGTAAAAGACAAATGGGGCTTACCGGTGTTAGATATGAATGTGGAGATTAAAGAGAATGAGAAAAAGATGCGTATTGATATGGTGAATGATGCCAAAGAAATATTAGAAGCTGCAGGTGTGAAAAATGTAGGCACCTGGGATGATAACTACGAATTTGGTATGGGCATACATGAAATGGGAACAGCACGTATGGGCCGTGACCCTAAAACATCGGTACTGAATGGTAACAACCAGGTATGGGATGCGAAAAATGTATTTGTAACAGATGGTGCATGTATGACATCAGCATCTTGTGTAAACCCATCATTAACCTATATGGCTTTAACTGCACGTGCAGTTGATTTTGCTGTAAGCGAACTTAAAAAAGGAAACCTGTAAACTAAACAACAATGAACCGTAGAGATCTTATAAAACTTGTTGGTGTAATAACCGGTGGTAGTATGATTGGCGGCCAGTTTTTTTTAAGTGGCTGTAACGCAGGTGGCAAGGCTGCCGGTGGTGCTTTTAACGAAGCTAACCTGGCTTTGTTGAATGAAATTGGCGAAACCATTTTACCTGCTACTGCTACACCGGGTGCTAAAGCGGCTAACGTAGCCGAGTTTATGCGCATACTGGTAACGGATTGTTATAACCAAGGCGATCAGGAAGCATTTATAAAAGGCATTAGCGAAATAGATGTGGTGAGTAATAAAATGCATAAGAACGATTTTATAAAATGCACACCTGAACAACGTACTGAAATACTGGTAAGTCTGGAAAAAGAAGCCAAAGAGTATAATCATAAAGTATGGGAGGCTGATAAACCGGAACGTGAAAAATTCAAGGAAGAAAAACGTCCGTATAATTTTGTAGCAACGCCCAAACATTATTATACCATGATGCGCCAGTTGACTATTGCCGGTTTTCTTAACTCGGAAATAGCTGCCAAAGAAATAATGGAGTACCTACCGGTACCCGGTAAGTTTGATGGCGCTTATCCGTATAAAAAAGGTGATAAAGCGTTTTATTAAGGCCTAAAGCCAAATGCTTAAAGCTGAAAGCTTGGGTCGTTATTTAGTTAGAAACTAAGCTTTATGCATTAGGCATTAAGCGTTCAGCTTATTAATCATTCATAATTCATAACTCTCTCTCATGTCCTACAAAAGAAGAGACTTTATAAAACTAAGTGTACAATCGGCAGCGGCCATTGCTTTGGTGCAAATGGGTTGTAACAGTGCCAATAACACTAAAACTGTGACCAATACTATTGACAAATTTGGGTTGCAGTTATACACTTTGCGTGATGATATGCCCAAAGACCCAAAAGGTATTTTAAAACAAATAGCCGGCTTTGGTTATAAACAAATTGAAAGCTACGAAGGTGGTCAGGGAATGTTTTGGGGTATGGGTCACAAAGGCTTTAAACAATACATGGACGAGTTGGGTATGAGCATTGTATCGTCGCATTGTGATATGGATAGAGACTTTGACCGTAAGGCTGCCGAGGCTGCGGAAATAGGTATGAAGTATTTAATTTGTCCTTTCCTTGGCAAACAAAAAACCATGGATGATTATAAACGTTATGCTGATACGTTTAACAAAAAAGGTGAAGTATGCCGTAAAAACGGAATACGCTTTGCCTACCATAACCACGATTATTCTTTTGAAAAATTGGATGGTGTTTTTCCGCAGGATGTAATGATGGATATAACCAACCCTGATACGGTAGATTATGAAATGGATATTTACTGGGTGGTAGCCGCCAAAGAAGATCCGGAAGCATGGGCTAAAAAGTATAAAAACCGTTTTAAGCTTTGCCATGTTAAAGACCGTGCAAAAGGTGCTACCGATGGTGATGCATCGGTTAATCTTGGTACGGGAGGAATTGATTTTAGCAAGATATTAAAATCGATAAAGGACAATGGTATGGAATACTTTATTGTAGAGCAGGAGAAGTATGAAGGAACCACACCACTGGAAGCCGTGAAAGCTAATGCGGCTTATATGAAGACGTTAAAAGTGTAAGCGTTGATTTTTTATACTAACCACCAATATAAAAAACGCATCAATGTAGGTTGATGCGTTTTTGTTTTGTGTAGAAATGAAAAGTTGATTAGCGAACGGAATGATGCAGTGAAAGTATATAATTCATTTCCACTGGAAATAAATTACAAAAACAAACGCACAAAAATCCATACACAGGGTACGGCAATTAACAGCGAATCAAAACGGTCCAGAAAACCACCATGGCCGGGCATCATCATACCACTGTCTTTTACATTGGCCATGCGTTTTAGTTTAGATTCCAGCAAATCACCCACCGTACCGGCAACTGCGGCAATAGCACTGATGGTGATTAATACAGGGTAAAGGTTATCCAACTGATTTTTAAAAAACAACAATGGAAATAATAAACCAATGGCTGCTACGGCCAGTATAGCACCACCAATGGTGCCTTCCCAGGTTTTTTTTGGTGATATTTTTGAGAAAGGCGTTTTACCGATAAACGAGCCTACTATGTAAGCCATGGTATCGTTAACCCAGATGCTTAATAAAATAGTTAGCGGTAAAAAAAACGCAGGCGATTGCCAACTGTTTTCTCCATCAACAATGGTAACGGGGCGATACAGATCTAACAGTAAACCAAAACTTAAGGAGATGTATAACAAGCCCAAAAATGCAGCGAGGTAGGCTTTTAGATGAATTACTTTTTGCTGAAACGTACCTACCATAGTTAACAGGGTACCCGCAATTAGGAGTATAAAGTTTATGTCCAACGATTTACCAAATACATCTATTGTATCGGTAACAACAATGTCATCAAAAACTCGATAACCTAAAACGGGCACATACAACATAACCGCAAAGCCCAGTATAATTAAACCCAACTTAAGGTTCAGGTTAAATTCTGTGATGTATATTTTTTCGTTTAGTTTTAAATACTCACGCCAGCCGCCTGCATGTACAATGGTAAACAACAATAAAAAACTCCAGTAACTGTATAAAAATCCGGCAGCCATAATAGCAGCAAAGGTGAGTCCGTAAATTGCCCTTGTTGTAAAAACTGACCAGTTCATTGCCATGCTGAGAAATTAAAAAGTAAAAATTAAAAATTAAAAATCGGGCTTTTAGTAACGTTCAACAGGTTTTGCTTTTTGTAATAATCCAAATAGTATAACAATAACAGGTATGCCTAACAAACCCCAATAACTGCCTTCGGTTTCGTTTAATGCAGCAGCTAAATCTTTACCCGAAGTTTTATAATAATACAAAACAGTTAATGCAATTGCGTTGTTTATAAAGTGGGCAAGTATAGCCAGCCATAAGCGGCCGGTATAAAAATAAATGGCACCTAATACAATGCCTAAAAACAAACGTGATAAAAAACCAAAGCCCGAAAGGTGTACCACACTAAAAATAAGACTCACTACTATAATGGCCATCCATGGTTTGTTGGTAGCACGGCTTAAAAAGTTTTGAAAAATGCCACGAAACAATGCCTCTTCGCATAAAGCAGGTAAAAAAGCCATTACCACCAGCGAGAATAAATAATCGCTAAAACTATTTAAACCAATTATGCCTGCTACTTGTTCGTTATAACTTTTTTCAAGGTTGGTAAAATAGCTTTGTATATTAGTAGGCAGTGGTAATTGATGGCTTAGGTAGCCCAAGCTGCCCGATACGGCCAGCCCCAGCAACATAACACCTGCCACCAAACCCAATTGTTTAGCAGTACCATTGGCAGGTGTAAAGCCCATTAACTTATTAGGATAGCGGTTTAACATGGCAGCCGTGCTAAAGGCCGGTAATAAAAAGCCTACCAGGGCCATTATACTTTGTACAATTTTTGCACTGGATGAAAAAGCCGGGTTGCGCATATCCTCGGTAAAAGTGCTCATATCCTGACCCGTTAATAAAGGCCAGATGGACACCGCCAGCATACTGGCCAAAAATGTACCTGCAATAGTAAAACAGATGGCAATAAAAAAGCCTGCCATATAAGAAATTCCCTTGTGTCCGCTATCGTTCATCATGCATTAAAAAATAAGTGTGTAAATTTGCGTCACAAAAATAGGGCAATGCAGTTAGGTACAAGCCTAATATTACATGTCCGGCAAGTTTTATGGTTAAAATTGGCAATATAACATTACCCGAGTTTCCGTTGTTGTTAGCACCAATGGAAGATGTGAGCGACCCGCCTTTTCGTGCAGTATGTAAGGATAATGGCGCCGACCTGATGTACACCGAATTCATTAGTAGTGAAGGACTTATCCGCGATGCGATTAAAAGTCGCCGCAAGCTGGATATATTTGATTACGAACGTCCCGTGGGTATTCAAATATTTGGCGGCGACGAAGACAGCCTGGCCATGGCCGCAAAAATAGTAGAGGTTACCAACCCCGATTTACTGGACATAAACTTTGGCTGCCCCGTTAAAAAAGTGGCCTGCCGTGGTGCCGGTGCCGGTGTTTTAAAAGATATTGACCTGATGGTGCGCCTTACCTCGGCCGTGGTAAAAAGCACCAGCCTGCCCGTAACCGTTAAAACCCGCCTTGGCTGGGACGATAGCACCAAAAACATTGAAGAAGTAGCCGAGCGCCTGCAGGATGTAGGTATAAAAGCCCTGGCCATACATGGCCGCACCCGTACCCAAATGTACAAAGGCGAGGCCGACTGGACACTGATTGGAAAAGTAAAAAACAACCCCCGCATACAAATTCCCATTTTTGGTAATGGCGATATTGACAGCCCCGAAAAAGCCGTGGAATATAAAAACCGTTATGGCGTAGATGGCATTATGATTGGCCGTGCCGCCATTGGTTACCCTTGGATTTTTAGAGAAATAAAACATTTTGTACAAACCGGCGAGCATCATGCTGCTCCAACCATTGAGGAACGTATTGCCGTGGTACGCAAGCACCTGCAACTAAGTGTGCAATGGAAAAACGATGTAGTAGGCATAAACGAAATGCGCCGCCATTACGCCAATTATTTAAAAGGCCTACCCAACATTAAAGAGTACCGCAACCGCCTGGTAACCATAAAAACCGAGCCCGAAATAAACGAAGTACTGGACGAAATAGCTGTAAAATACCAAGGTTACGAAATTGATAAAACGCCTATTGAGTTAATCAATTACCACGAAAAATGCCCGGTAGACTAAGGGAGTTGTAAGTAATTAGTTTTAAGTTATAAGTAGAAGAATACTGTCAATTTTTTGTTTATCAGCTGCATTACTACTATCATCGTCTGTTGTAACCCGATAGGGTTGGGATTTAATTTATTTCCAGTGGAAATGAATTAAAGACTATCACTTGTACGTTCGGTAATGCTATTGGGCATTATGCAGTAATTCCTTTGCTATACGAAACTTGTAGTTTCGCATTAATATTCTATCGCCTTTGGCGATTTTTTAACTGAGTTTTTCAGCGAGGCTCCGTTCAGCAGTCATAAATATAGATGAATAGGTTAAAGCATACATTATGATTGGTTAGGTACGAGATACTGGATGAGTTCTGTTATTTTCAAAATCGTTAATCCACTCCTGAAATTTTTCTTTAATTATTTGGTCTATATTATTTCTATCTGCTCCACCCCAATACCACTGAACTACATCAACCCTTAAATCCATTTTTGCATAATAAAGTAAATGAAAGTCCATGTATACAGGGCTATAGTCTAACATTAAACAAATGTCACTAAGCTCTTGCAATGTTTTGAAGTACGTTTCAGGCGAGTCAATTGAGTTAGATATTAAATAGTAAGAATAGTTTGCAATAACTTCTTCTTTGTTGCTGTAATCTAAATTTAAATCTTTTAAAACTTTACTGGTTAACTCTCTTAATTCAAATTGATTGTATGGTTTCGTTTCTCCAGCCAGCATGTATAAATTTTCAGATTCATAATTTGCTTCAATCATTTCAATAGCCCAATCAATCCAACTCTCATCTATAGTTTCATCAAAGGCTTTTGCTTTGAGTATTTTGTATGTTGACAAAACTTTCATTTGTGTAGTAGATTTTTCGTTATACGCTATGCGAAACTTGTAGTTTCGCATTAATATTCTATCGCCTTTGGCGATTAGAAAAGCTTAAAGATTAAATCATCACTTTTTATAATCTCCTTTCCACTCAATTGCATTCAAATGTAAAACCTGCTCTTTTGTCGTGTACTGCTCTTTTAAGTGTTGCAGGTAGTCATCAAAATCTTTTTTTGAACAGGGTTGCCTGTACTTTTCTAATAAAATCAAATCAAATACAAAATTAAATTCACTTTATACGCCTGAATCATTTTATCTTGGCAAATGAATTTGTAAGCCAATGTTTAACGGTATTGTTAAAGTAGAAACATTGGACTTATTATGTGTGACCATTGTATAAGGTGGTTGAGTAGGCCAGCCCGGGTTTTGGAGATTAGATGTTATTTCTTCCGATAACTTAAATTTTCCATAAGATACACCCACACTTGCAATTATACCTATATATTGGTTAATGAAATGCTCATAACCAATATTAATACCGCTGTTCCAAGCCCCCTTATATTTTGTTTTTATATTACTTCCTAAGTCTGGGGGTGATAAATAATCGTTTTTCTCTGTTTTGAATCCAAATTGAAAACTGGCTTGTACAAATAGTTTTCCTGAATTGCTCCCAACAAAATAATAACGTGCCATAGGGCCTAGGTAAATAGCATGAGATGCGTTCTTTTGTTTTAACTCTTCCCCAGTGTTCGGGTCAATAATTGGTTTTCTCATGTTGTTTACATACCCGTAAGTTAAGCTTGTGCCAATAGCTATATTGTTGGCAATAAAGTAAGCTAAGCTGGGTGTAACATTTATATTTATTTTATTTCTTTTTGGTTCCTTAAAGTTGGGTGTACTGTTAGTATAACTAATCGAAGTACTTGAATAACTCATAGCAGCCAAATTGTTACTAATAAGTATATTGCCTTTTTGCGTTTGAGAGAAAATAGTTGTAATAATGAAGCAGCTGAGTAATGTTAAAATGAATGATTTTAGCATAATTTAAAAAATATAAGTACAGTTATTTTGAATTGTTGAAATGAATAGCGGCACCTACATTTATGGGCAAGCTGATAACAGACTGTTTTCGGTTACCACTGTAGCTAGGGTTGTTTAAGGATGTTTGGTGCAAGACGAAGTTATACTTGGAATAAGTAAACCCAATAGTGGCAAAAACACCAATAGTGTTATTTAGAAAGTGTTCATAACCTACAGCTATTCCTGACGTCCAGGAGTTTTTTATTTTTTCTGTGATTTCATTATAAATCCCATTCGTTTCGGAAGAATAATTTAGAGTGCTTTTATCAAAAATATTAATTTGAAAAAGAGCTTCAGTAAACGGCTTACCCTTATTACTGCCACCAAAATAATAACGGGCTACCGGTCCCAAACTAACAGAAAGATGTTTATCTGAAAAAGTAGTAAGGTATGAATCGCTGGGTTCGTTGTTTTCAGTAACCAGACCCGCATTTATAAGTCCTCCAAGAGCAAAGTTATCTGCCATAAACCATAACATACTTGGGTTAATAGAAATGTTTAATGTACGCTTTTCTCCTTCTTGTATGTAAACATTGGTTCTGCCGTCAATTTTTTCATGGCTAAAACTAGCCAGTCCTATTCCGGCACCAACCAGTTTAGTTCCTTTTTTGGTTTGCGCATAATTTGTAAGACATAGTATACAACATGCAAGTGTTAAAAATCTTCTCATTGTGGTTTTGGTTAAAACGTATTTGTTAGGCAGTATAAAAATATTTTAAAAATACATTTTTTTTATAATTGAATCAGCTTCACTCTTGCTCAGTTGTAACATTATTCGGCATAGTGTAAGATATATAATGGGCTTACTTTTTATTAAGTAACGCTTCAATTTGCGTTTTTGTTAAGTCTAAAACATCTGAGTGTGAATCAGAACGAATGAATACAAATTTTCTATCCGGCATAATTATAATAGAACTGCCGCAAGTAGAACGTTCTCTAAAAAGCATATTAAAAACTTGCCTTGTACTATCAATTAGTATTGAGTTGTTCCATTTTTTTATTTTGTTTAAATTATTTCCAGGTTCTCTAAATTCAAATACTGAAATATCTTGTCTTGCAGCTAAAGTCCCCTTAACTCTATCCTGATGCCTAGTTACAAAACCCATAATATGACTGTCCGCACTTTGGTCTAATATCTTCCAGCAAGTTTCATTATTATAATCATACTTGATAATAATGGTGTCTTTCAGTGTTGAATTAGCAGAAGTAGATAAGACTTTTTTTAAAGAAAAAAAAGTTGAATCGCTTAATTGTCCTGTATAGATTCTATTTTTATTATCATTTTTATAAATTCCTGACGAGGAATGACAGCCTTCTGTAATTACAAAAACTGTAATAAAAGACAGGTAAAAGAGCAGAGTTTTTTTCATATTTGTACTACAGGTTTTTTATACGCAATACACAATATATCCAAAAAATAATTAACCTCCGCCAATGCATTAGCGTTATACTTTTGTATTGTTATTGGCTTACTATGTATTTTGTTGATTATTGATACAACTGACCAAAGGCTGCCCGATTGCAGCGGCATACCGATCCCGTGTTAGCAAACAAGGCGAAGCATGAGCCATAGTTTGCGTTACGCGGGTGAAGGTATATAGCGGAAAGCGGGAACTGCTGCTGACCGGAGTTACTACTGCTGACAGCCCCAAAAAATTGCTGCGTTAAATATTTAGTGAAGGATTATACTAGTAACGATAACAAACGGCATTGATGTTCATGCCGGCACCAACGGATGCAAAAAGAATAATATCGTCTTTTTGTAGTTGATGATTGGGTAATAAATTTTTTATAACCAGATTGTATAATGTGGGAACGGTAGCAACGGAACTGTTGCCTAGTTTATTAATGCTGAGTGGCATAATGTATGGCGGCGGCGTATCAATATTATACAGCTCGTAAAAACGTTTTACAATGCCTTCGTCCATTTTTTCGTTGGCCTGGTGTATAAATATTTTCTTTAGGGAGTGTATGTCAACGCCTGCTTTGTCCAAACATTCTTTCATGGCTTGTGGTACTTGTTGCATGGCAAACTCGTACACTTTACGGCCTTTCATTTTTAAATATTTGTCCTGATGGTTGGCTGTTGGCGCAAAGCCTTTGTCCATGTAGATATAATTAACATCGGCAGCACTAAAGCTTTTTGCTGCTACGGACAGAATGCCGTTTGTTGATGTATCAGTTACTGGTTTAGACGATACAATACATGCGCCGGCACCATCTGCGTAAATCATACTGTCACGATCGGCAGCATCGGATACACGGGACAAAATTTCGGCACCAATTACCACGCCTTTGCTAGCCATCCCTGACTGACAAAATGCCTGGGCAATAATTAAGCCTTGTACCCAACCGGGGCAACCAAAAATAACATCGAACGCTACACAAGAAGGGTTGTTGATGTGTAACAAATGTTTTACCCTATTGGCTACGGATGGCACCATATCGCTTTGAAAGCTGCCTGCGGGGGAGTTGCCAAAATTGTGGGCAACAATAATAAAGTCGAGTGATTCCGGATCTACGCCACAATCATTGATGGCGTTATGCGCAGCAATGGCGGCAATGTCGGATGTGTTTAAGTGTGGAGCGGCATAGCGCCGCTCTTCAATGCCGGTAATTTTTTTGAGGTTGTCAATAATATCCAAGGGGGATTTATTGATAATTTCCTGACGTTCGCTATAAAAGACTGATGATAAAAAAGCCTCATTAGTTTGTACATGGTCTGGAATATAAGAACCCGTACCGGTAATAATCACACTAAACATAATTTTTGTAGCCTAATTGTTAGGTAAGGAAACAGGCTTAAATTTTTACAACGTTTACAGCACTTAAACCTCTTGCACCGCTTTCAACATCAAACTGCACTTTATCCATTTCTTTTACTTCTTGCGATAAGTTGTTTACGTGTAGAAATATTCTTTCTCCGCTAACGGCATCGGTAATGAAGCCAAAGCCTTTAGCACTGTTAAAAAAAGTAATAGTGCCTGTACGAACCACATATTCCGCCGGCACATGTTTTGGTGTGCTGATGATCATGTCTTCGCTGTTAATTACTCTACGTTTGCGTGGATCAGGAGGTGTGTTGGTGAAGTTTCCGTTTTCATCAACGTACACCATCATTTCTTCCATTGTTTTTTTAGGCGCAGTTTTACGCTGCTCCATTTTCTCGGCCTTTGCCTGGCGCTGTTTACGTTTTTTTTGTTCTTTTTCTTTTTTGTTAAAGGTTTCTTTTGGTTTAGCCACTATGTATTTATTTTTTTAAATGTTTATGTTGAAATTTAAGATGGTTTTACAACCTCCATTCTGGTAATATCAACACCGTTGAAAATTCTTGAAAAGTTTTCATCGCCACTTTTCAAGTAGGAACTTAAGTTTGATTCACTTACAATACGCCACAGGTTTTTTGTTTGTAACTCCTGACTATCTTTTGATTGTAAAAAAAGACCTTTCAGGCTGGGACGTGATCTGAAGTTAATTTGAACTACTTCGTTTTTTATATTCTTGTTTTTGTTAAACTTCTGAATTTCTTCACTAGTCATGAAAACTTATTTAAAATGATGGAGAAAATGCTAACTCAAAGCAATCGAAACTACTAATATTAGTAGTTTCTGCTTGGGCGTTGAGGCTTTTCTCTTGCTTCAGATACAGAAATTTGACGGCCTTGAACTTCCTGGTTGTTTAATGATTTCATGGCGTTTTTAGCTTCGTCATCAGCATCCATTTCTACAAAACCAAATCCACGGCTTTGACCGGTTTCTCTATCAGTAATGATTTTTACAGAGCTAACAGCACCATACTCGGCAAATAAATTTTGCAAGTCGTTTTCGCTTATTTTAAAGCTCAGGTTGGACACATACATGTTCATGTAATATATAATTTAAATTGAAAAATATTTGTGACGAAAAGACTTTTGCAAGGAGCAAAGAGAAGATGAACATTTACTAAAAGAAGAGAAGCGTAAAGATTGATACTAGTCTGAACTGGATACTATAAACTCTCCATCACATATTGAAGGTAACCTATTTTGGGCAATAATGGGGACTTATTTATTCCAATCAACAGGCGGCATGCACCTATTTATAACGTAAAAGGTTGAAAACACTCGTTTTCAACCTTTACAAAATGTATTGTTAAATACCGATTAAAGCTACTTAGGTAAGGATAATAAGACTTTTATTACTCTTTCTCCGTTATTACCACAAAATCTGCAATAGCGGCCAATTCTTCTTTTGTCATGGCATCGGCAATGGATTTAGGTATGCAGGTTACGTTTTTAATAACCAGTTTTTTATTGCGACGAAGTAATTGCTCTACAGTGCCTAATTTATTATCGCTATGAAAGCGGCCACATAAATGGTACACTAATTCTTTTTTATGCTTTTTGTTGTATTGATGAATGCTGTTACTCATGGATGCATCCCATAAACTCTGGCTGTGGTAAATACTTGGGCGTCCATGACCGGCCATTAGATCCCAGAATTTTTTGGCATATGCACCATCCAAGGTATCGTAAGGCAGTTTGGGTAAAAATTGTTTGGCCTCTTTTGAAAGGCTGTCCAGACTATGCATACCACGGCGGGCCACTAAGTTTACATAACGGCGTGGCGCATTGGCGGCAATAACATTAATGGATTGCTCTTTGGCATATTCTACCAGCGGGCGATAATCTTTATAATTAGCCCAGGCACGGGCATCTTTTATCATTTGTGCTTCAGTAGCAAAGCCTTTCAGGTAATCGTTTAATGGTGTTTGGCAATCAGTTTCAAACATTTCAAGGCTTAAGGCCAGTTGACTACCTTTTACTTGATGCAAGGCTTTAAATAGTTCATGTTGTAAAACATGGGCCATACTGTCGTTATGTTCTTCGCCAACAAATACAATGTTAGCTGTACTCAGTTCGTTAGCCATTTCTGTTACACTAACGGGTTGTGTACTGCCGGAACGGTAAGCGGTGAATTTTTGTGCAAATAAAAAATGGCTTAGACAAAGTGTGAAAGCAAGGAATAATATTTTAGACATATAATTATTTTTACTACGACTTCCTCTGCCGTACAATTTTATAAATTTTAATAGCACTCATTAGCAACACTACAAATGCCAACAAACCCAATACACCCCAAATAGCACTCATGTTTTGTTTTACTGTTACCAACATTACAATAGCTACTAAAAATATGGTAGCCACTTCGTTCCAAATGCGTAACTGCTGCGATGTGTATTTAAACACGCCACGTAATTGTTGCTTTAAAATAAAATGCAGGGTATGGTGGTAAACATATAACATTATAACAAACAACAATTTTATATGCAACCAGGTATGTACTTTAAAAGTACCGGCCCAGGGGCCATCAAACATTACCCACAAACCCATTACCAATGTAATTATGGCCGATGGCCAGGCAATGCCAAACCACAAACGTTTTAACATAATGCCAAACTGCTTACGCAATATTTCTTTTGCCGGTGAGGGTTGCTCACCCGCTTCGGTATTGTAAATTAATAAGCGGGGCATGTAAAACAAACCGGCAAACCAGGTTACAATAAAAATTATATGTAATGCTTTTAAGTATAAGTACATAACCAATATTACAAACCGGCAATTTTACCAACCGCTTTTACCCAGGTTGGATGTGTGTTCATACAAGGGATAAAAGTGTAGCTTTCTCCACCCGCCGCTATAAAACTTTCTTTACCGCCAATGGCCAACTCTTCCAATGTTTCCAAACAATCGCTTACAAATGCAGGACTTACAATTAATAATTTTTTTATGCCTTCGGCGGGCATTGCTTCCAAACGTTTATCGGTAAAGGGTTCTAACCAACCTTTGCCTAAGCGTGATTGAAACGATAAACTAAATTTATCGGCAGGTATTCCCAGTTTCTCGGTTAATAACCTGGTGGTTTCATACACTTCGTAACGGTAACAGTTGGTATGTTGTACAGCAGGACAAACTTCGCTGCATGGCTTGCCTGTATTTTCCGGAATATTTTTTTGATCGCAATGGTGCAAGTGCCTGGCAGGTATACCGTGGTAACTAAATAATAAATGATCGTAATCTTGTTCCAGGTATGGTTTCATTGCATCTGCCATCGCCTGTATGTATGCGTCGTTATTAAAAAACTGTGGTACTACCGTTAAGGTAAATTTATACTTTGCACGGTTATCGTTGTATTCTTTTTTTACATATTCTACCGCCGTTTCGTAACTACTCATGGCATAGTGTGGGTACAACGGAAATAAAATTACTTCATCAATATCCGGCGCTTGTTGTAATAATTTTTCAAAAGCCACTCGGGGATGCGGGTTGCCATAGCGCATGGTTATTTCAATCGGCATATCATGTAACTCTTTCAATGCGGCTTGTAATTGTTTGGTTAAAACAATTAGTGGCGATCCGTCTTTGGTCCAAACGGTTTGGTATGCATGTGCCGATTTTGGCGCACGAAAAGGTGTAATAATTCCCTTAACCAATAACAATCTGGCTAACCATGGTTTGTCAATTACCCTTGGGTCCATCAAAAATTCGTTCAGGTATTTGCGTACATCTGGTACTGATGTTGATTCGGGCGACCCCAAATTCATTAACAACAGGGCTTTCTTTTTTTGCATGCTGCAAAAGTAGTGAAAAGTAAATAGCGAGTTATGATGTAAGTCATCTATCGCAGTAAGTACAGTATGATTTTTAATTTTATCAAACAACGGAATGTTTTTTATTTTGTTTACCAACTGCAGTTCCCTGATTGATCTTTACTTGCGTCGCACTCTTGTGCTGCATTAATTCTATTGGGCATTTTGCAGCATCCCGAACTTGTTCTGGCGCAGGTCTCCAGACCTGTGTCTTTTTGTTACTTGACTAAATTTTTTTTAGCTACTGAGTGCTTAATATATTTATCCCTTTTACTAAGCCAAGTAACTTTGCAACACAGGTCTGGAGACCTGCGCCAGTTATATTAGTTAATCAATAGCCTCCAGCTTTAGCTGGAGGAAAACAATGCAGATGCTGATCGGCTTTAGCCGAATTAGAAATCCAATTGTTATTATTATAATTGGGCTAAAGCCCATCCTACTATCTCTTGTTCCCGTGGCTAAAGCCACGGGCTATTGATTAATATTACTATGAATAATACACCTAGGTATAACACGATGTTGATTAGCGAACAGAAAGTTGAAGAGTGCGACGCAAGGGACGATGATTAGAATTACTGCAGTTGGGCTCATAAAAAAAAGTGCGACCCCAACAATGCTGTTGAGGCACAGCGCAAGTAAAGCTGATTAGCGTTACTACAGTCGGTAACATAAAAAATAAACTTACAGTCAATTAATCACTAAAAAGCCTGATTTAACTCATCTTTTGCACCTTGTGTACATGATTATCATACAATTACAAAGGGTGTGACAGTCTTATGACTTTTGAGAAGCATTTCGTTTTTACATTTGCGGACTTTATGCTTTCGGACCCACATATTATGTCCACGGAGATCCTCAACCGCTTTTGTATTGCCGGCATTAATTATCATGTTGCAGATACAAAGGTGCGTGGCGCTTTTTCGGTAAGTAAAGAGGCGTTTTCTTTTGTTGCTGCAAAAGCTAAAGAACAAAACCTGCGCAGCGTTTTTGTTTTGTCTACCTGTAACCGCACCGAAATTTATGGCTTTGCCGAATCGGTTATGCATTTGGTAAGTTTGTTAACTGAGTTTACCAAAGGTTCGCAAGCTGAATTTTTAGAATATGCTTATTTAAAATCGGGCAATGATGCGGTAGAGCATTTATACAATGTAGCATCGGGTATTGATTCGCAAATTTTAGGCGACTATGAAATATTAGGTCAATTAAAATTGGCCATCAATGAATCAGAAAAAGTGGGCATGATTGGTCCTATCATGAACCGAACCATCAACTTTGCTATACAGGCATCTAAAAAAGTAAAAACACAAACAGCATTAAGCAGCGGCACGGTGTCGGTTTCGTATGCGGCTATTGAGTTATTGAAAGATGTACCTGATATAAATACTAAAAAAGTATTGGTAGTAGGTGCCGGAAAATTTGGTGGTAATGTTTGTAAAAACCTGGTGAATTATATACCGGGTATACAGGTTACCGTAGCTAATCGCACCAACGAAAATGCACGCCAGTTAGCAGAAACAGCGGGTATTAATTATGTTGAGTATGATTTAATGCCTGATACCGTTAATGCCAGTGATGTGGTTATTGTGTGTACCAACGCATCGCAACCTACTATTGTAAAAGAATATTTTACCGGCGACAATCAAAAAATGGTATTGGATTTATCGGTACCTATGAATGTGCACAGTGCTGTTAGAACTTTATCAAACGTACATGTAATTGACGTGGATGAAATATCGACCACTATTTTAGATAAAACATTTACTAAACGCAAGGGCGAAGTTCCAAAAGCCAAAGCCATCTTGCAGCAATATAAAGTTGATTTTTACAATTGGCTGAACGACTATCGTTATTCTTTGCATATAAAAAATTGGAAAGACAAATTGCAGGAGCTTGCTGAACTGCATCCGGGTTTTTGCGAAATGGCTACAAACAACACTTTGCTAAACGATGACAAAAAAGTGCAGAAAGCGGTAAGCCGCTTAGCCGTAAATTTGCGTACAAACCAGGAAAAAGGATGTCAGTTTATTAATGCTATAAACGACTATCTGCAAATGTCTTAACAATAATGACCCAACCAGTAATACGAATAGGAACACGTGATAGCAAACTTGCTTTATGGCAAGCCGAAACGGTGAGTGAATTACTACAACAAGCCGGTTACACTACACAATTAGTACACGTAAAAAGTGAAGGCGACCTTAACCTCACTACACCATTGTACGAAATGGGTGTACAAGGTATTTTTACCCGTAGCCTGGATATTGCCTTACTCAACAATCAAATTGATATTGCGGTACACTCCATGAAAGATGTACCTACACAATTACCCAACGGTATAGTGCAAGCCGCTGTGTTACAACGTGGCAACAATAAAGATTTGTTGGTGTTGCATCCGGATAAAAAAAATATTACACAGGCATTATTACAACAACCAGATGCGGAGCTTAACATTACCATTGCTACCAGTTCTATACGCCGTCAGGCACAATGGCGTAACCGTTACCCGGGCACAACATTTGAAAACCTGCGGGGCAATGTACATACCCGTATGGAAAAACTAAAAAACAGTAATTGGGATGCTGCCATTTTTGCTGCAGCCGGTTTGGAACGTGTGGGCTTACGACCAACAACCGCTATTGAGATTGACTGGATGTTACCTGCACCGGCACAAGGTGCTATTATGATTGTAGCCCGTGAAAATGATGCACAAAGTTTAAATGCTTGTTTACCATTGAATGATGGTACAACAGCCTTGTGTACCAAGTTGGAAAAAGATTTTTTACGAACTTTAATGGGCGGCTGCACCACACCCATTAGTGCATTGGCACAAATACAAAACAATCAAATACATTTTGCCGGTAGTTTATTATCGGTTGATGGATTGCAAAAGATAGAAATAGAAAAGCAATTACCTATTGAACAAGCAGCACAACTAGGTGTTATAGCTGCAAACGAAATACTACAAAATGGCGGCAAAGCCATTGTAGATGCAATGAACAATGGCAAATAACGAAATTAAAATATTATCTACCAGCGCACTGCCACAAGCTTTAGTGCAACAGGCCGCAACAGAAAATATTTCTATTACGGTGCAAACTTTTATCAATATTGAGCCGGTAGATAATATTGAAGTACAACAGGAAATAGAAACCGCTTTGTTACAATCGGCTTATGTAATTTTTACCAGTCAGCATGCAGTAGAAATTATTGCAGCGGAGTTGGAAGGACATATTCCCGATTGGCGTATTTACTGTATTGAAAATAAAACCGCTAAGTTGGTGGAGAAATATTTTGGCAAAGAAAGTATTGTTGGCACTGCTGCTTACGCCGAAGATTTAGCCAATAAAATTATTGAAGATGGCGAAGCGGAAGAGTTTATTTTTTTTACAGGTAATAAACACCTACCTACGTTAATGGATAAACTGGATGATGAAGGTTTGTATGTACAGGAAATTATTGTGTATCAAAATACGCCATCATCCGTAACCGTTAGCGGTCGTTATCACGGTATATTATTTTTTAGTCCATCAGCAGTAGAAAGTTTTTTTGCTGCTAATAAAATATCACGGGCTACTATACTTTTTGCAACGGGACAAACAACCGCCAATGCATTGCAAAAAGCAAGTACAAATCCTGTTATTATGGCCAACCAAACCGGTAAGGAGGAAATGATACAAACCGTATTGGAATACTATCAATAGCTAACACCACCTTTTTACTTTTAATTTTTTAATTTTTACTTTTTACAACAATGTCTACTTTAAAAAACGACTTATTACTAAGAACACTTAATAACGAAACAGTAGAACGTCCTCCGGTATGGATGATGCGTCAGGCCGGTCGTTATTTGCCCGAGTACCGTGCTATACGTGATAAGTATGGTTTTTTTGAGCGTTGCCAAACGCCGGAGCTGGCTTGTGAAATAACATTACAACCGGTAGATATTGTTGGTGTAGATGCTGCTATATTATTCTCTGATATTTTAGTTGTACCACAGGCAATGGGATTAGAAGTACAGTTGATAGAGCAGGTTGGCCCGTTGTTACCACAGCCCATTAAAAAAGCGGCTGATATGGACAGAGTGAGAGTGCCTGATGTAAACGAAACATTACAATATGTTTTTGATGCCATTACATTAATAAAAAAAGAATTAAACGGTCGTGTACCATTAATTGGTTTTGCAGGCGCACCATGGACCATACTTTGTTATATGGTACAAGGAAAAGGCAGTAAAACATTTGACGAAGCAAAAGCATTTTGCTATCAACAACCTGCCGTAGCACAACAATTATTACAAATGATAACCGACACCACCATTGCCTACTTAAAAGGCCAGGTAAAAGCCGGTGCCGATACGTTACAATTGTTTGATAGCTGGGGTGGTTTATTAAGCAAAGGCGATTTTGCCCGTTGGTCATTGCCTTACATTAAACAAATTGTTGCAGCGTTAAAAGACGATGTACCTGTGATTGTTTTTGCAAAAGGAGCATGGCATTCTTTAAGCGAAATGGCTGCAACCGGTGCAAAAGGTTTGGGTATCGATTGGTGTATTGAAGCCGCAACAGCTCGTCAATTTGCCGGCGAAAATATTACGCTGCAAGGCAATTTTGATCCTGCAAAATTACTGTCGCCAACTGCGGTAATAAAACAAGAAGTAAAAGAAATGTTGCAAGCTTTTGGCAAGCAAAATTATATAGCCAACTTAGGCCATGGTATTTTACCGCATGTGCCGGTTGATAATGCTAAAGCTTTTGTTGACACGGTGAAAGAATTTGATTGGAGTAAAGTGTAGTTTTTTGTTATCAGCTACTGTAACACAGATGATCGTCCCTTGCGTCGCACACTTGTACTGCATATCGCTAATCAACATCGTGTTGTTTTAGCAAAGCGTATGAAGTATTGGAGTATTTAAATAGCAGGAAACTAGCTTTAAGCTTTCAGCATTATGCATTCAGCTTTTATCCTAATCATCATCGTGTTGTTTTAGCAAAGCGTATGAAGTATTGGAGTATTTAAATAGCGGAAACTAGCTTTAAGCTTTCAGCATTATGCATTCAGCTTTTATCCTAATAATCATCGTGTTGTTTTAGTAAAGCGTATGAAGTATTGGAGTATTTAAATAGCAGGAAACTAGCTTTAAGCTTTCAGCATTATGCATTCAGCTTTTATCCTAATCATCATCGTGTTGTTTTAGCAAAGCGTATGAAGTATTTAAATAGCGGAAACTAGCTTTAAGCTTTCAGCTTTATGCGTTAAGCCTTCAGCTTTATGCGTTAAGCTTTTAGCTTGTCTCCTATGGCATAAACGACTTTTTTAGTTGCTAACCTTATAAAAATGTATGATATGCTTAAGCTTTTTTTAGCAGTATTAGCGGTAAGTATTTTGTCGTGCAAAACTAAAAAGATAGCTGAACCTGTTATGGTAAGCGAATATTATAGTTTTTCTACGGGTGTTTCGCCTACATCAGTAATTACAGGCAATTACTTATCTGGTATGTTGCACACTTTAAACGAAACTTCCAGGGCGCAGGCGCGGCAAAACAATAATGATTCTGTTGATAAATGGGTAGCAACAGATTCGCTTGCTAATACAAACGCACCTGCTTATCCAATAGCTGAATTTGATGACCTGAGTTTCTTTGCTGTTTATAATGCTGATACTTTAAGAAAAATATCTAAGGATATTATGGGCGCAAAATCGGATATACAATCTCAAATAAATGATATAGATTTCAATCGTTTCTTTGCACTTGTTTTTGTACATCCACCCAACTTTGATAATATCGTGTACAACGATTTTCTGGAAGATCTGTCAACGGATAAAGAAGCAAGATATAAATATAGTTTTGTTGGGTATAATATGTCATCAACTATAAATGTTATAAGCCGTTGGAGGAGTACAGTATATAAAATAGAAAAAGGTAATAGAAATAAGATTACAATCGAGTTAAATAATAACGACATAAGCTTTGATATTCGTTAGCAGGCAACAATAACGGGTTACATTTAAAAATATTTATTACATGAAAGAACAATGGATTGAATTTATTCACGACCTGCAAAATAAAATTTGTCAGGCATTGGAAGCTGTTGATGGTGGCGCTACCTTTCAGGAAGATAAATGGGAACGTGAAGGTGGTGGCGGTGGTAAAACCCGTGTAATAGCCAATGGTAATGTATTTGAAAAAGGCGGTGTAAATACATCCATTGTTTTTGGTAAAGTAACACCCGCCATGCAATCGCAATTAAAAACACCGGCAACCGTTGGTAATGGCTCCTGGTTTGCTTGCGGATTAAGTTTAGTAATACATCCTAAAAGTCCGTTAGTGCCCACCGTACATTGTAACTACCGCATGTTTGAGTTGTATCACGAAGATGGTTCTTTAGCCGACAGATGGTTTGGCGGCGGGACCGATTTAACACCGTACTATTTGGTGGAAGAAGATGCTATACATTTTCACAAAACCTATAAAAATATTTGCGACGATTACGGCACCGATCTTTTTACCAACTTTAAAAAAGAGTGCGACGATTATTTTGTAAACCATCATCGCAATGGCGAACGTCGTGGTATTGGCGGTATCTTTTACGATCACCAGCGCCCCAATGAAAAACGGGATGTTGACTTTTGGATAAACTTTGCACAAAGTTGTGGTTATGGCTTCATCGATGCCTATGTACCAATCGTTGAAAAAAACAAAAATCTAAGTTATACTCCCGAACAAAAATATTGGCAGGAAATCCGTCGCGGACGTTATGTTGAGTTCAATCTCGTACACGATCGAGGCACCATCTTTGGTCTAAAAACCAATGGCCGCACCGAAAGTATATTAATGAGTTTACCCGCCACCGTTCGTTTTGATTATAACTACCAACCACAACCCGGCAGCGAAGAAGATAAATTGTTGCAGGCTTGTTTGAAACCACGAAACTGGGTTTAAATTTAGGATGTAGGATTTGGTGATTTAGGATTTGTAGATGATTGAAAAGTTTGATGGCAGTTTAGATTTCCTAATATTGAGTATCTTTAAGATACACCAATTTTGTTAACCTATAAACTTCATCATGGATAAAAATATATTGCAACAAAGAACCAGAAGGTTTAATGTTGATATTATACTTTTTTGTAGCAACTTTCCAAAATCTGCAGCAGGTTTTGAATTGGCAAAACAACTAATTCGCTCAGCGGGTTCTGTTGGAGCAAATTACAGAGCTGCATTAAGAGCTAAATCAAAAGCAGATTTTATTTATAAAATAAAAGTTGTTCTTGAAGAAGCAGATGAAAGTTTTTATTGGTTGGAAGTAGTGAATGAATCAGGCTTAATGAAAGATAGCCAGTTAGAAAAATTATTAGATGAAGCAAATCAATTGACAGCTATATTTTCTGCCATTGATAAAACAACGAAAAGAAACATGGTCAGTGAAAATCCTAAATCACCAAATCCTAAATCCTAAATAAATGATGTTATCTCGTCGTAACCGCATCCTTCGCCAATCCCCCGCCATTCGCAACATGGTGGCCGAAACGGTATTAACACCCGCTAATTTAATAGCACCACTTTTTATTGATGAAGGCGAAAATGTAAAATATGAAATTCCCTCCTTAAAAGGTTATTACCGCATGAGTATTGACAATACTTTACTGGAAGTGCAAGAGTTATGGAGTTTAGGTGTACAATGTGTATTATTATTTGTAAAAGCAAAAGACGATACAAAAGATAATACCGGTAAAGAAGCCTGGAACGATAATGGTTTAATGCAACGAGCCATTAAAGCCATTAAACAAGCCGTCCCTGAAATAGTGGTAATGACAGATGTGGCGTTGGATCCTTATTCCATTTACGGACATGATGGCATTGTAAAAGATGGTGAAATTGTAAACGATGAAACAGTAGAAGCCTTGGTGAAGATGAGCCTGAGTCATGCTGCCGCAGGTGCTGATTTTGTTGCACCAAGTGATATGATGGACGGTCGCATTGGTGCTATAAGAAATGCGTTGGAGGAAAATAATTATACCAAGGTAGGCATCATGAGTTACAGTGCTAAATATGCCTCTTGTTTTTATGGTCCTTTTCGTGATGCATTAGATAGTGCCCCTGGGTTTGGCGATAAAAAAACTTATCAGATGAACTATGCCAACCGCATTGAAGCCATTAAGGAAACACAGATGGATATTGAAGAAGGGGCCGATATAGTAATGGTAAAACCGGCAATGGCTTATTTGGATATTATCCGTGAAATAAAAAATACCGTAACTGTTCCGGTAAGTGCTTACCATGTAAGTGGCGAGTATGCCATGATAAAAGCAGCCGCAGCCAATGGTTGGTTAGATGAAGATAAAGCGGTAATGGAATGTTTAACTTCTATCAAACGTGCCGGTGCCGATTTAATTGCTACCTATTATGCAAAAAAAGCAGCTCAATTACTTACTACTCATAGATCACAAAAATGAACAATACAGTTACCATTGCACTCAGCAAAACCAAGCTAATAAAAAATACAATTGTGAGTCTGGTATTTTTGGTAGCGGGTGTATTATTTGTGGCCCGTCCTTTTTGGTTTATAAAAAGCAACGACACCCTTATTATTACTATTGTGGGTTATATTGCCATTGTATTTGCCGGACTACTGTTAATTTTTTATGTTAAAAAGTTAACAGACAAAACCCCGGGACTTGTTATAGACGATGAAGGCATATTGGACAATTCAAGTGCCATTGCTGCCGGAAAAATTCGTTGGAGCGATATAAAAAGAATAAACGCAGAAATGGTTTCAGGACAACAGTTTATTATGGTTGAAGTGAAAAATCCGCAAGGGTATATCCAGGCACAAAAAAATCCCCTGAAAAAAAATTTAATGTCGCTAAATTATAAGTTGTATAAAACGCCTTTATATATTACGTCCGTCGGGCTTAATACTACATTCGAAAATTTATTCTCCATTATTGAAAACGGTTTCCAAAATTATAAGCGATAGTCTAAAATAAACGCAATAGAAAGTATGAACACAAGTAATAGCATTGCCTTGTTTGAAAGAGCCAATAAAAGTATTCCCGGTGGTGTAAACTCGCCGGTAAGGGCTTTTAAAAGTGTAGGTGGTACGCCATTGTTTATTACCCATGCAAAAGGTGCTTATTTGTACGATGCCGATGGTAATCAATACATCGATTATATCAATAGCTGGGGTCCCATGATTTTAGGTCACGCTTATGAACCTGTGGTAAAAGCTATTCAGGAAAAAGCAACACTCTCCACTTCTTTTGGCGCACCCACCCAATTAGAAATTGAAATGGCCGAGCTCATAAAAAGCACGGTGCCCAATGTAGATTTAATCCGCATGGTTAACAGCGGTACCGAAGCCTGTATGAGTGCCATACGTCTGGCACGTGGTTACACCGGCCGCAATAAATTTATAAAATTCGAAGGTTGTTACCACGGCCATGCCGATAGTTTTTTAGTAAAAGCCGGTAGTGGCGTAGCAACGTTTAACATACAAACCGTTCCCGGTGTTACCAGTGGTGTAAGCCACGATACACTTACTTGTGCTTTTAACGATATTGAAGCCGTTAAAACTTTAGTGCAACAAAACCCTGACGAAGTTGCTGCTATTATTATAGAACCTATTGCAGGCAACATGGGCTGTATTCCGCCACAGCCGGGCTTTTTGCAAGACTTACGTAACTTATGCGACGCAGCAGGTATTGTCTTAATTTTTGATGAAGTAATGACCGGTTTTCGTTTGGCCGCCGGTGGCGCACAAGCCTATACCGGTGTTGATGCTGACCTGGTTACTTACGGAAAAATAATTGGCGCCGGTATGCCCGTGGGTGCATTTGGTGGTAAGCGACATATTATGGAGCATATTGCGCCGCTGGGTAATGTATATCAGGCGGGTACGTTGAGTGGTAATCCCTTGGCCATGATAGCCGGTTACACTTTGTTACAGGAGTTAAAACAAACACCTGCTATTTACGAAAGCATCGAAAAAAAATCAGCATACCTGCATGATGGTTTGCAAAAGGTATTACACGCATCCGGCACGCCTTACACCATTAACCGTGTGGGTAGTATGATAAGTATTCACTTTAGCGAAAAACCAGTACAAAACTTTGCCGATGCTGCTGCCGCCAACAACACATTGTTCAACCAATATTTCCATTACATGTTATCGCAGGGCATTTACCTGCCGCCATCTGCTTACGAAACATGGTTTATCAGCAATGCCCTTAGTTATGCTGATTTAGATAAAACCATCACCGCTACCGAAAGTTTTTTACAACAAGCAGTATAAATATTTGGGGCTGTCAGCAGTAGTAACTCCGGTCAGCAGCAGTTCCCGCTTTCCGCTGTACCCCGGTCTAGCAACCGGGGTGCCGCTGCAATCGGGCAGCCTTTGGTCTTTAGTAATGCTATTCATCAAGCATTATAACATAAGCTGGTTCATTTTCAAAAGTGATATTATTTAGTATATTGTGTGTAATAGCTAGCATAAATACATGCGTTAGCGGTAATACCATTAAAATTTCAAGTACTTGATATGAAGAAGATAATATTCATTTTACTTTTAAGCCATAACGTAATAATTGCACAAACCCTTCCTAGATTTGAAAATGACACATTGTATACTTCAAGCGGGTATAAAATTTATAAGGGACAGACACTAACATTTGCCGAAGGAACAGGAAAAAGTAAAAATTTCAGGTATGCAAAAATCAAAGGAAGTGATAGACCGAGCACCTTAGCAAATAAATCTGTCGTTGTTAATAAGGTTTCTGACTTTAAAATATCAAGCCTTGGCAATGCATTTATCCGGGTACATGGAGAAATTATTACAAAAAATGGTAAAAGGAATCGAATAAATTTCAATTTAGCTTTTGACAAAGCTATTGAAGGAGTGCAAGGATTTGCGCCAGAATTAATAGTTCCTGATGAATTCAAAAACAAACTACAAAAAAGTGTCGCAGATGAAATAGCGAAACTATATAAGCTTTATCAAGACGGCGCAATCAGTAAGGAAGAGTATGAAGTAGAAAAAAAGAAATTAATAGACCAATAGTTTTATTTGGCACTACCGCTAACATTGGGTTTTATGCAAGTTGACCAAACGAATAAATCTCAACTTTATATTTTCAATCATCATCGGCTATCGAAATACTTAATACTAACTTTCAACCGAAGCTAAAAAATAAATCTTTGATGCCTTGCTAAATTTAGGTTTATCAATATCTAACTATGTCAATCTTTCTAAATTTTTCAAAATATTGTACGGTAGTTTTTTTGCTTTTATCAATGCAATTAAAAGCACAAAAAGTAGAGTTGTATAATAACATTGCTACCGAAACAATCAACATACCATCCAAAGTCCTAAATCAGGAACGTCAAGCTTATATTTATGTTCCAAAACAAGATTCAGTAAACCCAAGCAAGACTTTTCCGGTGCTGTATTTGCTGGATGGAGAAAACCATTTTCATATTCTTTCTTCCTACATTAATTATTTAAGTCATTGGAGAATAATCCCTCCCATGATAGTAGTGGGTATTATTAACAAAGACCGTAAAAAAGACCTTACACCCACCAAAAGCATCATTAATTATGAGGGAAAAACAGACAGTGGGTATAGTACAAGCGGCGGCAATGAACATTTTTTTCAATTTATGCAAACTGAACTAATGCCCTACATGGATAAAAATTATAAAGTTGGGCCATACAAAATATTTGCGGGCCATTCTTTTGGCGGCATTACTACTATAAACTGTATGCTTACACATCCTGATATGTTTAATGCCTATATAGCCATAAGCCCTTCGCTTTGGTGGGATAATAAGTATATATTAAAATTGACAGAAAGTAAATGGAGCAAGTCTGTTTCTCTTAATAAAAAATTCTTTTACAGTACCGGAAACGAAGGCATTAACGAACCAAATTCATTTCACACTGATATTTTGAAATTAGATAGTTTGATGATAAAACGTGCGCCAAAAAAACTTTTATACAAATACAAAAGCTATCCCGAAGAAAGCCACATGAGCATACCAATAGTTGCCTATTATGATGCTTTACGATTTATTTACAAGGGTTGGACACCTCCCGATAAAAAATGAAAACAATTCAATTAAGAACTATTAATGTGTTGACGTTATTGGGTATACGGAATAACAATGATTTTTTGTACTTAACTTCATCATCATATTTTCAATCTGCAGCGGTTCTAGACAGATGGAATGCTATTTTTCGAACTGCACAAAGCCTTGCTTCTTAGCCGAAATAAAAATTTAAAACATGAAAGCTATTAATATATTACTGTTGTTATTATTTCCTTTTCTTGGTTTTTCTCAAATTAAGCTGGAACCGCAAAAGCTTTTTGATCAAAAGATTCAAATTTCGATTCCGGCTGAATTAAAAAAGACAGACCATCCAGTATCCTCTGTAAGCGATGAAGTGTTATTTGTAAATAAAAATAGGGATATCATTCTTAGTATCACTTATCCAATGGAAACGTTGAATTTAAATCAATTTTATGCATACAAACGGTTCTTGATAAAGGGAATGAAACAAGATTTTCCCAATATTGTTATTGCCGATTCTGGCGTTGTTAAAAACAACGAGATACAAATTGGCTTTATTGAATGCCAGGAAATAGTTGATGACAAAACAGTTTATACCTCTATTTATTTTACCAGTATTAAGGGACGACTCTTCAAAATTACCTTAGAGTATATAAAAGAATATCAAGATCAATGGAAAAACATTAGCAAAGATATGTTGGAGACACTTAAAGTTTTCTAAGTCTAATGTATATAACAAAGGTTTCTGCTATCCTGCCTAACGCCTAAATTCTTAAACTCCTGCTAACTACAAAATACGCCTCGCAAAACAACACCTACTCTTTCTCCGGTTTTGTCATCACCTTCTCCGTCAACTTTCTTGCTCTCGGAATAATTATAAACGCTGCAACATATGCCACCGGCATCATCACCGTCCAGGCTTTTAAAAATTTTAAAAACCAGTCATCGCCAAAACCATAGTTACGCATTAAGCCAACAAAAGCCATAATCAGGCTCATGGGTACTACAATAAAAAGGGTGTTGATGTATTTGAAATATTTTGGATTCATGTATACTGTTACGTTTACTAAAACAATAATAGCCACTTAAACATTTTAAGTGGCTGCAAAGTTGTGAGTATTTTAATTATTTATAGCTTGACCTGCAGGAACAATTTGGAAATTTGGTGATTTGAAAATGTGATAATGGGTTTTTTTGATAAAGTAAAATACTTACACAATGCTCAATAGAATTGGTGCACTCCGATTAAAATACGGAGTACTGCATAATGCCCAATAGAATTGATGCAGTACAAGAGTGCCTTTAGATTTGTATTAAGTTCATTGACTAAGAAATAAGGTTATTATTACTATTATTTTCTTTTTTGCTACTTTTTTCTTTA